>Ga0209652_1000031_pt1 | contig 116375 bp, 114 predicted proteins | sample SaaInl74LU_5_DNA_FD_184641 | JGI IMG/M metagenome (GOLD analysis project Ga0209652, IMG submission 184641) | Marine microbial communities from expanding oxygen minimum zones in the Saanich Inlet - ESP_74LU_5_DNA (SPAdes) (version 2) | ecosystem: Environmental > Aquatic > Marine > Intertidal...
AGCGCGCGCATGCGAGTCATCTCAAGCTCGTTAGTTGCAACAAGCAGCTTGCCACACGTATCGAATGGGACGTTTTCACGCTCACAGAACTCTTTAGTGAGTCGGTTCCCCTCAAGACAGAACTTCGCTTTAAGAGTGCCGGGCGTGTAGTAGACACCGGCATGTATGACGCCGGAGTTGTTCCCTGTTTGGTGCGCTGCGCAGTGCTGCTCTTTGTCTAAGACCAGAACCTTTTTTCCCGGGTACTTTTCAAGAAGTTGCATCGCGGTCGACAAACCGAGGATTCCTGCGCCGAGAACAATAACGTCGTAAATCATTTAGGAGATACCTGTAGATACAGATTAACTGTTTTAGAAATAGGAGCCTGTCGGTTTTCGGAGCTACTCTCAAGCGCCGAAATATCCATTTAGGTTCCACTCTGAGATACGAACTGTTTAGGAATCTAAGATTCCTCGGAAGATTCCGTCAGAGGGCTCTCCTCTGTGTTTTTCGCTGCCTGTGCAGCCCGCCACTGTGCCATCTCGTCCCGGTAGACATCCCAAACGCAGGGCTCGCAGCCGCTCTCACAACAGTCATAATCTCCCGGTGCTATCGGTTCTTCCACAGCAAACTCCTATCTTATGAGTGCGATTTAGACCGCGTGATTATATCAGAACCCTAGACTCTACTCAGCGCTCTTGCGTCTGAGCGCAGCGTTAGTGAGGTGGCTTGCTTCAGCTTTAAGCGGATCTTGCGGCCAAGGATGTTTCGCGTAGCGCCCTCGGTTCTCTTTGCGCACCTCTGGGTATATGTTGTTCCAGAAATGGGCGAGATCGGTTGTCATTGCCAGGGGGCGGCCTGCAGGCGAGAGCAGCTCAACGCGGATGGGCAGTCCGAGACCTGTGGTGGGTGAAGCTTGTTCTCCAAACATCTCTTGCAGCTTCAAGCTGATACTCGGTATCTCGGCGTTATAATCGATTTTTACAGTGCGCCCAGATGGGGCCGTGTAAGTTTGTGGGGCATACTGATCGAGCCACTGCGTTATCTGCCAAGGCAGGATGTTCAGAAGTTGAGTTTTTAGATCGATCTTTCCGAGTTCTGATCGCTGTTTAATAGATCTGAGGGCATCGACGAGCCACTCGTCTAGACGTTTGAGCAGCGTGGCATCATCGAATAGGGGAAGCTCAACGGGTTCTGACGTTCGCTCTTGGTTACGGGCAAGGTAGCGTACGCGAGCTAGCCAAGGGGCTAAATTTTGCCAAGTTGGCAGAGTGTTGAGTCCCTCTTTACGGATGCGTTCACACCAGGCTGATGCGCGGGCGCTATCCGATATGGATTGGGCCTCGCTACGCTCCAGCTCGAGTTTGCCAAGGCGCATAAGATTAACTGCACGCAGATGTTCACCCTCCCAGCGTAGCTCCTCCTGCTGTTGAATCTTCTCACTGAGCACAGTTCTTATCAGATCAATACTGACTGGGAGAGCGAGTGAGAGGCGCAGCTCTGCTTGATCCTCTCGACCGCCCAGGTCGATACAGATCAGATAGGGCGAACGACACAGAGGATCAGTCGGATCCAGGCGAACGGCCGTGCCGTTGGTCAAGCGAAATCGACCGTTTGACTGGTCAACGCATTGGGCGACGCGGTCGCTATAGGCGGGCAGAAGCAGTTCTGAGATATCCCAATCCTGAGTGTCTCTCGGGTCTTGGCTATCTCGGTACTCTGGCGTACCGAGCAACTGTTCAAAGCGTGTTGCTATTTGGCCCAACTGCTTGTTTCGGGGTATCTGCTCTAGTGCCTGGCGCAGATCTGCGTGACGTTGACGTGATGGATCGCTGATAAGTGCCGCTAATTGCCCGCCGAGGTTCGATGCACCCAAGGATTCTGCCCAGAGCAACAACCGCGCAACGCGCGGTTCGGCAGGAATCTGGCACATGCGCTTACCCAGTTCACTTAGGGTAGGTCGTTGGTCACGCCAATCGATAGCCCCAAGGGCTGTCAGCTGTTCCAGCGCTGCACGCCAGAGGGTTTCGGACGGGCGTTCAATCCACTCCAGATCATCAATTTGGCTCACCCCCCAGCTAAGGAGAAGCAGCAAGGTATCGCTTAGGTCGACTTGAGTGATCTGCGGGCGGTCATGGTCGATGAGTTGACTCTGTTGATCGTCACTCCAAGTTTGATAGCAGATACCCGCTCTTACGCGGCCAGCTCGGCCGGCGCGCTGGGTCGCCGTTGCGGCACTAATACGTTCTGTCGACAGTCGCGATAGCCCTAGACGCGGATTGAAAATCGGGCGCCTTTCGAGTCCGGAGTCAATAACGCAGGTCACCCCGGGTAGTGTGATCGATGTTTGGGCGATGGATGTCGCTAAAATAAAGCGTTTTTCACCGGCGGGTGCCGCGTTGAAAAGCTCTAGGACACTGGCGTCGTTGACGCCAGAGTAGAGCGGCCTAACGCTAATTTCCGGTCTGTCGTGCCAGAGCTCATTGAGCCTGCGTTCGAGCTGGCGTATCTCGGCGCGCCCGGGTAGAAAAACCAATACATCCCCGTCAATCGATAGGGCGTTTCGACAGCGACGCTCGAGTGCATCAAGCAGTTCAAAGCGATTAATCGGGCTGTTTGAGCGCTGTATGTTAATCGGATAGCTGCGCCCGGGGCTGCTGAGTACCGGTGCATTACCCAGCTGATTACTCAGCTTCTCTGTATCCAGTGTGGCGGACATGACAAGTAGCCGAAGGGGCTCGTCACGCAGTGCTGCTACTTCACGGCAGAGCGCCAGGCCTAGGTCGGTATGGATGCTACGCTCATGAAACTCATCAAAGATAACCAGCGAAACGCCAGAGAGCTCTGGGTCTGAGATTAGCCTTCGAGCCAGAAGCCCCTCGGTAATCACCTCCACTCTGGTGTCACGGCTTACTTTGCGGTCTAGGCGCATAAAGTAGCCAACGCGCTGGCCCACCGACTCATTCAGTGACTGTGCCATATACTGTGCAGCAGAACGAGCAGCCACGCGGCGTGGTTCGAGAAGCAATATCTTGCCTTGAACGTAATCCTGCACCATCAATGCCAGTGGTACTCGAGTCGTTTTGCCGGCTCCCGGCTCCGCTTGCAGAATTACAACTGGGTGTTGAGCTAGGGTCTGGGCAAGCTCTGGCAGGATTTGATCAATTGGAAGAGGCTTATTTTGCATGAGCGAAGTATATCGAAAAACGTTAACATAGGCCTTTTCCACTCTGAGTTCCCCGCGTGCGCACCCACCCTTTCAAAGCTGATTTGCTGCTCATACTTGTTACCTTGCTGGCCGCTTCGAGTTGGATCTTTTCGAAAGAGGTCTTAGTAGGGCTGCCGCCCATGCTCTTTATGGGGCTGAGGTTTTTTACTGCTGGGCTCCTGCTAGCGGCTTTCTCTATCGGTGATCTACGTCGATTTCATGCTCGGGATACCGGTCGAGTTTTTTTGGTTGGAGCTGTTTTTGCCGTTGGGATTACCTTCTGGGTGTTTGGACTGCATCTGGGAACCCATATGGGGGTCGGCGGATTCCTTACCAGTATGGGAGCGCTCTTAGCACCTCTTATTGCGATCTTTTTTGGCGAGCGGGCCGGTCGCGCGCTCTGGCTTGCTTTGCCGATAGCCTGTGCGGGATTGGCGGCCCTATCGCTCGACTCTCACTTTGTGTTCGGCATCGGTGAGTGGAGCTATCTTGCCTCTGCGCTCTTTTTTGCCACCTTTATCAATCTGAGTGCGCGTGCCGCGGTAAAGACATCTGTAATTGCGTTGACCGCTATCCAGTTGGTGACGGTTGGGCTGCTGCTAATTCCTATCTCTTGGTTTTTTGAGAACTGGGATCCCGTCAATATGTCCGGTATTTGGGGCTGGTTTGCAGCGAGCGCGCTTCTGGGTTCGGCTGCTCGTTTCCTGATCCAGACCTACAGCTTCAAATTAGCACCGGCAGGACACGGAGCTCTGGTACTTACGCTGGAGCCTGTCTGGGTCGCGATCTTCGCTGCGATTTGGTACGGCGAACGGATGGAGCCGATGCAGTTGCTGGGTTGTCTGCTGATCTTCATCGCAGTACTGACAACCCGAGCAAAGTCCATCTATGCCTATGCGCAAGCGCTCAGACAGGCCAAGCAGGCGCGTTGATTAGAGGTCGATAATCTTACCGGGGTTAAGAATTCCTGTTGGATCAAAGGCGCGTTTCATAGCGCGCATCATCTCTATTTCAACCTCTGAGCGGCAGTAGTGTAGGTAGTTCTTGCGGCCTAGGCCAACACCGTGCTCGGCTGAGATTGAACCGCCGTACTCCTGCAGCAGGCTGTAGACTAGCTTGTCGATAGATGGTTTATCATCAACCGGACCCACACAGAAGTGGATGTTGCCATCTCCCAGGTGACCGAAAGTTAGGCAGGTGTGCGAGGCATATTTCTCGGCCAGCATCTCATTGACGCGGCGGGTGTACTCCTCCATATCGCGCAGTGGCAGTGAGATGTCGTAAGCGATCAGTGGACTAAGATTCTCTACCATCGCATCAATATCGTCGCGCATTGCCCAGAGGTCTGCGGCTTGCTGGTTAGTCTCAGCGATCACGGCGTCAACGATAACCTCCTGCTCGAGTAGCTCTCCGAGCACCTCGAGGAACTGCTCGCGACCGCGTTCGGCGTCTACACACTCGGATTCGACCAGCACATAGAAGGGGTGTTCAGCTTTGATGAACTCCTTATTGCGGCCAGTCTCAATCGTCATGAAGTTGTAGAAGGAGCTCCAAAGTGCTTCAAACGCAGAGAGCTTACCCTCGAGAGTCTGTTTGAGGCGGTTCAGAAGCTCCAGTACTGAGTCAAAATCACTACAGGCAACCAGCGCAGTTTGACGGGCAGGGGCTGATGGCCAGAGGCGCAGTACTGCACGCGTGATAATGCCCAGAGTGCCTTCCGAGCCGATAAACAGCTGTTTGAGGTCATAGCCCGAGTTGTCTTTGATCGTTTCGCGCATATTGCTCATCACGCGGCCATCGGCCAGCACAACTTCAAGGCCCAATACCTGTGCACGAGCCATGCCGTATTTCACCACCTTGTTGCCACCGGCATTGGCGGCCAGCATACCACCGACCTGAGCCGAGCCTCGCGCACCCCAGTCCACTGCAAATAGCAGATCTTCGGCGGCAGCACGATTCTGGAGCTCTTCGATTACTACGCCTGCCTGGACGGTAACGGTGGCACCCTTGGTATCTAGGCGCTCAATCTGATTCATGCGCTCTAGGCTCAGTACCAGGTCACCGGGCTTACACTGCGCACCTAGAGCTAGACCTGTAAGACCGCCATGAGGAACGACGGTTTGACCGGCTGCATGGCAGAGTGCCATCACCTGAGAAACCTCTTCGGTCGTCGTTGGGCGTACGATAGCAACCGCTGGGCAGCTGCCTTGGCCCCAGCTATCGTTGGAACGCTGAGCAACGCGCTCGTCTGCGATCATTCCGTTGTCACCCACGATTGCGTGAATTTTCTGTAGTAGTTCTTGCATGGTCAGTTTCCAGTTATCAGGCCATTGTCAGCGCATCGTATCCCAGTTTTAAACCGGTTAAAAATAGGAATGCGTAACAGAGTTGGTAGAAAAGGCGCTCATCAATTCGGTTGTGCATATAAATTCCTAGCCATATGCCGACTGGGGCGATCGGCGCAAGGATGAGTGCTGTCAATAGGATGCTCTGATCGAAGAGCCCTAACGAGACATAAGGGATCAGCTTCACATAGTTTATGAAGGTAAAAAAAATCACTGTCGTGGATACATAGAGTGATTTTTCCAACCGAAGTGGAAGCAGGTACATATTCAGAGGTGGACCGCCGGCATGAACGCTAAAGCTGGTAAAACCCGCCAAGGATGACCAGATACTCGCGCGCACAACGTTAGGTTTTTTTGCCGGTGTTTGCCGTTTGCGCAGTGCTTTAATCAACGCATCGGCACAAAAGAGAAGGGTTAGTGTCGCTATCATAAACTTGATGCCGCGCTCGCTCATCAAGTGAAAGCTGAAAGCACCCGCCAGCACACCAACCAGCGCAGCGGGAAGTATGGGTTTGATGACGCTTAAATCGAACTTCCCGCGAAACCCGCGAAGAGCAAACAGATCCATAAGACATAGCACTGGCAACAAGATTGCTGCAGCTGCCACCGGTGAAATGACGAGACTGAGCATGGGTACGGCCACCATGCCGATTCCGCCACCAAATCCGCCTTTTGAGATGCCGACAATCAATAACGCTGGTATCGACAGCAGATAGAAGTTTAGATCAGTGATCACGCAAAAGGCTCTCGTAAGATTGGATTAAAAATAAAAACCCCGGCTGAGATTGAACCGGGGTTTAAACTGATTAAGCTAGCTTAGTCGCAGAGTGCATCAAGTTTTTTCTTCAGCAAGCCGGTAACGGCACCCGGGTTAGCTTTACCGCCGGTCGCCTTCATTACCTGACCCATAAAGAAGCCAATCATCTTACCGCGCTTGTCAGGCTCGGCTGCTTTGTACTGCTCAACCTGCGGCGTCGAGTTGGCAATCACTTCATCAATCACTTTCTCGATCGCGCCGGTGTCAGTTACCTGCTTCAGGCCCTTCGCTTCGATGATCTCATCGGCTGTGCCGCCATCGCTCCACATATGTTCAAACACCTTCTTGGCGATGTTGCCCGAGATGGTGTTGTCCTTAATACGCTTTAGCAGACCGCCGAGCTGTTCGGCACTTACTGGGCTCTGTTTGATGTCGGTGTCGTTGGCGTTGAGGTTCTTCGCCAGTTCGCCCATCACCCAGTTAGCTGCCAGTTTGGCATCCTTGGATGCTGCGACAACCGCCTCGTAGTAGTCCGCTTGTGGGCGGTAAGCTGAAAGCACACCGGCATCATAGTCAGACAGGTTGTACTCACTGATAAAGCGCTCACGGCGCGCATCAGGTAGTTCGGGCAGTGTTGCACGAATGGCTTCGACGTAGTCGTCGTCGACAACGACTGGCAGTAGATCCGGACAAGGGAAGTAGCGGTAGTCGTTGGCATCCTCTTTCGAGCGCATTGAGCGCGTCTCGTTACGATCAGGGTCGTAAAGGCGCGTCTCTTGAACCACTTTGCCGCCATCTTCGATCAGGTCGATCTGACGCGCTACTTCGGTATCAATCGCGCGCTCAATGAAGCGGAACGAGTTGATGTTCTTTAGCTCCGTGCGGGTACCGTACTCTTCTTGACCTTTTGGGCGGATAGAGACGTTACAGTCACAACGCATTGAACCTTCTGCCATGTTACCGTCACAGATACCGAGGGTAGTCACGATAGCGTGGATCTTACGCGCATACTCAGCTGCCTCTTTTGAGGTGCGCATGTCTGGCTCGGAGACAATCTCGATCAAAGGTGTGCCAGCACGGTTCAGGTCGATACCTGACATGCCGTGAAAATCTTCGTGCAGTGACTTACCGGCATCCTCTTCAAGATGCGCGTGGTGAATACGCACGCGACGGCTGCCTTCATCAGTAGTGATGTCGACATAACCCTCGCCCACGACAGGCTTTTCCAACTGAGTCGTCTGATAGCCCTTGGGTAGGTCTGGGTAGAAGTAGTTTTTACGCTCAAATACTGCACGCTTACCGATCTCTGCGTTGATCGCTAGACCAAACATGATCGCCATACGCTGCGCGTTTTCGTTGAACACTGGCAGTGTGCCCGGCAGTGCCAAATCAACGGCACAGGCCTGGGTGTTTGGCTCGGCACCAAAGGCGGTGCTGGCGCCGGAGAATATCTTTGTTTGGGTTGAGAGTTGAACGTGGATCTCAAGCCCGATTACGGTTTCCCATTCCATGTCTTAACCCCTTAAATTCCAGCTGGTGTCTGTTTGTGCCAATCAGTCACCTGTTGGAACTGATGAGCCACGTTAAGCAGACGCGCTTCGTCGAAGTAGTTGCCGATCAGCTGCATGCCAACCGGGAGCCCCTCAACAGTGCCACAAGGCACTGACATGCCTGGCAGACCGGCAAGGTTAAGCGACAGGGTGAAAATATCTTCCATATACATGGAGACTGGGTCGTTGTTCTTCGCGCCAATCTTGAAAGCCGGATGCGGCGTTGTTGGGCCGAGAATCAGATCCACCTCGTTAAATGCAGCAAGGAAGTCCTGCTGAATCAGGCGGCGAATCTGCTGTGCCTTGTTGTAGTAGGCGTCGTAATAGCCGGCGCAGAGTGCGTAGGTGCCTACCATGATGCGGCGTTTAACCTCGGCACCGAAGCCCTCTTTACGTGTGCGGGTGTAGAGATCCATCAGATCTTCTGGGTTTTCGCAGCGGTGGCCGTAACGCACCCCATCAAAGCGGGACAGATTAGAGGAAGCCTCTGCTGGCGCGATGATGTAGTAAGCAGGGATCGACATGCGCGTGCGCGGCAGGCTGATCTCTCTTACGCTGGCGCCAAGCTTCTCGAGCTCTTTAATGCCCGCTTGAACGCGCTCAGCAATCTGTGGGTCGAGGTCGTCACTCATGTACTCTTTTGGTACACCGATGCGCAAACCGCTGATTGATTCATTGAGTTTGGCGCTGTAGTCCTCAATATCGCGCTGTGACGAGGTTGAGTCCATCTTGTCGAAACCCGCCATAACATTGAGCATCAGTGCGCAATCTTCAGCGCTCTGCGCCATCGGGCCACCCTGGTCCAGCGATGAAGCGTAGGCAACCATACCGTAGCGTGACACGCGGCCATAGGTCGGTTTGATTCCGGTGATTCCACAGAGTGCCGCCGGCTGACGGATTGAACCACCGGTATCCGAACCGGTGGCTGCTGGCGTCAGGCGTGCAGCAACAGCAGCTGCCGAACCGCCCGATGAGCCACCGGGTACCCGGTCGGTATCCCATGGATTGCGCGAGGCGCCGTAGAAGCTCGATTCGTTTGATGAGCCCATAGCGAACTCATCCATATTGGTTTTGCCCAGCATAACCGCGCCGGCCGCTTTGAATTTGGCAACGACGGTCGCATCGTAAGGTGACTCGAAGTTATCGAGCATCTTTGAGCCACAACTGGTGCGCACACCCTCGGTGCAGAAGAGGTCCTTGTGAGCAATTGGCAGACCTGTATAAGCGCCTGCCTGGCCCGCTGCACGAGCTTCGTCAGCCGCTTTAGCCTGTGCCAGGGCGATCTCAGGTGTGGTGGTGATAAATGAGTTGTACCTGCTATCGAGCGCTGCGATGCGATCGAGGTAGGCCTGGGTTAACTCAGTGCTGCTAACTGCACCTGATGCCAGGTCTGCAGCCAGTTCAGTCAAACTTTTAGTATGCATAAATAGATAATCCGCCCGCTTACTCGATCACTTTAGGAACCAGGAAGAGGCCTTCCTCGGTTGCTGGTGCTACGCTCTGAAGCTGTTCGCGCTGATTCATCTCGCTCACCTCATCGGCACGCAGTCGCTGTTCGCCATCAAGTGGGTGTGCCAGAGGTTCTACTCCAGTGGTATCGATCGCCTGCATCTCATCAACGAGTTGCAGTATGCTGCTTAGGTTTTCGGTGTATTGCGGGATGTCCTGCTCATCGATAGCCAGGCGGGCCAAATAAGCAATACGTTCCACGTCAGATCGGTCGAGTGACATCGTTCCTGTCTCGTCTTCAACGGGTTAAATAGCGTAAATGCAGAATCACTTTTAACTCAGTGATTTGCGCGCTTTCAAACGGTTTAAGTTAGCTTTGTAGGGGCGCTAAGGTATCACATTTGAGCCTTGCCCAAAATCCCTCTGATTGCTAGTATGTTGCGATTCTAAAAACACCGCCAAAACGGCTAGGTTCAGGACCAGTTTACCGATGTTTAAAAAAATTCGCGGCCTATTCTCCAGCGATCTCTCGATCGACCTGGGTACCGCTAATACCCTTATATTTGTTCGCCACCAAGATATCGTTCTAGATGAGCCGTCTGTAGTTGCTATTCGTGTTAACGGCAATCAGAAATCTGTGGCAGCTGTAGGCGCCGATGCGAAGCGTATGCTGGGTCGTACACCCGGCAACATTACCGCTATCCGACCACTAAAAGACGGCGTAATTGCAGACTTTCACGTGACTGAGAAGATGCTGCAGTACTTTATCAGCAAAGTTCACAACAACTCTTTCCTGCGTCCAAGCCCACGCGTACTGATCTGTGTACCCTGTAAATCGACCCAGGTCGAGCGTCGTGCGATCAAAGAGTCGGCAATCGGTGCTGGTGCCCGTGAGGTTTATCTGATTGAAGAGCCAATGGCGGCGGCGATCGGTGCAGGCTTGCCGGTAGAAGAGGCAAGCGGTTCGATGGTTGTCGATATCGGTGGTGGTACTACCGAGATCGCGGTTATTTCGCTTAACGGTATCGTCTACTCAGAGTCTGTTCGTGTCGGTGGTGACCGCTTCGATGAGGCGATTGTTACCTATGTGCGCCGCAACTACGGCAGTCTCATTGGTGAAGCGACCGCTGAACGCATCAAGCAGGAGATCGGTACGGCTTACCCAGCCACCGAAGTTCTGGAGATCGATGTGCGTGGGCGTAACCTGGCCGAGGGTATCCCACGTCTTTTTACGCTTAACTCCAACGAAGTACTTGAAGCGTTGCAAGAGCCGCTGGCGGCAATTGTACAGGCCGTTAAGAGTGCATTAGAGCAGTGTCCGCCTGAGCTGGCTGCTGATATCGCCGAGCAGGGTATCGTACTGACTGGTGGTGGCGCGTTGCTGCGTAACCTGGACCGTCTGCTGACTGAAGAGACAGGCCTGCCAGTTATTGTTGCTGAAGATCCGTTGACCTGTGTCGCTCGCGGTGGTGGTCGGGCACTGGAGATGCTAGACCGCTCGGGTCTTGAACTTCTCTCGTACGACTAAATCGAGGCTGAGGTTGAAACTCAGGGTTTCAGCCTCGCTGCTACCGAGATGATCTTTCGTAACGGTCCCTCAAAAGTTCTTTTTATGCTGCTAATTATTGCAGCACTCTTCCTTATCGCCCTTGATCTGAACTCACCCAAATTCCGCGAAGGGCGCAGTTATGTCAATCTGATCATTACTCCGCTGCAGTGGTTGGTCGATATGCCAGCGCGCTTAGCTGATACTGTCTCTGACGTGGTGGTTAGCCGCTCAAGTTTAGTAGCAGAGAATAACCGCCTACGCACCGAGGCGCTTGAGCTGGAGCAGCGCGTGCTGCAGAACGCGGCCCTGACTGCAGAGAATCGTCGTCTACGTGCGCTACTGGATGCCCGCTCGCGAATTGACTCGGAGGTGCGTCTGGCAGAGTTGATTGGTGTTGACCCCAATCCGTTTCAGCACGAGATACTGACTAACCTGGGTAGCCAAGATGGCATCACCATTGGTCAGCCCGCTCTCGATTCGGGTGGTGTGATGGGACAGGTGATATCGGTTGCTCCACTGATCAGCCGTGTAATGCTGATCACTGATTCGCGTGCCGCTGTGCCGGTTGAGTCGGTGCGTACGGGTTTTCGCTCAGTGATTCTCGGTAACGGTAACCCCGACAGCCTGGAGCTCGACTTTGTGCCAGCGACCACCGATATCCGAGTAGGCGATACGCTAGTCACCTCCGGACTGGGTGGCCGCTTCCCCGAGGGTTACCCTGTTGCCGAAGTGACTGAGGTAACGCGTGATCCGGGGCGTCCATTCTTGGTAATCAGAGCGGTACCGACCGCTCGGCTCGATAAGTCGCGTCACCTGTTACTGGTAGAACGCCCTCCAGCGCTGTCGCCCGAACAGCTAAGTGAGGCGTCTGATGGCTGAGGCGCGTGGTGGCAGTCTCATCATTTTTGGCACTTTTATCATCAGTCTATTTTTAAGTCAGCTGCCGCTGCCAGACCTGCTACGCTGGGCGCGCCCAGAATGGGTTCTTCTTTTCCTTGTCTACTGGGTGATGCGTGCGCCTTCGCGTGTGGGTCTTTTTTATGCTTTCATGCTCGGCCTACTGTTGGACCTGGCGCATGGCGGTGTTATTGGGCTTAACGCACTCTCATTGACCCTGGTAGCATTTCTGGCGCAGCTGCTCTACCGACGTATGCGCATGTTCCCACTACCTCAGCAGGGGATCATCATCGCTCTGCTAACGGGCCTTAACCAGCTACTGCACTACTGGATGCAAGGCCTGACCGGAACGCACGGAGACTCTCTGCTGTTTCTATTGCCAGCTGTATTTAGCGGGATTTTTTGGCCGCTGGTTTTTCTGTTTCTCGACCGTCTCGCACGGACTTTCGATCTAAACTGAATTCGTTATGGAATTGATTCTAGCCTCAGCATCTCCTCGACGTCGTGAACTGCTAGCCCAGATAGGTGTCGCTGCTCGGGTGGAGCCAGCTGAGATTGATGAGTCTCTAATTGAGGGTGAGGCCGCTGGCGATTATGTCTTGCGTCTGGCCCGTGAGAAGGCACAGAAAATCTATGACATGCAGCCGCCGAGTAGACGAGTCTCTACAATCTGTCTGGGCTCTGATACCAGTGTTGTTTTTGCCGGAAGAGTTTTAGGTAAACCGGCTAATTTTGCCGAGTCCCAGTCGATGCTGCGGCAACTATCGGGTACAAAGCATCAGGTAATGACCGCCGTGGCCTTGGTTGGCGCTTTTGGTGTGCGAGAGCAGTTAGTGACCACGGATGTCTGGTTTCGAACGCTCAGTGACACTGAAATCGAGACGTACTGGGCCTGTGGCGAGCCGCAGGACAAAGCTGGCTCCTATGGTATTCAGGGGCTAGGTGCGGTATTTGTGGATCATATTGAAGGTAGTTACAGCGCTGTGGTCGGATTACCACTCGCTGAGACCTCTGAACTGTTACGAACAGCGGGTGTGCCGATCTGGCAGCCGCTGAAGCAAGATTAAGGAGCCTGGTTGTGGGCGAAGAGATACTGATTAACTTTACCCCGATGGAGACACGGGTGGCGGTGATCGAAAATGGTATGCCGCAGGAGATCTATGTCGAGCGCGCCAAGCGCCGTGGGATCCTCGGTAATATCTATAACGGCCGCGTGGTGCGTGTACTGCCGGGTATGCAGGCTGCTTTCGTTGATATTGGCCTAGAGCGCGCAGCGTTCATCCATGCTGATGAGGTGTCAGCACCGGATATTCCCGCTGAGGAGCGGGCCAACATCTCTATCTCTCAGCTTCTGAGGGAGGGGCAGTCGCTGCTGGTGCAGGTGACCAAAGATCCGATCGGTAGCAAAGGGGCGCGGCTAACCACCAATCTCTCGCTACCTTCACGCTATTTGGTGCTCATGCCGGGCGCTGAGCATATCGGTATCTCGCAACGTATCGAGGACCAGGAGGAGCGTGAACGCTTGAAGGCGTTGATGCAGACTCTGCTAGAGCAGGAGGAGCGCATCGATGGCTATGGTTACATCCTGCGGACGGTTGCCGAGGGCGCGACTGAGGTTGAACTAAAAGCCGATATCGCCTTTTTGCACCGCCTATGGAATAAGGTTCAGGCGCGTATTAAAGAGTCCAAAGCACCGGCTAATGTCTATGAGGATCTACCGCTCAACATGCGGGCCCTGCGCGATATGACTCACTCGGGCATTGAGCGTATTCGTATCGATTCACGTGAGACTTATCAAAAGGCACTGAGCTTTGCGAACACGCTGGTGCCCGAAATTGAAAGCAAACTGGAGTACTACCCGGGCGAGCGCCCCATCTTCGACATGTTCAACGTTGAGGAGGAGATGCAGCGTGCGCTGGGTCGCAAGATTGAACTCAAATCGGGTGGTTATCTGATCTTCGACCAGACCGAGGCGATGACCACCGTTGATATCAATACGGGTGCCTTCGTTGGGCACCGCAATCTCGAAGAGACTATTTTTAAGACAAACCTCGAAGCCGCAACAGCGATAGGCCGACAACTGCGCCTGCGTAACCTTGGTGGGATTATCATTATCGACTTTATCGATATGGAGGATCCTGAGCATCAGCGTCAGGTACTACGCACGCTCGAGCGTGTTTTGGAACGTGATCACGCTAAATGTAAGCTAACTGGCGTGTCTGAGCTTGGCTTGGTTGAGATGACGCGTAAGCGTACGCGCGAGAGTTTGGAGCACGTTCTCTGTGAAACCTGTAGTCAGTGTCAGGGCCGCGGGATGATACGTACCGCGGAGACGGTTACTTACGAGGTGTTCCGCGAAATTCTGCGTCAACATCGCGCCTATGAGAGTGACTCCTATTTGGTGATTGCGGCGCCTCCAGTCGTTGAGTACCTGCTGGAAGATGCATCGGATCACGTTGCTGAACTGGAGAGTTTTATTGGAAAAACGGTACGTTTTCAAAGCGACTCGATCTACAACCCTGAGCAGTTTGATGTCGTGCTGCGCTAGTATGACGGCATACCGCGCACCGTTCAGTCGGAGTAACTGCGCGTGATTCGTCACACCCTTTGGGCGGGCTGGCTAGCACTTGTGTTCGGGATGATCCTGGCTCTGGTGCTCACAGTGGTGCGCTTTGGTTTTCCGCTGCTCGGTGAATATCGTGAATCCCTAGCTAACAGACTCTCTCAAACCTTCGGCGTTCCTGTCTCTATTGAACAGTTAGAGACCCGTTGGAATGGACCTTTCCCGCAGTTCGAACTGCGCGGTATCGAAGCCGCCGCCATGGCCGATCAAGGGCCGGATGTTCGTTTCAAATTTGACCGGCTTCTGCTCGAGCTGAACTGGTGGGATTCAATAGTCGCTCGTGCGCCAATCTTTCAGCGAGTGGATGCCAGCGGTCTTTTTGTGCGTTGGTACCAGCGCGATGGTCGATGGTTACATCTCCCCGGTGAGGGCAGTAGTGCTAGTCCCGTCGATCTTGGTGCGCTGGAGGCCAGTCTCAGTATCGTGCTGGCGCAGCCGGAATTCCGTTTGCATGAGTCGCAAATTGAGCTGGTACCTCAAATAGGAGAGTCTCAACGCATCAATCTAGGCCAGGTGCTGTTTGAGAATTCATCAACGCGGCATCAACTCAGTGGCGACTTCAGTGTGCCGCTGTTGGGCGTAGATACTCGACTGGAGTTTGCCGCCCAGCTAGACGGCGACATTCAGCACGCCTCTACACTAGAGTTACCCTTCTATCTAAAACTCGACGATTTAGGCCCTGAGCTGCTGAAAGTGGCAGACGCTGAATTGCCATTGTCAGAGCTGAGGGCTGGTGCAGAGGTCTGGGGCAGTGTGAATCAGTTTGGACTGAGCTTCCTGCGAGGGCGATTGGGCGTTGACCAAGCTCGGGTTGAGTTGAAAGAAAACACTCTAAATCTAGTCGATAGCTCAACGGAATTTAGTCTGCGACCCTACTCAGAGGGCTACCAGCTTCTGCTGCGTGATACTCATATTGGTGATGCTTTAGGGCAGCTCGACTTTGGGCCTAGTCAGTTCGAGCTGCATCGAGTTGCCGGTGAACTGCAGCTCTCGCGTATTTTGCTGCGCAGCCTCGACCTTGAGTTGCTTGATGAGTTACTTGCACGCTATCCGCTGCCAGAAAAGATCAAATTGATGCTGGTCGATCTTGCGCCTAAAGGTGAGGTCAATAATATTCGACTGGATCTGAGTGATCAGGAACGCGGGCCCTTCTTGCGGGCAAATTTGGTGGGTGTGGATATCGCCTCGTGGCGCCGAGCTCCTTCAGTCAAAAACCTAACCGCTCAGCTGGAGTTAGATGCACAGTCGGGTCGGCTTGATATCGATTCGCGTGAGATTGAACTCAGTTTTCCAACGGTCTATTCCCAAGCTCAGAGTTATGAGCTCGCTCAGGGGCGGTTGAACTGGCGAATTCGAGACGAGGCGGTTGAGCTTAGCTCCGGCACGCTGCAACTGGTGCATGAGCAGTTTGCGGCGGATGGCGCTTTTTCGATTAATTTGCCTTTCGACCCTGAACAGCAATCCTTTCTGAAACTTATGATCGGCTTGCAGGGGGCTAAAGCCGAGGCTGCTGCGCTGTTGACCCCTGACGTCTTACCGGGAACAGAGAAAGTTCAAGAGTGGGTCGCGCGCGCCATTCAAGCTGGGCAGGTGGATGAAGCCGGATTGATTGTTTACGCCCCGACGCGTGCTATAGAGGGGCGTCCGGACCCAAGCGTTGAGCTCTATGTCGCAGCCCGCGACGTAAATCTGGATTACCAAGCGCCTTGGCCCGAACTGCTGAAAGCGAATTCGTTTACCCATATGCACCAAGGCGAGGTAAGGGTTGATCTGTCTCAGGCGCAGATTCTCAACTCTGAAGCGGGACCTTCGGTTCTGATTAAACCTCAGGGTAAAAATGAGCTTTTTATTTGGGGGCAGGTTGAGGGTGATCTTGTTCAGGTAGACCAACTGCTACGGTCAGATCCGCTTGCTGCGACAGCAGGCAAGAGCCTTGATGATTGGCAGCTTGCAGGCGCGCACCGCTCTTTGGTCAAACTGGGTATCGCCTTGGACCGCAGTTATGCGCCCAGAGTGCGTGTGCAAGCAGGGGTGAATGAAGGGATATTTGCTTCAGAGAAGCAGCGTCTAGCCCTGACCGATATCGAAGGAACCCTGGTGTTTGATACGCGTTCTGGTTTAAGTGCCAGGGGTGTGGATAGCCGTTTTCTTGGCCGTGCCGCTAAGGTTGATATCAGTAGTTCCGCAGAGCAGGGCACAGAGGTGCAATTCTCTGGCCGTTGGGGTGTAGAGCCGCTGTTGGAGTGGGGACGGATTCCGCTTAAATCGTTTATCTCTGGTGAGATCCCGCTGAATGGCCGTTTGAAACTGTGCCGAGTCGATCAGTGTCGCTCCTCTCTTGTACTCGAGTCGAATATGGCGGGTACGCAGGTGAATGGACCTGAGGCGTTTGCGTTAGAGCCCGATCAGACCAGTCGGTTGAGTGTGGAGTTGGCCTTGGGGTCTCCCTTGCTACTTGCCGTCAATTACGCTGATCGCTTACGTGCATCAATGCAGCTCGGCGAAGTGCTCAAAGCACATTTTCGCTTAGGAGGGGGCGCTGCACGCTTACCTCAAACAGCTGGATTCAAAGTGGATGGGCAGTTAGATGAGTTGGAGCTCGGCGAGCTGTTCAGCTTTATCGCAACGCTCAATTCAACGTTCAGCAAGGGCGGTAATGGCAGCCTGCCGCTCGATCTCGATCTGGGTGTCGGTGCATTGACGGCTGGCCCCTTAGTGCTGGATCAGGTTGAAGCGCAGTTATCACAGCTCGGCTCTGAAATGCAGGTGCTTCTGTCCGGACCTAAAGTAGAGGGTCTTGTCTCATGGAGCCGGGAGCAGCCCGCCTATCGTATCGCTCTCAATCGTATGCATTTGCGCGTGCCCAAAACGGAATCGACTCAAGTGAGGGAAGGTGCTGATGTTGACCCTGAACGTACCTCTCAAACGCTGTTTGACGCAGTTCCGGCACTCGATTTTGATGTTGCCGATCTGCGCTGGAATGAGGCGGCCCTTGGACGGTGGCGCGGCAGTATGCGCCGTATAGGCCAGAGTGTGGAACTGAGTTCTCTTCGGGGTGAGATGCAGGATCTAGAGCTGAATGGTAACGCCAGCTGGATACTCGCCGATACTGAGCTGACGCAGGTAAACCTGGGCTATCAAGGTAAGGATTTAGGCAACACGCTGGTGAGTCTGGATGAGGCTCGGCTAATCGAGACAGAGTCGCTCAGCGGGCGTATCGCCTTGGCTTGGGAGGCTGCCCCCTGGCAGTTTGCAGGACGCTATATGTATGGCAACCTGAAATTCTCTACTGGGAAAGGTCGTCTATTGGAGGCCTCTGGTGGCACAGGTCTGTTGCGTCTGTTTGGGATTTTGAACTTCAATAATCTAGTACGGCGCCTGCAATTAGACTTTACCGATCTCTTTGCCAAAGGGGTGGTGTTCGATGGCATTAGCGGCGACTTCCTGATACAGGATGGTATCGCAAGCTCGGTGAAGCCGATGGAGATGAAAGGCCCCTCAGCCGGTATGCTCGCTAATGGCGATATCGACTTGGGTAGCAAACGACTCGACATGCAGGTCAACGTGACGCTGCCGCTGGTCAGCAATACACCGCTCGCGGCGGTTTTGCTCGGTGCACCTCAGGTTGCAGGAGCGCTCTTTCTGATCGATAAACTGATCGGCGATAAGATTGAAAAAGCGACTTCCATTGCCTATAAGCTCAGCGGCGGCTGGGATTCTCCTGAGCTCAATTTGTTGAACTCCGCTGATAAAAAGGCGAATCAGTGAGTCGTGTCGGGCTCGTTCAGATGGTTTCAGGTGCCGATCCTGAGGTGAATCTCGAGCAGGCGGTTGAAGGTGTAATTGCAGCTAAGGAGCAGGGGAGTAAGCTTGTTCTCTTGCCCGAGAATTTTTTGCTGTTCGACTCTAAACGTTTGGTCGAGTTCGCTAACTCCAGTCGGGCACAGGCTGCCATAGAGACGTTGGCCGAGGCAGCCATCGAGCACTCAATCTGGATTCTTGCGGGCAGCTTTCCCGTTCCATCGGCGGACGGACGTGTATATGCTCGCTCTCTGCTGTTCAGCGCTGCAGGTGAACAGGTCGCTCAGTATGACAAACGTCATCTGTTTGATGTTGATGTGGCCGACTCTAAGGGTGCTTATCGAGAGTCGAGTTGGATAGCACCGGGCGAGGCGCTGAGTTTGGCCCGTACTCCGGTGGGGCTGTTGGGGCTCTCCATCTGTTACGATCTGCGCTTCCCTGCTCATTATCAGCGTTTGCGACACTTAGGTGCTGAGGTGATCTCTGTACCCTCTGCCTTTACTCAGGTGACCGGCGATGCGCACTGGGAGGTGCTGTTGCGAGCGCGTGCTATTGAGAACCAGTGCTATATTCTCGGTGCCGGGCAGGGTGGTGATCACGGTAATAACCGTCTCACCTATGGTCACTCGATGATTGTCGACCCTTGGGGGGAGGTGATCGCTCAGAGCAAGCCTCAGGGCTTCGATGTCGTGACTGCTGATATTGATTTGCAGCGCCTACACCGGATCCGAACTGAGATGCCGGTGCTAGTTCAGAGGCGTGACAGCCTCTAAAAGTTAACGGGCTGCTAGTTCTCTGACTGCTCTTCCAGCTCACGCAGGTATTGGAATATCTTACGAAACGCCGCGGGAGGTTTGTTCTGTGCCCGCTCTTTGACCGCATTGCGAATCAGCGTACGTAGATGCTGGATATCGCAATCAGGGTAACTAGCGATCACCTCACTGAAAGCCGCCTGACTACGCTCACTGTTCTCATCGATTAGCTGCTCACGCAGGCGCTCTAAGCGGTGAAAACGTTGGTTATGGGCTTCTGAAGCGGAATCAAATCGCTCGATAGCAGCTTTGATCTGGTCCTCATCTTCGTTACGCATCAATTTACCGATGAAGTTGAGATGGCGTTTCTTAGCACCATTACTCGTGATGCGGGCCATCTCTTCCACTGCTTCACGTAGACGCTCATCCATGGGTATCTGCGCCTGTTGATCTGGACGTAGCTCAGTCAAACGCTTGCCCAGCGCTTGAAGTTCATCCATGTAGCGCTTCATTTCGGTACGGCTGACGTACTCGATCTCCTCTTCAGGTTCGTCTTGGTAGCGCTCTTTTCTCATTCTCTTAGTCCATCTCGGTTCTATGCGTAGAAGAAGGTTGCTAGCCCCAGGAAGGCGAAGAAACCTACTACATCTGTAATGGTGGTTAGTAGCACGCCGCCGGCGAGTGCGGGATCTATGCCGGCTGATTTCAGTGTCATTGGCAGCAGGCTTCCAGCTGCGGCTCCGGCAATTAAATTGACGATAATAGCCATAGCGATAACGATGCCGATGGTAGTATCTTGGAACCAAAGTACAGCAATCGCGGCAACAACGGTTGCCCAGAGCATTCCGTTTAGCAGGCCGACCACCAGTTCACGATTGAATAGCCAGCCGATATTAGAACTCTCGATATGCCCCAGTGCTTGACCGCGGATAACCAGCGTCAGTGTCTGGCTACCGGCGATACCACCCATTGATGCAACGATCGGCATGAGCACTGCAAGGGCCACAACCTGGTCGATTGTGGCTTCAAACAGTCCAATAACCGCTGAGGCTAGGAAGGCTGTAATCAGGTTTATACCCAGCCAGACAGCACGGCGTTTACTGGTTTTAAAGATGGGGGCAAAGGTGTCCTCATCCTCATCTAGACCTGCCATGCTCATCAGCGAGTGGTCAGCATCCTCTCGGATAACATCTACCACGTCATCGATAGTGATACGCCCCAGTAGGCGACCCTCGTCGTTCACTACCGGTGCGGAGATGAGATCGCGCTGCTCGAAGATACGGGCGACCTCGTCATCGGGCATATTAGCGGGAATCGCATCTTCGCCATCAGCCTGCATGATTTCGCGCACGAGCATGGCTGGATCGGCGGTTATCAAACGTGTCAGCGGCAGTACACCTATCAGGGTGTTTTTCTTGCGGCTGACAATGAAGATTGAGTCGGTGCCTTCCGGAATCTCTCGATGGCGGCGCAGATAGCGCAACGCCGCCTCGACAGTAATGTCGGGACGGATGGTCACCGTATCGGTGTTCATCAGGCCGCCAGCGGTGTCCTCAGGGTAGGAGAGTACCTCCTCCAGCCGCTCGCGGTTTTGCAGATCCATATTCTCGAGCAGTTCGCGCATGATCGTGTCAGGCAACTGCTGCATGATGTCTGCAAGGTCGTCGGTGTCCAGAGATTCGGTGATCGCTAGCAGCTCGGAGGCATTCATTTCGCTGAGGATTTCAGCCTGAATATCGTCACCGAGGTGTTGTAGCACATCACCCTCATTGTCCTGATTGATCAGGCCCCAGAGGATACGACGTTCGCGGGGAGGGGATTTTTCCAGCAGATGCGCAACCTCTACGGGACGCATGCCACGGTTAATCATAAAACGGATTTCGCGATGCTGATTGGTCTCTAGGGCGGTCGACAGCGATTCTAGATCGATCTGATTATCGTCTGTGCTCATCATTCGTCCCTCAGAGCGAGTGGCTTAAGAGTCTCTTAAGGCACTACTCCTCTTCATCAAAGCGGTTATTAATTAGCGCTGTCACAGCGTCCATTGCTGCCGCCTCATCCTCACCGTTGGTGATGATTTTGAGTTCTGTCCCTTTGGAGGCAGCCAGCATCATTACGGCCATTATACTCTTAGCATCGACCTCGCGACCCCCTTTATCGATACGAATGTCGCAAGCGAAGGAGCTAGTGGTGCCGATCAGTTTAGCAGCGGCTCGAGCGTGCAGCCCAAGCTTGTTGATGATCGTGATCTCTTGTTCAATCATAGAGTTAACTCAGCTCTCGGTGGCGCACCTGCACATTATCCATATGCTCTTTGAAATAACCAGCAAGTTGTTCAGCGACAAACACAGAACGGTGCTGACCGCCAGTGCAGCCAATACCCACGGTGACATAGCTGCGATTGTTACTTTTGAAACCGGGTATCCAGCTCTCGATGAATGAGCGTATATCTGCAATCATCTTCTTCACCTCAGGTTCCTTACCCAAGAATTCGACGACCGGTTGATCCTGCCCGGTATACTGGCGCAGCTCAGGATACCAGTAGGGGTTGGGTAGAATTCTAACATCGAAGCTGAAATCTATATCCAGTGGCACGCCATGCTTGAAACCGAAGGACTCAAACTGCAGTGCCAACGTCTGTTCAGCCCTTTGGGCGACCCGATCTTTTATTGTGTCGCGCAGTTGGTAGAGTGTTAGCTGCGTGGTGTCGATCTGAAGGTCAGCAGCGGATACGATGGGTTCGAGTAGTGACTTTTCAAGTTGAATAGCTTGTTCGAGAACAATCTCGTCGGTACTCAGCGGATGTTTTCTTCGAGTAGCAGAGTAGCGTTTGAGCAGGGACTCTTCCGAGGCGTCTAGAAAGACAATCTCGAACGACAGATCCGACGCCTCTCTGAGACGCACAACAACCTCTTCGAATCGCTTCAAATCTGCAAACTGATTACGAGCATCTATGCCGACCGCAATTCGCCGTGGGCCATTTGAGTTGGAATTCATTTGATCGACTAGCATCGGCAGCAAACTGGCAGGCAGGTTATCGATGCAGTAGAAACCCACATCCTCCAGTGCCTGAAGTGCAGTGGTTTTACCCGATCCGCTGCGTCCGCTGATTACTACGAGTCGCATCTTAATTATCTCTAGGCTCTAGACAGGGATTGAGCGTTGTTGAATAGCGCATCACTGTTGGGACTCTGGCGCAGTTCGTTAAGCGCTTTCGGGTTGCTGAATAGTTCAGCGAGGCTCGCTAGCGTTTTTAGATGCTCATCGTTGCCGTCGTCCGGAACGATCAAAGCGCAGATTAGGTCGACCGGTTGGCTGTCTATCGCATCAAAGTCGATGGCTTTAGTCAGTGTCAGCAACGCAGCAGCCGGTTTGTCGGCTCCGGCAATGCGACAGTGGGGAATCCCAACCCCTGACCCTAGGCCTGTGCTGCCTAAGCGTTCGCGGTTAAGTAGTCCAGAAAAAATAGTGTCAGCATCGGTGCCATTAACGGAAGTGGCCAGCATCTCGCTGGCCACCTCTAAGACACGCTTTTTGCTAGCAATGTCAGCACCCTGTTGGGTCGCTGAACTGGTTAGCAGTTCTCCAAGTTGCATTGTCTACTACTTCACTTATTTGTGTGATTTCATTTTCTCTTTGTGCTTGATGATCTGGCGGTCAAGTTTGTCCACCATCGCATCAATCGCGGCATACATATCATCGTGCTCATGTGAGGCGACAACCTGACCGCCGGCCAAATGAATATCGGCCTCAGCTTTCTGACCCTGCTTCTCCACGCTAAGGGTAACCTGAGCACTCTGGATGTTGTCGAAGTGGCGCTCTAGTCTGTCAAATTTGGTACGCACGTATTCGCTCATGCTTTCAGTCAGCTCTACATGATGTCCGGTGATGTTTATTTGCATATGACTTCTCCTCGTACCGGGCGGAATAGGGTAGAGGCCCGCCCTGCCTCAAAAAATCTATTGCGAAACCAGTCGTTTGCGTTCATTTGACGGTGGTATGTTCAATACCTCACGATACTTTGCAATTGTCCGTCTGGCTACATTGAAACCTTGATCTTCAAGTATTTTGGCTATCTTGCTATCGCTCAGGGGCTTACGGCTATCTTCATCATCGACCAGCTTACGGATGACAGCGCGGATGGCTGTCGATGAAGCCGAACCGCCATCGACTGTGCTAATGTGGCTAGAGAAGAAGTACTTCAGTTCGAAGACGCCGCGTGGCGTATGCATGTACTTCTGCGTAGTGACACGTGAGATCGTTGATTCGTGCATCTCTACCGCCTCAGCGATGTCATGCAAAACCAGCGGCACCATCCCCTCATCACCGCGCTCCAAGAAGCCGATCTGTTTGGCAACAATCTGTGAGGCGACTTTCAGCAGGGTTTCGTTACGACTCTGTAAACTCTTCAGGAACCAACGCGCCTCTTGAAGGTTATCGCGTAGGTACTGGTTCTGTGCGCTGGTATCACCGCGCTTGATCAAGTCCGCATACTGTTCGTTGATTCGGAGTTCTGGCGACACTTCGCTATTTAAGCTGACCACCCAATCCCCTTGTACTTTACGTACCAGCACATCAGGAATGACATACTCGGCCGCATTCTCTGTGATAATCGAGCCGGGGCGTGGGTTAAGTGTTTGAATTAGTTCAATAACGGCTTGAAGGCTATCTTCCTTAATCCGCATCCGACGCATAATTGATTTATAGTCGCGGTTGCCCAAAAGCGCCAGATAATCACGGCACAATCTCAACGCCTCTGGGCGCAGAGGGGTATCAGGAGAGAGCTGTTTCAGCTGAATCGTCAGGCACTCGCTCAGGTCGCGTGCAGCGACCCCAGGAGGGTCGAACTGCTGTAGTCGGTGCAACACCGCCTCGACTTCGTCCATCTCGACATCCATGAACTCTTCAGGGTACTGCTCCTGACACTGCAGCAGAATATCGCCGCAGTCGGTTGTCAGGTAGCCGTCGCCGTCGATAGCATCAATGAAAGCCTCAGCGATAAAACGATCCAACTCGCTCATACGAGTCAAGTTGAGCTGCCAGCTTAGGTGATCTTGCAGCGTGTCTTGCAGCGTGTCGTTATCGCCGGGCGTCCAGTCATCATCGCGCGTGGCCGTGCTTGTGGTGGTGCTGGTTTGGTAGGTGTCGTCCCAAGAGCTATCCGTCGCCAGCTCATCGGGTATCCCCTCATTCCAGTCGCTATCGGTTTGACTAGAGTCCGGCTGATCATCCCAGTCATTGCTGCTCAGCTCGCTCTCTGCGGAGGAGTCAATTTCGTCACTGGCTTGCGTACTGACTTCGGCAGAGTCACCGCTGGCTACTGATTCTGATTCGCTGGAATTCGTTTGGACGTCGCCCTCATCCTCCTCAGCTACTTCTAGCAGCGGATTGGACTCAAGCGCATTCTGTATCTCAGTCTGTAGCTCCAGTGTGGAGAGCTGTAGCAGGCGGATCGCTTGCTGAAGCTGAGGCGTCATCGTTAATGACTGGCCTATTTTTAGCTGAAGAGACTGTTTCATAATTCTTTATTCACTTAAACGAGCCAGGACAATTACAGCCTAAACTCGTCCCCTAAATATGCCTGACGCACCTGCGGATTGGCTAATATCGCCTCAGCGTTGCCTTCAGCGAGAATGCGTCCCTCACTTACAATATAGGCGCGTTCACAGATATCGAGAGTCTCGCGCACGTTGTGGTCGGTAATTAGTACACCGATGCCGCGATCTTTCAGGTGGCGAATTGTCTGTTTTATGTCGCTGACTGAAATTGGATCGACGCCGGCGAAAGGTTCATCTAGTAAGATAAATTTCGGATCATTGGCCAACGCACGGGCTATCTCCACACGTCGGCGTTCACCGCCAGAGAGCACCATCCCTTTGGAGTCCCGTATGTGGGTGATATGGAACTCTTCAAGTAGTGCCTGAGCCTTCTCTTCACGCTGCGCCTGAGTCAGATCTTTGCGTGTCTCCAGAATGGCCATTAGATTATCGTAGACACTTAGCTTGCGAAACACGGAAGCTTCTTGTGGCAGATAGCCGACGCCCAAGCGGGCGCGCTGATGTATGGGTAGGCGTGTGATGTCATCCTGCTGGAGTCGTATGGTTCCTCGATCAGCAGAAATTAGACCGACGATCATGTAGAAACAGGTGGTTTTCCCAGCACCATTGGGACCAAGCAGCCCGATAATCTCGCCTTGCTCAACGCTGAGTGAGACATCTTTGATCACTTCACGGCCGCGGTAGGCCTTAGCCAGAGCGTTAGCTTCTAGTCTGATCATGAACCCGAATCACTGCGTGGCTGAATGACCATGCGAACACGTTTGTCGGATTTGCTGTCACTGAAGGCGTCTACCAGAGCTTTCTCCATATCGTAATTGATACGAGCACCGGTAAACTCATCGCCGGCCTGGGTTACCTTGGCGTCACCGATAATCTTCAGTAACTGCGTGCCGACCCCGTAATCGAGCTTATCGCCCGTTGCGACGGTGACGGCCTGCTCCTCAGAGGGCTGCTGCTCAAAATAGGCAGGTGTGCCATCTGAGATGATCTGATCCACATTGCCTTCGGCATCACGACGCAACTCAACGCGATCGCCTCGCAGGATCATGCTGCCTTGGGTTATATCAACATTGCCTGTGTAGACAGTGATGCCCGTATTGTCGTCGATACTGGCGCGGTCAGCTGCCACGTAGATCGGCTGGTCGCGATCGCTCTCAAGTGCGAAACTGCTGGCGCACAAACAGCCGATAAGGGCAGCTGTAGAGAGTTTAACGGTTTTCAGTTGCAACATAGTTGCCCCTTACTGTTGATAACAGTTCCATGCGGTTCTCGGCAGTATAAAACTCCATACCAATTGCCCGCGTTTCGCCCGAGCTACTGGTGATCTCTACGGGGTCCTCAGTGACCGCCAGCTCGCTATTCGGGAAATAGGTCAGGCTTGGCGTGAACATTGCAACAGCCTGATCTGTCTCTGGATTATGGTGAAGCTCCACCTGTTCCGCAAGGTCTAGGCGGCTGTTATCGTCCTGATAGGTTGCTCGCATCGCACTCAAGGTGTGCGTAACCTCTTGCGATGGCTTGAAACCGACAGAGTAGGGGCGTGTCAGTTCGCTTTCGCGCCGCCCCTCGAAATGGGTAATCGTCTGCGCATCAGTGACCGAGCTGCGTTTGCCGTTAAGGTCGTAGCGAGTTAGCAAAGCCTCGTTGACAAACCAGTCGATGCGTCGGTCGCTGTCTGTGAGGGTCTGCTGAGTCTCGCTACTTCGAAAGCCGAACTGCCACACCATGAGCAGGGCAAGCACCAGCAGTGAGGCGACAATCAGACGAAGACGATTAAGTGAGATCAAAGATAGCGCTCCAGGGCTGCATCCAGCTTGCCTTGAGCGGCGAGGATTAGATCACAGAGCTCGCGAACAGCACCTGCTCCACCTGGTTTGTCGCTGATCCAGTCAGCATGTTGACGCACCAGCCAGTATCCATTGGGGACTGTTGCACCAAACTGACTCGCTCGAATGGCACTGAGGTCAGGAAGGTCGTCACCGATATAGGCGGTGTTACTGGCGCTGTAACCCGTGCGCTCCCAGAGCTCCTGCAGTGCGATCAGTTTATCTTCACGGCCCTGCTGGGTGTAATTGATCCCGAGGCTCTCAGCACGCAGTTTCACCTGCGGCGAGCTGCGACCGGTAATGATCGCTGTCTCAACCCCGTTTTGCATCAGCAGTTTCAGGCCTAGGCCATCCAGAATGCTGAAGGTTTTCACCTCAGTGCCATCAGCTAGAAAACTGAGCGTGCCGTTGGTTAGGATGCCATCCACGTCCATCACAAGAAGTTTGATCGGCTCGAGTTTGGCCTTAAGATCTGTGCTTACATTCATCAGATCACCCCTGCTGCGAGCATATCGTGCATGTTAAGCGCGCCCACCAGCTCGCCGCTGTCAGACAGCACAACCAGCGCGTTTATCTTGCGCTCCTGCATAATCTGAAGCGCTTCTGCGGCCAGAATATCCTGAGTCACGGTCGTGAAGTTGCGCGTCATCACAGTCTCAATCAATGTGCTGCTCAGGTCAATTCCCTGATCAATTGCGCGGCGAAGGTCACCATCAGTAAAAATACCGACAACTCTGTTGGCGTCGATAACTGTCGTCATACCCAAGCGTTTGCGAGTTACCTCGAGCAGCGCTGCAGGCACCAGTTCCGTTGGGGCCACCTGCGGAATCTCCTCACCCTGATGCATCAAATCGCTGACCTTGAGGAGGAGTCTGCGTCCCAGCGTACCACCTGGGTGGGAGAAGGCGAAGTCTTCGGCGCTGAAACCGCGTGCCTCTAGCAACGCAGTGGCTAGCGCATCGCCGATAACCAGCTGCGCCGTGGTGCTTGATGTTGGCGCAAGGTTAAGTGGGCAGGCTTCGCGCTCAATCGGTATGTGCAGGACCACATCGGCAGCTTGTGCTAGCGGTGAACTATCACGCGCGGTAATTGCGATTAACTCAACTCCTTTGCGCTTGAGAAGTGGCAAAATCGCCACCACTTCGGCAGAGCTTCCGGAGTTTGACAGAGCTATAACGACATCATCGGGTGTGAACATCCCTAAATCGCCATGACTCGCCTCGCCTGGGTGAACAAAGAACGAGGGCGAGCCCGTACTAGCGAGTGTGGCCGCAATTTTGGCACCAATATGTCCGGACTTGCCCATGCCTGTCACCACTACGCGGCCTTTGCAATTCAGCATTAGCTTACAGGCCTCTGTGAAGGGTTCGCCGAGCGTATCGTGAAGGTCCTGTATCGCTTGGCGTTCTAGGTCGATAGTGCGTTTGCCGGCACTGACGAAATCAAATGGGAGGTTCGGACTATTCATAGAAGCTGGGTTATACTCGTAGAATCTTAAGTTATTGTTAATCCGGCTGATCCTAAGATCGCGACTTAACCTAACAGAGCTGGTTCGAATGCCTACTAGTGTATCCAATCTCCAGCCAAGTGTCTCATCTCACTATCCATTCGTTATCCCACGACTTAGGTCGTTGGAGCGGGGATAGATTTGGAGCTGTAAAGCATAGCGAAGTGGAATTGTATTGAGCCAAATGAGTAACCCTGACTCACAAACTCACATCGAGGTACGCAACCTCAACTTCAGCCGCTCGGGTCGCCCGATTTTTCGCGACCTGAGTCTTAGTGTCGAACGCGGCAAAATTACCGCTATTATGGGGCCATCGGGCACCGGCAAAACGACCCTGCTGAAACTCATAGGCGGTCAACTGCAACCCGATTCGGGGCAGATTCTTTTGGATGATTTGGACGTTCACAAGCTTAACCGAAAGTGGCTATTCCATCTGCGTGCGCGTATGGGAATGCTGTTTCAGAGTGGCGCGCTCTTTACTGACATGTCGGTGTTCGAGAATGTGGCCTTTCCTCTTAGGGTGCATACTGACCTAGATGATGAGCTAGTGCGTGATCTGGTGCTGATGAAACTCAACGCAGTCGGACTGCGCGGTGCTGCAGAGCTGATGCCGAGTGAACTTTCAGGTGGTATGGCCCGCCGTGCGGCGTTGGCGCGAGCCATCGCACTCGACCCAGATATCCTAATGTACGACGAGCCCTTTGCGGGGCAGGACCCAATCGCGATGGGTGTGCTGATCAAGCTGATTCGCCAACTTAATCAGGCGCTGGGCCACACCAGTATTATCGTGTCGCACGATATCAACGAGACCTTGTCGATTGCTGATTATGTCTATCTGATTGCTGACGGTGCGCTGCTGACGCAAGGCACACCTGACGAACTGGTAAATCAGGAAGATCCTCAGGTCCGTCAGTTCCTGCATGGCGAAGCGGACGGCCCGGTGCCTTTTCATTTCCCAGCGCCAGATTTGGCCACGCAACTCTTAGGAGGTGGTCAATGATCGATCAGCTTCAACGCATTGGACGTGGCACTCTAGATCGCCTTGCGGCGACGGGTCGCTCGGGTCAGATGCTGCTGCAGTCGCTCTTCGTGCCTCCCGCCCCGAAGGAGATGCTTCCGCTGCTGATTAAGCAGTTGCATTTTGTCGGGGTGCTGTCACTGGTGATTATTTTCGTCTCGGGTCTGTTTATCGGGATGGTGCTGGGGCTACAGGGTTACACGATCTTAGTTGATTATGGTTCCGAGCAGGCGGTCGGCCAGATGGTCGCGCTATCGTTGGTGCGGGAGTTAGCTCCTGTTGTTACGGCCCTGTTGTTTGCTGGGCGCGCAGGCTCGGCTGTGACCGCCGAAATAGGCTTGATGAAGGCGACCGAACAGCTCGCCAGCTACGAGATGATTGGCGTAGACCCCATGCGTCGGATTATTGCCCCGCGCCTGTGGGCTGGCTTTATCAGTTTGCCACTATTGACGATGATCTTTGCAGTCGTGGGTATTTGGGGAGGGTCATTGGTAGCCGTGGATTGGTTAGGTATCTATTCGGGATCCTTCTGGGCCAATATGCAGGCATCGGTGGATTTCTCCACTGATGTGCTCAATGGCATAGTTAAATCTCTGGTGTTTGGTTTTGTTGTTATCTGGATTGCAGTCTTCCAGGGCTATGACGCCGTACCTACTTCAGAGGGCATAAGTAAGGCGACCACACGTACAGTGGTCTACTCGTCGTTGGCTGTACTTGGCCTCGACTTTATTTTGACAGCAATGATGTTTGGAGAGATCTAGATGCAGATGCGGACCCTGGAAATTGGCGTCGGTGCACTAATTCTGGCTGGTGTGATTAGCCTAGTGACCTTAGCGATCAATGTGAGTGGGCTAAGCCTGACTGATCGTGCCGGCGGGTACACAATCTACGCGCGCTTTGAAAATATTGGTGGACTGACCGAGCGCGCAAAGGTGTCACTGTCCGGCGTACAGATCGGCGAGGTCAGCGCGATCCGTATAGATTCTCGTATGCTGATGGCTGATGTGGAGATGCGAATCTTCAGTGAGGTGGATTACCTCAGTATCGATAGTTCCGCGCAGATCCTGACGGCCGGTCTGCTGGGAGAGAAATATATTGGCATTACTCCAGGCTTCGAGGAGGAAACTTTGCAAGAAGGTTCTAGAATTGAAGATACCCAGTCGGCTCTGGTGCTTGAAGAGTTGATCGGAAAATTCCTGTTTAACAAGGTGAGTGAATAATGATGGAGCCACTTTCTCTGAAACAGCTGCTGAGCCCGGTAGTTAAAGCGTTCTTGGGTCTCTCTCTGCTGATTGCAGCGCTCGCGGCACCGCTGGCGCAGGCGAATTGGGAGAGTGCCAGCCAGTCGATGGAGAAGGTAACTGACCAGATGCTGGTTTTAGTTGCTGACGAGGAGCTGCGTAAACCCGAAAATATCGCGCCCCTGATGCAGGGTGTCGACGAGATTCTGGGGGAGCAAGTAGATTACGACTACATCGGTAAATCGGTAATGGGTAAGTATGTACGCCGTGCCTCAGATGAAGAGGTGAGCCGATTCTCTGGCGTGTTTAAAGATACGATTTTGCGCACTTTTGCCAAAGCGGTGTCAGGCTTTGATTTCAAAGGGTACGAGACCCTACCGCCCGTGTCTGAAAGTCCTGACCCGGACAAGCAGATTGTTAGCGTTAACCTGATGTCCAACAACGGGCAGATCTACTCGCTGGTTTTTTATGTGGTGCGTGACGGTGATAACTGGAAACTGGTCAATGTGCTGATTGATGGCATCAACTTGCGTGTTACCTTCCGCAATCAGTTCGCTAACTTGATGGAGAAGTACTCTAAGGTGGGTGCTGCGATAGAGCACTGGGAAGAGGCGATGAGCAGTGTCGCCGAGGGTGGTGCGTGATACACAAAGTCGAGGGTGAGTTGACCCGTGATACCTGTAGTCATCAGATTGGTTTGGCTCATATAGCGATAGAGCGCGGTGCTCGCGAGATTGATCTGTCAGAGGTAGAGAGAGTGGATAGCACGGCGCTTGCTTACTGGACCTCTCTGCAGCGCTGGAGTCGCGCGCGCGATATCGAGTTAAGCTGGAGCGGTTTGCCGCGCCAGATGCTCAGCATCGCCCAACTTGTCGGTGTTGATGAGTTGATTGGGGCTAGTTGAGCCTATAAACAGCTAGTTTACGGATATTAGGGCTCTGTTTGGATCGCCAACAGGGCCCTTTTTCGTTATCATACGCGGCCAAATTTAAACCCTTTTTTTGCTTAGAACGCTGGAGAGACGCGATGCACGCCGATGAGGTTAAACAGCTAGTAGAGAGTCAGTTAGAAGGCAGCACTGTTATTACCGCTGGCGAGGGCTGTGATTTTCAAATTACTGTCGTCTCAGATCAGTTCACTGGTATGAGTCCGGTCAAAAAACAGCAGGCGGTTTACGCCTGTTTGACAGAGCAGATCGCCTCCGGTGCCATTCACGCCGTCTCTATCAAAGCACTGACACCCGAACAGTGGCAAGCTCAGCAGGGCTAAGCAGCAAGGAACACTATGGATAGTTTAGTTATTGAGGGCGGTAAACGCCTAGATGGTGAAGTCTGGATTTCGGGCGCGAAGAACGCTGCGCTGCCAATCCTAGCCGCGGCGATTCTGCCAAGCGCGCCAATTACCATCTGCAATCTGCCCCACCTGCACGATATCACTACGATGCTGGAGCTGCTGCGCCGCATGGGTATCGAGCTAACCATTGGTGACAAGCTCAGTGTTGAGCTCGACCCAACAACCATCACTGAGTACGTGGCACCTTATGAGCTAGTGAAGACCATGCGTGCCTCAATTCTTGTGCTGGGTCCTCTATTGGCGCGTCATGGCCGTGCACAGGTTTCACTGCCGGGCGGCTGTGCCATCGGCTCTCGTCCGGTGGATCTGCATATCCGTGGTTTGGAAGCGATGGGAGCGCAGATTACCGTAGAGAACGGCTACATTGACGCCCGCGTTGACGGTCGTCTCAAAGGCGGTCGAGTATTTTTCGACACGGTGACTGTCACAGGTACTGAAAATATCTTGATGGCTGCAGCACTGGCTGATGGAGAGACCATCATAGAAAACGCCGCGCGGGAGCCAGAGGTCGTAGATCTGGCTGAGTGTCTGATCGCTATGGGTGCCAAAATAGAGGGCGCCGGAACCGATACGATTCGCGTGCAGGGTGTTGAGAAACTGAACGGCTGTACCTTCTCAGTGATGCCGGATCGAATCGAAACCGGTACCTACCTCATTGCGGGTGCAATCACCTCGGGACGAGTGCGTACCCGTAACACCCGTGCAGACATCCTCGATGCTGTGTTGCAGAAGTTGCAAGAGGCGGGGGCCAAAATCACCACCGGTGATGATTGGATCGAGCTTGATATGGAGGGGCGCAAGCCTAAAGCGGTCAACATTACGACAGCGCCTTACCCGGCCTTTCCTACCGATATGCAGGCCCAGTTTGCAGCACTGAACTCAGTTGCCGAGGGGGTAGGACGGATCAAGGAGACCATCTTTGAGAATCGTTTCATGCATATGCAGGAGATGATTCGCCTGGGCGCTAAGGTCGCGATTGAAGGGAATACTGCGATTATTGAGGGCGTAGACAACCTCAAAGGTGCTCGAGTGATGGCTACAGACCTGCGTGCATCGGCGAGTTTGGTTCTAGCCGCCTTGGTTGCCGAGGGTGAAACGCCGATCGATCGGATTTACCACATTGACCGTGGTTACGAGTGTATCGAAGAGAAAATGCAGTTGATCGGCGCTCAGATTCGCCGTGTACCCGCTTAACTAGGATATCCCAGTTTTATGAAGGAACAGTTGACCATCGCTCTGTCTAAGGGGCGTATTCTGAAAGAGACGCTACCGCTATTTGCGGCGGCGGGTATCCATCCTGCTGAGGATATCTTCAGTAGTCGTAAACTGATCTTTGATACCAACCATGACAATATCAAGCTGGTCGTAATCCGCGCCACTGACGTACCAACCTACGTTGAATATGGCGGTGCCGACATGGGTGTTGCTGGCAAAGATGTGCTGATGGAACACGGTGGTGCAGGGCTCTACGAACCGCTGGACCTTGAGATCTCCAAGTGTCAGTTGCGTGTCGCTGGTATGAAGGATGCGCAGCAGGTTGAAGGTCGAATGCGTGTTGCGACCAAGTTCGTCAACGTGACCAAGGAGTACTTTGCTCGCCAGGGGCGTCAGGTCGACATCATCAAGCTTTACGGTGCTATGGAGCTCGCGCCAATTATGGGGCTAGCTGATCGTATCGTCGATATTGTCGACACCGGCAATACCTTGCGCGCCAACGGTCTTGAGGCGATGGATCACATCGCCGATATCAGTTCGCGTTTAGTCGTGGGTCAGCCATCAATGAAGATGAAGTACGCCCAGATACAACCGATCCTTGATCAGCTAGCTGATGCGGTTGTCGCTAAACGCCAATAGAGCGTCAGAGAATAGTTTTTTAAAGTTTAAGAGATACAGACAGTGGGTGAGTCGTTGAACATTCGTCGCCTCAAAGCGGGACAAGCCGATTTTGACCAGCAGCTAAAAGTGATGCTGGCCTGGGAGTCAGTTTCAGACAGAGCGGTCAATGAGCGGGTCGATCAGATCCTGCAACAGGTGCGTGAACAGGGTGATGCGGCTGTGGTTGAATTGACCAACCGCTTCGATGCAACCCGTGCATCAACTATGGCGGATCTGGAGCTGTCTCAGGCTCGACTGCAGCAGGCGCTAGAAGCGATTACGCCAGAGCAGCGCTCGGCCTTGGAAACGGCGGCACAGCGCGTGCGCGACTATCACGAGAAGCAGTTGGCAACTTCATGGCAGTATGAAGAGGCCGATGGCACTCTGCTGGGCCAGCAGGTTACACCGATGGATCGTGTTGGTATCTACGTGCCGGGTGGCAAAGCAGCCTACCCGTCATCCGTACTGATGAATGCGATGCCTGCGAAAGTAGCCGGTGTCGACGAGATTATCATGGTGGTGCCAACACCTCAGGGTGTTATCAATGAGATGGTGCTCGCCGCTGCGGCAATCGCAGGGGTAACACGGGTATTTACCATTGGCGGAGCGCAAGCTGTTGCGGCACTGGCCTACGGTACGGAGACAGTTCCTGCAGTCGATAAAATCGTGGGGCCGGGCAATATCTATGTTGCAACGGCAAAGCGCGCTGTCTTTGGTCTGGTAGGCATCGATATGATCGCCGGTCCATCAGAGATCCTAGTGATCTGTGATGGCGAGACCGACCCTGATTGGGTCGCGATGGATCTCTTTTCTCAAGCGGAGCATGATGAAGATGCACAGCCGATTCTGATTGCAACCAGTGGCGACTACATCGACCGGGTTGAAGCGAGTATAGCTAAGCTATTGCCGACGATGGAGCGCCGCGACATCATCGCAGCTTCGATGATGAACAGGGCTCTGTTGATAGAAGTGGCTGACTTGGATGAGGCGGCTCAGATCTCAAATCGCATTGCGCCCGAGCACTTGGAGCTCTCGGTGGCTGATCCTAAAGCGATGCTACCTAAGATACGTCATGCTGGGGCAATCTTTATGGGGCGCTACACAGCCGAGGCTTTGGGTGACTACTGTGCCGGTCCGAACCACGTTCTGCCCACTTCGGGTACAGCACGCTTCTCATCGCCTCTGGGTGTCTATGACTTCCAGAAACGCTCGTCGCTGATCATGTTCTCAGCCGAAGGCGCATCTCAGATGGGCAAGGTAGCCTCCGTGCTAGCACGCGGTGAGGGATTAACGGCTCACGCTCGCTCAGCTGAATATCGCATTCTCGATAAAGATTAACAGACCGCGGGAGAGCGCCCTGTGGCTATCGGCTGCGCGGGCGTTCACTGGTCAGAATCTCGAGTCTCAGAGTCTCTCCAGCTCGGTACACAGTAAAGTAGGTGATCTCTCCCGGCGTGACCTTCGCAATATAGTTCATCGCCTCCAGACCATTGCCTTTTACCGGACGATCATTGATCTCTAGGATAACGTCGCCTGGTCTCAGGCCTGCGCGCTGTGCCGGGCTGTCGCGGAATATCCCGCTAATCATTAGCCCTGGCTGTGTCTCGGGTAGGCCAACATCCCTTGCTTCTGTTGCCGCCAGTCCGTGTGCTTCAACACCGACCCAACCGCGTACAACTCGGCCGTTACGGATCAGTTCGTTCATCACCTGTACAACCTGATCAGAGGGGATCGCAAAGCCTATTCCTTGAGAACCACCCGTCTTGGAAAAGATCGCGGTATTGATGCCCACTAGGTCTCCCCTCGCTGTGATCAGTGCGCCCCCAGAGTTACCCGGGTTAATGGCGGCATCAGTCTGAATGAAGTCCTCATAGGTGTTGAGACCGAGTTGGTTACGATCCAAGCCAGAGATAATGCCTTGAGTCACAGTTTGACCAACACCAAAGGGGTTGCCGATCGCCAATACGACATCGCCAACCTTCAACGTGGTGCTGCTCACTAACTTTAGGCTGGGTAGGCCGTCGAGATCGACTTTTAACAGCGCTAAGTCGCTCTCTGGATCAGTGCCTACAATTGCAGCGACCCGTTCGCGGCCGTCTCGCAGCGATACGATCACCTTGTCGGCCGCCGCAACCACATGATTGTTAGTCACAATATAGCCATCTGCGGTGAGGATTACCCCTGAGCCGAGATTCAACAGAATCGGTGAGTTATTTGCCTCGCTGTTTAAATCTGACGCTTTAGATTGGGTGAACAGGCTGACCACCGATGGTGCAGCTTGCGCCACGGCGGCGGCAAAACTGGGGATGGCATTGGCCGCAATACGCTCGTCAGTTACATCAACGACTTCGAGACGACTAGCAGGTTCGCTCAGCAGTGTCGGAAACTGCTGCAAAATCAGAACAGCAGCCAGAATACCGGCCAGGCTCGGCCATATAAGTTGGGTGGGGCGTAGACTCATAACTCAATCATCCTATGCTGCATGGGCTGATTATATGAAGGACCGGCGGTAGAATGCGAGGAGAGTTGAGAATTTTTCTGGAGCTATAGCGATGGGCGTGCCGCTGCAACACCTTGTAACCTACACCGATACCGCGTTGGCGGTGGATAAGTTTCGTGACTACTGCCCTAATGGTTTGCAGGTAGAGGGGCGTACAGAGGTCAAAAAAATTGTTGCAGGCGTTACAGCCTGCCAAGCGCTTATTGACGCTGCTGTTGAAGCTCAGGCTGATCTGGTTTTAGTCCACCATGGCTACTTCTGGAAAGGTGAAGCCCAACAACTAACCGGCATCAAAGGTAATCGTATCCGCACGCTGATGCAGAATGGTCTTAGTCTGTTGGCCTACCACCTGCCTCTCGATGCACACCCTCAGTGGGGCAACAATGTGCAGTTAGCGCGCGTGCTTGGGATCGAAGTTGAAGATGGCCTTGAGAAGGGTAATCCTCTCAGTGTCGGCAACATTGGCACCCTAGCCCAGCCCACTGAAGCTGAGCTTTTTGCTCAGGAAGTTGGACAGGCATTAGGACGCGAACCTCAGTTTATCTCGGGTGGAGGTCGATTGGTGCACCGTGTAGCCTGGTGCACGGGATCTGCTGAACGCATGATTGAACAGGCCGATCAGCTGGGTGCTGATATGTTCATTAGTGGCGAGATTTCAGAACCTGTGGTGCACTACGCTCGTGAGGCGGGAATTCACTACTTAGGTGCGGGACACCATGCAACGGAGCGGTACGGCGTTCAGGCGCTCGGCGAGCACCTTGCGTCGCACTTCGGGTTGGAGTATCAGTTTATCGATATCGATAACCCGGTCTGAACTACTGTGTGAGACGCATCAGGCTGGACGTTTGTCGTCCTCTTCGGCAAATTTTGGACGATCTGCTGGTTGCTCTTCAGCATCGTTTTTCAGACCAAAGCGATCCGACAGGGTACCTGGCTCGTCCGCTTCACGTTTAGGCGCGTAATCGAGCGGCATGCTGTAGCTGCTCTCTGACTCAGCCGCTGTCCCTGTAGAGAGAGTCTCAGGCTCAGCCGGCTGGCTCTGCTGCTCAATACCCGCCTGACGCTGCAGACTCTCAACCAACTTCTCATCACGACAAAGCGTTGATGCGCTCGACGCCAGGTGTTGGTGCACTTTTTGGTACTGGTTGGTTAGGTCGTTAACCAGATCTGCCGTTACACTGAAGTGCTCGTTCACCTCATCACGGTATTTGGCCAGCTCCAGCTGAGTGCGATCAAGCTCTTCGGCGAGGCGCACTTCACGCGAGCCATTGCTGCCGTTGCGACCAAATAGAAAACCCAGCAATGCGCCAACGATAAGCGCAGCAATTGCGATAACCCAAACAGTATTCTGATCCACACTAACTCCAACAATCGATCTAGCTCTATGTCTCTTTATAGAATAAAACAAAGACCGACACTTGCACATGCTAGAATCGTCGAATTATAAAGTTAATCCCATTCATGTCATGAAGATCTGTTCGCTGCGGTACCTCTCTCTCATATTTGCTCTGTGCTGTGCACCTTCTCTAGCGCAGGAGCAATTGCGTTTAGTCTCGCTCGCGCCGGATATCACCCGCAATTTGATAGCTATCGGTGCAGAGTCACAGATCGTTGGAATTATTGAGCATAATCAGCTTCAGCTTGAGCTGCCGCAAGCTCAGGTGGTCGGTGATTACCAGTTGTTGAATATCGAAGCGATTTTGGCCCTGCAACCGGACTATGTACTGGTCTGGCAGGGCGGTAATCCTGAGGCTCAGCTCCAACGCCTTGAATCACTTGGGCTACAAGTCGTCAGGGTAAAGAGTGACCGCTTGGCCGATCTGCCGAACCAGTGGCGTATGTTTGGCGAGCTGTTAAATCGCGAAGATCAGGCTGAGAGTTTAATCGAGCAGTTCTCTAGTGCTCTCGAATCATATCGGGTTGAAGCTGAGCGCCCCGTACGAACCTTCTATCAGCTCTGGCATCAGCCGCTGATGAGCATCAACAATTCGGGTTATCAGGCAGAAATCCTGCAACTTTGTGGTGCCAACAATGTGCTAGCTGAGGCTTATGAAGCTTTTCCGCAGGTTGGTATTGAAGCGGTATTGGCGGCAGACGTAGAGCTGATCTTGGCCAGTGATGAGTTGCCGCAGGATTGGCGCGAAAGATGGAGTGATTGGCCCCAGATACCGGCAGTTAAGCGAGATCAGCTCTATACTGTAGAGGCTGACTACCTTCATCAACTGACCCTCGATACGCTGAAGGGTGTCTCTCAGGTGTGTAGCGCAGTAGAGCGGGCACGATAATCAGAGCTAAGCCCGCTTAATACCTTGCGGGAGAAGTGCTTGGACTACAAACAGACGCTCAACGAGATTGTTAATCGACTGCACAAGCTCGGCGACTTGCCGGTGTTCAGTGCCACCGTTAATCAGATTCGGCAGCTCTCTAGTTCAGAAGAGGCCGACGCCATGGCGTTGGCTATGGCGGTGATGAAGGATGTGAACCTCTCTGTTCGCGTCTTGAAGCTTGCCAATACACCTATGTTTAATCCTAAGAATCGCGAGATTGCATCGCTCTCCCGAGCCGTTGTGCTGTTGGGGTTTGAGCGTATTCTAAATTTGGCGATGACAATCAAACTGGTAGAGAGTCTGCGCGCTGAGAAGCCGGATAAGGTGCTCGATCAACTGCTAGTGCAGGCCTTTCTGAACGCTTCTATCGCCAGAGAGCTTGCTGAGGCAGCAAATCTGAGGAAAGCAGAGGGTGTATATTTGAACGGGTTGCTGCATAACCTAGGTGAGATTTTAGTTGCATATACCCTACCTGATCGACACAAGCAGCTCCGCGATCTCTGGCTAAAGGGTGAAGCCGGCTGGTCCGAAGCTCAGCTTCAGCTTTTGGGTGCTGAGTTTTCTGACATTGGCCAGGAGTTTGCCGAGAGCTGGGGTTTCCCGGGTCCTTTAGTACAGTCGATGGACTCATACACTGCTAACAAACTACGGGGGCGGGATAAGAGTGCCCATCAGATCGCGGTCGGCAGCTCAGAGGTACTGGCAAAGCTCTATCAGCAGGGTAGAACCAGTGGCGAGTCTCTAGGCCAGATTTTTAGCCGTTTGAGTGATCAGCTCGATATACGCGCCGATCAGGTTGAAGAGTCGGTGCATCAGGCCTACAAACTGGCAGCACACCTCGCGGAAGAAGTTGGGGTGCCTACTGCATCCCTTAAGCCCAAGCCGGCAGATGAGGATGACGATCAGTTGCAAGAGCTCGCCGAAGAGGTTGGGTTTTTTCTGCACTCAAGAGACGAAAGGCATCGAGCGGAGGTGATTCATAGCCCCGCTCCCGCGGTATCTCAGCGCAGTTCCGTCGATCTTATTGAGGCGCTCGCTGCATTTAACTCATTGATCGCTGAGGATACACCGGCGACTCAGTTAGTTGAGGCACTGATGAGGGCGGTGCTAGCGAATTCGGGTTTGGAGCGCTCTCTGTTTTTGATGAAGGACTCCAGTCAAAAAGGCGTTTTTACACCACGGCTAGCTGCAGGAGTCGGAGTGCAGGCTCTCGGGGCTAATCTAGGTAGATTAAATGATTCAACGACTTCTAGACTGCTACAGGCAGTTGCGCAGAAGGGAACAACCTTGATGGTAAATGACTTGAGCTCGGCCCAATGGCGTGATCGGCTACCCACTGAGTTGGTAAAATCTACAGAGGCGAGGGGCTTAATCCTCAGCGGATTGAGTGTGAACGGTCGCTCGCTGGGGGTGTTATATTTCGACACTCAGTTAGAAGCGTTAGCAGATACCGATTATGCGATTTTAAACCAGTTTATGCTGCTGTTACGCAACGCTTTGGAAGCGCGCGCCAGAGCTTCAAGCTAACTGGCGCTCATTCAGGCAGGCCTCGGTCTGAGGCCGTCTGCTGCTGTTTATTGATGTTCTACTCGGTCAGACCTTTAAAGAACGACTTGGTACCATCCCAAGCATCCTTACCAATCTCGACCGCTTTTCCTGCACCAACTGAGGTAGAGCAGGCAGCCCGTTGGCCGGCACATTTGGATTTGCAGCCCGCACGGCCCGCTTTGTCGTTCGGGTAGAGGTTGTCGCAGTTAAGGTTGCACACCTCCTGCTGACGGTCACAGCCTATCGTTTTATCGACCACCTGAGACTCTTGGTAAACCTCTTTGCCTGTCTCAAGCGCCGACTCTGCCCCGGCTTTTGTGGAGCAGAGCGCGCGCTCGGCGACACAACGAGAGATGCACCCTGTGCGCGCTGCATCATCACCGACGTGACTTACCTTGCACTTGGTCTCGCACCAGGTTTGTTCGGTACCACAGTCCGCCCAAGCCGCAGAGCTAGCGGCAAGTGTCAGAAGCAGTAAGAGCTGTTTAATCATCACTCGATTCCTTATGCAGGCGTTTACGGGGCTTCCAGAATACCTCCTCATCGCCATCACGACGAGAAAGAACCCGTGCTATCACAAAGAGTAGATCAGATAGGCGATTAAGATAGGCGATCGCTTGAGGGTGTACATAGCTATGCAGCGCCAAGCCTACAAGCCGGCGCTCGGCTCGACGACAGATACTGCGCGCAAGATGGGTGCGAGCTGCCTCCACCGTGCCACCCGGAAGGATAAACTCCTTCAGTGGCGGAAGAGCAGCGTTGTAACCATCGAGAGTCCGCTCAAGCTGGTCAATCATCTCCTGCTCGACTGCTTGGTAGTTAGTATCGGCAATAGCGACCTCGCCACCTAGGTCAAAGAGGTCATTCTGAATCTGGCGCAGCACCGGCGCGAAATCATCACTCGGACCAAGGGATGACTCAACAACTCCGATGAGGCAGTTAAGTTCATCAATATCACCCAGCGCCTCGACGCGTGGGTGAGTTTTGTGTACCTCTTCACCAGTGGCCAGACGCGTAGTGCCGGCGTCACCGTTGCGGGTGTAGATTTTGTCTAGTCGGTCGGTCATTTGAATACGTACTTAAGTCCAATCCAAAGATTTCTTTCAGGAGCTGGTGTAAAGGCCGGGCAGTCTTCTGTGCCCCAACTACCTGCTTGACATTGGCCATGCCCAGTTGGTGTTGTTTCTGCACCTGTGTTGCCCAATGTACCATACTCGCTGAATTTCCGATCAAAGAGATTATTTATCCGGGCGGATAGGTTCCATCCGTCGACCTGATAATTTGCTCCGAGATTAGCCACAGTGTAGTTGCTTAGTTTCGAGAATGAGTTGTCGTAGTCGGAGTCGAGCACTTGGTCTGAGACGTGCAATAGGTCTGCCACGAAACTTAAGCCGTTAGATGCTTGCCAGCGGGCAAACGTTCGTACTTTCTGTTTGGGCACCATTGGTATGTATTTACCTTTGTGATCACCTCCAGTGATCTTGCCCTGTGTGAAGTCAAAATCTATGCCCAGTTGAAGGCTATCGCTTAATTTTTCGCTGATAGACAAGTTAATCCCTCGTCTGGTTGTGCTGTCTAAATTGACGTTGGCTCCGCTGCCGCTTGCTGCGACGGAGCTGTAGGAAATTTCGTTTTTCAAGTCTAGTTGGTAAAGCTGCGCAAAAAAGGAGGTTGTACCTGATGAGTACTCCAATCCGGTTTCCAACGAGAGACCTGTCTGATTTTTAAGTCCCTCTGGAGGTGTAGGGTAAGCCTGGGATGTTTCATCGTTTGTGTGTTCTTCAAGATTTGCGAAACGGTAGTTCTGGTCGGCGCGAGCGAATAGTCTCAGGGCGTTGTTGGGTCGGTATGTTAGTCCAATAGAACCTACGCTAACATCATCGTCCAGCTTCAAGTTTGTATAAGTTGCGCCACCTATATCGTGCTCAATATCGTTTTTTACATTTGCGTACCTTAGGCCCGCACTGACATCAGTTCTGTAGGTAACGGGGTATATCAATTGGCCATAGAATGACCGTACATCTTGCTCAGCTTCTTGGTCGACGACAGCGTAGATACCGTAATCTGTGTGATCTAGATCCATGCCAAAAGTTAGTTTGGAAACGCCCATCTCAGTTGGTATAGCCCCCTGGAGCCTCGGACTGAAATTCAAGGCCTCACGCTGTTGACGATCGACACGCATTCTTGTGCCCCAGCGGCTGCTCAAGCGGAAATTAACATCATCACGACGATGCGATCCGTCAGTTTGCAGGCTCCAATTGTCCGCGAGTTTCTGGGTGTAATTGAACGAGGTGGTTTTTGTACGAGTCTCTGTAAAATCATCTGTATAGACCGAGTTGCTCTGCTTGCGATCTGCCGCTAACTCATCGATAAACAGAGCGCCCGGGTTCTCTCCGAATTCGTCGAAACGTTGATGAGTTAGTGTTAATCCATGGGACTCTGATTTATATGTTGATGAGAAAGCGAGGCTGCGAGAGTCCGAGGAGTTATTATCGCGGTAACCATCGCTCTTGCTGTCTTTACCTGTGATAGTTAGAGACAGGTGATCAGACACTGATTTAGTTACCAGTAAACTTTTTACTTGTCGCTCGAAGGAGCCTGCCTCAACCTGAATCTCCGCTACATCACTCGGATCTGCAAGTTTCGTTATGATGTTTATCACGCCACCGACTGCTTGATTTCCGAACAGAACACCGGAACTTCCGTAAACGACCTCAATGCGTTCGATGCGATCCGTTGGGATATCGTTAAAGGAGATGGTGGCGCCATCGGTTGCGGAATTGAGTCGTCGCCCATCCACCATGATTAGAACATTCGAAACCGCGGTTGTGCTGAAACCGCGCATGTCGATAGTGGCCCGAGTACTATCGCCATACAGATCGTAAACATGGATGCCATGCTGCCCGCGAAGCAGGTCAGAAACAGATTGTGCACCACTCTCTTTGATCTCTTGTTCGGATATGATGCGGATACTGGATGCTGTATCTACGCTAGTCTCTGGTGCGCGCGTTGCTGTCACGTACACGGCTAATGGGTCTGCAATCTCGGCCGTAGCCATAGGTAAAGTGACGAATGTTATTACACCCGCCCAAAGTAGGTTTTTCATAAGTCTCTCTTGCGCCCGCCGCGCAGTGTATGGATTGAGTTGCGATTCAGGCCGGTCTCCGGGCTTGGGTTTTGCGGCTGCACGCCTTCCCGGCTTGCGCCAGTGGCATGTGTGCAGTCAACACCCTTACCGTTGCGGGGGCAGCGTCGGAATTGTTTGAGATATTTCAAACGCACCGAACTTCCCGATTATCCCGTCAGCGTCACTGGCAGGCACCTGTTCGATTTAAGCGGCGCAGTCTAAGAGAGGGAAACTGGATTGGCAAACGAATACCCTTCAGGCAAAGCTGAGGTAGATTCAGTTGGTCGGCAGACGTGTCGCTTCGAGTGCTCGTATCTGCTCGAGAAGTATACGGTTTTCGTTCAGATCGAGTTGTGCTGTATCAGCAAGACTCAGAATTGCTCCAGTAATCCACTCAATCTCTGATGGGCGCTGGTTGATCCGGTCTTGCAGCATTGATGAGCGATTAGCGGCGGTGGTGCGACAGACCTCTGTCGCAACGTTAAGTAGTGCATCGTCAAACAGCGGTTTGTTGAGTATCTCGGATAGCTCCTCGATTTCATCAGCCACTCGCGACATACGCATTAAGGCGGTAGAACTCTCTAGTAGCTCTCCATTCGTTAGCTGATAAAGCGCTGTGAGTGGATTGATACAGGCATTGACCGCAACCTTCTGCCACAAGGTAGTCTCTATATCCTTAGCTCGAGCGTGGCGCGGAAGATTCAAAAGAGGGCAGTCTGCCTCTGAAGCTAGGCGATTCAATGGTCCCAGTTCGGTTCTTCCATCACCGGCAAGAGTTAAGTGGAAGGGGGTAGCGCTATTCGCACCGCTGGTTGTGGAGGCGGCCCACACCCTGTGTGCAGTAGCGCTGTCTGACAGTTTCTGCTGAACGCCATAGCCGTTACAAAGCAGCACAAGATCAGCGCTGTCGACTAAACGATCACGTACGGCCTCATATGCCCCGATCAGCGAGTAGGACTTGGTGCATAGCAGGAGATTTTCAATCTGGAGCGTAGAATCGTCCAACGAAGTAGCAGGGAAAGGAACAAACTCCTCACCCAGGTGGCTGAGATAGCGAATACCTGAGCCTGCCGCGACAAAGTCTTGCAGTTTCTGCTCGTCACGGAGAATCAACGTCACAGATTCTCCTGCGAGCTTGAGCTTGCGCGCCCAGCGCATTCCAATCGCACCTACACCGAGAATATGCCACACACTAGTCAATCTCATGCCAGAAAGGGGTATCATATATGCCTTTGATAGTTCATAGAACAGGAGAGGCAGATGCCATCGTTCGATATTGTATCGGAAGTCGATACCCACGAATTGACCAACGCCGTTGACCAGGCTAACCGTGAAATCCAGACTCGTTTTGATTTTAAAGGCGTCGACGCGAGTTTTGAGCGTGATGGTGATGCTGTTAATCTCGCCGCGCCAGAGACTTTCCAGCTGCAACAGATGGTAGATATGCTTCGTGCGAAGCTCGTCAATCGTAAGATCGACCCAAAGGCGATGGATGTGCAGTCTGCTGAGAAGCTGGGGATGCAAGCACGCCAGAAGGTTATCTTACGCCAAGGGCTCGATCAGGCGCTGTGCAAAAAGATCAATAAACTGATCAAGGATTCTAAGATAAAGGTTCAGACCCAGGTGCAGGGCGAAAAGGTGCGTGTCACAGGTAAGAAGCGTGATGACCTGCAACAGGTGATGGCGCTTTTACGTGAGTCTGACGTAGAACTCCCGTTACAGTACAACAACTTCCGCGACTAAAATCCCCCTTCAATCGCAAAAACTAGTGAGGCGCCGGAAGGCGCCTCTTTTTTTCCACGTGTTGGAAATTACTTCTCGTTAGCCTCGTTATGTGCCTGGGTACGCTCCTGCGCTGCATCGAGCTTATCGCGCAGCAGCCACAGCATCACGAGCGACGGGATAACCATCAGCGTGGTGATGATAAAGAACATCGTCCAGTTGCCTCCCAGGCCATCAACCATAGTGCCGCTGAAGCTGGCTAGGGTTGTGCGGCCAAGGTTACCTAAGGAGGCCAAGAGTGCATATTGAGTTGCACTGAATGCTCGCCCAGTGAGTGCCGTCAGGAAGGCGACAAAGGCGACCGTTGAGAAAGCGGTGGTGAAGTTATCAACGATAATGGTCGCCGCGAACAGCCACTCAAGAGGACCGAGTTCCGCAATCAGGGCAAACATCAGGTTTGAGCCCGCCATTGCAATACCGCCGACCATCAAGCCACGCAGTACACCAAAGCGCACGTTAATGGCACTACCGATAAGAGTGAAGACCACGGTTGCGATCCAGCCTAGCATCTTCGTGTATTCGCCGATCTGCTCGTTGGTGAAGCCTACCTCTTTGTAGAACACCACAGACATACGACCGAGGAACGCCTCGCCAATCTTAAACATGAAGATGAAGGCGAGTAGCGTGATTGCGATGCCAAGACCGTTGCGACGGATAAAGTCGGCAAAGGGCTCAATTACAGTGACTGCGATCCAGGAGGCAAAACGGCCGAGTCCATAGCGTTTCTGATAGGCGTCCTCCATCGAGTGCTGCAGATTCGAGCGTCGGTCTTCGGGCTCTTTAACGAGCAAGGTGAATACCATGAGTAGCGCCATGATAACGGCCATAACACCGTAGACACCTGCCCAGCCCATAGAATCTGCATTGACGAATGCTAGGTAACCAGGGAGTGAGTAACCGGTCCACCAGCCCACAACAGCCATTGCCGAGGCGGGTGGCATCTTGTCATGCTCGCTCGGTTTGAACTGATCGATACGGAATGCATCCACGGCAATATCTTGGGTTGCTGAGGCTATCGCGATCAGCAGAGCAATCAGGGAGACGTACATCATGCCCGGCACTTTGCCTGACTCAGTGGTCGGTTCGCCCATGGCTGCATAGGCGCCACCGGGATCGGCCTGAGTGATCGCCAGAATCATCAGTAGCATCAGACCCTGACAGAGGAAAATCCATGAACGGCGCTGTCCCAGGCCACCCAGCACAGGCAGCCGTACGCGGTCGACTAGCGGAGCCCAGAGAAAGTTAAATGCGTAAACGGCAAAGATCGAGCCGAAGAATCCGATCGCAGACCGTGAAAGCCCTTCGTCTTTCAGCCAGCCGCTCATGTTTGAACCGATCAATACCCAGGGGAAGCCACTGCTACAACCCATCAAAAATACCCAGAGCAGGCGGCGATCTTTATAGGTTCTCAGAGTTTCGGCGAATGAGCTCTTCATAAGTGCGGGAGTCCATATTGTTATAGTTTGATCCGGTTAGACTTTAGCATCTGGATCTATATGGAGGAAGCACAAAAAAACCGACCTCAAGGGTCGGTTTTTTCAAGCATATTAGGTGCTTATATACGCAGACCACCGTCTACTTCGAAGCAGCGACCCGAGGCATAGTCATTCTCAAGAATGAATGCCGCGGTTGCAGCAATCTCTTCGGGGCGACCAAGCCGCTTCGCTGGAATGCCCGCTGCGATCTTGTCACGTGCCTCCTGTTTCATGCTCATGACCATCTCGGTACCGATGTAGCCGGGTGCAATCGAGGCTGCACGGATACCGTAGCGAGCCAGCTCTTTCGCCCAGGTAACTGCCATCGCTTCAACAGCGGCTTTGGTAGCAGTGTAGTTTGTCTGGCCCATGTTACCGTGACGCGAGATAGAGGAGATGTTGATGATGCAACCCTCCTGCTTGTGCTGAATCATCTGCACAGCAGCCTCACGGCCGCAGAGGAAGGTGCCAGTAAGGTTTACATCCATTACCAAGTTCCACTGATCCATAGTCATCTTGGAGACGATTTCGCCCTCTTTAACTTTGATAAAGAGGCCGTCGCGGGTGATGCCGGCGTTGTTGATCAAGCCATTGATGCCGCCCAGGTCAGTGGGTATTGCTGCAAATACAGCTTCGACCTCAGTTTCCTGAGCGACGTTACAGATGTAGGTTTTGCCGTCGCTTCCTGCCTCGCGTACCTGCTCGAGGGTGGTGTCTAGATCCTCTTGGTTGAGGTCTATAAGCGCGAGCTTCGCCCCTTTAGCTGCGAGTGTCAGAGCCATTGAGCGACCCAGGCCACGGCCTGCGCCTGTGATGGCGATCACTTTGTTATTCAGATCCATTACATACTACCTTTTGCTGTTGTTTGGACTTTCTTGTTGTTATTGGTCGGCATTGTTTGCTGCATAGCAGCTATTGCACTGCAACAACGCTAAGCCTCTATGAACGAAAAATCTATCCCTAAGTTAGTACTTGTGGTTATAAAACATCTGGCATAGCGAAAGTTATAAGTTAAATGGTCTATAAGTAATTGTTTTTAAATTTATATTTCTAGAGAGAATAAGATTAAACAGGACTCCTAGACCTTAGGCTAAGAGGGGTGCACAAAACTGAAAAAGCTTTTGCGATGCAGCAAATCAGACTGTGCACGTGCGAAATTTTCTTAGTGAGATCGCTCCTCCACTTCGTTCTGTCGAGGAACAGAAGGTTTGAGTTCCGATCCGCCACAGTGGTACCGTTAGCGCTCAATTCGGAGTTCGCTATGCCACTGTTTATCCTTTTTGTTGTTATACCTGTCATTGAAATCTTACTGTTGATCAAAGTAGGGCAAGCCATTGGCGGTTGGTACACCGTAGGGCTGGTACTGTTATCGGCGTTCATTGGTGTAAATATGCTGCGCTACCAAGGCTTGGCGACACTGACGCGGGCACGCTCAAAGCTTGATCAGGGGGAGATGCCGATTGGTGAGATGGGCGACGGTATCCTGATTGCAGTTGGGGGTGCCTTGCTGATCACCCCGGGGTTCTTCACGGACTTCTTGGGTTTCTGCTGTCTAATTCCACTAACGCGCCACCTGTTCATAAAGCGCCTGGGGAAAACATTTATGAGCTGGATGCAGCGCGGTGGTAAGGCAAACTTTCATTACTCGCACTTCGAGCAGAACGAGGGACGTTCTCATCAGCAGAGAGGCGGTTCAGATGATGTGATTGATGGTGAGTTCGTTGATCTTGATGAGCAAGGTCGCCCAAAAAACGATAACGGTCGTCTACCACCTCGCTAACACCCGGCCACTTACTCTTCCTCAGCGCTAGGTTTCAACTGGCGCTTCTCACCGACTTTGGTCGAGAAGTAAAAAAATTTTCCATCGTACTGTTGAAAAGCGTTTTTCCTCACCCCATTAAGCTTTCACACAAAGAAATTGAGGGTTAGAGCCGTGCTCTGATCGTCATACAACAAACCAACATCACTATGGATCCTAGATTCAGGAGAATAACCAGATGAAAATTCGTCCACTTCAAGACCGTGTTGTTATTCGTCGCAGCGAAGAGGAAGCAAAATCTGCTGGCGGTATCGTGCTCCCAGGCTCAGCAGCCGAGAAGCCAAACCGCGGTGAAGTCGTTGCTGTAGGCCCAGGCCGCGTTGCTAACAACGGTGAGCTGATTGCGTGTGCAGTCAAAGTCGGTGATGAAGTTCTTTTCGGTCAGTACGCAGGTACTAACACCATCAAAGTTGAGGGTGAAGAGCTGCTGATCATGCAGGAGAGCGAAATCTACGGTGTGCTCGAGGCCTAATTTAGACTTCGCACTCACGAATTTTTAACTTATAGAAAACAGGATTACTCATAATGTCAGCTAAAGATGTACTTTTTGGTATCGACGCTCGCGCTAAAATGCTAGTGGGCGTCAACGTTCTTGCAGATGCAGTTAAAACAACGCTTGGCCCTAAAGGTCGTAACGTTGTTCTGGATAAGTCTTTCGGTGCGCCAACCGTAACTAAAGATGGTGTATCAGTTGCAAAAGAGATCGAACTCAAAGACAAGTTCGAGAACATGGGCGCGCAGATGGTTAAAGAGGTTGCCTCTAAAGCCAACGATGTGGCGGGTGACGGTACTACGACTGCAACCGTTCTGGCTCAGGCTATTGTTAATGAAGGTCTGAAGTCTGTCGCTGCGGGCATGAACCCGATGGATCTGAAACGTGGTATCGACAAAGCAGCAGCAGCGGTAGTTGAGAAGCTGGCAGCGATGGCTGTGCCTTGCGCTGATAACAAAGCGATCGCGCAGGTAGGTACTATCTCAGCTAACTCTGATGCAGAAGTCGGTAACATTATTGCTGAAGCAATGGAGCGTGTAACTCAGGAAGGTGTTATTACCGTTGAGGAAGGCTCTGGCTTCCAGAACGAACTGGACGTCGTAGAAGGTATGCAGTTCGACCGCGGTTACCTCTCTCCATATTTCGTGACTAACCAGGATGCGATGACGGCTGAACTGGAAGATCCGTTCATCCTGATCGTAGACAAAAAGATCTCGAACATCCGTGAACTGCTGCCAGCTCTAGAAGGTGTGGCTAAGTCTTCACGTCCACTGCTGATCATCGCTGAAGATGTAGAGGGCGAGGCGCTGGCAACTCTGGTTGTGAACAACATGCGCGGTATCGTGAAAGTCTGTGCGGTTAAAGCACCTGGTTTTGGTGACCGTCGTAAGGCGATGCTGCAGGATATCGCTGTACTGACTGGTGGTCAGGTGATCTCTGAAGAGGTTGGTCTGTCACTCGACACTATCGAGCTGGAGCAGCTTGGCCAGGCTAAGCGTGTTCAGATCAGCAAAGAGAATACAACAGTCGTTGACGGCTACGGTGCGAAAGAAGATATCCAAGCTCGCGTCCAGGCTATCCGTGTTCAGGCTGAAGAGACAACTTCAGACTACGACCGTGAGAAAATGCAGGAGCGTGTTGCTAAGCTTGCTGGCGGTGTAGCTGTAATTAAAGTCGGTGCTGCGACTGAAGTTGAGATGAAAGAGAAGAAAGCGCGTGTAGACGATGCTTTGCACGCAACGCGTGCCGCGGTAGAAGAGGGCGTTGTGCCTGGTGGTGGTGTTGCGCTGATTCGCGCTCTACAGGGTGTTGAGGGTCTGGAAGGTGATAACCACGATCAGACTATCGGTATTCAGTTGGCACTGCGTGCAATGGAAGCTCCGCTGCGTCAGATCGTTGCCAACGCGGGTGGCGAGCCGTCAGTGGTTGTAGCTAAGGTTCGTGAGGGTGCTGATAACTACGGTTACAACGCGGGTAACGAAACTTACGGCGACATGATGGAGATGGGTATCATCGATCCAGCTAAGGTGACTCGCTCTGCACTGCAGGCAGCTGCTTCAATCGCTGGTCTGATGATCACCACTGAAGCAATGGTTGCTGATATTCCAGAAGACAAGCCGGCTATGCCAGATATGGGCGGTATGGGCGGCATGGGCGGCATGATGTAATCAGCCTCTCTAGCGTCACACGAAACCCGGCCTTGGCCGGGTTTTTTATTTGTGCGCCTGCTTCTACACCATTGGTCTAGTTTAGCCAAAGGTATGGTTGTTCCACTTGATTGAAGCCAGTACTTTGTGGATTCCGCTGTTTTATAACAATAATCTTCAACGGAGTTACAAATGACTGATAAAACTAACGGCGTTTCACGTCGTACGGTCCTCAAAGGTACTGCCGCTTCTGCTGCAGCTATCGCTGTTCCAAGTTTCTACATCCCAAATGCTACTGCTGCTGGTGCGTTCCGTAACGACCCTGCTGCATCTGGCAAATGTGTACTGGGCTTCAACGTCCCACAGACAGGTGCATACGCGGATGAAGGTGCTGACGAACTTCGCGCATTCAAACTGGCTGTCAAACACCTCAACGGTGAAGGCGACGGCGGTATGATGAACACCATGAAGCCAATGAACCTAAAAGGTAACGGCATCCTGGGTATGAAAGTTGAGTACGTAACCGGTGATACTCAGACTAAGTCTGACGCTGCACGTGCATCGGCTAAGCGTATGATCGAGAAAGACGGCGTAATCATGTTCTCTGGTGGTTCTTCATCAGGTGTAGCAATCGCTGTACAGGCACTGGCTGAAGAGATGGGTACCATCTTTATGGCGGGTCTGACTCATTCAAACGACACTACGGGTAAAGACCGTCGTCGTCACGGTTTCCGCCACATGTTCAACTGCCACCAGTCTGCACTGGCGCTGCGTCCTGTGCTGGACAAGGCTTACGGTAAAGACCGTCAGGTGTACCACCTAACTGCTGACTACTCTTGGGGTTGGTCACAGCAGGACTCTATTGAGAAAGGTATGATGGCTGAGTCTAACTGGCAGACAGTTGCCAATGTGAAGACTCCAGTTGGCGCGGGTGACTTCTCGCAGTACATCACACCGATCCTGAACTCTGGTGCAGATACTCTGGTACTGAACCACTACGGCGGTGACATGGTTAACTCCCTGACTCAGGCTATGCAGTTCGGTCTGAAAGACAAGCAGGTTAACGGTCGCGACTTCCAGATCATCGTTCCTCTATTCTCTCGCCTGATGGCGAAAGGTGCGGGCGACAACATGAAGGGTATTCTTGGTTCTACTAACTGGAACTGGAAACTTACTGACGAAGGTTCTAAAGCATTCGTTAAATCCTTCGGTCAGGAGTACGGCTTCCCACCCTCACAGGCTGCTCATACGTGTTACGTGCAGACTATGCTCTACGCTGACGCGGTTGAGCGTGCTGGCTCGTTCGAACCTGCTGCAGTTATTGCTGCGCTGGAAGACCACGAGTTTGACGGCATGGGTAACGGTGCATCTCTGTACCGTAAAGCTGACCACCAGGTAATGAAGAATGCCCTGGTTGTTGAGGGTAACACCAACCCAACTTCAGACTTTGACCGTCTGTCAGTGAAAGAGGTCGTTTCTCGTGAGCGTCTGACTTACGATCCAAACGAAGGCCCATTCGCTGGCGGTGCTCAGTGGTCTTAATCCAAGTGTAATTTCAGCTACACCTTGGCACGCGAAGGGGCCCAAGGGGCCCCTTCGTTTATCTAAAAGAATTTTTTTCGGAGATTCATAGCTGTGGATGCGATACTCCTCCAGATTTTGAACGGTCTAGATAAGGGGGGTGCTTATGCACTGATTGCCCTAGGTCTGACGTTGATTTTCGGTACTTTGGGTGTCGTGAACTTCGCACACGGTGCACTGTTTATGTTAGGTGCCTTCGTTGCGGTTTCGGTTCGCGAAGTTCTTACTATTTCTACCAAGGTCAAAGATGAGTCGGTGACCTTCTTTGAAGCCTTCAAAGAGATCCCTTACCTCGAGCTTTGGCTGGGTGATACAGGTAAAGCGATCATCGACTGGTCGGTACCGATCTCTATATTGATCGCACTGCCTGTCATGCTGCTGATCGGCTTGGTAATGGAGCGTGGCCTTATTCGTCACTTCTACCGTCGCGCACACGCTGATCAGATCCTTGTTACCTTCGGTCTGGCGATCGTTGTGCAGGAGATCATTAAAGCGATCTACGGCGCTAACCCAATTCCACAGCCTGCGCCTGAGATGTTCTCGGGTACTGCAAACATCGGCGCACTTTTCGGCCTAGGCGACAATATCGTCTACCCGAAATGGCGTATTGTTTACCTCTTCTTCGCACTCGGTGTCATCGGTGCGGTGTTTGCCTTCCTGCAGTTCACTACCTTCGGTATGGTGGTACGCGCGGGTATGGCCGATCGTCAGACAGTACAGCTGCTCGGTATCAATATTACCAAGCGCTTCAGTATCGTCTTCGGTCTTGCGGCAGTTGTCGCAGGGATGGCGGGTTTGATGTATACCCCGATACTCTCGCCGAACTACCACATGGGTATGGACTTCCTTGTGCTCTCATTCGTGGTGGTGGTTGTAGGTGGTATGGGCTCGCTGCCAGGTGCAGTCGCAGCCGGCTTCCTGCTGGGTATCCTGCAGTCGTTCGCCTCTATGAACGAAGTGAAGCAAATCATTCCAGGGATCGACCAGGTAATTATCTACCTCGTTGCCATGATCGTACTGCTTGTCCGTCCACGCGGTCTGATGGGTCGCAAAGGTGTGATGGAGGACTAAGATGCATATTGAAAAGTTTACCCCTAAATCTGACATCATGATGGTGCTGATCTTCTCAGCAGTAATCCTCTTGATGCCAATCTGGCTGCAACCGTTGGGTGCAGCTTACCCAGACCTAATGCAGCGTTTCGCGATCTTCGGTCTATTCGCAATTGGCTTTAACATTCTGTTCGGCCAGACGGGTTACCTGTCATTCGGTCACGCAGCGTTTATCGGTGTGGGTTCCTACACCACGGTTTGGATCTTCAAACTGTTCACCCTGAACATCATCCCAGCGATGATTGCCGGTGTTGTACTCTCGGGTATTTTTGCGCTGGTTATCGGCTTTATCTGTCTGCGTCGCACAGGTATCTACTTCTCGATCCTGACGCTTGCGCTGGCTCAGATGAGTTACAACCTGGCGTATTCTGTACTGACACCGATCACCATGGGTGAGACAGGTCTGCAGGTTGAAGCGTCCGACCCACGCTCATGGGAAGCGCCTCTGGCGGCGGGTGAGGTGCCACGCACGCACCTGTTCGGTCTGGAGATGACTGACCTCGGTGGTCTCGCCGGCTTCTACATTTGTGCTGCCTTCTTGATCTTGGGCTTCTATGTAGCGCTGCGTATTACTCGTTCACCCTTTGGCTCGATGCTTCGCGGTATCAAAACCAACAACACCCGTATGGCTTACACCGGCTTGAATGCGCGCCCTTACGCACTGGCAGCGTTTGTAATCTCGGGTATGTATGCAGGTCTTGCTGGCTCGCTGATGGCGGCTATGGATCCACTGGCGGGTGCGGAACGAATGCAGTGGACAGCATCTGGTGAGGTGGTATTGATGACCATCCTTGGCGGTGTGGGTACGCTGGTGGGCCCTGTTATCGGCGCAGCAGCGATCAAATACTTTGAGAACATCTTCTCGGCAATCGATGGTGCGGTACTTTCAAGTGCGCTGGATTTCTTGCCAGATGCCGTGCTCAGTGTGATTGTTCCAGTACTCTCACTGTTTGTGGGTAAAGGCTGGCACCTGACCCTGGGTCTGGTGTTTATGCTGGTCGTAATCTTCCTGCCAGGTGGCATTATGGAAGGTTACCGTCGAATCAAAGCTCGCTTCTCGAAGGCGGATGCCGAGTAACTCAAGCTAACAGGATATTGCTATGTCAGTTCTAGAAATTTCTGGCGTAAACAAAACATTCGGTGGCTTGAAGGCACTGGATGACGTCAACCTAAAAATTGAAGAGAAGACCGTACACGCGGTTATCGGCCCGAACGGTGCTGGTAAGTCGACACTGCTCAACGCAGTCATCGGTAAGCTCATTCCGGATAACGGCACGATTATGTTTATGAATCAGAGCATGATCGGCCTGAAGCCGCACCAGATTAACCAGCTCGGTATCTCACGAGTATTCCAGACGCCAGAGATCTTTGCGGATCTCTCGCTAATGGAGAATATGATGATCCCTCTGTTGGCGCATCGCGATGGTGAGTTCAAGCTGGCCGCTTGGAAACGCTCAGATATGGATTCTGAGATCCAAGACAAAGCGGCTCACTTCCTTGAGGATGTGAATATGCTTGAGAAAGCGAGTCTCCATGCAGGCAGCATGAGCCGTGGTGACAAGCGTCGCCTCGAACTGGCGATGTGTCTGTCGCAGGATCCAAAGCTGCTACTCTTGGATGAGCCAACCGCGGGTATGGCGCGTGCTGATACCAACAACACGATTGATCTGCTGTTGAAGATCAAGTCGCGCGGTATGACCAAAGTTATTATCGAGCATGACATGCACGTGGTGTTCTCATTGGCCGACAAGGTCAGTGTAATGGCACAGGGTCACGTAATTGTGGAAGGCTCGCCTGACGAGATTAAGGGTGATCCACGCGTTCGCGAGGCTTACCTTGGAGGTGCAGAAGTATGACGCATTCAAGCGTAACGAGCGATTCAGTAAAGAATCAAAACCTAGGTACACCTGTTGCCTACTGTTCCGTTCACGATATTCACTCTTACTACGGCGAGTCGTACATCGTGCAGGGTGTTTCGTTCAATATCCATGAGGGCGAAATCCTAGCTTTGCTCGGCCGTAACGGCGCGGGTAAGACGTCAACGCTGCGCACCATCGCACGCTGTGATGACCCTGAACTGAAATCTGGCGAGATCACTCTTGATCACCAGGCAGTTCATAAGATGACAGCGTACGAGGCGTCGCAGGCTGGCATTGGTCTAGTGCCTGAGGATCGCTGTATCATTCCGGGCTTGACCGTTGAAGAGAACCTGCAATTGGCGCAGATCGCACCACCAATCGGTTGGAGCATCGAGCGTATCTACGAACTCTTCCCACGTCTTGGCGAGCGTCGCAACCAAGAGGGCACCACGCTCTCGGGTGGTGAACAGCAGATGTTGGCGATTGGTCGTGCGTTGGCGCGTGATGTCAAACTGCTGCTGCTCGATGAGCCGTATGAAGGTTTGGCACCGGTAATCGTACAAGAGATCGAGAAGACGCTGCGTGAGATCAAAGCGTTGGGTATCACAACGGTGATCGTAGAGCAGAATGCGATTGCCGCACTTAAGCTGGCTGACCGTGCTGTTATTCTTGATACCGGAACCGTGGTATTCGATGGCAGTGCGCAGGAAGTTCTAGACAACGAGCAGCTGCGTCACGACTACCTCGCGATCTAACCTAATTGTTGTAAAACGAGTGGTACTGCGCCCGAACTTAGTTCGGGCGCTTTTTTTTGTCTAACTTTTGATCTTTTGTGTGCTTCTTTTTGGGGTCTGGCCCTGTTTTATGCTAAAAAGAGGCTTAAATTTGATTACTTATTTGGTGTATTCCCCGCATGTCAGAGCGACGCGAGCCCGGCTTTAACCTAGATCCGATCCAAGATTCTGTTCCCACCCTTGATACCCCAGTTGGAAGACCCGCTGCAGCAGCCCAGCCCAGAGCCGCTACTCCAGCAAAATCGAGCTCGGTCGCTACAGTTCTGCTAACGCTTCTTGTGTTGGTCTCCTTGGGTGCAGCCGGTGCACTGGGTGTTTGGGGGATGCAGCTCAAACAGCAGATGGAAGAGCAGCAGGTACTGGTAGAGCAGATGAATCTCTGGCTTGAGAGCACCGATGCGACGCTAACACAGACCTCTACGACAGCCTCGCGTTCAGGTGAGACACTGATGGGACGTGTTGAGGATATCAACACTCGCCTGGAAGATCGGATCAAACACTTTGACTCCGAGATCGCAAAACTTTGGACCGTATCCTTTCAGCGCAATAAGCCGCAGCTAGAAGAGCAGGGTAAAACGCTGGTCACCTTGGGTGAAACTGTTGTTGCTCAGGATGCTCGTATCGCTGAAGCGCTAGCGTCGCTGGGTGTGCTTCGCAAGGAGATCGAGTCTCAGGTGAGCGAACTGTCACAACTGAGTGCCGCCGATAAGCAGATGGCGCAGCAGCTTGCTGGCACAGAAACAGCAGCTAAGGCACGTGATACTAAACTGAGTGCGCTAGAGACCCAGACAGCAGCCTTGCAAACCGAGCTGGAAACGGTCGACGCGGCTTTAGCGACAGTCGAAGGGCGTGTTCTTCAGGTGGGTAGCGACATGGAGTTTCAGTTCTCGGTTGAGCGTGATGAGCGTACCAAGTTGGCTGCCGACTTGAATGCTAAGATCAATCAGGCGGTTCAGCCTCAGGGGACAAGCGTAGAGCTTGAACGCCGTTTGCGTACCATCGAAGAGCGCTTGAAAGCGATTGATGCCTCGCGTGCGTCACTTAATGCTGAGCTGCTTAAAGTGCAGGGCCAAGTGAACGGCCTAATGCTTGATCGCAGCGTTCGCTAATTTTGACTAAAATTTGATCAATAGGCACAATACGCGCCTTCGAGGATGGGAGTCTTTATCCGCGCATGAATGTACGCGCTTTCTTTGCACTTCGTGTACCCGACAGGGTAACGCGCAAGCTAGCTGACTATGCGGATGAGCTGTGCCAGTTTGACAAAGAGCTGCAGGTCGACTGGGTTGATTCGGGCAATTATCACCTGACACTCTGCTTCTTGGGGGATGTCTCGCTGGAGCAGGTCGAGTTGCTAGAGCAGAAGACGCGTGAGGTGCTGGATGCGAACCGTTTCTCAGTTTCGCTGGACCATATCGGCTACTATGCGGTCAGTCCGCGCTTCTCTGTTGTTGCAGCCATGGCCGCCGCGCAGGCGGAACTGGCAAACCTGCACCAGTGTTTAGTTGATATCGCGACAGCTTGTGGACTCTCCTACGATGAGAAAAACTTTCTTCCTCATGTCACTTTGGGCCGCGTACCCGCGGACGATGAATTTGAACTTGATACTGAGCAACTACCGGCACTTGATCTGAACTTGCCGGCAGATGCAGTAGTATTGATGCAGAGCAGGGTGGGTGAACAGGGCTCTATCTATACTCCACTGTTCGAGATAGACCTACCGCTCTTGCTGGCCAACTAAACTCCGAGATTGAAAATGCGACAACCAGAACTCCTCTCTCCAGCGGGCACGCTGCGGAATATGAAGTACGCTTTTGCGTACGGCGCAGATGCAGTTTATGCGGGCCAACCGCGTTATAGCCTGCGTGTGCGTAATAACGATTTCACTCATGCTAATCTGGAGGAGGGGATCAATATCGCCCACCAGATGGGTAAAAAGTTCTTTGTTGCCAGTAACATCCTGCCGCACAACTCTAAATTAACCACCTATATGCGCGATCTCGATCCGGTAATCGAGATGGGTCCTGATGCGATGATTATGTCCGATCCGGGCCTGATTATGATGGTTAAGGATAAGTACCCCGACCTTCCTATTCACCTCTCTGTCCAAGCAAATACGATGAACTGGGCAACCGTTCAGTTCTGGGAACGCGCGGGTATCGAGCGCGTGATTCTGTCGCGCGAATTGTCGCTCGATGAGGTCGAAGAGATCCGCCAGCGCTGCCCAGATATGGAGCTGGAGGTGTTTGTCCATGGTTCGCTCTGTATCGCCTATTCAGGTCGTTGCCTGCTGTCGGGTTATATCAACCATCGCGATCCTAATCAGGGGACCTGCACCAATGCCTGCCGCTGGAAGTACGATGCGCATGAGGCAAAAGAGACCGATAACGGCGATGTTGCGCCGGTGCAGGATTTCGATCCAACGGTTGAGCCAGCGCTAGGCGAAGGAAAGCCAAGTGATAAGATCTTCTTGCTGCAAGAGCAGACACGCCCGGGTGACTACATGCCGGCGTTTGAAGATGAGCACGGCACCTACATTATGAACTCTAAAGATCTGCGCGCGATTCAGCACGTGCACCGGTTGGCGGCGATGGGTGTGGACTCGCTTAAGATTGAAGGTCGCACAAAATCACACTACTACGTGGCACGAACTGCTCAGGCCTACCGTCAGACCATTGATGATGCGGTTGCCGGGCGTCCATTCGATCGTGGTCTCATGGATGTGCTAGAGAACCTGGCCAACCGCGGCTATACCGAGGGTTTCTACCGTCGCCACGTACACGATGAGTACCAGAACTACGAAACGGGCAACTCCGTAGGCGTACATCAACAGTTTGTTGGCGAGGTAGTCGAGCACGATATCGCCAACGGCAAGCTGATCATCGATGTGAAGAACCGTTTTGAAGTGGGTGATACGTTGGAGCTGATGACCCCAGCAGGCAATCGTCGCTTCAAATTGGGCGAGCTCTACAACAAGAAGGGCGCCCGCGTAGAAGCGGCTCCGGGTTCAGGCCACCGCGTAACCCTGCCACTCGATTTCGATACGGATATGCAGTACGCGCTGCTGATGCGCGACCTGCCCAACTCGCCGCGTAAGGTAGCCTGATTCTGAATTTTGTCGGAGGGATGTAAGGCAAAGCCTTATTTCCCGACCGATGCTTAATTTTCGGGAAATAGCGCTGCGCGCTACATCCCTCCTACCACTCCTCAATAAAAAGCACTTAGACCTTTTCTTAAGTCCACGGCCGAGCATTTTTGCTATAATCTGGCGCGTTTTTATACATATCTGTTTAATCCATTGAGGAACCCCTCCATGAGCGTGATTCGCCAAGACGACCTGATTAACAGCGTTGCTGATGCGTTGCAGTTTATCTCCTACTACCACCCGATCGACTTTGTGCAGAGTGTGCACGAGGCCTATCTGAAGGAGGAGAACCCAGCCGCTAAGGATGCCATGGCGCAGATCCTGATCAACTCGCGCATGTGTGCCGAGGGTAAGCGTCCGCTGTGTCAGGATACCGGTATAGTGACGGTTTTCGTGAAGGTCGGCATGAACGTACAGTGGGATGCCACGATGAGCGTAACCGATATGATCAACGAAGGTGTACGCCGTGCGTACAACCACCCGGATAATGTTCTGCGTGCGTCCATCCTTGCTGATCCTGCGGGCAAGCGTCAGAACACCAAAGACAACACACCCGCGGTGATTCACTACGAGATCGTTGAAGGTGACACTGTTGATGTGCAGGTTGCGGCGAAAGGTGGCGGTTCTGAGAACAAGTCGAAGATGGTGATGCTTAACCCATCGGACTCGATTGTCGATTGGATTGTTAAAACGGTACCGACCATGGGGGCGGGCTGGTGTCCACCGGGTATGCTCGGTATCGGTATCGGCGGTACTGCTGAGAAGGCCGCGGTTATGGCGAAAGAGTCGCTGATGGACCCTATCGATATTCACGAGCTGCGCGAGCGTGGTCCACAGAACCGTATTGAAGAGCTGCGCCTGGAGATCATGGATGCTGTAAACGATCTGGGTATCGGCGCTCAGGGTCTGGGCGGTCTTACGACTATCCTTGACGTTAAAATCATGGATTACCCAACGCACGCAGCGTCTTTGCCTGTGTGCATGATTCCTAACTGTGCTGCGACACGCCACGCACACTTCACTCTGGATGGTTCAGGCCCAGCAGTGCTGACGCCACCGAGCTTGGATGAGTGGCCAGACGTTACCTTTGAAGTAGGTGCCAATACTCGTCGTGTGAATCTTGATGAGATCACACCGGAAGACGTGAAAGAGTGGCAGGTCGGTGAGACCGTTCTGCTCAACGGTAAGATGCTGACCGGACGTGATGCGGCTCACAAGCGCATGATTGAGATGCTCAACAACGGCGAAGATCTGCCAGTCGATCTCAAAGGTCGCTTTATCTACTACGTGGGGCCTGTTGATCCAGTGCGAGACGAAGTGGTTGGTCCTGCTGGTCCTACCACATCAACTCGCATGGATAAGTTCACGCGCCAGATCCTTGAGCAGACCGGTCTGCTGGGTATGATCGGTAAGTCTGAGCGTGGACCAATTGCGCTGGATGCTATCCGAGATAACCAGGCGGTCTACCTGATGGCTGTTGGTGGTGCGGCTTACCTCGTATCTAAGGCGATCACGAATGCCGAAGTGCTGGCGTTCCCAGAGCTCGGTATGGAAGCTATCTACGAGTTCGAAGTAAAGGATATGCCAGTTACTGTAGCGGTTGATGTGAACGGCACTTCGGTTCACAACACGGGACCGGCTAAATGGCATGAGATTATCGCCTCTTCGAAAGCCTAATCCTGTTTTATAAGAGGGCCCGTTCCTGAGGGGCGGGCCCTTTTTTTATTGGGCGTGTACTGGGGCCCGCTCAAGACCTTCAAGCCCAAACTCCTCTATTTTTGCTGATATTCTGCTTCGACACTTGTGAGAGCGCCCGACTCTGTCTAAATTCTGCTAAGGGTTGCGCTTGCTGCGCCCCGCATTACGCCCCTCTGCTAGGACGACAGTATGAGCAAAACAGTCGAGACCATTGACCTTCTCTCGTCGAGCCCTGGTGCTCGGCACCAACTCAAAGTTCACCGCTACGGTACTCCGGGCGCACGGCCAAAAGCGTATATCCAAGCGGCACTGCACGCTGATGAATACCCTGCAATGCTGGTTGCCCATCACCTGATTGAGCGGCTCGACAAGCTAGAGAGCACTTCCCAGATAATTGGCGAGATAGTCCTGGTGCCAGTAGCGAATCCAATCGGGCTAGGTCAAAGAGTCAACGATCGTCATTTGGGCCGCTACGATTTGGCGGGCGGCGGTAACTACAACCGTAATTGGCCAGACCTAACAGATTTTGTGGAACAGGAAGTTGACGGCAAACTGACTTCTGACCCAAAGCAAAACGTGATCAGAATTCGAGAGGCACTTCAGGAAGCGGTTGCTAACATCCAAGTGCGCAAAGAGTTAGATGACCTGCGCAAATCACTACTTGGGCTGTCGATAGGCGCCGATATAGTGCTGGACCTTCACAGTGATTCGCAGGCGCTATTCCACCTCTATGCGTCGGTACATCATCAGAAGCAGGCTGTTGAGCTTGGGTGTGATCTACAAGCACGGGCTGTTTTGATTGAAACTGAGGCGGGTGGCTCGCCCTTCGACGAATGCAATGCTGGCGTCTGGTGGAAGCTCAATCAGCGTCTCGGGGCTCAATACCCAATTCCTCTAGCCTGCTTCTCATCCACGGTTGAGCACCGAGGCGAGCAAGATGTTGAGGATGAGCTGGCAACTCAAGACGCAGATGGCCTAGTGCGGTTCCTGCAGCGTCGTGGAATTATTGATGGCAATCCCGGACCTCTACCCGAACCGCGATGTGAGCCCACGCCGTTGGAGGGAACAGATCTGATTTACGCGCCGGCCGCTGGGTTGGTTGTTTATCATAAGCAGTTGGGGGATTGGGTCGAGGCAGGCGAACGGGTAGCAGAGTTAGTAGACCCGTTTGCCGCATCGGCCGATCAGGCTCGAACGCCCCTAATCAGCAAGGCAACAGGGCTGTTTTTCGCCCATATGGGTGATCGGATGGTGGCTCCCGGAGCTGCTTTGGCGAAAATTTGTGGCTCCACACCGTTAACACACCGCGAGCCGGGTAAACTGCTGGAGGCATAGTTGCGTACTCCGTGCAATCGATTGCAAACCCGCCACGTTTGAACTTTACAGCGCTGTAACGGCTGGTTTACTCTGGCATAGACATTACTCGGAAATGAGATAACACGTTGACACAAAGTACCCCCGTCATTGAAGTTAAAGATCTGCACAAATCCTACGGCGATCTAGAGGTGCTCAAGGGCGTTGATCTGTGCGCTCACAAAGGTGACGTGGTTTCTCTAATTGGCTCCTCAGGTTCGGGCAAATCAACGCTGCTACGTTGCGTCAACCTGCTTGAGGACAGCCAGCAGGGCGATATTCTGTTTAGAGGCGAGTCGGTAAAGTGGAAGGGCAGTGCGAAAGAGCGCAGGCCGGCTGACAATAAGCAGGTTCTGCGGATCCGTACAAAACTTTCAAAAGTATTTCAGCAGTTCAATCTCTGGTCGCATATGACTATTCTTCAGAACGTGATGGAGGCACCGGTAACGGTCTTGGGCCACCCGCGTGACGAGGTTGAGAAGCGTGCGCGCATGTATCTCGATAAAGTCGGTATCGGTGATAAAGCGGATGCTTGGCCTGCGCAGCTTTCTGGCGGTCAGCAGCAGCGCGCTGCTATTGCGCGGGCGCTCTGCATGGAACCCGAGGCACTGCTTTTTGATGAGCCTACTTCAGCACTTGATCCTGAGCTTGAGCAAGAGGTCGTTAAGGTTATTAAAGAGCTCGCCGCTGAAGGCCGTACTATGCTGATCGTTACGCACGATATGAAGATGGCGGCGGATGTTTCGAGCCACGTCGTATTTTTGCATCAGGGCAAGATTGAGGAGGAGGGCCCTCCTGATCAGATCTTCGGTTCACCTAAATCTGAGCGGCTGAGAGGGTTCCTCTCGGTCATTGAGCATTAACTAAACCAACAAAAAAGCAGGAAGTAATAACGATGAAAAGACTTCTAGGTACAGCTTTAGCGCTTTCCCTGAGCACTGGAGCAGCCTTTGCGGATACGGTTCGCTTGGGTACAGAGGGTGCATACGCGCCTTGGAACTTTCTTAATGATAGCGGTGAAGTTGCAGGCTTCGAACGTGATCTAGGTGACGAGCTGTGTAAGCGCGCAGCACTCACCTGTGAGTGGGTTACTAATGATTGGGACTCAATCATCCCTAACCTGGTATCAGGCAACTACGATGCAATCATCGCCGGTATGTCTATTACTGAAGATCGCGAAAAAGTGATCGACTTCACTCAAAACTACACGCCACCAGATCCATCGGCTTACCTCGCGATGTCAGACGATGTAGACCTAGCGGGCGCTGTGGTTGCAGCTCAGGCGACAACTATTCAGGCTGCGTTCGTGGCTGGACAGGGTTGGACGCTGGTTGAGTTCGCGACTCCTGAAGAGACTGTTGCTGCTGTACGTAACGGCGAAGCTGATGCGGTGCTGGCAGATAAGTCATTCCTCGATCCGTTTGCCGGTCAGGATGGTCTGACAATGCTTTCTCGCATGGAGCAGATCGGCGGTGGCGTCGGTATGGGCTTTAGAAAGAGCGATACCGAGCTACGAGCCAAGTTCGACGCGGCGATCCAGTCTATGAAAGACGACGGTTCGCTCAACGAGTTGATCGCCAAATGGGAGGTTGCGACTCAGTTCTAGTCGCAGAGGGCCTGCTCGCTGTTGCGGGTGGGCCTCTCCTATAAACTTATGTTCGAATACTGCGCTAATCCTGACACACTCAGCGGTCTATCTTGGCTATCCTGTTATCTTACAACAGGTAAACACCTCTCTTTTTATTACTCGTTCGGCACCGTGTTGGTTCTGTTGGCAATTACAGCGCCCGTAGCACTCGCGTTTGGCTTTGGTGGCGCGGCGTTGGCTCGCTCAAAAGTGACGCCGGCACGCTGGTTTGGCAAAACCTACATAGCAATTGTGCGTGGAGTACCCGATATAGCGTTTTTTATGTTTTTCGTGATCGCTCTGGATCAGGGCTTTGAGTATCTGAGACATCAGGTCAGTTGTCCTGATTGGGATCAGCCAATACGCCAGGGTAATGATTTCATTGTTTGTAGTGCCGCCAAATTGCCGCTGAGCACTTCGCCGCAGTGGGTCCATGAGATCTATGGTTTCTTTCTGGCGGTGCTTACCTTTGCCATCGTCTTTGGTGCTTTCGCTGCGAATGTGATTTTTGGGGCCATGAATGCGGTGCCCAAGGCGCAGATTGAGACGGCTGGCGCCTATGGTATGACGAGACGCCAGACCTTTTGGCGTATTATTGTGCCGCAGATGTGGGTTTATGCGCTCCCCGGGTTATCGAACCTGTGGATGGTGTTGATCAAAGCGACACCGCTACTCTTCCTCCTTGGTGTCGAGGATGTCGTTTATTGGGCGCGTGAGCTCGGCGGTACCAAGCATGCGCGATTTACTGATTACCCCCATGGTGATTGGCGTATGTGGTATTTTCTTGTTCTGCTGGTTTTCTACCTCGGTTTTACCAAGGTGTCTGAGGTGGTGCTGGATCGGTTAATGAAGCGTTTGTCGCGTGGTCAGGCGACTGCGGGTGGCGAAGCGCTTCGGAGGGCTGCAGCATGAGTTGTATGCAGACGATTGCCGATTACGGGCTGCGCTCGATTGGTATCGGCGAGAGACTCCTGCCGACCACCGATTTCACCCTCTGTCAGCAGTTCACGCTGATTGGCTCGGGTATGATCTGGAACATCTACTTCGGTGTGCTGGCGTTAGCGGCTGGTTTTCTTTTGGCGACTGCGGTCGCTCTCGGCAAGGCATCCAGCAATAGATGGCTACGCAAAATTTCACAGTGGTTCATCTTTCTGTTTCGAGGGTCGCCACTCTTTATTCAGTTCTTCTTTGCTTACTTTCTCTTCCTCAACCTGAGGTCGAGTATTGAGTTCTTCGAACCCTTTACAGCAGCCTGGCTGGGCGCAACGATTGTCCTGTTTCTAAATACCTCAGCCTACGCGGGCGAGATTTTTTACGGGGCGCTGCAATCAATACCTAAAGGTGAGTCTGAAGCTGCGGATGCTTATGGTTTCTCGGGTCTGACCAAGTTTCGCAAAATCACCTGGCCAACAATGATGCGCTTGGCCTGGCCTGCCTATACCAACGAGGCGATATTTCTATTTCATGCGACTACGCTGGTCTTCTTTTCGGGTTTTCCAGCTTGGCGTCAACAAGGCGATGCGCTCTACTATGCCAGTTACTTTGCTGATAAGACATTTAACCCGTTCGTCCCTTATCCGATTCTGGCGGGTTACTTTATTCTGCTAACGCTGATCGTGATTAGCCTGTTTGGATTGATAAATGGGCGACTGAACCGCCACCTGCCTAAAGAGTCACGCCCTAAAATTCGCTACCGCCCTAAAATACTGCGCTAGCTGCGAAGTCTGAGGCTGCATAGAGTTTTGCTGCGCTGAATCAAATTCAGAGAACCCAAACCGCAGCTCAGGTATAATCGTCGCAGATTCAACCGGAGCTCTACATGGCGCAGTTAACCAGCCTCAATACTCAAGCAAATTTCCAACCCGCCCCGTTTTTGCCGATGTCTAAGGCAGAGATGCGCAAATTGGGCTGGACAGAGTGTGACATCATCATTGTCACCGGTGATGCGTATGTGGACCACCCCTCTTTTGGTATGGCGATTATTGGTCGTTTGCTGGAGTCGCAAGGCTTCAAAGTAGGCATCATTGCCCAGCCAGATTGGAAGAGTGCCGATGCCTTCAAGGCTCTGGGTAAACCTCGTCTGTTTTTTGGTGTTGCAGCCGGCAACATGGACTCAATGATCAACCGCTATACGGCGGATAAGAAGATCCGCTCGGATGATGCCTACACCCCAGGTGGCAAGGGCGGCTCACGGCCGGATCGCGCCAGTATTGTCTACAGTCAGCGCTGTCGTGAAGCGTTCAAGGATGTACCCATAGTTCTGGGTGGTATCGAGGCGTCACTGCGTCGTATCGCCCACTACGACTACTGGCAGGATAAGGTGCGTCGCTCAATTCTACTGGATTCGCGTGCCGATCTTCTGCTCTTTGGTAATGCCGAGCGTGCTGTTGTTGAAGTTGCTCGCCGAATGGATATGGGCGAAGCGATTACGGATCTGCGTGATGTACGCGGTACCGCCTTTGTGCGCAAGGATACGCCTGAAGGGTGGATGGAGATCGACTCTACGCGTATTGATCGCCCGGGCAAGATCGACAAGATCATTAACCCTTACGTTAATACACGAGACCTTGAGAGCTGCGCTATTGAGAACGGCTCCGAGGAGTCTGCAGCGCCCGAAGAGGTTGCAACTCAGCCGCTCCATTTAGAGAGCTTGAGCGAGAACAAGATACGTCTGAATCGTTCAAAAACGGTTATTCGTATTCCGTCGTTCGAGAAGGTTAGCGCTGATCCTGTGCTCTATGCGCATGCAAGTCGCGTGCTGCACTTAGAGACAAATCCCGGCAATGCACGTGCCCTAGTACAGATGCAGGGCGATCAAGAGGTGTGGCTCAATCCACCACCGATCCCGTTGACTACCGAAGAGATGGATTATGTCTTTGGGCTGGAGTACGCCCGTGTACCGCATCCAGCTTACGGCGATCAGGAGATTCCCGCCTACAAGATGATCCGTTTCTCGGTGAATATTATGCGCGGCTGCTTTGGCGGTTGTACCTTCTGTTCGATCACCGAACATGAGGGTAGGATTATTCAAAACCGCTCACAAGAGTCGATCATCAAGGAGATCGAAGAGATCCGTGACAAAGTTCCAGGCTTTACTGGCGTCATATCGGATCTGGGTGGTCCTACTGCCAATATGTATCGCATCGCCTGTAAGTCGCCAGAGATTGAGGCCTCGTGTCGCAAGCTTTCGTGTGTCTATCCGGGAATCTGCCCGAATCTTAATACCGACCACTCGGCGCTGACACAGCTGTATCGCGAAGCGCGGCAGTTAAAAGGGGTAAAGAAGGTGCTGATCGCTTCGGGTCTGCGCTACGACCTGGCCGTTGAGGATCCTGAGTATGTGCGTGAATTGGTGACGCATCATGTGGGCGGGTATCTGAAGATCGCGCCCGAGCACACTGAACGTGGGCCGCTGGACCATATGATGAAGCCCGGTATCGGCACCTATGATGAGTTTAAGAAGATGTTTGAGCGCTTCTCCAAAGAGGCGGGCAAAGATCAGTATTTGATTCCCTATTTCATAGCCGCGCACCCAGGCACGACTGACGAGGATATGATGAACCTCGCGCTTTGGCTCAAGCGCAACGACTTCAAAGCCGATCAGGTGCAGGCGTTTTACCCCTCGCCTATGGCAACCGCTACCGCGATGTACCATACAGGCCGTAATCCGCTTAAGCGCCAGTCCTATAAGCGCAGTGCTGAGAAGGTAGAGTCGGTAAAAGGCGAGCGTCAGCGCCGCCTGCACAAAGCTTTCCTGCGTTGGCATGACCCCGATAACTGGCCCCTGTTGCGTGAGGCGCTGAAGCAGATGGGACGAGCCGATCTGATTGGCGACAAGCCTCATCAGCTGATTCCGGAGACTCAGCCAGATCAGCAGGAGTATCAAAGCCCAAGACGTAAAAACTCGGGTAAGGCCGTCAAAGCGCGTAAGGGTAGGGTGTTAACGCAGCATACGGGACTGCCGCCACGCTCGGGTAACGGCAGCAAAGCAAAACGCTCGCGCCCAAAAACTCGGCATCAGACAAAACTCTAATTTCTGAGCTAAATGCTTGTATTTAGGTTAGGTGTGTGTATAGTGCTGATCAACGATTAAACAACTCGTGCGTTTTAGACCGCACGGAGACACTGCTTGCAACACTCGATTCATTGCACTCAGCAGAGTGCAGCACACCGTAAAACGCGACTCTCTCGCGCCACCGTTTGCACTTCGATACGTGTTCCGAACTCTGATTCTCATGGCTCTTTATTGGCTCCTTTGCGCCCGCTAAATTTCATTCATACGGATGAGATCTGATTGGGTTCCGGGCAGCGTACGAGAGACTAGTTAGTAAAATCCAAAAGTTTTCAACGTGTTGGTACGAAACCTGCATCGAGAAAAGTACCGCTCTAGCGGTTTCGCCCTTGGGCGGTATGGTAGATGCAGTTGCTGTATCTAATAACATCGGGTCAAAGACCCAAGAAAAATGGCCAATTTTTGGCTAGCAATAAGGAAAGAGGCAAATAATGTCACAGCTCGTAACTGGCACTGTTAAGTGGTTCAACGACGAAAAAGGTTTTGGTTTCATTCAGCAGGAAGGTGGTCCAGACGTATTCGTTCACTACCGTGCTATTAACGGCAACGGCCGTCGCACTCTGGCTGAAAACCAGACCGTTACTTTCGAAGTAACTCAGGGCCAGAAAGGTCCACAGGCTGACAACGTAACTGTTGTAGCTTAATCAGGGCTTGCCCCCGATAGGGTGGGAGCGCCGTAGCTTAAGCTAGACACTGCCATTCAAACTTATAGACCTCGCCTCGGCGGGGTCTATTATTTTATGCTTCACGTAAAGCGGTTCGTTAGACAGTAGGAGTATTAAACGTGGCGAAAGTCGTGATACTTGTAGGTACTATGTATGGCAACGCGATTGAGGCAGCCCGCGCCTGTAGCGCAGAGCTAGGTGAACGCGGTCATCAGGTGCGTATTGCAGACACACCCAGCTACGCCGACATCGCTGCTGACCCCGACGCAGTATTACTTATTTGTACCTCCTCTACCGGTATGGGCGATCTACCCGATTCGATCATGCCTCTCTACTGTCAGTTGCTGGATGACTCGCCAGCGCTCTTTGGGCGCCAATATGGCCTGATTGGGCTAGGTGATTCGAGCTACGATAACTTTAATGGTGGCGCCAAAACCATTGATGCAGTATTCCAAGATTTAGGTGCAGAACGGCTGGGCGAACCGATCTTTATTGATGGTCGCATCGATTACGAGCCAGAGAAACCGGCGGCTGAATGGGTTAAAGGCTGGGCGAATTTTCTGAATTAGTCTCTGAATGAGCTGCTTAATTAGCTCTGAGTTGGCACTGAGTAGCCTGCTCAATCAGAGCTAAGTCAGATCAATTTCAGCCCCAGTTTTCAGTGTTTGGAACGCTCTTCGAGACCGCGTTTGATCTCCAGGTAGCGGGGCATATCGCCAATATCTTCATAGATCGGCTCATCATCCTCTACGCGAATCACTTTCGGACCCGGTTTATAGGGAATCCGCGCCTCGATCTGTTGGAGTATATCGCTCATCAGTAGGGCAGTTAGCTCCTCCATCGGGAGTTTATAGAGCTTACTGAGCGCCTGCAGGCGCAAAAGATCGTCTTCATCCACTGCGATGGTCAGTGGTGTGCGGGACGAGATCTCATCGCCGCGGTGCTTAAGTTTTACCAGAAGGGATTCAATAGATGAGTTGGGCATTTGGCTCTCCTCTGTACTGCTCATAGTTTAAGCATAGAACAGATCTCGGCGCTGTGGGGCTCAGCACTCGATAATCTGCCGAAAGGTGAGGTTGATGCGTCCATCCTGGCAACGAGCGCGTTTGGGAACAGAGTGCTGCCAGCGATTTTGTACCCCTGACCCCATCAAAAGCAGAGAGCCGTGCTGCAGTTCAATGCCCCAGCTATCGCCACCACCTTTGGGGCGGAACTTGAAGCTGCGTTCTGCACCGAGCGTCAGCGAGGCGATAATGGGGGCTGGCCCTAATTCGGCTTCATCGTCGCTGTGCCAACCCATAGTATCGCTGCCATCGCGGTAGAGGTTGGCGAGCACCGCATTAAAATGTACTCCGAGGCGCTGCCGTATCTCTGTTTGAATAGCGGCTAGAACTGCAGGGAACCCGACTCCCTCGAGGGTCAGGCCGGAGTAGGTGTATCGCAGTCCGGGCTCAGCGATGAATGCCTGCAGTCTAGGGATGCAGACAGAACGTCCGTAAATATGAATCTGATCCTGACGCCACTCGAGCTCCTCGCGCAGCCTAGCGTAGAGCTGCGTTGCTTCGACACAACTATAGAAGTGCGGGTCGTAGAGAATGTGTTGGTCTTGCTCTAGGGGCTGCATGCTCAGTAAGTGTTAGGTCTGTGGTTATTGCAGACTCTCTACGAAGATCGGCAGAAGGTCGATCCTATTGCTGGGATGAGGAATCGAGTTGCAGGTTAGCACTTCGCTCTTTTGCGCTAGTAACTCATAGGCATCACCGGCAAAGATACCGTGTACGCCTATAATCAGTGGACGAGCTAAACCGGACGCCTCCAGGTGCTCTAAGGTGCGCAGCATGGTTCTACCACTCGAGATAATATCGTCGACGAGAACAGGACGATGATCAAGGTAAGGCTCTAGCTGAGGGCGCGAAACCTCCACCTGATAGTCGCCACTGCGGTGCTTGAGCAGAATCTGGAAAGGGAGGTTAGCAGCTTGTGCAATCGCGCCGACCCACTGCTCGCTCTCCTCATCAGGACCGATCAACAGCAACTTATCGTTCATCTGTTGCAGGTGTGAGGTAATCACTGACTGAGCCGTGAGCACTGTGCCCTCCAGTGAGTAGATCTCATCGAGGCTGCTGTAGCGGTGTAGATGAGGGTCCACAGTGATCAGCCTATCGAATGCCTGTGACAGGTGGCGGGCGAAATGACGAGAGGTGATCGATTCGCCCGGATTGAAACGCTTGTCTTGGCGCATATACGGCAGGTAAGCGCTGACTAGAGTCCGTTTTCGGGCACCGAGCTCCTCTAGGGTGTGGCCCAACGAGAGAAGTGTGAATAGTTGCATGTCCGGGTGGAATAGATCAGCGAATATAATGACCTCAGCACCCACCACCTCCGTCGTAATTCGCTGGTAGAGCTCTCCGTCGGGAAAGTGGCGGGAATCAATATCGCCTAGCTTAGCTCCCACAGCCGCTGCTAGCCTCAGTCCAAGATCTGTGTGCTCGGCGAGGTTGAAGAGAATTCGATCCATCTTACTGAGCCTCCTTTATCTGGATAACGTTGGGATGTTCGAGTAGAAACTCGACAGCGTAGTTAAGCTCGCCGGCGTTTTCGGCATGTACTGTCAGCAGGGCTTGGTTCTGTTGGATTTGCTCGTTGAGTTTGATATGTATCTCGAGCCCCGCGGCAGGGTCTGCGGGTGCTCCAGCGAGTTTAGCGACCTTTGCTAGCAGTCGGTTGTCGATACCGTTCACGGTACCCGATTGGTGTGCCAGAAACTCATAGCGATAGGGCGCTACTGGCGGCGTTTTTAACCCCCCTTGGGCGCGGGCGATCGCTTGAAATTTCTCCCAAGCCGCACCGGACTCAAGCAGCTTGAGCGCCTGCTGTTCACCCGAGCCCTCATCAGCGGCACCGGCTAGCTCAAGCATTGAGCCCGCCAACATGGCAGCTCGCGCTTTTAAGTCCTGGGGTGCTTGGGTTCGGTTTTGTAGCACCGCTAGAATGTCTTCAGCCTCCAGTGCAGGTCCAACACCTCGTCCAACGGGTTGGCGGCCGTCTGTCAGCACGATTTTTAGCTTCAGTCCCAGGTTGTTGGCAACAGCAGTAAAGCTTGTTGCAAGGCGCTCGGCGGCCGCCTGACTTCGAACTTTGGCAGTCGGCCCCACCGGGATATCGATCAGTACGTGGGTTGCCCCGGCTGCGGCCTTTTTCGACAGCACTGAGGCAATCAACTGTCCCTCACTGTCGATATCGAGCGCACGCTCTACTTGGATTAACAGGTCATCAGCAGGCGAGAGGCGCACCGATCCACCCCAAGCGAGACAGCCGCCCTCTTGCTCTACCACTTTGCGCATCTCATCGAGGGATAGGCTGACACAGGTCAGGGTCTCCATGGTGTCGGCCGTACCGGCCGGTGAAGTGATAGCGCGAGAGGAGGTCTTGGGAATTGTCAGGCCGGCTGCTGCCAGTATCGGCACGACAATTGGGGTAGTGCGGTTACCAGGTAGTCCGCCAACACAATGTTTATCGACAACTAGAGGGAGCTTCCAGTCGATTCGGCTGCCAGCATTAATCATGGCACGGGTGAGGTAGGTGATCTCCTCATCGTTTAGCTTGTCATCGCCACAGGCTGTTATAAAAGCAGCCAGATGCACCTCGGCATAGCGTCCCTCGACGATATCGTTAATGATCGCTGTCATCTGCGCTTGATCGAGGCGTTGGTTATAAACTTTTGCACGGATGTAAGAGAGCGACTGCACCGGTTTGGAGTGAGAGAGCCAGACTTGATCGTCGTAGCGCATATCCATCATCTCCCAGGCAGCCTCTGAGAAACCGATGTGGCCCTCGGGAACGATATCGGACGTGACCATGTTGAGTGTAGCGATGATCTGGTGGCGCTCAGTATTAACGCGAACGCGAGAGAGGGCCTCAAACCCCTCTGACTTACAGACGTGACTGTCGCTGCGCAGGTAGATGTTTGGCTCATGATGGGTATCAATGCCTAAACGACAGGCCTTAAGTGGCATCATCTTTTCCGGTATCATGCGCGACCTCTTAGGGCGGTGGCTGTTTGCTCTACTTTAACGTGAAATATAGTCCAGTATCGATTTTTGCCTGTCGAGATTTTTACAGCCCTGTTAAACTATTTTGAAATTACCCCAATCCTCAGAAAGCGATCTATGTCGAAACAGCTACTGCAACTTGATCCTGAACTCGCCGCCAGACATGGCGTAGAGGCAGCGCTACTGCTCGGTTTTTTGCAGCAACAGGCGCAGCTTAGCGGTGGACGTTTACGTACTGATCTGTCGCGCCTGCACGGCTTTTTTGGCTTCTGGGATGAGGCGCGCCTGCTACAAAACCTTGAAAGTTTGCAGGCGCAGTTACAGTTGCGTTTTCGTCTCTTGAACCGTGAATTAGAGATCGAGCTGAGTAGCGGACAGGCCAGCACGCCGATAGCAGAGCCGCGACGCCCTGATGCTAGCCCGCGTCCATCTAATGCCGCGCAGCGAACTAGGCTATCGCCTAATCAAGCACAGCAGCCAAGATCAGAGCCCCCTGCAGTGCAGCAGTTGCCAGTCGTCGATAATCCGCAACAGATACCGGCTGCAACAGGTCCGGCTCCATCTTTTGGACGGCGCAGTGCTTGGCGTCAACCAAGCGAACTGGATGATATTTTTGAGGCAGCAGAGCAGCGCCGCAAGCAGCTACGTGAGATGGATCTCAACTGGCGCCCGTCACAGACCTTTTTTGAACTGCTCAGCCGCACCCGTATAGAGGCGAATTTTGCCGAGCAGTGTATTGATGAATTTATCGCTTATTATGTTGAGCGTGGCAAAGCAGAATCCAACTGGGATCAGCGTTTCCTTGCTTGGGTGAAGCGTGCCTGGCCATCGGAGGAGAGCAAGCGTTCCGGTGGTTTTGAGCAACAGACAGGAGCCAAGTATGAAACGAGCCGACAGGATACTCGCGCAGCACGAAAACGGGTTACCCAAGCAGTCATGGACGTCAAGAACACCGACTGGTGATCTAGTTGATACTGCACCCGCTATAGAGGCCGAGCCGGCCGCTCGCGCCATCTCCAATGAGACCAAAACCCTCATAAACGCGCTATTTGCGCGCTTTATGAGTATTTACGGGCACAAGTTTAAGAGCGCTTTTGAGACTGAGGATGAGCTTAGAATCGCCAAGCGCGAGTGGGCCCTGAGTCTGAGCGGCTTCGGTGAGAAAGAGCTGGTTAAGGCGGTTAATCACTGCAAAGAGAATCTCAGTTGGATGCCGAGTATTGCGGACTTTCTCAAGATTCTGCGTGAGTACACCACAGACCTGGGTATCCCTGACCTTCGTTCGGCCTATCAGGAGGCGTGCCGCCATGCACATCATCCACTAGAGCATCCATGGAGCCATCCAGTGGTTTATTGGGCAGGACGCCGTGTCGGTTGGTTTGAGCTGCGCAATCTTACAGAGAACGAGACCTTCGGCCCCTTTGAGTATCAGTATCAACTCAATATTCGCAAGTTGCGCGAGGGTGAGTCGCTGGAGGTGCCAAATCCGATCGCAATTGAGCAGAAGTCAGAGCTGACTCAGGCAACCCTGATGCTGAACTTCGCCAAAGAGCATAAACTAGATGAATCGGTTGCCTGCCAGATGCTCTACTACCTAACACTGCCTGCTGGTAGTCGCTCTCGGTCTCGGCAGTACGCTCAAGCCCAGCAGCAGGCTGCCGAGCTCGGTCTCTCTCTGCCTACGCCGAACTAATCCGCGTTAAAAGCTCCGCCAAACATCGCGGCGGTTGCCGCTCTAAGTTGCTTGGAGTTGCTCTCATGGCGCAGCGCTTGGAGGATCAGTATTCTGTGGACCGGCAGGAACATTAGGTCTACCAAGATACGACTGAACCCTAATTGTCCGGCCTCGCCGCGTGCAAGCGCCTCCAGAAAGTGCTGCAAGAGTTGTGCATCCATAAGCCAGTTTTCGCAGCGCGTAGCCAGAGCTGATAGCACTTCAGGATGCTCCCCGATTTCTGTCTGCAACATATGAATTAGCTGGGCTTTGAGCTCGGGCGTAAGTTCTGAAGGGGAGAGCGCACGCAGGCAGAGTGCGACGCGAATTGCGTTGCAATTTGCATCACCTAGAGAGTTATTGAGCTGCTGTTGCAGCGCTTGAGCCAACACCTCTGAGTATTTGCTGTGCTCAAGTAATCCAAGCAGTAGGGCTGCCATCCCTTGCGGAAGTTCATCCAAACGCTGAGCTAATCGCTCTTCGTTGTCAGCTTGATCGATACGTACAATTAGATCTGCTAATCCTTGAAGCGCAAGGTTCTGCCACAGCTCTGTTAATTCATCGGCTTGAAGATAAGCCTGAACAGCCTCGTAATATTCCGAAGCACTCTGCTGGCTCTCGCGCGCAGCAAGCGCATGGAATACCGCCATCTTCTCATCCGAGGGTTTGAACGCATAGGGGTTCTCTTTGAGTGCATCCTCTTGTGGAACGCCAGCGACGCTCGCCTCGACGTTTTGAAGTAGTCGCCCAAGAATGTCGTCACGCACAGCACCGATTAGATAACCCTGCTCATCGAGCGGTAGCTTCAAAAACCATACCGCATTCTGGGACCGGTTATCCGGGTTGAGTAGCAGTAGCGCTAACCATGCATGTTGCTGATAGGGTGTGGGGTAGGGGGTCTGCATCTGCTCGATCCGCAGAAACTCATCAGCGGATAGCGCACGAATTCGTCGTCCCAGGTCGTAGATTTTTAGTTCGGTACCCGCCTGCTCAAACAGGCCTGTTAGCGTAAGGTTTGCGTCGCTCATAACTACTCATTAAAAGGCGTGGAAGGGAGCATCAGTATGGCGGCGCAGTTTAACACGAATTGCTAGCCGATCAGCAGTGACTCCTCGGCGGCCTCTATTGCCGGAGGGGAGCCACTGACAATGAGTGTGTCGCCTTGCTGGAGCTCCAGCTCGGTATCTGGCAGCTCTATCTCCTCACCATCGCGGCGCAACACACAGACCTCAACACCCAAGTCGATCTCGTCCAGACGACGATTACAGGCAAAGGCGTTCTCGGATAGAGTGATCGCGGCGCGTTGCACCACAGCCTCTCCACTGTCAGAGAACTTAGTTGAGTTCTGCCCATGGAGGAAACCGTGGAGTAGCTGGTAACCGCCCTCGCGAGCCTGGTTAATGCTACTTTTGATCTGACTGGATTCGACACCAAGTTGGGCCAGTACATGCGAAACCAGCATCAGGCTCCCCTCAAGGGCCTCAGGGACGACTTCGCTAGCGCCGGCCTCCTGGAAACTGTGTAATTGGTTATCATCTTGAGTTCGCACCAGTACCGGCAAACTCGGATGTTCTCGTTTGATGTTTCGCAGCGCTCTTAATGCCTCTTTCTCATTCGGTAGCGTCAATATCAGCAGTCGCGCTCGGTCAGCTCCCAGTGCACGCAGCAGATCGGAGCGGTTAGCGTCGCCATAGTAGGCGGGCTCGCCGGCCTGTGCCGCCTCTCGTATACGCACCGGATCTTGATCGAGCGCGACATAACGAATTCCGTTACGACTCAGGAAACGGCAGACAATCTGGCCAACGCGACCAAAGCCACAGACGATAACGTGACCCTTCAACTCCTCAAGCTCCGCTTCGGCTGAGGCTGCATCTGGTAAATCGTCTGTCTCCTCTGGCTGCTGCTTGCTGCCGAGAAGCCTATTACTAATCGCACCGTTAAAGTTAATTAGTGCTGGGGTTAAGATCATGCTGAAGATGATTGTCGAGATAATCAGTGCGTTTAAACTGCTCTCAATCAGGTTGTAGCTAAAGGCCAGTGCCAGTAGCGCAAAACCAAATTCGCCCCCTTGGGCCAAACTGAGTCCTGCTCGAAGCGCGCTAGGATAGTCGCGCCGCATACGTCCAGCGATGACTAAAATCAGTGCTGTTTTCGCTGCCATCAGCGCTGCTGTCATCAGCAGCACCCAGTACCAGTTCTCGAGCACTGCCCAGACATTAAGTTGCATGCCTACCGTGACGAAGAAGAGCCCCAGTAGTACATCTCTGAAGGGTCGTATGTCGCTCTCTAATTGATGTTTAAAGTGGCTCTCACCCAACATCATGCCTGCCAGGAAGCCCCCCAGAGCCATCGATAGACCGGCTGCGTGGGTTAGCCAAGCGGCTGCGAGTGCAGTGACTAGCGCAACTAAGACAAAGAGCTCCTCGGAGCGCGAATGACCGATCTCGTGAAACAGCGCTGGAAGTAATGTGCGTCCCAGCAGCATTAACAGCAGAAGCAGGCCAGCACCTTGCAGCAGTGCTAGCCAGAGCGGCAACGATGCTTCACTGCTGGTTTGAGCTAGGCTGGGTACCAAAATTAGAAAGGCAACCGCGGCGATATCCTGGAACAGCAAGATACCAAAAGCGAGCTGACCATGTTTTTCGCTAAGCTGACCCAGGCGCATCAGCTCGCGCGTGACGATGGCTGTGGAGGAGAGGGCAAGTGCGCCCGCAATCACAATCGAGGTGCTGAGCGTCAAACCAAAAGCCAGACAAACAGCTATCAGTAGTGCAGTAGTAAGCAACACCTGCATGGAACCCACGCCCAAGACGGTATGGCGCATGGCGATCATCTTCGGTAGAGAGAACTCAAGACCCAGCATAAAGAGCAGAAAGACAACGCCAAGCTCCGACATCAGGTGCATCTCGTGCGGGTCGGCGTAGCCTAGTGCAAAGGGACCGATCAGCGCGCCAATACTCAAATAAGCGAGGATCGGCGGGAGGTTGATGCGTCTGAACAGGGTGGTCGCGACAACCGCAGCAACCAATATGAGCAAAAGCTGTTCAAACAGAGAGTGTTCCATTTATATCCGTATCGAAGCGGTTAGTCGCGAAGTTAACCCTGGGGCTCTTCTCGTTGAGCGGAGCGTATACCTTTGAGGGTCTTAAAGCTGACGTCGCGTGCAGTGTTTAGGAAGTCTTGCATAAATTCGCTGCCAATTTGATCTTCGCGAATCGCTGCATAGAGCGTACACCAAAGACCTTTCTCACCCAGCGGGCGCGACTGTATAAAGTCACGCTCGAGATATTCATGCATAGCCCAGTTAGGCAGAGCGGCGACACCGCGCCCGCTCGCAACCAGCTGTACCATCATCACTGTCAGCTCAGCGGTGCGAATCTCGCTTGGCTCCACGTTTGCCGGATCAAGGAAACGGCTGAATAGATCTAAGCGGCCGGTATCGACCGGGTAGGTGATCAGTGTCTCTTGAGCGAGGTCCTGAGCTTCGATGTGTTTGCGGGCCACCAAGCGGTGCTGACGGCTGATCGCCAACAGAGACTCGTAACTGAAGAGCGGCTCATAGTGAATGCCGGTGCGTGGTTCAGGGTCCGATGTAATAACCAAGTCTAGATCGCCACGCGCCAGTGCCGGTAGCGGCTGGAAGCTAAAACCTGTCGACAGGTCCATCTCTACCTCGGGCCAGTTTTGGCGGAAGTGATCAATGGTTGGCATTAGCCAGTCGAAACAGCTATGACACTCAATGCAGATATTGAGGCGGCCAGTTTCACCGCCGGCGAGACGCGCGATGTCACGCTCGGCGTTGCGGATCATGGGCAAAATATCGTCCGCTAGAGTCAGTAGGCGCTGGCCGGCGCTGGTAAAGCAGATCGGTTTTGTCTTGCGGATAAACAGCGAGCAGTCGAGGCGCTCTTCGAGGTCCTTGATCTGGTGCGACAACGCTGATTGGGTCAGGTGAACTCGATCAGCAGCATCGACCAAGCTTCCAGCATCACGAAGGGCAGCGAGCGTTTTCAGGTGGCGAAGTTCAATCATTACCGGCGTTCCGAGTTAATTCTTGGAAGCCAGTATAGTACAGAGCGGCACTTTGAACATCTCTATATTAGTTTCATTCAAGTGCCGCACCTGTGCGGTAAGTTTGAGTTAGATCAGTGCGTTAGCAGGAACTCAAGCAGCGCTTTCTGCGCGTGTAGACGGTTTTCAGCTTCAGGGAAGGCAACGCAGCGAGGATCTTCCATCATCTCATCCGTCACCTCTTCACCGCGGTGCGCGGGCAGACAATGCATGAAGAGCGCATCGGGGTGAGCCAGGTCCATCAGTTCTGGTGATACCTGGTAACCGCGGAACTCGCGGAGGCGTTCGCGGGTCTCATCTTCCTGACCCATCGAAGCCCAGACGTCGGTCACAACCAGATCAGAGTCTTTAACTGCGTCCTCAGGATTTTCGAAGATGGTTACACGATCAGCGTTTGCATCAACCAGCGCCTGATCGGGTGCAAAGTCGGCAGGGCAGGCAACATTGAGTTTGAAGTCCCACTGGCGCGCAGCATTGATGTAGGAGTGGCACATATTGTTGCCATCTCCGACCCAAGTGACTGTTTTGCCTTTAATGGAACCACGAAACTCAAAGTAGGTCTGCATGTCGGCGAGAAGCTGACAGGGGTGGTACTCATCGGTCAGTGCATTGATGACAGGTACGCGTGAGTGCTTAGCAAAGGTTTCGACAGTATCATGGCTAAAGGTTCGGATCATCACCACATCAACCATGCTAGAGATAACCCGAGCACTATCTTCAATCGGCTCGCCGCGGCCCAGTTGGGTGTCGCGGGGTGATAGGAACATGGCGTGGCCGCCAAACTGGGCCATGCCCGCCTCGAATGAGACGCGAGTGCGGGTAGAGGCTTTCTCGAAGATCATCGCCATTACGCGATTCTTTAATGGCTCGTAAACTTCGCCAGCGTTGCGCATGCGCTTAAGTTCAACTGCGCGCTCGATAAGGCCCTGGAGCTCTTCAGGTGTAAGGTCTAGCAGCGTCAGAAAGTGTCTGGTGCTCATAAAATAATTTACCCGCCAGTCCCTTATGGCTGGCGGTTCCCAAGGTTGTTAGTGTTTAGTTCTGTTTTGAAGCAAACAGCTGCTTAACCAGATCGCTGAGGCGATCGACTAGCTCCTGTGCTTCTTCTGCAGAGATGATGAGTGGAGGCAACAGACGAATAACCTTGCCTCCACCATTAATGTTGATCAATAGCTGGTTATCTAGTGCAATCTTGCCGAGCTCGGTAATCGTCTCATTAAAGACAATACCAATCATCAATCCTTTACCGCGCACCTCAACCAGTTGCGGTATATCTGCCAGCTTTTCGCGCATCGCGTTGCGGATAAATTCGCCCTGAACTGCAGCGTTCTCGGCCAGCTTGTCGGCTTTGATGGTATCGAAAACAGCCAGAGCCGCTGCCGATGCGAGTGGGTTGCCGCCGTAGGTCGAACCGTGCGTGCCGGGGCCCAGGACCTTGGCTGCTTCACCGCGAGCGAGGCAAGCACCAATCGGCATGCCGTTGCCGAGTCCTTTCGCTGTGCTCAGTACGTCCGGCACTATACCCTCTTGCTGGAAGGCAAAGTAACTACCGGTGCGACCGTTGCCGGTCTGCACTTCGTCGAGCATTAGTAGCCAGTCGTTAGCATCACAGATTTCGCGCAGTCCTTTTAGGTAGCCGTCGTGCGGGACGTGTACGCCGCCTTCGCCCTGTACTGGCTCAACCATCACAGCGACAACGCTGGAGTTGTTCTCGGCAACTTTGCGCACCGCTTCTAGATCGTCGAAGGGTACACGCACGAATCCACTTACCAGTGGCTCGAAGCCAGCCTGAATTGCACGGTTACCGGTGGCGCTTAGCGTCGCTAAGGTGCGTCCGTGGAACGACTGCTCCATCACGATGATGCTCGGATTAGTGATACCGCGATCATTACCCCATTTGCGCGCCAGTTTGATCTGCGCTTCGTTAGATTCTGCGCCTGAGTTGCAGAAGTAGATCGCATCCATACCCGCTTCACGACAGAGCTTCTGTCCGAGCTCTTGCTGATGCGGAATCTCATAGAGGTTGGATGTGTGGATCAGCGTACCCGCCTGATCGCAGATCGCTTTGGTGACCGCAGGGTGTGAGTGGCCAAGGCCTGTCACCGCAATGCCGGTCAGTGCGTCCAAGTAGCGTCGGCCGTCGGTATCGTAGATCCAGATACCTTCACCGCGCTCAAACGCGACAGGAAAACGTGCGTAAGTGGGCATTACCGGGGTCATAGTCATTGCGGTTTCTTTTCTCCTAAACAACGCAAAAAGGCAGCTCCGTAAGCTGCCGCAAAGAGTGGATTGTAGGGGCAGATTCAGGGTTTGGCAATTTCTTCTCAACCTACAGAATCTGAATGGGTTCGGGCCGGCGGCGATCGGTGCTCTAAATCGTCTCAGGCAGGCGTAAATAGAGCATCTCTTTTTCCGAGTTTTTTAGTCAGAATTAGGTTAAAATGCGCGGCAAGTTTTAGTAATACCGAATTGAGGACAGGCTGTAATGAGCACTATCGATACCATTAAAGAGCAGATCGAAAGCAACACTATTCTTCTCTACATGAAAGGCACCCCACGTTTTCCTCAGTGTGGTTTCTCATCTCGCGCATCTGAAGCGTTGATCAACTGCGGTGAGCGCTTCGCGTTTGTGAACATTCTGGAGAACCCTGATATTCGCGCTGAGCTACCTAAGTACGCTAACTGGCCGACCTTCCCGCAGCTGTGGGTGAACGGTGAACTCGTGGGTGGTTGTGACATTATTTGTGAAATGTCGGAAAACGGCGAGTTGAAAACGCTGGTTGCTGAAGCAGCTGCAGCTGCCGGCGATGCTGCTGAGTAACAGTCAAGGCTGGTAAAAAGCCAGCTAAAAAAGCCCTGACCGGTTGCTCTTAACTCAAAAGCCGCTCAGGGCTTTTTTACGTCTGTTTTTGTATTCGCTTTTAGGACTAGTGCCTTACGACTCTTCCCGGGTCGCTAGCACCAAGTCCCAGCCGCCCAGCTCTTTCCACTGATTGACGATCTGGCAGAAAAGTTCAGCCGTTTTGGTGGTGTCATAGAGCGCTGAGTGTGCCTGCTTGTTGTCGAAAGGGATCCCGGCAATTTCACAAGCCTTGGCCAACACAGTATGGCCATACGCCAAGCCTGCTAGTGTCGCAGTGTCAAAGGTCGAGAAGGGGTGAAACGGGTTGCGTTTTATGTCGGCTCGATCGGTGGCCCGACACAGGAATGAGTGGTCAAAGTTGGCGTTATGTCCCACGAGAATGGCGCGTTTACAGTCGTGCGCCTTGATCGCCTTGCGGATCGGCTTGAAGATGCGTTCAAGCGCCATTACCTCGGGCTCAGCCTCTCGGTCAGGGCTCCAAGGGTCGATACCAGTGAACTCCAGCGCCGACGCTTCGAGGTTTGCACCTTCAAAGGGTTCGATCTGCGCCTCGAACGACTGGTCAATCACCAGATATCCCTCCTCATCCATCGTCAAGGTGACAGCCGCCAGCTCGAGCAGTGCATCGGTGTTGGCATTAAAACCTGCCGTCTCAACATCTACGACGACAGGGAGGTAACCACGGAAACGATCCGCCATTGGGTGGCGGGCGGAGTTTGAGGACAAGACTTTTCCTTAATTCATCTCGAATATGCTGCGCGCAGTGTATCAAATCAACCTCGCTGAGACACCCGTTCAGCACGTTTTACTGCTTGGTCTAGAGTGTGGATATTCATGCCGCTAATCGGTTGCAAGAAGCGGTGCTAAAGAAATTCAGGTCGTCGCCGTTATACAGGGAATACATCGGCATAGATACGCTCGTTGACCTTATGAAATTACCACTGAAGATCGCACTTCTTGCCAGTTTCACCGGCCTTAGCTCGTTAGCACCGGGGGCTCTCTATCAGGTTCAGATCGATCAATCGACTTGGCAGCTTGAAGCGTCTCCATTTGCCTGTCGTCTGACGCATCAGGTACCGCAATTTGGCACCGCAGTGCTCGAGCGAGGTGCTGGAGAGGCTCTCAGTTTCTGGCTCGAGCCGTATCAGCCGGGTCTAGTGACAGGCACGGCCGCAGTCTATGCTGCAGCTCCAGCCTGGCGTGCAACTCAAGCCTCGCAGCAGGTGGAGTCTCTGGATATCCGTTCGACATCAAGTAAGCTTGAGCTCTCTGAGACCGGATCTGCAAAAGTGCTGGCGGCGCTGCGCGCTGGTATGCAGCCTACGTTAAAAGCGACAGACCCTGGCGGACAGCAGGCTCAGGTAGCAGTCTCTGCAGCCAATTTTACGCCCGCCTATGCGCAGTACACCGAGTGCCTAGCGCAGCTGTTACCGGTCAACTTCAATCAGATCGCCCGTACCGCGATTCTCTATCCACCGGCTCAATGGGAGCTATCTCAAGCCTCGCGCGAGCGTCTGGAGCTGGTAAAAACCTATGTCGAAACCGACAGGCAAGTTGGAAAAATCTATGTCGATGGTCACTCAGACAATCAGGGCCGTCGTCTACTGAATCGTGACCTCTCTAAACGGCGCGCCGAAGAGGTGAGTCGTTATCTGATGCAGCTAGGTATCAGCGAGGATATGTTAGTGACCCGCTATCACGGTGAGCGCTACCCCGTGGTGGAGAATAACTCGCCGGAAAATCGCACCCGTAACCGCCGAGTTACAGTTCGTTTAGAGCGTATCGAATAGTTCGTAGTCTGCCACTCCCTGCACTCCCTTTGGGGAGTCGATTCTGCTATACTGCGCCGCCATAAATTTCTACCCACTCACATCTAGGTGTTGGAGTCTCTAAATGTCCGATATTAAAAAGGTTGTACTGGCGTACTCAGGTGGTCTTGATACCTCTGTAATCGTGCGTTGGTTGCAGGATGAATATAACGCTGAGGTTGTCACCTTCACCGCTGACATTGGCCAGGGTGAAGAGGTTGAGCCAGCGCGCGCTAAGGCCGAAGCGCTGGGCGTTAAAGAGATCTACATCGAAGACCTGCGCGAAGAGTTTGTGCGCGACTACGTCTTCCCGATGTTCCGCGCTAACACCATTTACGAAGGTGAATACCTGCTCGGTACCTCAATCGCACGCCCGCTGATCGCGAAGCGTCTTGTTGAGATCGCTAATGAGACTGGTGCTGATGCGATTTCTCACGGTGCTACAGGTAAAGGTAACGATCAGGTTCGTTTTGAACTTGGTGCCTACGCCCTCAAACCGGGTGTGCATGTTATCGCGCCATGGCGTGAATGGGATCTTAACTCACGTGAGAAGCTGATGGCGTACTGTGAAGAGCGCAATATCCCCGTCGACTTCTCTAACAAGAAGAAAAAGTCTCCGTACTCAATGGACGCTAACCTGCTACACATCTCTTACGAAGGTGGCATTTTGGAAGATCCTTGGGCTGAGGCTGAAGCGGATATGTGGCGTTGGTCTGTTGCTCCTGAGGATGCACCTGATCAGCCAACCTATCTCGAACTGACTTACCGTCAGGGCGATATCGTCGCAATCAACGGCGAAGAGATGTCTCCCGCAACCGTTCTGGCGTATCTGAACAAGGTCGGTGGCGAGAATGGTATCGGCCGTCTAGATATCGTAGAGAACCGTTTCGTGGGTATGAAGTCACGTGGTTGTTACGAAACACCAGGGGGCACCATCATGCTGCCGGCGCACCGTGCAATTGAGTCCATCACTTTGGATCGTGAAACAGCTCACCTCAAAGATGAGCTCATGCCGCGTTATGCCAAAACCATCTACAACGGTTTCTGGTGGTCTGAAGAGCGTAAGATGCTGCAGACCATGATTGATGAGAGCCAGAAGTACGTTAACGGTGAAGTGCGTGTGAAACTCTATAAAGGCAACGTGACTGTTGTAGGCCGCCGTTCGGACGATTCACTGTTTGATGAAAGCATCGCGACCTTCGAAGATGATGCAGGTTCGTATGATCAGAAAGATGCTGCTGGCTTTATCAAACTGAACGCTCTGCGTATGCGCATTGCTGCGAGCAAAGGTCGCAAGTTTGACTAAGTTTTGACCGTCTAAAAAGAACCCGCACTTTTGCGGGTTTTTTATTGCCTCAGTTTTGCTGATTAGCGGCCGCTAAACTAGATTTAGATGTAAGTATGGAACGTCTAAATGTCTGAAACTGCCGAGCCTCGCTCAGTTCTTATTGTCGACCACATGTTGGAGGACCTTCAGTCCTTGCGCAGCATCATTTCTGTGTTGGGCTACAAACAGGTGCAGGTCGCATCCAGCGTGAATATGGCGCTGAGCCTATTTCGCGAGCTCAAATTCGACCTCTGCTTTGTCTGCTACGATCTTGGCCAAGATGAGAAAAATGGGCTGCAGCTACTACAAGAGCTTCAATTTGAGGGGCTACGGAAGTATCAGCAGTGTTTTGTTCTGATTGTCGATCAGGATAAGTCTGAGCTGCTGTTTGGTTCACCTGAAAACGCCCCCGACACCTATATCTCCAAACCCTTTGACCCGCATCACATCCGTCAGCGTGTGGACAAGGTGATGCGTGTGAAGGCCAGCATTAAGCCGCTCGAGGTGTTACTCGACAAGGGCGAGTGGGATGAAGCCCTGCAAGTTAGCGTTAAACTCGCGCAACTCTACCCTGGTTTGAAAATATTTCTCGAGCGTTTGCGCGGCTTAATGCTGTTGCAGCTTAAGCGTTACGACAAAGCCTTTGAGCTCTTCAGCGCGCTGCTAAAAGTGAAGGATGAGAGCTGGGTTAGGGTGGCGGTCGCCGTGGCCGCCTATGGCTGCGGGAAGTTCAAAGAGGCGCAGACTCAACTTGATCATGTGCTTAATCGCCAGCAGGTCTGTCTAGAGGCCTTTATTTGGCGCTCTCGGTTGCACCGTCTGGAAGGCGAGTGGAATCAGGCGCTGTCACTGATGCGCCGCGCTGTCATGTTGCAGCCCACCGTATCGATTCTGCAGTCAGACCTGGGTGATCTGGCAAGCTACAACGAAGATTGGACGCTGGCGGCTGAAGCGTTTAAGGCGTCGGTTAAGTATGCGCGCTACTCTGCGTTCCAGAATCCTGATGCCTATTTTGCACTGGTCTATTCTCTCTTGCGCCAAGTCAGTTCGGATGTTGGGCTTTCGCAGGAAGCACAGGGTGAGGCTGTCAGAGTTATGGAGCAAGCCCAGCGCGACTTTATGGATGAACCTGTTATTCAGTTCAAAAGCCGGTTGCTGAGCGCTGAAATCTATCGGTTGGCTGGGGACGCAGAACGCTCCAGTTCAATGGCAAATCTGGCCCTCGGTGCATTTAAGGGTTTGCCAGTTGATGATCAGGCGATGTGGATCGATCTACTGACAGATTCACTAGAATCAACCCCGTTGGAAGAGCAAGCGGGTGGCTACAAACAAGAGCTGACGCGGCAAATGGCTAATCTGACCTGGGGACGCCACAACCTCAAAGGGATGATGGATTTTCGTAAAGGGGATCTCAAAGGTGCTCGCACGCAGTTTCGTACTGCACTCAAAGAGCGCCCCGATAACCCAAGCATTGCGCTGAACCTCGTGCAGGTTGCACTGGAACTCTGTCGCAGAGTAACGGGTGACTCGGTTCACAAGCTATTGCACGAGAGCGACCAGACCCTCTACGAACTACAGTTCGCAGCGTTGACTGAGCGTCAGCAGAAACGCTTCAAGAGTCTATCTACCCGGATGACGGACCAAGTCAACAAGCAAGCCTAGGACCGGTTGCAGGGGGCTTGTGTTGAGGTAGATTGCGGTTTCATTGATCAGAGACTGCTCACTTCGCGTAAACTCTGGCAAACCATAAAAGGTCTCTCTACTTGAAACAGATACGCGCGCTCGTCTTCGATCTAGACGGCACTCTTGTGACATCCACTTTGGACTTTGCTCTTATTCGTGAAGAGTTGGGCTGCGCCGACGAAGTTGATGTTTTGGCCTATGTTGATAGCCTCTCAGACGTAGAGCGGGCAGAGGCGGAAGCGATTATTCATCGACATGAAGTTGAGGATGCAGAACAGTCCGAGTGGTTGCCCGGTGCGCAGGAGTTTGTTCAGCGATGCCGAGAACAGCAGATTCCATTAGCAATATTGACGCGCAACTCGAATTTTTCGTCTCGTATCAAAATCGCGCGCAATGAGATCCCGATCCCCTATTTGATTACGCGAGAAAACTCCAAGCCGAAGCCCGACCCCAGTGCATTAAACGAGATCGCCAACCAGTTTTCGTTGCGAAGCGAAGAAGTGTTGATGGTTGGGGATTATAAATATGACCTACAAGCAGGGCGTAATGCCCGTATGCCGACCTGTCTGCTGCACTATGAAGGCGAACCAGACTATCTGCATCTAGCGGACTACAAGTTCCAGAATTTCTTTCAATTTCATCAAGTGTTTTTCGAACAGCGTTGATGCAATCCTCATAACCGCCGTCGCTGCTTGCGTTGCCACTCTATGTGTTTCTGCAGCTGTTCGGATGCGAGCAGCGCCTCCAGCGAACTAAACTCTTTAGCGAGCGTCAGCTCATCATAAAATCGGTGGACGGCTCTGTGGCAGTCGCGACAGATCCAGATACCGCGGTTGAGCTCTTCGCGTGTGTAGGCTCTCTTGAATCTTGGCCGTGAGTGAACTTTGCGCGGTATTAGGTGGTGGAAAGTAAGACCGATTTTTCGCTGGCAGAGTTGGCACTCGGTCGGCTTGTTGCGTGAGTGGGGCACTAGAAGATTTTATCATCCGATAGGATAAATTCGTCCTCTGGCTCAGGCAGCCCTTTCTCTTTACGAACCATTTTGCGAAGCATCTTACGCTCGAGTAGACGCTGTTGAGCGGCCTCAGGCAGGTCAGTAAAGATGAGTGTTCCACGATCCACCAGTACATCAATCAAATCCTCGAGGATACGGATGCTGGCGCCGTCCAACGCCTCTAATTGGCTACTAGCGCTAAGGCTAGGGTCAGCCAGTTCAAGGAAAGCGCGTAGCGAAGGATCTTGAGGGTCAGCGGGCTCGGCTCCGACGGTTTTGATCAGCGAGAGGCCGGTGATCTTTCCGCTCTCATCTTTAATGACATACATCTTTGTTAATCCTGATTGGCACTTTTATTGCTAACTTGCTGAGTGTAGTTGGGCAAATAGTGAAATGTGTGACTATAGTTAAGTTTAGTAATAACACAGACTGTGAGAAATTCAATTAATGGCACTCAAGGATGATCCGCTGCTTGGCTGTTTGGTGTCCCTGACACACCATTACCACAAGCCCTACAGCGCGGAGGTTCTGGTAGATGGACTACCGCTGGCCCACAATCGGTTAACCCCCGACCTGTTTATACGTGCTGCTGAACGAGCATCGCTCGCAGCCCGTGTTTCTGAGCGAAAACTAAACGACATCTCACCCCTGCTGTTTCCCGCAGTGTTGCTGCTCACTGACTACAAAGCCGCTATCCTGCGCGAGCGTAACGGTGACGAGTTTGTTATAGAACAGCCTGAGAGTGGTGGCGTTATCACCCTCGATATCACAGAGCTGCGAAAGATCTACACAGGCTATGCAATCTTTGTGCGCCCAGAGTACCAGATCGGTGATAAGAGCTCGCGCGAACTTGATGGCCGCAAAGGCCACTGGTTTTGGAGCACGCTCTGGCGCTCACGCTCCATCTATCGAGATGTGCTGGTCGCTAGTTTCTTGATAAACCTTTTTGTCTTGGCGAATCCGCTGTTCGTTATGAACGTCTATGACCGGGTTGTGCCCAATGCCGCGGTGGATACGCTTTGGGTGCTGGCTGCAGGTGTCGGTATCGTTTATCTGTTCGATTTCGGACTGAAAATGTTGCGCAGCTACTTTCTGGAGGTTGCCGGTAAAAAATCCGATGTGCTGATCTCGTCAATGTTATTCCGTAAAGTAGTGGGCTTGCGTTTTGACGCTATGCCGAGCTCGGTAGGGGCTTTCTCCAGTAATTTGCGTGAATTTGACTCCATTAGAAATTTCTTCAGCGCTGGTACCCTAGCGTTGTTGATCGATATTCCATTTATGGTGCTATTTATCTTCGTGATTAGCATCATTGGCGGGCCGCTTGTCATTGTACCTGCGGTAGCCGTTCCACTGATTTTCCTCTATTCGCTGATCGTTCGTCCCTCCCTACGCGGTGCTGTTGAGAAGACCTTTGCCTCGACCGCACAGAAGAACGGTGCGCTGGTTGAAACGCTCACGGCGATGGAGACCGTAAAGACTCAACGCGCGGCGACACCACTATTAACCAAGTGGGAAGAGTCGGTTGGTTTTATTGCGCGTTGGAGCCTAAAAGCCCGCATGCTGTCGACATCAGTAGCAACCTTTTCTGCATCAGTGCAGCAACTTTCGTCAGTCGCGCTGATTATTTTGGGCGTCTACATGATCATGGATCAGCAACTCACAATGGGTGCGCTGATTGCCTGTAATATTCTGGTCGGTCGAGCAATTGCGCCTATGGCGCAGGTCGCCAGCTTGGTAATTCAGTACGAACAGTCTGCCAAAGCGCTGCGCACACTTGATGAGATTATGAATCTGCCCGAGGAGCGTGAACCGGGCAAACACTATGTGCACCGTGACCGTCTTGATGGCGCCATCGAATTTAAAGATATCAATTTTGCCTACCCGGGCACCGAGCATAATGCGCTGAAGAGTGTCAGCTTCAAGATGAAGGCGGGCGAGCGCGTGGCGCTGATCGGCCGTATCGGTTCGGGTAAATCGACGGTCGAGAAGTTGCTGGCGGGTCTATATAAGCCGCAGCAGGGGGCGATCACGATTGATGGGATCGACCTCAATCAGATCGACCCCGTCGATCTGCGTCGCAATCTCGGTTATGTGCCTCAGGATGTACTGCTGTTTGCCGGTACCTTGCGCGAAAACATCCTAGTCGGTATGCCGTTTGCGTCAGATGAGCAACTGCTTCGCGCAGCTAAACTCGCCGGTGTGGATCAGTTCGCCAGTACCCACCCAATGGGCTTTGATATGCCTGTGGGTGAGCGCGGTGCGGCGCTCTCGGGTGGCCAGCGTCAGGCGGTGTCTCTGGCCCGCGCGCTGTTACACAATCCCAATTTACTTGTGCTCGATGAGCCGAGCAACTCCATGGATAACGCCAGCGAGGAGCAACTCAAAGCCCAGCTAGAGGCCTACGTTAAGGGCAAGTCTCTGGTGTTGATTACGCATAAGGTTGCACTTTTGAGCCTAGTTGATCGCATCATTGTTATCGATCAGGGGCAGGTTGTAGCTGATGGTCCGAAGGATACGGTGCTCGATGCACTGCGCCAGGGCCGCTTGCAGGTGAGGAGATAAGCTGATGTCGGATATGCATTCGAAGATCAAGCCTGAGGACCTCGCCTACATTAACAGTGTGAACGAGGCGGTGCTCGAAAAGACGCCGCGCGGAGCTAGCGTACTGCTCTGGTTAATGGCGCTGTTTATTGCAGCAGCAATCGCCTGGGCTTACTGGGCAGAACTGGATGAGCTAGTGCGCGGCGATGGCGAAATTATCCCCTCCAGCCAGCTGCAGGTGGTACAGAACTTAGAGGGCGGTATCGTCTCGGAGATACTCGTGCGCGAAGGTGATCTTGTGGAGGCGGGGCAGGTACTGCTGCGTATAGAGGACAAGCGCTTCACCAGCTCTGTTAAAGAGAACGAGGTGCGCGCTTACGAGCTGCAAGCAAAGCTTGCTCGCCTGCGTGCAGAGTCTGATGGCGCGGCCTTTGTTGAGCCTGAGGGTTTTCCTGATCAGTACAAAGACTTCATTGCGCAAGAGATGAATCTCTTTATGTCGCGCCAGGATGAGTTAGATGCCAACCAAGCTGTGTTGTCGGAGCAGCTTGCCCAGCGTCAACAGGAGTTAGTCGAGGCAAAATCCCGCTTAGAGCAGGTACGCCGCTCATACAATCTGTTGCTGCGCGAGCTAAATATCACTGAACCCCTGCTAAAAGAGGGGGTGATCTCTGAAGTGGAGTTTCTACGCCTCAAGCGTCAGGTCAACGACCTTCGCGGCGAGCGCTCTTCGATTGAGCTGAGCCTACCGCGCATCGAGTCGGCCATTGAGGAGATAGCCGGTAAGCAGGGTGAGATGGAGCTGCAGTTCCGCAATATCGCTCGGGCGGAGTACAACGAACTGCTGGCTGAACGCACTCGTCTAAATGAGGCGCTCAGTGGTATGCAGGACCGTATCAGCCGAACCGAGGTGCGTGCGCCTGTCAAAGGTACTGTTAAAGAGTTGTTGATCAACACCATAGACGGTGTTGTTCGACCGGGTGATCAGTTGCTTTCAATCGTTCCTTGGGAGGATAAGCTGTTGATCGAGGCGCGCATCAAGCCCTCAGATATTGGTCGCTTGAGGGTTGGGCAGACCGCAACGGTTAAAGTCAGCGCCTATGATTTCGCCATTTATGGCGGTATGGATGCGTATCTGACGTTTATCTCTCCGAGTACTTTTCTTACTGAAAAGAACGAAGCTTACTACCTGGTGCGTCTAGAGACTGATTCCCCTTATCTGGACTCTGAGAATGAAACCATGCCGCTGATCGCCGGTATGACAGTAAGTGTGGATGTGTTGACTGGTAAGAAAACCTTGCTGAATTACCTGCTCAAGCCAATTATCCGTGCCAAAGCTAACGCCCTGACTGAGCCCTAGGAGCCCGCACCGAATGGAGTTAGCACTTTACGCCCAGAATGCGGGCTTACTTGATCGCTGGAGTCGATCGCTGAGTGATCATCAGTGCCAGGCGATCAACTGGTCGCAGATCGATTCACTGCCAGCGATGAAGCCTTTGCTAATTCACTGGCAGTCCTTGAGTGCGTCTCAACGGGAGCAGGTTAACAAAATTACGCCGGAACGCGCTGTGGTGGTTTTGACTGACACGCCCGAGGTGGAGGAGGGACGTCGGCTGATTCTTGCCGGCGTTCGTGGCTATGCGAACTCCTATATCCACGAGACGCTTTTGCCTGATCTGATGGCTGAAATTCAGAAGGGAAATATTTGGGCTGTTCCGGAAATCCTGCAGGCGATTCTGAAAAATTTTCTGCAAAGTAAGCCGGCCCAGACACGAGTTGAATACGATATAACTCAGTTAAGTGACAGGGAAAGTGAGGTATATCAAGAGCTTATGAAAGGCTCGAGTAACAAAGAGATTGCTCGGAACCTTAGCATAACTGAACGAACAGTTAAGGCGCACGTTGCGGCGATTCTGCGCAAAACCGGAGCGCCAGATCGTGTCCATTTAATTGTACATGGCGTCTCATAAATCTTGGACTATCCTGAAAGATGCCAGACTATTTTGGTTGGGGAAAAAAGAATGAAGAACAACAGGCTTTCCGCGCTAGCGCTCGCAGTTATGCTAGCCACACCGTCGGTTCATGCCGCCGGCTTGCGCCAAAGCATCGCTGAAAGTATCAACGAAAATCCAGTCGTAAAGCGTGCGCTTAAGTCTTATGAGGCGGTTAGCGAAGAGGTTCGCGAAGCTGAGGGTGGTTACTACCCCACAGTTGATGCGACGCTTGGCTACGGTTACGAGTGGACGAAAACCTCCGGGAATAGCGATGAAGAGCTGAATCGCCGTGAAGTGCGCCTTAACGTGAATCAGATGATCTTCGACGGTGGTGCAACCACGTCTGAAGTTGAGCGCCAAGAGGCCCGCATGCGCTCAGCGCAGGCCAATCTGAGAGACGTGTCTGAAGACTTTGTACTTGAGGCGGGTCGCGCCTACCTTGAGTTACTTCGCCGCGAACAGCTGCTCAACTCGGCCAATGATACCTTGCTCAATCATGTGAAGATCTATGAGCAGATCAAACGTCGCTCTGAGTCGGGCATGGGCTCTCTGTCATCTATTCAACAGGCGGAGGGGCGTTTAGCCTTGGCCGAGGTCAATGCGCTGGCAGCCGAAAACAACATGCGTGATGCCAAAGCGAATTACGAGCGTATTTTTGGCATGGTGCCCGATGAGCAGCTCGAAGCGGTCGACAAGATGATTGCACCTCTGCCTGAGTCTTTGGAAGCTGCACAAGCTCAAAGTTCAACCGAGCACCCTGTGATGTCAGTGGCTCAGGCTGATATCGAAGCGGCAATTGCGCAGCGTGAGGCTGCGGAGAGTCGTATGTATCCACGTCTCGACCTGGAGATCGAACGCCGTTGGGACGACAATCTTGATGGTCAGCCGGGCCCGAATGAGGATCTTACGGCGATGCTACGTCTGCGCTACAACCTCTACAACGGTGGTGAAGATTCAGCGCGGATCCGCCGCTCCGAGCATCAGTTGGGTGAGGCTCAAGCGATTCAACGCGATGCGTTACGTCAGGTACGTCAGTCACTGGAACTTTCCTGGAACGCGTATGAGATTCTGGGCCGACAGATGGAGTTTCTTAGTGAGCACTTAAGCGCGAGTGAGCAGACCCGCGATGCTTACCAGAAACAGTTTGATATCGGCCAGCGTACGTTGCTTGACCTGCTAGATACGGAGAACGAAGTTTTCAGTGCTCGCAATCAGCTAGTTGAAGCGCAGATCGATCATCAGATTGCACAGTTGCGTGTGCTTAACTCGACGGGCGGCCTTCTCACGGCATTAGAAATCCCGGTTCCGATACCAGTGCCGCAGAGCTAATAAGCCGATTGTTAATTGCATCGGTAGGGAGGGCCAGATAAAATCTCTCCATCCCGACATCCACATATGAAGGGTTGCCTAGAGCAACCCTTTTCTATTTTGGAACGCGCATCGATGAAAGCTCATAAAATTACCCAAGCACCGATACCGATGCGTTGGGTTGGCCCGCTAAAACTGACTGGCCATCTGATCAATGAGAAGATCAGCGTTCCACTAGCAACGTATGAGACACCACTCTGGCCCTCGGTGGGGCGCGGTGCGCGCGTTTCTAACCTGGTTGAAGAGGGTATAAAAGTCAGTGTGCTGGATGAGCGCATGACACGCTCGATTCTACTTGAAGCCGAAGATGCTTTTGCAGCGCAGCAGGCGATCAACTCTTTGAAGTCGCGTATGGCGGATTTGAACGAAGTTGTGTCTGGTAGCAGCCGCTTTGCTAACCTGATCGATCTGAACTCTCAAGTGGTCGGTAATCTGATCTATCTGCGCCTGGAGTTCACCACCGGTGACGCCTCCGGCCACAATATGGTAACCAATGCTGCCGATAAGATTATTCCATGGATCCTGAGCAACTACCCTAATCTGCGTTACTGCTCGATCTCAGCCAACTACTGCTCGGATAAAAAAGCGACAGCGGTAAATGGCATCCTAGGGCGCGGTAAATACGTGGTCTGTGAAATTACGATTCCACGCGATATTTGCGAACGCCGCTTGAGTACCACACCGGAGAAGGTCGTGGATCTCAACATCAAGAAGAACCTGATCGGTACATTGATGGCGGGCGGTATGCGCTCGGCCAATGCGCACTTTGCCAATATGCTGCTCGCCTTCTATTTGGCGACAGGTCAGGATGCAGCCAACATCATTGAGGGCTCTCAAGGTGTAGTACACGCCGAAGTGCGTAATGGCGACCTCTACTTCAGCTGTACAATGCCGAACCTGATCGTTGGCAGTGTCGGTAACGGCAAAGGTATAGACTTCGTTGAAGAGAATCTGGCGCGTTTGGGTTGTCGTGAAGCGCGTGAACCCGGCGAGAACGCCCGTCGTCTCGCGGCGATCTGTGGTGCTACTGTGCTCTGCGGTGAACTGTCGCTATTGGCGGCACAGACTAACCCAGGGGAGCTAATGGAAGCTCACTTAAAGTTGGAGCGTTAATGTCCGCGAAGACCAACGCCCGCAAAATAGAGCACATCAATGCGATTTTGAACGATCCGCTAACGGATCGCTCTGCCCGTTATTTCGACCGCATCCAGCTGACCCATCGCGCCTTGCCTGAGATCGATCTGGCACAAATCGACACCAGCACAGAGTTTATGGGGAAACGTCTGAGCTTCCCGTTGCTGATCTCTTCAATGACTGGAGGGGATCATGAGGTTGTACGCAAGATCAATCGCAACCTGGCTGAAGCGGCGCAACGTACCGGCGTTGGCCTAGCCGTCGGCTCGCAACGTGTGATGTTCAGCGATACAGCAGCGCGTGCGAGTTTTGACCTGCGCTCGCTGGCTCCCGATGCTCTGTTGCTCGGTAACATTGGCGCTGTGCAGCTGAATTACGGTGTCGGTGTTGAGCAGTGCCAGCAAGCCGTTGACCTACTGCAGGCCGATGGGCTCTACCTGCACCTAAACCCGCTGCAGGAGGCTGTGCAGCCGGAAGGAGACACCAACTTCACTGATCTATCGCAACGCATCGCTGAAGTGGTTCGCGGTATAAAGGTACCGGTGCTGCTTAAAGAGGTCGGTTCTGGGCTTTCGGTGCCCGATATTGAGTTGGGGATTAAAGCTGGTGTGCGCTACTTCGATGTGGCTGGTACCGGTGGCACTTCATGGTCACGTATCGAACACCACCGTCGTGATCAAGATGAACTGGGTCTTGTGTTCCAAGACTGGGGTCTTCCAACACCGGTCGCCCTACAGCAGGCAGCGGCTATGAAAGCGGGTATCACCTTAGTCGCAAGCGGCGGTCTGCGAGATGGGATAGATATGGTTAAGTCTGTTATACTCGGCGCCGTTCTGTGCGGGGTGGCAGCACCGTTTCTCGAACCCGCAATGGAGTCTGCCGATGCAGTCGTTGCGCAAATTGAACGGCTGCACCGAGAGTACCGTACAGCAATGTTCCTGCTGGGCGTTGCCAGCACCCAAGAGCTACATGGAGCTAGCTCACTTATTGCAGATTTAGGTTAAGGATCAGATTCACATAATGTCTGTGGGTATCGACGAGATCAGTTTCTACACGTCTGGCCAGTATCTGGACCTTAAGACGCTAGCTGAGCACCAAGGGATAGACTCCAACAAGTATTACGACGGCATCGGTCAAGAGAAGATGGCGATGGCGGCTGTGGACGAGGATGTAGTTACCCTTGCTGCGAACGCGGCGCTACCCATCGTTGAGCGTGTTGGCCGTGACTCTATCGCAGCGGTACTCTTCGCAACTGAGACTGGTATCGATCAATCCAAGGCGGCGGGTGTTTATGTGCACCGTCTGCTTGATCTGAACTCTAACTGTCGTGTTGTTGAGCTAAAACAGGCCTGCTACAGCGCGACTGCTGCCATTCAAATGGCCTGTGCGTTGGTTGCGCGTCAGCCAGCACGCCCTGTTCTAGTGATCGCTTCAGATGTGGCGCGTTACGACCTAGAGTCACCCGGCGAAGCGACTCAGGGCTGCGGTGCCGTAGCCATGTTGGTAAGCGCTAATCCACGTGTGCTCGCAATCGATCCAGAGGTGGGTAACCACACTGAAGACGTAATGGATTTCTGGCGCCCTAACTATCGAACTAACGCGCTGGTTGATGGTAAGTACTCCACTAAGATCTATCTCAAGTCACTGAAGCGTAGCTGGGAAAATTTCCGCGAGCAGAGCAGTGTGGATTACAGCGATATTGATTACTTCTGCTACCACTTGCCGTTCGGCAAAATGGCGCAGAAAGCGCACTCTCATCTGGCCCGAGTTAACAAAAGCGGCCAAACTCCAGAACAGCTAGAGCAGCAGATCGAACCGACCTTGCAGTACAACCGACTGATCGGCAACTCCTACACGGCATCCATGTATATCGGGCTCTGCTCGTTGTTGGAAAACAGCAGTGAGACCCTGGTCGACAAGCGTGTCGGCCTGTTTAGTTATGGTTCGGGATGCGTGGCTGAGTTCTTCACCGGTGTTGTCCAGCCCGGCTATCAGGGTGCACTCAACAAAGAGCGCCATCAGGCACTCTTGCGTGAGCGCACAGAGCTGAGTTTCGACGAATACATCAAGCTCTACCACTATCCAAACCCAACTGATGGTGGTGAGCACATCCTGGCTGAACAGACGCAAGGCGCCTTCCGTCTGGCGGCGATCACAGATCACAAGCGCGAGTACGTCGCGCGCTAAGCCTATGCAGGTAGCCAGCGCTCCAGGCAAGGCAGTCCTATCGGGTGAGCACTCTGTTGTGCACGGCTCACCGGCACTGGTGATGGCGCTCGAGCAGCGTCTGACAGTGCGCTACTACCCTGACACGCTTCCCAGACTTTCGTGGTTAGCCCCCGACCGAGCTCACGAGATGGCGCTGGAGAAGTTCTCTAGCTTACGTCATCGCTTGGACAACGCTTTTGAGTCTTACCTTAAAGGCGAGCGCTCTATTAAAGAGATCCTCAACCGCCCAGCGGAACTGCTGTTTTACACTGTTGATATGGCCCACCTACTAGGTGAGGTTAAGCAGTTACCGCGTGGCAAGGTTGAGATCAATTCGGATATTCCAATCGGTGCAGGCATGGGCTCATCGGCTGCCCTACTTGCAGCCCTTTTGACGCTCTTTACCCGCATAGAAGGGAAGGATGAGATGATCCGCCAGGTACGCCACTGCGAGCGGTTGCAGCACGGGCGCGGCTCATTGATGGATGCATCTGCCGTTGTTCTTGGTGGATTGGTTAAAGTAGAGGGTGATGTTTCATCCCGTGTCGATTTTGTGCCGAGTGAGTTTGATGAAGATTGGTACTGGATTCATACCGGCACCCCAACGGTATCAACGGGTGTCTGTGTTGATCAGGTGCGACGCCACTTTGGTGATTCTGATATCTGGAGCGAGTTCAGCGCTGTCACCGATGCGATGCATGATAGGCTGAGCCAAGGCGACTCAATCGATGAGCTGGTTAAGCAGAACCATCGTCTGCTCAATCGTATCGGTGTCGTACCGGCGCAAGTGGCCGCACTGATCGAACGGATTGAGGAGCGCGGCGGTGTCGCTAAGGTATCCGGCGCTGGCAGTGTGCAGGGTGATGCAGCAGGTCTTGTGCTCACGCACTTGCCGGGAATGACGCCTGATACATTGGATCTGCCGCGCGAGTACCGTTGGGGGCAGTTGCGGATAAGTGATCAAGGAGCCTCTGTTGAGTCTTAAAGTTCGGGTTCCGGGCAGTCTAATGCTGATGGGCGAGCACGCGGTACTTCACGGCGAACTGGCAATCGCAATGGCGACGGCCAATTTTGTTGAGATCTCGTTAACGCCGCGCGTTGATCAGCGCATTTCGATTGACTCAGAATTGGCGCAGTATTCGAGCGAGCTTGATAAGCTTGAGGACGAGCCCAAACTGAGTTTCGTGCTCGCGGCCATTCGTCAGCAGCAGACTCAATTTAAAGCGGGTTTTGATCTATCGATTCGCAGTGGGTTCTCTCACACCGTCGGCCTAGGTTCTTCGGCAGCGGTTACCGCGGGTGTAGTGGCTCTACTAGCAAAATATGGCGGCGAAGAGCTTGCACCTGAAGCCCTGTTTGAGCGCGCGTTAGCGGTTGTGCACCAGGTGCAGGGTGGCCGCGGCTCCGGCACAGACTTAGTTGCGAGTATCTTCGGTGGTCTGGTTGCTTATCGTGTCCAGCCTCGAGAGATTCGAAGGCTTCCGGGTCTGCCTCCCGTGGATCTTTACTACGTCGGTTACAAGATGAAGACACCTGAAGTTATCGCTCGGGTCGAGGCTTCTGCGCACAAAGCGCCGGCGCTATACCAACAGCTCTACCGCCTAATGGGGCAAACCAGTGAGGCTGCAGAAGCAGCTATAAACGCGAGCGATTGGTCGCTGCTGGGGCAGTTGATGAACAGCTATGCCGGCCTGATGGATGCTTTAGGAGTCTGTGATATAAACTTGGCTCAGCTGCAGTTTAAACTCAGAGATTGCGCCGGTGTTGAGGGTGCAAAGATATCTGGCTCCGGTTTGGGCGACTCCGTGATCGCTCTTGGCCGAGCAGACCCTGATCAAATAGGATATACCCATATCCCCGTGTCGGTCTCAAAGCAGGGACTGGTCTTTATTGCAGAGAGCGCTGGATCCAGCTCCTTAGCGTCAATCGGAGAGAGTAATGAACAGGTTTGAGGTCGTGGCTGCGATGCTGCCTGCGGCAGAATTAAAGTCCAAACTACCGATAGCGACACAGGAGCACTTCGCACCGAGCAATATCGCTCTGTGTAAGTACTGGGGTAAGCGCGATGCAGAGCTTAACCTGCCGATCAATCCCTCTCTCTCTGTCTCGCTCAATCATTTGGGTACACGCACGCGTGTTGAACCGATTGATGGCCCCGTCGATGATATCTGGCTCAACGGGCTGCAGATGCGCCCCGATACCATTTTTGCTAAACGTCTGAGTCGCTATATCGATCTATTTCGTCAGGTTCAAACCCAGGCTTTTAGAGTGGAGACCCGCAACAACATCCCGACCGCTGCGGGGTTGGCCTCATCCGCCTCCGGCTTTGCCGCGTTGACTCTGGCACTAAATGACGCTCTGCAACTTGATCTAGAGCCCGCTGCGCTGTCGATGCTGGCACGCTTGGGTAGTGGCAGTGCCTGCCGTTCGATATACACCGGTTTTGTTGAGTGGCACATGGGGCACCGCGAGGATGGGGCAGACTCTCATGCACACCCCATTGATGCTGAATGGCAGGGCCTGGCGATTGGATTGATCAAGGTGGATGAGGGCGTAAAGTCTGTCGATTCGCGCTCTGGTATGGCACGCACGGTTGACAGCTGTCATCTCTACCAGAGCTGGCCACTGCAGGCGAACACCGATTTGGTAAAACTACATCAGGCGATAGAGACCCGGGACTTTACACTGCTAGGTAGTACGGCAGAGCAGAATGCGCTGTCGATGCATGCGACTATGATCGCTAGCTGGCCGCCGTTGGTCTATTGGCAGCCGGATTCATTGGCCGCAATGCAGAAAATTTGGGTGCTACGCCAGCAGGGGTTAGAACTCTACTTCACCATGGATGCTGGGCCCAACCTTAAACTGCTCTTCCTCGAGCAAGACCGGGATGCGGTGCTGTCGCACTTCCCAGATCTAGAGATCGTTCTACCCTTCGGGAGCTAGAGCTTGGTCGGCTTTCCGCTCACTCGTCAGCAACGCGATACGCCTCAGGGGCTTGAGCTGCGTTACTGGCTGGTGGGTGACTCTGGTGCTCACGAAGTGCAGATCAGCAACAGTGAAGCGATCTTCTTTGTGCGCCAGCAGGATCAGCAAGCGGTTACGCGCTCGTTAGAGGACCTATCCGGGTGGCAGCTCAAACCACTCGAGCTGTTGAGCCTGAAGGGCGATCCCATTGCAGGCCTCTACTGTAGTTCCTTGGCGATATACCGTGAGGCGATTGAACGCCTGCAAGCCAACTCTATCGCCGTTATGGAAGAGGATATTCGACCGACTGATCGTTATCTGATGGAGCGTTTCATACGCACGGGTGCTACCGTAGTACAAACCCACCAGGGCATTGAACTGCGCCCGGTTGACTACACCCCACAGCTAAAACTTCTGTCGCTGGATATCGAAACAACCCTGACGACCAACAAAATTCTCAGTATCGCTATGCAGATGGGCGATCAGCAGATAGTGCTGCTCAATAGCCAGCAGGCAGAGGCGCCCTGGATCGAGTGTTTCGGTACTGAGAAGGCGATGCTGCAGCGGTTTGTCGAGCTGGTACAGTTATGGGACCCCGATATCTTTATTGGCTGGGCGGTAATCGGCTTTGATCTGCGGGTGCTGCTGCGCCGAGCGAAGGATCTGGGCGTGCGCCTTAAATTGGGGCGCGATCAGGAGACCCTGTTTGTTGAGCAGGGGCAAGCGGGTCGTTGGTTTGCTCGCATCGGTGGGCGCATCGTTCTGGATGGCATCGAGACCCTCAAGGCGGCGAGCTGGCATTTCGAGCGGTATGGCTTGGAGTATGTCGCTCGAGAGTTGCTGGGGCGGGGTAAGAAGATTGATCATCCTGAGGATCGGGGAGAGGAGATACAGCGCCTCTATCGCGAGGAGCCGCTGGCACTCTGCCAGTACAATCTTGAAGATTGTCGCTTAGTCACTGATATCTTTGCTAAAGCAGGCCTGCTTGAATACCTCATCGAGCGTGCGCGCCTAACTGGACTGGCGCTGGATAAGGTAGGCGGCTCACAACAAGCTTTTGATAATCTCTACCTGCCCAAACTTCACCGTGCAGGGTATGTTGCGCCAGAGTACGCCTCAGGACAGGATGATCTGGAGGTGCCGGGCGGCTTCGTGATGGAGTCGGTGCCGGGCTTGTTCTCTAATGTGTTGGTGTTCGATTTCAAGAGCCTGTACCCCAGTATTATTCGCACCTTCAGTATCGATCCGTTGGGCTTGGCACTTGCTGAACAGGTTCCCGAAGAGCGGCGCGTGGCGGGCTTCTTTGGTGCGCAGTTCAACCCGGATGTGGCTATCTTGCCCGGTATTATTTCGGAGCTCTGGCAGGCGCGTGATCGGGCGAAAGCCGAAGGGAATGCGGCCTTCTCGCAGGCGATAAAGATACAGATGAATGCCTGCTATGGTGTGCTCGGTTCTAAAGTGTGTCGTTTCTTCGATCAACGCCTTTCAGGGGCTATTACGTTGCGGGGTCATGAACTACTGCAGCGCAGTGCTGAGTTTATCGAGCGTACGCGAGGTCACCGTGTCATCTATGGCGATACGGATTCCGTGTTTGTCTGGCTGGGTGATGATTGGCAGCACGAGGATACACCGGCTTACGGTTTGCAGTTAGCCACCGAGGTTAACCGCTGGCTTACCGATATGTTGCAAACTGAATATGGAGTGCAGAGTGCTCTGGAGTTGCAGTTTGAGAGTGAATTTAGCCGCTTTTTGATGCCGCGCATGCGCCACTCCGATAAAGGGAGTAAGAAGCGTTACGCGGGCCTCAAGCGGGTGGGACAGGGCACCGAGTTAGTCTTCAAAGGACTCGAGTCTGTTAGAACAGACTGGACACCCGCTGCGCGTGAGTTCCAACAGGCGCTTTACCAGCGCGTGTTTCACGATCAACCCTGGGAAGAGTATGTGCGCGAGTATGTGGCGTCCGTCTATGCGGGTGAGCGGGATGAGGCGCTGCTGTATCGCAAATCGCTGCGTCGCTCTCTGGAGGCTTACGACGCCTCAAATCCGCCCCACGTGAAAGCGGCGCGTAAGCTGCAGCGTTATCTCAAAGAGCGCAGCTTGCCGTCAAACCTAGGGCGTGGTGATCGGGTAGAGTACTGGATCACCGTACAAGGTCCAGAACCCCGTGTCTGCGCCCGCTCTGCGATAGATTATCAGCACTACATCGATAAACAGCTAAGCCCCGTTGCTGATTCGCTGCTACCCTTTTTGGGTGCGCATTTTGATCAGCTAATAGCGCCGCAGATCGATCTGTTTTAGCGCAAATTGATTTTGGGATCGGGGTCTGACCCCTTTAAGAAGTGGGATTGGGGTCAGACCCCTTTAAGAATTAAAGGGGTCTGACCCCATCTCAACCAACGCAGGTAAGCAACCTAGAACTATGGATACCCCTAAACGCATGGCCCGCCTCTCAGCCCACCTGACCTGGATTATCGGGTTGGGTCTGCTGACACTTTTCTTCAACTCTTGGTTGGAACAGAAGAACAATCCGAACGCACATCTGGCGGCGTCGATGAGTGGCCAGCGCGTTGTGTTGGCCTCAGATGGTCGGGGGCACTATACGGCGCCCGGCTGGATCAATGGTTCGCCGGTACGCTTTATTGTCGATACTGGCGCGACCTATGTTTCGTTATCCGACGATCTGGCGGTCCGACTCGGACTGAGTTCACTGGGGACGGGCGTTGCAGATACAGCGAATGGTCGCGTGAGTGTGGATTACACACGTCTGGGTAGCGTACAGCTGGGTGGCATTGAGATGTCTAATGTCGATGCGCTGATCACCCCGGGGATGCAGGGTGATAGTGTGCTCTTGGGGATGAGCTTTCTGCAGCATTTACAGCTCACCCAACAGCAGGGTGAGCTGACTTTAGCAGTGCCTTAGAGCTCGGTGTACGAGGGTTGTACGCCGAAGGCGTATTACCCGATACGGCCGGTAAAGGTCGCGAACCTGTGCTTTGCGCAGATCGCTCCTACAAATCTTTTACAGCTCGCCTTTGATAACGATATCGTCGGCGCACACCTTTTCGATTTCGCGATGACCCATAAACGCCATTGTCAGCTCGGCCTCTTCGTGGAAGATCTCGAGCATGCGAGTGACACCCTCTTTGCCCATCGCGCCCAAGCCGTAAACGGTGGGTCGACCGACCATAACGCCCTTAGCCCCTAACGCACGGGCACGGATCACGTCCTGACCACTGCGGATACCGCCATCCATCCAGACCTCGATCTGATCACCTACGGCGTCCACAATCTCAGGCAGAACAGAGATTGATGAGCGCGCGCCATCTAGCTGGCGTCCACCGTGGTTGGAGACAACGATCGCATCGGCGCCGAGTTCAACACACTTACGTGCGTCCTCGGGTTCCATGATGCCCTTGATGATCAGTGGGCCATCCCACATCTCGCGGAAGAATTTCAGATCGTCCCAGTCGAGATTTGGATCGAAGGAGCTGGCCGTCCACCTCATCAGATCATTCATATCATCCACGCCGGTTGCGCAGCCTTGGATGTTGCCGAACTCACGGTTCTTAGTGCCAAGCATGCCGAAGGCCCAGCGCGGGCGGCGAGCGATATCAATGATGTTAGGAATCGTCAGACGCGGTGGCGCGGTCATCCCATTGCGGTGATCCGCATGGCGCTTACCGATAATCTGCAGGTCCAGTGTTACAACCAGCGCAGAGCAGTTTGCCGCTTTGGCACGCTCGATCAGCGCTTTGGTGAACTCACGGTCCTTCTGGACATAGAGCTGGAACCAGAAGGGCTTAGTGGTTGCCGCTGCTACCGCCTCGATAGAGCAGATACTCATCGTAGAGAGGGTAAACGGGATTCCGAAGGCCTCGGCTGCCTGTGCTGCTTTGATCTCACCATCGGGGTGCTGCATGCCCAACAGCCCAACCGGCGCGATTGCAACGGGCATCTTCACGTCCTGGCCAACCATTTGGGTGCCTAATGTACGTGGGGCAAGATCACGTGCTACACGCTGGCGAAAAAGGATCTTGTTGAAGTCAGACGTGTTCATACCCAGTGTCTGCATCGACCAAGAACCCGACTCACAGTAGCCCTGGAACATTTTAGGCACACGTTTGTGGTAGATGGCTCGTAAGTCGCTAAGTTCACAGATTGGACGCATTTAGTGAGATCCTCTTTGGGGTTAGGTTCGTATGTGCTGAAGAGTAGTTTTAACTCGAGCGCCGAGCGCTATAATCCACAATACTGGCCTGACCAAAATAAGAGATGAACTCAAAAACGGAAGCACTCTACAGGACGTTGTTGCACCCTCTTGCTGTCGGTGAAGTTCGGCCGGGCGAAAGATTGGCATCTGAGCGAGATCTGGCAAAAGAGCACGGCGTTTCGCGCGATACCATAAACAGAGCGTTAACCCAGCTCGCAGCGGATGGGTTTCTGGAGCGCTCGGCGGGCCGACGTGCCGTATATGCTAATCCTTTCACTGCGCTGGCTGAAGACCTACCAGCTGAGTTCAACCCGACCGTCGATCACCTGAAAGCAGTTTTACTTTTGCGCGCGGAACTCGAGTCTCAAGCAGCCTATTACTGTGCCCAACGTGCAACGGCTGAAGAGTTGATGGAGATTGATCGCGAGTTTGCCCGCATGTGCAAACGTCGTCAGGGAGAGACGACGCTGACCAAAGCGAAAGCGGATCTGAAGTTCCACACACTGGTTGCCGAGTCCAGCCACAATCTTCCGGTCACCGGCCTTTCCCAGATCTTCTACGCGCGTTTCTTCGGTGCCATCTATGCGGTACTCGATCTGACGCTTAAACGCTACGGGCGTTACCCAGAGGGTATCGCCAGTCAGCACAACGCCATCCACGCCGCACTGCTAGCACGTGATGCAGATAAAGCGGCTGCGGCGGCCAAGGAGCATGTGCTCTACACCCGTTCGCTACTCTCCTAATCGGCCCAGCCCGTCTTGGGCTCACGCCATACTCCCGCTTTGTTGCTCCATTCCCTCGCGTGAACTTTATGAACTTTATGCGCAGAAGTTTCTGAAAAACCTTTATCTTCTAAACCTTGGTTATAACCAGCTCATTTTTTAGAGTGTCGGTCAGCTACAGGACTGTAGCAACACTGTCATCTTCGGAGATAAGAATAATGAAACTTTCAAAACTGAAACTGATGGTCGCTGGTGCGACTCTCTCTATCGCTGCTTCTTCAAGCTTTGCTGCTGAATGTATCGCTCCTGCTAACCCAGGCGGCGGTTGGGACTTCACTTGCCGTCAGATCGGTAAAATCATGCACGACATCGGTGCAGTTGCAGATCCTATTCAGGTTACCAATATGGCTGGCGCTGGTGGCGGTCTGGCGTACGCTCACGTTGTTAACGAGCGTAACGATGATGAGGACGTAATCGTTGCGGCATCGACTGCGACTGCAACTCGTCTGGCACAGAACGCTTACTCAGGTATGACCTCTGACCAGGTTCGTTTCCTCGGTGCCATCGGTGCTGACCCGGGTGTCATCGTAGTTGCTAAGGATTCTCCATACCAGACGCTGAACGACCTGCTGGATGACGTTATCGCTAATCCAGGCAAGCACGCATTCGCGGGCGGGTCTGCTGCGGGCGGTTACGACCACCTGAAAGTTCTGATGGCACTGAAGCGTAAAGGCTTTACTGACATCCGTAAAGTTAAGTACATCGCAGTTGACGGTGACGCTGATGCGATCACTCAGACTATAGGTGGCTTCACTTCAGCAATGACGGGTGACATCTCTGGTGTTGTAAGCTTCATCAAGAACGGCGACGTTCGCGTACTGGCTTCATTCACTGACGAGCGCATTGAGATCCCAGGCCTGAACGCCGAAATCCCTACTGCAAAAGAACAGGGTATCGACGTTGTAGCGGTTAACTGGCGTGGTCTCTACACTCCAAAAGGCGCTTCAGAAGCTTCATACAAGAAGTGGTCTGACGCTCTGGCACAGGTTGCTGCGTCTAAAGAGTGGGCTGATGCTATGGAGGCAAATGGTCTGGTTAAGTTCACCAAAGTGGGCCCTGACTTCCAGAACTACCTGAACGGTGTAATGCAGGAAGTTCAGGACATGTCTAAAGAGCTGGGTGTTCTTAAGTAATGACTGATCGCATAACGGGCTTTATTGTCGTTGTGCTGGCGCTCGCGTATTTCGCGGGCGCCACTACTTTGTCAGAGCCATTCTTTGCTGACCCTCTAGGTCCAAAAGCATTCCCGATGGGAGTCGCCTTCGTTGCCGCAGTCTGCGGTGTGGTGATGTTGCTGAAACCGGATGAGGAGCCAGCTTGGCCGGGTCTTACGACTCTGCTTCACATTGGCTATGCAGTTGTAGCATTGGTGCTTTACGCCTATGGCCTGAAACCTCTGGGTTTCCTTGTATCAACGGCACTCGTGGGCACAGCTATCTCTTACCTAATTAGTCCCAACGTACGCACGTCCGTACTCACGGGTATTGGTATGTCAGGTGGTCTGTTCCTGTTGTTTAAATTTGTCTTTGGTTTGAGTCTGTTCGCGTTTCCGCGTTGGCTCATGGGGTAAGGGCGCATGGATCTATTTGCCAATCTGGCGCTGGGCTTCGATGTCGCCCTCACGCCGTTTACACTGGCCCTTGCGGTGGCTGGTTGTATTATTGGAACCATGGTTGGTTCGCTACCGGGGCTTGGCCCATCTAACGGTGTAGCGATACTGATACCGCTAACATTCTCATTCGGGTTGGATGCAACCCAGGCATTGGTACTGATGACCAGTGTCTACTACGGCGCCATGTATGGTGGTCGTATCTCCTCAATTCTGCTGAACATTCCTGGTGATGAGCCTGCCATGATGACCTGTCTGGACGGGTATCCGATGGCGAAGAAAGGCCGAGCAGGTGACGCGCTGGTGCTTTCAGGGGTTGCCTCATTCGTTGGCGCACTGCTGGCAACTATCGGTCTGATGCTGTTGTCACCGATACTGGCCAAAGTGGCTTACCTCTTCGGTCCGGCTGAGTACTTTGCACTCTATATGTTGGCGTTTGCGACCCTCGGTGGTATTGGCTCCAATAACCAGGCTAAAGCAGCACTGGCTGTCTGCATTGGTTTGGGTATAGCGACCATTGGCGTGGACTCCACAACCGGCATGACTCGCTTTACCGGCGACAATATGCACCTGTTTGATGGTATCGACTTCCTTGTCGCTATCGTGGGTCTGTTTGCTGTTTCCGAGGTATTGGTGTTTATCGAATCGCACGGTAAAAATTCGGCAATTGGCGTTAAACTGGAGAAGATTAGGATTCCCTGGGCGGATATCGCGTATACCAAGTGGACCATGCTGAAGGCGACAGCCATCGGCTTTATTGCAGGCCTTCTGCCGGGTGCTGGCGCATCTCTGGGCTCTTTCCTCGCTTACATGCAGGAGAAGTCCTCAGTGCGTGATAACTCAGAGTTCGGTAAGGGCGATCCTCGCGGTATCGCCGCACCGGAAGCGGGTAACAATGCTGCAGCGGGTGGTGCACTGGTGCCGATGCTGACGCTGGGTGTTCCAGGCTCTGGTACCACTGCGGTGCTGCTGGCACTGCTGATGACACTGAATATCACTCCAGGGCCGACGCTGTTTAACGACCGTCCTGAAGTCGTTTGGGGTTTGATTGCATCGCTGTTGATCGCCAACGTTGTTCTGCTGATTCTCAACGTGCCGATGGTGAAGATGTTCAGTAAGGTGCTGCAGGTGCCGCCAGCGATTCTTCTACCGGGTGTTACACTGGTCTCGTTCGTGGGTATCTACTCGCTGACAGGCAGCTACTTTGACCTGCTGTTGATGATCGGCTTTGGTGTGTTGGGTTACCTCTTGCGTAAGATGGATATCCCATCAGTGCCGGTAATCCTTGGTATCCTTCTTGGCGGTCACATGGAAGTTAACTTGCGTCGCGCGATGGTGCTGTCTGATGGAGACTGGATGTACCTGTTCCAGAGCAATATCTCGATCGGTCTTTGGGTTTTCGCAATCCTCGGGTTCCTGGCACCGTTCTTCTTGCGTGGTAAGCTAAAAGTGCCCACTCAGAGCAGTTAAGCGGGTAGGCGCACAGACAAAAAAGGGGCCCAGCGGCTCCTTTTTCGTTTTTGCTTGTGCGATCCTAATCGAGCGGCCCGTGAGTGAGTCTCGTGGGTTTAATCACGCCCAATCAGTCGCCATGAGAGCTTATGACCGGCTCTGGACATTACTAGAAGGACCTTTTGCGACTTGAGCTTGTTCAGTTTGGCGTTGAACTCTGCGGTATCGATACCCGTATCGTCAATTAAAAGGCCATTGGTCGAAGCCAAGGCTGCCTTGATGAATACATTGACCCTCGAATCGCAGGATAGATCGGCGCGTTGAGCTGACAGGTATAATTTATCGTCGATCTGTGTAGATTGAATATCAAAGTCATCCAGGTAATGCATCTGTCGCTCGGCCCGCAAATGTTGTTCGAATTTGCATTTTTAGTACGAGATTACGTTAAGTTGTCACTTTCAGATCTTAAAACGAGGCCAAGCCGATTTACGCAGGCATAGCGACTAATCGCTTCGGCGGTCAGGTCGCGTTGGTACATGCTAATTCTCAGTTATCGTTATTAGATTCGACAGTAGAATTGCTCGACGAAGTCGTAAAGCAGATTCTCACTGCTCAATTGCCAGAGGCGGCTCTGTACGTTTTTGCTGTCTGTCCAGTCAGGCGCTTGAAGAAGCGTGAGAAGTACGCCGGATCCGCAAAGCCAAGCTCATAGCAGATCTCCCGAATCGACTGTTCGGTCATTGTCAGCAGCAGCTTTGCCTCCTGGATTGTGCGATCCTGAATCAGCCGCTTAGGTGGCTGCCCTGCGATATTTTGGCAGAGCTGATGCAGGCGTGTTTCAGAAATTCCAAGCTCTGTTGTGTAGCGGGGCAGGGCCCAGTGCGCTTTGAAGTGCTGCTCAATCAGGTCGCTGTATCGGTTGAACAGGTAAAGGTCGTTATTACTTATCTGATCCCCAGCGTTACCTCGGCTCGAAAGGCGGCTGATCAGAATCAATACCAAGCGAATCAGACTATCAATAGCCAACGCCTTACCTGGTAGGTCGGCGTTCCACTCCTGCTGCAGTGACTCTATCGCCAGTACCAATCTGTCCCACTCATCACGCTGGTTGTCGGTGAGTTTAAGCGCCGTTATACAGCTGGGCTTTGCAAGGTCGGTACTGATGTCACGCCCCAAACCCTCTTTAAGTAAACGCCAGATGATCGATTGATGGATTGTCAGTACATGCCCAGTAGTATTCGTTTCAGTGCGGAACGAGTGGGGGATAGAGGCCGGGGTGAAGAAGCAGGCAGGACCTTTAACCTGGAAAAGCTCGTCATCAATGTGAAAACTGATGTCGCCTTGATTGAGGAAATGGATTTGGGCGTACTGAGCATGCCTGTGTACCGGCATATCACGGCCAAAGAAGTCGGCGAGGTTGCCGTGCTCATCATAATGAACAAGCGCATCCGCGTAACGGTTATCGTACTCCTGACCGATAACAATATTGGGGATCCAGTTTTCCATCGCGCCTTATCAAAAGTGAAAGTATAAAAGTACAACAATTGGCTAAATAATTGCATTTATATATTTTAATTAACATGTGAAACTAATGCGAAATTGGACTCCGTCCTGACAAGAATCACAACAGAGGTCTACGCAATGTCGATGCAGTACCACCTGAACGGATTTAAACCGGGTAACTATGAGGTGCTCGATGAGGCACGCAAACCCTACCCAAATCCGCCGATTGAGGATCTGCCCTCAGAAGTTGACGTGCTGATTGTCGGTACCGGCCCTGCGGGCTTGACCATGGCACGTCAGCTCTCGGTATTCGCTGATATCAAAACCGCTATTGTTGACCTGATGCCTGGGCCGCTGCTCTTCGGACGTGCAGATGGTATCTCTTGCCGTACTCAGGAGATCATGGAGGCGTTTAACTGCAGTGAGATGGTGGTTAAAGAGACCTACCACCTGATGCAGAACACCTACTGGGAGCCGGATCCTGAAAACCCACAGAATATCCGCCGTCTTTACAAAATCGACGATGCGCGTCTAGGCCTCTCTGAGTTCAAACACGGTATTGTTAACCAGGCTCGTCTGCACGAGCTGCTAGCCGATGGTATGGCGAACTCTGTGACAGGGTTAAAGCCTCACTACAGCCGCAAGCTGATCTCGCTCGATATCGATGAGTCCCTGACTCAGGATCTCAATGCACACCCAATTACCGCGGTGTTTGAGCGTGTGGATGAGGCGGGTAAGGGTATTCGCGAAACTGTCAAAGCTCGTTTTGCGGTCGGTTGTGATGGTGGACGCAGTAGCGTGCGCCGTAATCTTGGTATCGAGCTGCAGGGCGACTCCGCCAATAAGGCTTGGGGTGTCATGGACATCCTGCTCAATACCGACTTCCCCAATATTCGCGTTAAGGCCTTCATCCAGTCGCAGGATCACGGCGCGGTAATGACTATCCCGCGAGAGGGTGGTTACCTGATTCGCTTCTACGTCGAGCTGGATCTGCTAGGTAAAGATAAGCGCGCTGCCGATGTTGCCCTGACTGAGAAGGATCTAATCGCCAAAGCGCAGAAGATCTTCCACCCCTACACCCTGGATGTGAAAGAGGTCGCTTGGTGGTCGATTTATGAGGTTGGCCAGCGTATCGCTGAACGCTTTGATAACCGTCCTCTGGGAAGCGGCGAGGATGTAATCCCACGCGCATTCCTTGCAGGCGATGCCTGTCATACACACAGTCCGAAAGGCGGTTGGGGCCTGAATACCTCACTTCCCGATACGTTCAACCTGGGTTGGAAGATGGCGCACGTGCTGCAGGGCAAAGCGCAGCCTAAGCTGCTGCATACCTACGAAACAGAGCGTCGTAAAGTCGCTCAACATTTGATTGATGCCGATCGCGAGCTCTCCAAACTGGTGGCAACCCGTCCAAGCGCCGATGATAACTCCGCTGCAGCGAAAGTAGATGCAGCTAAGATCGAAGCCTTCATGAAGCGCCAGAGCGGCTTCGTAGCGGGCACCTCAATCGAGTACAACCCATCCTACCTGGTCACGGGGCAGGAGAATCAGCAACTGGCGACTGGCTATCACATTGGCCAGCGTTTCCACTCGGCGGAAGCATCTCGCGTAGCGGACGGTCGGATCGTGCATCTGGGCCATCTGGTTAAAGCCGATGGCCGCTGGCGTATATTTATCTTCGGTGGCAAAGATGACCCGCGTAATGCCACCTCTAACAGCAACAAGCTGATCGAATTCCTCGGCAACGATGCGAACTCGCCGGTGGTTAAGTACACCCCAGAGGGTGCTGATGTTGATTCGGTCATCGATACCTACGCGGTGTTCCAGCAGCAGGATCTTGAGATGCATGACCTACCGAAGTTCCTCTGGCCGGCCAAGGGTAAGTATGGCCTGAATGACTATGAGAAGGTGTTCCAGAGCATCGAGTCAAACGACCTGTTTGATCTGCGCGGTATCAACCGTGACCAGGGTTGTATGGTGATTGTGCGCCCGGATCAGCATATTGCGAATATCTTGCCGCTGAGTGCGCACGAGGAGCTATCTCACTTCTTTGCCGAGTTTATGGTCAGTTAGTAGACGGCTCTCAGCATCTGCTAACAGTGCTGTAAAACCGCATAGCTGCGTTCTCCTCTGGGTAGTACCTGAGCAAATTTGGGTCGGGTTCAGTGGAGATGCGGGTGCTGGCTTTGATCAGCTTCAAGATAAGTAACGATTAGAACAAAAGAGAAGGGTAGGGCAATGAGTACGGATCCACGCTTTCAGGTAGAACTGCCACCAGCACCAGAGGGTATGAGTGATGTGGAGTGGCAAGCGCGGCTTCAGCTAGCCGCAACCTACCGAATGGTGGACCATTTCGGCTGGACCTTTATCGTCTACAACCATATCAGCCTGCGCATCCCCGGTACCGAAGAGTTTCTAATTAACCCCTTCGGCGTGCGCTACGATGAGTTGCGCGCGAGCGACCTAATCAAGATTGATATCGATGGCAATGCACTCTCTAAGAGTGAGTGGAACGTCAACAAAGCGGGCTATAACATCCACTCAACACTACACAAAGCACGCCCTGATCTGCATTGTATTCTGCACACCCATGAGTCCATCTCTCAGGCGCTTTGTGCAGCGGATTCTCCGGTAATTCCAGTGACTCAGGAGGGTTGCCAGTTCTTTGAACGTACCGGCTATCATGATTTTGAGGGGATAGTGCTCGACGGTTCAGAGGGTCCCCGTCTGGTTGCTGCGCTGGGTGAGACCAACCACACGCTGGTACTGCGTAACCACGGTCTGCTGACCGCTGGCGCTGACTGCACCTGGGCCTTCGTGCGTCACTTCGCCTTTATCCGTAATGCGGAAGTACAGCTCAAAGCTATGGCGGCGGGGCCGCTCAATCTAATTGATGAAGAGATCATGCGTAAAACTCGCCAGCAGTTTGAGGGTGGGGAAGCACAGGCGAATGCTAAGGTTCGCCATCCTGAGTGGCCTGCATTGATTCGATTGATTGATCAGAAAGATCCGAGCTGGAAACTCTAAGCATGGTATCTTAGCCAAAAATTCCTGCGGAGCATCGAAAGCGTATGACTGACCCAATCGTAACTGTTGACTGGCTGGCGAATAACCTTGGTGACGTCGTGGTGCTCGATGCTAGTTACGTTTTGATGGCTGACCCCGCGACGATCCGCAGTGAGTTTTTGGCAGAGCATATCCCCGGTGCTCGTCTCTTTGAGATTGATCAGGTTGCCGATCATAGCTCTGACTTACCGCATATGCTGCCGACCGAGGCGCACTTCGCTACAGCGATGTCTGAGTTTGGTATTGATGGTTCACGCCCGGTTGTTATCTACGATCGCAGCGCAAATCACTTCAGTGCTCCACGTGTCTGGATGACGCTGAAACTCTTTGGCGTTGAGGCGTGCTATGTACTCAACGGAGGACTGCAAGCTTGGAAAGTAGCCGGTCATGCAATCGAGTCCGGCGACCCAGCTAAAGCATCGGTAGCGGCAAAAGATTGGGTGCTCGATCGCAGTCGTGTCCTAAGCGGTGCGGATATGGCCGAGTGCGTTAAAGCGGGCAGTGAGACTATCATTGATGCACGTGCCAATAATCGCTTTATTGGCGAAGCACCTGAGCCTCGCCCTGGTTTAACCTCGGGCCACATGCCAGGTTCAAGCTGTGTTCCTTTCACCGGCCTAACTGATGCGGACGGTAACTTTCTAGAGCCAGCAGCGCTTAGTGAACTTTTCAAAGGCCTTGCTACCGCTAATCCAATTGTCTCCTGTGGCTCTGGTATTACTGCCTGTGTACTCGCACTCGGACTGGAAAGAATGGGTATCAAAGCGCGCCTGTATGACGGCTCGTGGACTGAGTGGGGGGAGGGTAATTTGGGACCTATCGCTACCGGCGCTTAATAACAGCCGATATCTCGGGCCCATGGGTCGGCTTTCGAACCCCTCGGTCATTTCTCAGGCAAGTGGATCACCTATTGCTGTCCTGAACCACAACAAGCCCGTAGCGTATTTGATACCGGCAGAAACCTATGAGGCTCTTGTGGACATGATTGAAGATTATGAACTCTCGAAGGTGGTGGAAGAACGTCGTGCTGGTAAAGCGCAGGCTGTAGCAGTGTCCTTGGATGACTTATGAGCTCCGCTTTCTTCCCGTTGCGTTGAAAGAGTGGAACAAGCTCGGAGCCCCGATTCGCAGCCAGTTTAAGAAGAAACTCGAAGAAAGGTTGGAAGAGCCCAGAGTTAAGGCGGATAAACTCAGCGGCTATGATTCAGTGTATAAAATTAAACTTCGGTCGGCCGGTTACAGACTGGCGTATGAAGTTGTTGATGATGAATTGCTGGTCTATGTCCTCGCTGTCGGCAAGCGGGACTCAAATAGGATATTTCCTGCTATCGATTTGAGACTTGCTTTGATCTAAAACTGGAGAGTCTCCAACGCTTTCACGCGTTCTGCTCTCGGTAGAGCGCACCAGCAATGCACTCATACCTTCAGTGTTATCTCGGATGATAAGACGGCTATAAATTCATGGTCCCGTCCGCTAAATGTAGGCTGGGTTGGGACTGGGGGTTAATTCTGGCCCGATAATTGCTGGAAGTATAGATAGGTTTTGAACCTCCTGTTTCGTTGAATTTTTAATAAAATTCTAGAGGTGGATGGTTCTCTTTGCGTTACGCGTCGCATTTTGCGACGTTTTTTGCGATTGAACATACGGGTCGTCATGGACTCGATGCAACAGTATAGGGATTTCTGCATGCACTCAAATGATCAATTGGTAGTTCGCGCAGCGCGCTTTGTGTGGTTATTACCACTCGCTGTTCTGGTGCTGTCGCTGGTCTCGACTGAATTCTATTTTGATGCGGAGCTCTCGTTTTCGTGGCTATGGGTCACGAATGCCGTTGCTGTCTTGTGGTTGTCGTTAGAGGCTTATAGCCGCCACTCTGCCTTACCAGATTCAAAAGTATTCCTATTATCGGTGCTGGCCTTACTGGCGTCGAACGTGCTATCCGGTAGCGCACTGCCTGACGCGGTTGCTATGACAACTGTTAATTCTGTTGAGATTTATCTGGCATCATGCCTTTTTCTGTCGGTGATCAATAAAGGGTGCTCACTACAAGACGGCGGGCGGTTCGCCCGTAAAGTCGTGCAGGTGTCACTGAAGCTTGCAGTCATACTGGTCACCGCAGCACTGATCATCTCGTTCTACTTTCAGCAACGCTACGGCGCCCTCTTGCTCTACGGTGCAGGGGCCTGGGTGGGCTCTCAGCTGGTTAGCTATTTATTTGTCTTTCCGATTCTCATATCGGTCTGCAATCATGATTCCACTCCACACAAACTTTCACTCATGACCAAGCTCTTCGTGGGTTTTGTGGTGTACGAAGTGAGCAGCCATTTTTTTGGTAAGCCTCTTCTCTATGACTTTATCGATGTCGCCCTGTGGTTGATGGCAATAGCGCTACTACTGCCCATACGCGCGTATGCTGCGATGGGATTCTCATTTTCGGCCGTAGAATTGCTTGCACTTCAAACGGAAGCATTCCCCAGCGCATTGGGCCCGTTGCAGGTAAATCTGGCGCTCAGCGTGGTGGTCGCAATGTCCGTGGTGACCGCTATCGTTATGGCGCGCTCCACACTGCTTAATAAACTCACGTTAGGCGCATATGAGAAGCTGAATGCAAAGAGCGCTCAACTTTCTCTCATTCTGCAAAGCGCAGACATCACCTTGTTTGAACTGGATATTGATTCGGGAGATGCGACCCTGATTGAGGGTAAACACCCCGCGATGCCCGTCGGTACCGTGATTCGAATAGGCGATGCCCTAGCGAGTATGATCCCGTCTCAAGCTGATGCGAATCAACTTCGCCAAACACTCGCTCAAGACGAAGCTGAGATGACTTATGCCGTACGCTACCCCGGAGAGAGCAGGCCACACTGGGCGCATATATACACGGGTAGGACCTACAAGAGGGGCACGCTGCTGAAACGGTTAGTCTTGCGTCAAGATGTTACCGAGCTGATGCAGGCAACAGAGCAACTGCGCGAGCATTCGGAGCGTCAGAAGGAGCTCTTTTCTGTTATCGGACATGAGCTGCGTACGCCCGTGGCCTCGATGGCGATGATTGCGGATGATCATGAACTCAGTGCCCCGGAGAAACTGACGAACGTCCGCGAAATATCTCGCAACTTGTTAGCTGTGCTAGAGGATCTGCGCACAGTGGTTGTGCCTGAACGCGCTCGGGTATCTCAGGAGCGCACCACTAAACCCGAGGCCGTTATTGAGCGGGCGCTGAGTGCGATTTCGCACTTAGCATCGGATAATCAGGTGACGGTAAAATTTACGCACACAGCCAGTGGTTCGTTGTACGCAATCCGTGAACAAGCGCTGCGCCAATTGGTGACCAATCTGACGAAGAACGCGGTGATTCATTCAGAGGGATCTGAGGTTTTGGTGAGTTTGACCTGTACGCCGGGTGAGGATGGCTGTGATAGAGCAACGCTCAGCGTTGAGGATGACGGGAAAGGCATTCCTGCAGATCAGGTTGAGCGCCTGTTCACAGCATTCAGCCGAGGCGATACGCAGAAAGATGGTACAGGTCTTGGGTTGTTTATCGCCGAAGAGTTGAGCGCCCAATTGGGCGGCGTGTTGACATACCGCGACAGTGAGATGCTTGGGGGCGCATGTTTTAGTGTTGTCTTCCCGCTGAAGCCGCTCGACGATGAGGCACAGGCACAGGCACAGGCACAGGCACAGGCACAGGCACAGGCACAGGCACAGGCACAGGCAAGTATAAATCTTTCCGGATACCGAGTGCTATTCGCAGAAGATGACAGGATGCTGCGCATGCTAACCGAAAGAGCACTGATCAAGCAGGGCGCCACGATCGAATGCCATGAAAACGGGCAAAGTGCGTTAGATGCGTTTAAAAAGGCAGACGGTGAATTTGATCTTGTATTGACAGATCTTATGATGCCGCAGTTGGACGGGTATGGCCTTACATCGGCTCTCAGAGCCGAGGGCTACGCTGGCGCAATTGTTGGCGTAACCGCAGCGGTAGTAGGGGCAGAGACGGATCGTTTGCTCGCGGTTGGCGCCAGTGGTGTCATTGCCAAACCGATTACGATTGAGAAGTTACTCGACGAGCTTACTCGCTTAAATACGGAGTCCGCAAATGTCTAAGGTATCGATTTTATACATCGATGACGATCCGCTCGCGCACGCTGCACTGAAACAGATGCTGGACTCCGACTATCACCTCCACGGTTGTACCGATCCTAATGAGGCACTCGCGCAGGCGCTGAGGCTTTAGCCCTCATTGATTCTGATGAATGTACGTATGCCGCATGTGGGTGTGTCAGGTTTTATTGCCGAAGCGAGTCGTAGTCAAACGACGCTGTTTCCAGAGAGTTTGGATGATTATATCGATGCGGATAACCCTGTCCGTGTTATCGATGTTTTCGTAAACGAGTTAGACCTCCAGTCATTGGGTTTTGAGCGCACGGATCATGCGCAGACTGGCCGTCCAGGCTACCATCCATCGACTCTTTTAAAGCTCTACATCTATGGCTATCCAAACCGTATTCAGTCGAGCCGCCGACTTGAACGCGAGAGCCGTCGCAACCTAGAACTGATCTGGCTAATTGGCCGTCTCTCGCCAGACTTTAAAACGATCGCTGATTTTCGACGTGATAACGGCCCAGCCATCAAGAAGGTATGTGCTCAGTTGGTCGTGATCTGCAAGAACATCGGTATGTTCAATAACTCGGCCTTGGTCATCGATGGCAGCACGTTCAAAGCCGTGAACAGCAAAGACAACAACTATACCGTTGCGAAGTTAAAGGCCCGCCTTCAACAGACAGAAGAGCGCGTTTCCCGATACCTAGAAGAGCTTGAGTTTGCTGATAGGCAGCCAGACAAAGTTCCGCAGGCGCGTATCGCTCATCTCACAGAACGAATGGAGGCCGCGAAGTTACTCCTAGGCCGTTTGAATGAAATCGGTGATGCGCTTCCGAATATCGCAGATAAGTAAATATCGATGTCTGATCCGGATTCTAGAGCGATGGCAACTCGTGGGAAGGGTACTGGACTAGTAGGGTACAACGTCCAAACTGCCGTTGATGATCAGCATCACCTGATAGTTGTTCACGAAGTCACCAACGTCGGTCATGATCGCACAGCCTTGGCGAATATG
>Ga0209652_1000032_pt1 | contig 115816 bp, 110 predicted proteins | sample SaaInl74LU_5_DNA_FD_184641 | JGI IMG/M metagenome (GOLD analysis project Ga0209652, IMG submission 184641) | Marine microbial communities from expanding oxygen minimum zones in the Saanich Inlet - ESP_74LU_5_DNA (SPAdes) (version 2) | ecosystem: Environmental > Aquatic > Marine > Intertidal...
TGGAATGCGATGACCCCGAGTTCGCTGGCCCCGTATTCATTTAAGATGGGCACGCCAAGTGCTGCCGTCAATAAGGCTTTGTCTTGATCAAACAACATTTCGCTAGTGACAATACAGGCGGTCAGTGTGGGACAGATCGTTTTGAGCACCAGGCCGTGATCTTGAAGGTATTGCCCAAACCGAACAATCGATGAGGTATATCCGTTGATAAACACAAAAGGCCTTTGTTTAAAAGTCTCGAGAATTTGTGCCAAACGATCGTCAGAGAGATCAAAAATCACAAATCGGTAACGGCGCGCCAAAGCATCTTTGAGGCGCTCTTTGTAATAACCCCATCCAGAAAGAGGGATGCCATAGAATCGCGCCTCTAAATCAGACCCAACCCGAACCCCTTGTTGCAGATAAAGCTTTTGAATTAACGCCCAGCTGCGGGCATGGCAATAACGGTCTTTCCCAAAAACAAAAGGATGCCCACTACTGCCTGATGTTTTGTGCTGATGAATGTTGGCTGGGGTAAAGCCCTGAGCCAGACGCTGTTTTAAGGGTGTTTGCAGATCTGCCTTGGTCATTATAGGCAATTGGCCCCAAGGTGTTTGGGCTCCAGAAGGCACAAGTTTTTGGTAATAGGGCGTATGGGCCAAGTGGTGCGCAACAATAGCATCCCTGGCCGTTTGTTGGCGCGCTTCAAAAGCTACCGGATCTAACAATGCAAGACCCGCCAGGTCTTTTGTTGCTTGTTTTATGGGGTAGCCTTGTCGTTCTAATGACCAATCAAACCAATTCATGGGTGTAGATTTATTGCCGAAAATTAAACATTTAATTCCGCTTCGACCTAGCCAGGGACCATGAGATTTTTTGAAAAATCTACTCAAGGGCATGCCCTCTTTCTGCAGGCAAACCGCTATTTTTGTTCCTTAAACACTGCTGAGTTATGAATATTCTTGTCTTAGGATCTGGTGGACGCGAACACGCCTTTGCCACTCAATTGGCCAAAAGCCCTCAATGTGACGCGCTTTTTGTGGCACCAGGAAATGCGGGTACGCGCGAGTTGGCCACAAACCTGCCCATTGCGGTGACCGATTTTAACGCCATTAAGGAAGCGGTCTTGCAACACGCTATAGACATGGTTGTTGTGGGCCCCGAAGATCCACTAGTACAAGGTATTTATGATTTTTTCAAGGCCGACCAAGACTTAAACAAGGTGATGGTTATTGGCCCTTCGGCACAAGGCGCTGAGCTCGAAGGGAGCAAGGAGCGCGCCAAAGAATTTATGGCAGCACACCAGATTCCCACTGCGGCCTACCAAAGTTTTACAGCCAAAACCTTAGCACAAGGCAAAGCCTTTTTAGCCACAATGAACCCACCCTATGTGCTTAAGGCCGATGGGTTAGCTGCCGGAAAGGGAGTGCTTATTTTGGACAATCTCTTGGAAGCACAGCAAGAATTAGAGCTGATGCTTGCCAAAGCCAAATTTGGTAAGGCGAGCGAAAAAGTAGTGGTCGAGGCTTTTTTGAGCGGGATAGAATTGAGCGTATTTGTATTGACTGACGGGACATCGTACAAGGTTTTGCCCACGGCAAAAGACTACAAACGTATCGGCGAAGCAGACCAAGGCCTCAACACCGGAGGCATGGGGGCTATTTCACCAGTGCCTTTTGCCGACCAGGCCTTTATGGAAAAAATAGAGACCCGTATCGTAAAGCCTACAGTTGATGGGCTCAAAAAGGAAGGCATCATCTACGAAGGCTTTGTATTTATTGGATTGATCAAGGTCGGCGATGATCCTTTTGTGATTGAGTATAATGTGCGCATGGGAGATCCAGAAACGGAAGCGGTTTTGCCTAGGATAAAAACTGATTTGGTGACTTTGCTCGCGGCTACGGCTCAAAAAACACTCAGCGCGGTGACCCTAGAGATTGATGAGCGCGCTGCAGCAACCATCATGGCTGTTTCAGGGGGTTATCCCGAGGCTTATGAAAAAGGGAAGGTCATTGATGGCTTGTCGCAAAATCAGGAGGCATTGGTGTTTCATGCAGGAACAACAGACGACGGTCCAAATGTGGTGACTAACGGCGGGCGGGTTTTGGCCGTAACCTCATTAGACAAGGATTTCCGAGAGGCCATAAAAAAATCTTACCAAACACTAGAACAAATTTCGTTTGATAAGATGTATTTCCGAAGGGATATAGGGTTTGACCTCTAAGAGTCGCCCAAATAAGAATGTGCGGTTTGGGTAGTGTCTTCTTCTCCACTGGCGTTGAATTGAGACAATTGCTTCATCCAATAGTAAAAAGCGGCGAAAAAGATCCCGATAAATAACCAAGACATAAAGTTCGCACCCCACCAAGACTGTGGTTCAAGGTTTCGTAGCGCATTAAAAAGGGGAAACAATAAGGCGTCTGCTAAAGATTCGATACCCTCAAAAAAAGCTTTAAATGTCATAAGACCTATATTTAGGGTGTAAAAATAGAAATTCACACGCATGCTGACAAGTTTTTTTGGTAAATCTGCCACAATTAATTACCTATTACTGGCGCTTCTTATTCCGGCGACCCTGATCACCAAAGGGCTAAATGACCCAGATATCAATTTGCAGGCCAGCACTTTGGCTTATGGAGCCCTGGTCATCCTACTGATGGTTCTGGCGTTTTTGCTCTATGATTTTATTTTAAGAAAAAACAAACTGACCCAGTCCAACACTTACGGCGCGCTTCTTTTCTCTTCTTTTTTACTCACCCATTACCAGAACGACAACATAGAGATTTACTTCGCCCTGATTGGCGCACTACTTTTTTACCGCCGCATCTATAGCCTAACCAACGAAGCTGCCATTGAAAAGAAAATTTGGGACGCTGGTTTTTGGGTGTTCGTACTGGCATTAATTTATCCTTGGGCGCTTTTCTTGTTGGCCCCCTTAGCGATTGCGATAGGAAGCCTCAATCAATTTTCTTGGCGATTTGCGGTTATTCCTTTTTTGGCGGGAATTGCTGTGACGATGCTGACCTTGGCGTATGCCGCAATGGATCCTGATATGGGTTTTGTTTTGGCGCTTCTTCCTTTAGCCAAGAGGACACCATTGGTTTGGCACTGGCCGGAACAGACCTGGCTTATAGCGCTATTTGGGGTTGGGTGTTTCGCCGTTATTTTGGGTGCGTGGCGCTTGACGAAGTCTCGTCAAGACGCCTCTATAGCCAGCAGAACCCACATCCAATGGACCTTGTATATGGCAGCGTTGGGCCTGGTTATTATGGGGCTTAACACCTCATCGCCTTACGCGGTTTTTTTGCTTTTAGTGGCGCCTCAAGTCACGATCATCCTGGTCAGTGTTTTAGAAGGCCAGCGCAATCGGGTAGTGAAAGAGCTGATGATTCTGGGGATACTGCTATTGCCCATTATCGAATTCCTCCTAAAATAAAGTATCTTTGACCCGAGATCAAAAACCCGTTTGTAAACCGTTTAATCAAATCGTGTCTATGTTTACCCAAAAAGCACTGTCCATTTTTCAAGAAGTGATTCAGCAGTATCATGTTTTGGACGACCCCTACCAGTCTTTTGCCAACCCCTATAGTCGCGAGACGGATCTATTAGACCACTTACTCTATCGCAAATGCTGGATCGACACCGTTCAGTGGCACTACGAAGACATCATTCGTGACCCAGAAATTGACCCAGTTGCCGCACTCACCCTCAAACGCCAAATCGATGCGTCAAATCAAGACCGCACCGATATGGTGGAATATTTGGACGGCTATTTTCTTGACACCTACAAAGATGTCACCCCTTCAAACCAGGCAACCATCAACACAGAAAGCCCTGCTTGGGGGGTAGACCGCCTCTCTATTTTGGCTTTAAAAGTATACCACATGGATCAAGAAGCGACCCGCAAAGACGCTTCCCAGACACATCAGGCGGCCTGTCAGGCCAAGCTAGATGTTTTGTTGACCCAGCGGCTAGATTTGACTTCTGCCATTGAGCAGTTGTTGACCGATATTGCTTCTGGAACAAAATACATGAAGGTGTATAAGCAAATGAAGATGTACAACGACGATGAGTTGAACCCGGTCCTGCGCGCCCAAAAATAACAAGTGAATTCGACCCCAAAACATATCGCTGTGATCCGACTTTCGGCTATGGGCGATGTGGCCATGTTGGTCCCGGTGGTTTTAGCCTTGATAAAGGCCCAGCCGGAAATAAAAATAACATTGATTTCTCGAAGCCGTTTCGCCCCTATTTTTGCAGGAATTGGCCAAGTCCAATTTATGGCTGCTGAGGTCAATGGAAAGCATAAAGGCGTCTTTGGCTTGTGGCGCTTAGCCAAGGCCATTAAAAAAACAAACCCTGATGCTGTTGCTGATCTGCATCATGTCCTGCGCAGTCATGTGGTGCGTTTGTTTTTAAAATGGAGTGGCCTGCCTGTAGCGACGCTTTTTAAAGGCCGTCAAGAAAAACAAAAGATCACGAAGAACTTTGATCCCAAAACCCCCTGGCTCACGTCGTCACACGAGCGTTATGCTACCGTTTTTCGCAGCTTAGGCCTCACGGTTGACCTCACGCCCCATTTGGTGGCGAACCATAAGGTCCCAAAGGACGATCAAGCCACACAATTGCGCGACAATTTGCCGCGACCATTAATCGGAATCGCCCCATTTGCAGCTTTCCCCGGAAAGGCATATCCTGAGGCGATGATGCGCCAGTTAATTACCGAAGTGTCACAGAAATGGAAAGGAACGATACTGTTGTTTGGCGGGCCAGGCAAAGAACAAAACACATTGAATCAATGGTCCCAAGACCACGAACAGGTCCGCAATTGTGCAGGCACCGGAACCTTTGCTCAAGAACTTATGTTGCTTCAAGAGCTCGACGTGATGATCGCAATGGACAGTGGTAACGGACATTTAGCGGCAAACTTTGGCCTACCTGTAATCACGCTTTGGGGAGTAACCCACCCGTGTTTTGGATTTGCGCCGTTTGCACAACCAGCAGAAAACCAACTGTGTGCTGACCGCACGCATTTTCCTAAAATCCCCACCTCTGTCTATGGGAAAGAAATGCCAGAAGGCTATGACAAAGCGATGGAAACCATTATCCCTGAAATGGTGATCAATAGGCTATCTGACATTCTCGACAAAACCAACACCCTTTAGACGTTGTCGTAGTCAATGGAAATTACATCAGATTCAGCCAATGCTTGACAAGTCAAAATAAGCCCTTCAGCCACTTCGCTGTCGGTCAAAATCTGATTCTTGATCATGGTGGCCTTTCCTTCGGTCACTCGGGCAATACAGGAACTGCACACCCCGCCTTGACAGCTGTACGGCGGATCCAAGTCTTTGGCCAAAACCGCATCTAAAATCGGCGCATCCTTATTTATCACAAAAGTGTCGGTTACCCCATCCAAAACCACCCTTAGCGTGCTTTGGCCCTGCGCGCTTTCTGTGGGCTCTTGTGCTAAAGAGAAAAACAATTCGTAGTGTATGTTTGTGGAGGTGCCACCAAATTCTTGCAGGACCTCTTTTAAAACCACGATCATGGCTTCAGGCCCACAAAGGAAGAACTGGTCGAATTTCGTGTCGGCGTACTCTTGCTTCATAAGGTGTCGCACAGTGCTGGCTTCAATGCGCCCAAATCGAGCTCCTTCTAGGGTTTCTCTACTATAGAAAGAAACCAGAGAAAATCTATCAGGGTAGGTGTTTTTTAAGTCTGCGAGATCTTCAGCGAACATGGTTTCTGCTTTATTCTGGTTGCCATACACAAGTGTAAATTTGGCATGAGGTGCCTGGGTCAGAACGGAGCGAATCATGCTCATGATTGGGGTGATACCGCTGCCCGCGGCAAAGGCCATATAATGGCTTTGGTCAGCAGCATCTGGCTGCAGTATAAAACGCCCTTCTGGCGGGAGAGCCTTTATGGTATCTCCAGCACTTAATTTGTCGTGGGCCCAATTAGAAAACACGCCTTGATCGACTCTTTTGATGGCGACAGCCCATTCTTGTGCACTGGGCGCGCTGCACAAGGAATATGAGCGGCGGATTTCTTGGCTATTAATCTCTTGAACAAGGGTTATGTATTGCCCAGGGATGAATTGAAATTGTCGCGCGAGCTCCTCGGGCATTTCGAATTGGAGCACAAGCGCATTTTTGGTCAATTGGGCTTTGTGGGCGACCTTTAAGGAATACTCAGTTTGCATCTCTATTTTTTTTCAAAAATACAAATCCTTGGCTTTAAACAGGACAACAGCCCCGGGATATTCGGCTGTTTTTTGAGCCAAATAGAGTCACTTATCAAAAAGAATGGTATTTTTACCCTCCTATGCTTTTATAGAAATACTAAATGCAAAGCTTTATAAGTTATCATACCATATAACAAGCGCTGAGTGAATCGATTCCATAAATATCTTGTTGCATTGCTTTCTGTGGTGGTTTTGCTTTCTTGTTCGAGAAAGAAAAACACGTTTCTTACCCGAAATGTCCACGCGGTTACGGCAGAATATAACGCCATTTTTAATGGCGATGTTGCTTTGGTTAGTGGAAACGAAGAACTCTCGGCGACCTACCGAGATAATTTTTGGGAGGTCTTGCCCGTAGAGCGCTTTGAACTTAAAGAAGCCGTTCTAAAACCCAACGAAAAAGGGAACCCTCATTTTGAGCGTGCTGAAGAAAAAGCCGCAAAAGCAATTCAGAAACACGCGGTCTATCTCAATGGGAAGGAATATAATCCACAAATTGACGAGGCTTATATGTTGTTGGGGAAGGCCCGCTATTACGCCCAACGATTTGTGCCCGCATTGGATGCGTTTAACTTTATCCTGAATCGATACCCCACAAGCAACAGCATTAATCAGGCCAGAATGTGGAAGGCAAAGACCAACATTCAAATGGGTAACGAAGAGGGGGCTCTTGCCGAACTCAACGAATTATTTAGCAAAGACGGGCTATCCGAAGAAGATCGTGCCGACGCGGCAGCCATCATGGCCCAGGCCTATATTAACCTAGACACGCTCCAAGGGGCATTGCCCCAAATTAAGCTGGCAGCATCCTTGGTAATAGATAAAGAACTCAAGGGCCGATATGCCTTTATTAAAGGGCAAATTTATAACCGATTAGGCCTCAAAGACAGCGCAGACCTGGCTTTTCAGGAAGTAATTGATCTCAAGCGCGCGACTTCAAGAACCTACTACATACACTCGTTTTTAGAACAAATACGCAACTTCGACTATCGCCAAGCAGACACTTTGGCCCTCACGGAGTTGTTAATGGATTTGGGTCAAGACCGCGAAAACAGACCCTTTAAGGATGTTATCTTCCACGAAACAGGCAATGTGTATCGCATCATGAAAGGCACGGATAGCGCCGTGGCTTACTACAACAGATCGATTGAGAATTACAGCCAGAACCAGCCCTTGCAAGCCCGTAATTACGGAACATTGGCGGATATTAGTTTCGAGCAGGCCAATTACCGAACCGCGGGCAAATATTACGACAGCACTTTGACGTTTCTCAAGGAGAATTCACGCCCTTGGCGAAGAATGAAAAAGCGATTGGACAATTTAGCAGACGTTATTAAATATGAAGACATCGCTAATAAAAACGATTCAATACTGCGGCTTGTCGCCATGAATGACCAAGAGCGATTGGCTTATTTTACCGCATATACCGAAGAATTGATTGCTCAGGCGAAAGAGGATTCTATTGCTACAGCCAAAACCAAACGACGCGAAGAAAACAAGGAGTTTTACGAGAAGCAATCCAGCAAAAATGCAGGCAGCAACGAGTTATTTTATTTTTACAACAGCACAGCGGTGGCCTATGGTCGTCAAGAATTCAAAAAAACCTGGGGCAACAGAAAGCTCGAAGATAATTGGCGCAACGATTCTAAGGCCATCAATATGGGCGCAGACCAGATTTTTGTTGAAGAAGAAGGCTTGAGCATTGCCTCCCGGACCATTATGGACCCCAACACCTACATGGGGAGAATTCCATCGGATTCCATCGTGATCGATTCATTGAAGCGCACCCGAAATTTTGCGTATTACCAACTTGGGGTCGTGTACAAGGAAAAATTCCGTGAATACCAGCGTGCCATTGACAAGCTAGAAGGATTGTTGGCCTATGGGCCACAGGAGCGCTTGATTCTGCCTTCAAAATATAATTTGTATAAAATCTACATAACCATTGACGATGCTCTTGCGGCAGAACGATTGAAAAACGACATCATTACCAACCATCCCGAATCCCGCTATGCCGAAATATTGAGGAACCCACAAACCCAATTGACAACGGATTCTTCGAGCCCTGAGTTCAAATATAAAGCACTTTATCGCCAGTTTGAAAACGGCGAATATGCCGCGGTTTTGGCCCTATGTGAGGACTACATGAACCGTTACCAAGGCAACGACATTATTCCAAAACTCGAGTTGTTAAAAGCCACAACACTATCCTTTACAGAGGGTTTTGAAGCCTATAAGAACGCCATTAATTTTGTGGCACTTACCTATCCACAGTCTCCAGAAGGCAAACAAGCCCAAAACATTTACACCCAGGTATTGCCTAATATTTCATCCCCAGCGTTCACTGCAGACGGGAGCGCGTTTAAGGTCGTCTATCCCTTTTTGACGGCAGACGCTGAAGCAGGTGAGCAATACCTAGCAAGGCTAGTTGAAGCCCTAGAAAACTATCCAAGAGAAAAACTTGATGTAAGTCGAGACTATTACAGCAATGATCAGTTTTTTGTTGTAATTCATGGCTTAAAATCAGCACTCGGAGCACAAGGCTTCGCCGAAACCCTAGCGGGGCTAAAAAAACACCAACTCAAAGCGCCTTATTTTGTTTTAGCGACAGAAAACTATCGGGTGGTACAGTTGCACAAAAACTTAGCGGCCTACCGCCAATTAAAAAACCCGGCACAGCCCTCGCCCCTTCAGAAATAAAACGTATCATGTTTAGCGAGAAAAAACAAAAAGAGCATATGGAACCATCAGTAGGTCAGAACAGGATTAATGAAGGCACAAAACTTGTTGGAGACGTTCAGTCTTCAGGATTTTTTAGAATTGATGGAATTATAGAAGGCACCATCGAAAGGCCATCGAAAGTTGTTTTGGGTAAATCCGGACAAATCAAAGGAAAGTTAGTTTGTGGCGACGCAGACATTGAAGGTTGTTTCGAAGGGGAGCTACAGGTCTCAGGAACCCTCACCCTTAAGGCCTCTGCACGAATCCAAGGTCAAGTGATTGTTGGAAAACTATCGGTCGAACCCGGAGCCATTTTTAATGGGACGTGTAGCATGCACACAGAGCCAAAAACCAATCAACCTGCCGCCAACACATCAAAGGGCAGCCTTTTTGACCGGGCAAATCGCCTCAAAAAAACCAATCCTTCCGAAACCACAAGCGTTTAAACCTTATGGCCCAGCAACCTCAAAATTGGAAGCGTTGGTTGGTGCTGACGTCCATCGCAGTGGAAATGGGCGTTATTATTTATGCGAGTAACCAACTCGGGCGGTGGCTTGACGGAATGTATTTTCCCGGAGAGAAAACTTTAGCTGTAGTGTTTACCCTAGCTGGTGTTGCGGTTGCAATGCTATTGGTCATGAATCAAACCAAACGTCTCAACACATGAATTTCCCAACAGAGTTTAAACAGTTCGCTTATTGGTTTACAGCGATTGGGCTGGCTTGTTTTTGCGCCCAATCAGGAGTACAATCATGGAATAATCAGGCCCTATTTTCAAACCAAATCATAACAACTTATTTTATGAATTTTGGCGTTGGTATTTTGTTGGTATTTATTATTGCAAAATTATTAAGCCCTGATTCTACAGCCGTTGGATCCGTTTTTTTGCTCGCTAGCGCGGTGAAATTCGGTCTTTTGTTTCTGCTGGTTTTGCCCAACTACAAGTCTGATGGAGTGATTGATCGAGCGGAATTCTGGACGTTTTTCATGCCTTACATGATTTGCGTCATTATGGAAGTGCTGTTTTTGTCAAAACGATTAACGATTAACCCAGAAAGGCCTCAATAACCACCTTCAAAAAAACCTTTGATTTTGTTTTTCCATTATAAGTAAGAATGCTATTTTTGCACAGAATTTAGTAGGCACATTTAATTAGCTATAATGCAAGGAAAACGACTTATTCATCTTCTTATTGGCTTATATTTTTCGACGACCGCTTTAACCGTGTATGCCTCTGATTCTAAAGAGGGCGGTCAAACTCCGGCAGAGCGAAAAGTAGAAGTTAGTGCTTATGTGAATCACCACAATTTAGACACGCACGACTTCGGATTATTCTCTTATACAGGATCGAATGGGGAGCACCATCAAGTGGGTTTTCCATTACCGGTTATTTTATGGGCTGATGGTCTTCATGTGTTTTCTTCAGGCGCGCTCCATCATGGTGAGTCTGTTGTCGCATCGAAGGGCAAATACTTTGTTTTAGATACACACGCTTACAAAATATATGAGACAAACGCCCAAGGCACTTTGAATTATGACCAAGACCATCATGTTTTAAATCAAGCGCCGTTGGATTTTTCAATTACCAAAAGCGTCTTTATGATCATGGTTGTGGGCCTTTTGCTCATCCTAATTTTCAGGAGTTTGGCAAAAAGCTACGCGACCAATCAAGGACTACCTGTTGGCGTAGGCCGCTTTTTTGAGCCGATTGTTATTTTTATAAGAGACGATATTGCAATTCCCAATATAGGCGCCGAAAAATACCAGCGCTATATGCCTTATTTGTTGACCGTATTTTTCTTTATTTGGTTTTTAAACCTTTTTGGCTTGACGCCATTAGGGGTCAATGTTACGGGGAACATCGCTGTAACTTCCGCGTTGGCGATTATAACCTTTTTGATCACGAATTTTACCGGAACGAAAGACTATTGGAAACATATTTTTGACCCTCTGGGGCATGGGATGCCTTGGAGCGCAAAGATTCCACTATACATTATTTTGATCCCGATTGAAATACTAGGGATTTTTATCAAACCATTTTCTCTGTTGATCCGACTTTATGCAAACATGCAGGCTGGGCACATTGTTTTAGGGAGTTTAATAGGATTGATATACATATTTCAAAATTGGCTGGCGGGACCTTTAGGGCTTGGATTGTCTTTTGCCATTTCACTCATTGAACTATTGGTGGCTTTATTGCAGGCGTACATATTTACGATGTTGTCGGCTTTATATTTTGGATTCGCAAGTGAAACACATGAACACGCCGTGGAACATGACGGCGAATTACAGCACTTGTAAAAAAGAGAATGTTTAATTTAAATAAATAAGAGTATGACAATTCCAACTATTGTAGGAGCAGGTTTAGCAGTTATTGGTGTCGGTATCGGCATTGGACAAATTGGAGGTAAAGCTATGGAAGCAATTGCCCGCCAACCTGAAGCTTATGGAAAAATTCAGACATTGATGCTCATTGCGGCAGCTTTGATTGAAGGATTTGGTTTTGCAGCGATTTTCGCAGCATAAATCAAAAAAGCACACAGACACAACGGTTGGTTGCTTCTGTGTGCTTCTATTAAAACAACAATCCCGCAGGGATTTATCAATAAGAGTCATTAAATAATTTCCCGAGCATTCGGGTAATAGTTATGGAAAAACTAATTGGAGAATTTTCAGTAGGTTTATTTTTTTGGCAAACACTTTTGTTTGTTGCGATGCTTTTCATACTCAAAAAGTATGCTTGGAAGCCGATACTTGACGCTGTTAATGAGCGAGAGGAAGGCATTAAAAAAGCATTAGAATCTGCAGTGCAAGCCAAAAAAGAGATGGCTAGCATGAACGCAGACAATGAAAAACTACTTCAGGAAGCACGATCAGAAAGAGACGCAATGCTTAAAGAGGCACGAGAGATTAAGGCCAAATTGATCGGTGACGCGAAAGATGAAGCCAAATCGGAGGCGGATAAAATAATCATTCAGGCGCAAGCCGCAATACAGAGCGAGAAGAAAGCAGCGATCGCCGAGATAAAGGACCAGGTCGCGAGCCTATCCATCGATATAGCTGAAAAAGTCATAAAGCAGGCCTTGTCGCGTGATGATCAACAACAGAAGTTGGTCAAAGACCTTTTAGACGATACAGCCTTAAATTAATATTATGAGCGGAAGTAGAGCGGCAATCAGATACGCAAATGCCTTACTGCAAAAGGCCAACGAGAATAGTTTAGCGGACGTGGTGTTTAGCGACATGCAATCTGTTGTAGCCACATTGAACGCGAGTCATGAGCTTTACTTAGCCCTAAAAAGCCCGATCATTAAAATGGATGACAAGCAGGAGATCCTCAAACAAGTCTTCTCAAAAGTCTCTGGCGAAACGCAGTCATTGATCCGCGTTTTATCTGAAAACAAACGGACAGCCTTATTGGGTGAAGTCGCCCAAGGATACATCAACTTGTATAACGATGCCAAAGGCGTTAAAACAGCCAAGGTCATTACAGCATGTGCATTGTCAGAAGCGCTCGAAGGTCAAATACGTCAAAAAATTGAAGCCTTGACCGGGAGTAAGGAAGTCACCTTAGATTTAGAAATAGATCCAGAGATTATTGGTGGCTTTGTGTTGCGTATTGGTGACTTGCAGTATAATGCTAGTGTTGCCAATCAGTTAAGTCAAATCAAGAGAGAATTTAGTAAAAGTGTTTAAAACCATGGGCCCGGCCCATAATAGATAAAGAAACAATGGCAGAAGTAAAACCAGCTGAAGTATCAGCAATTTTAAAGCAACAACTCACAGGCTTTGAAGCCAGCATGTCTTTAGACGAAGTCGGAACGGTGCTTACCGTTGGTGATGGGATTGCCCGCGTGTATGGCCTGTCTAATGTGCAATATGGCGAATTGGTTGAGTTTGAAAACGGCCTAGAAGGAATTGTATTAAACCTGGAAGAAGACAATGTTGGTGTTGTGCTCTTAGGACCTTCAAAACAAATCAAAGAAGGCGCGACAGTAAAACGCACCCAGCGGATCGCCTCTATTAATGTCGGCGAAGGTGTTGTGGGCCGTGTGGTCAACACACTGGGTCAGCCTATTGATGGAAAAGGTCCTATTGACGGAAAAACTTATGAGATGCCACTTGAGCGCAAAGCTCCTGGGGTAATCTTCCGCCAGCCAGTAAACGAACCACTTCAAACAGGAATCAAATCGATTGATGCAATGATTCCAGTTGGCCGTGGCCAACGTGAATTGGTCATTGGTGACCGTCAAACTGGGAAAACAACGGTTTGTATCGACACCATTTTGAATCAAAAGGAGTTTTATGATGCAGGTGAGCCCGTTTACTGTATTTATGTTGCGATAGGTCAAAAGGCATCTACCGTAGCGAATATTGCCAAAGTACTTGAGGACAAAGGAGCACTAGCCTACACAACTATTGTTGCGGCGAATGCCTCTGATCCTGCACCAATGCAAGTTTATGCGCCTTTTGCAGGGGCAGCGATTGGTGAATATTTTAGAGATACAGGGCGTCCAGCCCTAATCATATATGATGATTTATCCAAACAAGCCGTTGCTTACCGTGAGGTTTCTCTTTTGCTGCGCCGTCCACCAGGACGCGAGGCTTACCCTGGAGACGTCTTCTATTTGCACTCTAGATTATTGGAGCGTGCCGCTAAAGTGATTGCCGATGATGCGATTGCAAAAAACATGAACGATCTTCCTCACTCACTGAAGGATCTCGTAAAAGGAGGAGGCTCATTGACAGCACTACCGATCATCGAGACACAAGCGGGTGACGTTTCGGCCTACATCCCAACAAATGTGATCTCTATTACGGATGGTCAAATATTCCTAGAGAGTGACTTGTTCAACTCAGGAGTGCGCCCAGCGATTAATGTTGGTATTTCTGTATCACGTGTTGGTGGATCTGCGCAGATAAAGTCTATGAAAAAAGTGGCCGGAACATTGAAATTGGACCAGGCACAATACCGGGAACTAGAAGCGTTTTCTAAGTTTGGTAGTGATTTGGACGCGGCGACTATGAACGTGATTGAAAAAGGAAAACGAAATGTTGAAATCCTGAAGCAAGCACAGAATGATCCTTACACAGTAGAGGACCAAGTAGCGATTATCTATGCGGGGTCTAAAAACTTATTGCGCCAAGTGCCAGTTGAAAAAATCAAGGAGTTTGAAAGAGACTATCTTGAGTTTTTGAACACCAAACACAGAGGCACCCTAGATGACTTGAAAGCAGGAAAATTAACCGACGAGGTGATTGATGTCTTGACATCAGTAGCCAAGGATTTATCATCACGCTATAACTAGGACTCTCACGACCTGTTAGAGTCTTTTTTGGGCAGACAACAGATAAAGCAATATCTATGGCTAACTTAAAAGAAATTAGAAATAGGATCAACTCGGTGGGGTCTACCATGCAGATAACCAGTGCCATGAAAATGGTTTCTGCTGCCAAGTTGAAAAAGGCTCAGGACGCGATTGTGGCCATGCGCCCTTATTCTGAAACGTTATCGGCCTTATTGCGTAATTTGAGCGCTAATTTGGATGGTGACGTGCAGAATCCCTATGCCGTCCAGAGGGATATTAAAAAAGTCCTCATCGTCGCCATTACCTCTAATAGAGGACTGGCAGGCGCGTTTAACACCAATGTAATCAAGGAATGCAAGCATAGCGCTCAAGAGCTCTATGCGGGCATGGAGGTGAGTTTTTTGACTATAGGAAAAAAAGGAAACGACATCCTGGGCAAGACCGGGCGAGTGACCTATAACAACAATGATATTTTTGACGATTTGACCTTTTCCGCTAATGCGGCTATTGCGGAGCAAATCATGCAGGATTATGCTGAGGGCACTTATGATAAGGTGGTGTTGGTGTACAATAAATTCAAAAATGCCGCGACTCAGATCGTGATGCACGAATCTTTTCTGCCGATAGAAAGCAGCGAAGAAGAAAGCAAAGCCGCTGGGCCTGCTGCAGACTTTATTTTTGAGCCGTCTAAGGAGGAAATTATCTCTGAATTGATCCCAAAGAGTCTAAAAACACAATTATTTAAGGCCCTAAGAGATAGTGTTGCTAGCGAGCATGGCGCGCGAATGACCGCAATGCACAAGGCGACAGATAATGCCAAGGATCTCAAAGACAGCTTGACCTTAGAATACAACAAGGCCCGTCAGGCCTCTATTACCAATGAAATCTTGGAAATTGTTGGCGGCGCAGAAGCTTTAGCCTAATAAGGCTAAAAAGCTTTAAATACGACATGAAAGTCTTCAGAACCTCCCAGATACGGGAGGTTTTTTTATACCTTTATAATGCAACAAAGTGCTCATTCTCGGGATGAAAAACACAGTAATATTTGGGGGGCTTTTAGGGCTGATGCTGATTGGCTTCAGCTGTGCTGGAGGGCGTGAAACCACCATCGAAAAAACGCCGCCATTCCAAGTGGTTGTGGCCTACAGCCAGCCATGGGTGGCCGGAACGGCCTCGGGCGGAAAGGGCACAACCTTAACCTTGCTCATCACCGAGCCAAAGGAAGAGATAACGCTGACAATGGTGTATTTTAATGACCACTGGCAAACCGTTAAGGCCCATAAAAATCAGCCAGAGTTATTTAAGGCAGAATTCAGTGACCAAGCAGATGACCCTGTGATTGAATTGATCCCCATCGAAGCAAATGTTACCCTTAAAGCATCCCAGGCGATGATTTATTATATCAAAAACGGGAGACCTTATTTTTCGTTGGTAAACGATATTGAACTCAGGCCGATATTGGCCTATCCAGGCAACAAAAAAGGAGCTTAAACATAAAGAGATGACCATTAAATTAATCAACAAATCGGGACAGCCGGCCCCACACTACGAAACCTTGGCGTCTGCAGGGATGGACCTGCGTGCGTGTATTGAAGGCGCTTTGGTGCTAGAACCAATGGGCCGGGCCATCATTAAAACCGGCTTATATTTGGAGCTTCCCGTGGGATATGAGGCCCAAGTGCGCCCGCGGAGTGGGCTAGCGGCCAAATACGGCATCACGGTGCTTAACACCCCAGGCACAATTGATGCGGATTACCGCGGCGAAATAGGGGTCATTTTAATTAATTTGTCTCAAGAGCCCTTTACTATTGAAAATGGCGAGCGCATTGCTCAATTGGTGATTGCGCGCCATGAACGCGCCGAGTGGGAGTTGGTCGAAACGCTGTCGGAAACCGACAGGGGCGCTGGAGGATTCGGCAGCACAGGAAAAAAATAATTAATTATTGAAAAAGCATTCATGAAAATAATCGTACCCATGGCTGGCCGAGGCTCACGCCTTCGCCCGCATTCTCTTACCGTGCCGAAACCTTTAATCCCTGTAGCAGGCCAGCCTATTGTCCATCGCCTTGTAGCCGATATCGCCAGGATTTTGAACGAACCCATCGAGGAGGTTGCTTTTATTTTGGGGGATCCTGCTTTTTTTGGCCCAGATGTGGCGCAAGAACTCATTCAACTGGCAGAGGGATTGGGCGCAAAGGGGCGTATATACCGTCAATTGGAGCCCAAAGGAACAGGTCACGCGATCATGTGCGCCGAGCCATCCTTGAGTGGCCCCGCGGTGGTGGCTTATGCCGACACGCTCATTAGAGCAACTTTTGCCCTTGATAAGGAGGCCGACAGTGTCATTTGGACTAAAAAAGTCGACCACCCAGAGGCCTATGGTGTCGTCAAGCGCAACCATGAGGGACACATCACGGAGCTTGTCGAAAAACCAGAGCAATTCGTCAGTGATGAGGCCGTCATAGGGATTTATTACTTTAAAGACATTGGTCAGCTCAAGGAGGAACTTCAAAAAGTGATGGACCAAGGCATCATGCATCAGGGCGAATACCAGATTAACGATGGAATTAAGGCGCTAATGGCGCAAGGCAAGATTTTTAAATCGAGCACTGTAGACCAATGGATGGATTGCGGCAACAAAGAGATTACCTTAAAAACCAACACGCAAATGCTTGGGTTTTTGCAAGAAGATGGCGCCCCGCTTAGAGCCCCGGACATCGAATTGAGTAATGCAGAAATCATCGAACCTTGCTTTATCGCCTCTGGGGCAGTAATTAAGGACGCAACTGTCGGCCCATTTGTTTCGGTGGGTCCCCGAACAGTCATTGAAAACAGCACCATCAGCCACAGTATTGTACAAGGAGATTCCCACATCAGCAATGCGCACTTGAGCGAGGCGATGATCGGAAATCACGTGGTTTTTGATGGTTCTTTCACCCGAATTAGTCTGGGGGATTATAGCCGCTTAGAATGAAACACCTGAGCCACATTTTGTTTTTTATTATGGCACCATTCTTCGGATTGACAGCCCAAATACCGACGACTGTGGACACTACCTCACGCCGCTCTGCAGAGGTGCAGTTCAAGAACTTATTTTTTGAGGCGATTAAACAACGAGGAATCGAAAACTACCCTTTAGCCATTAGGGCGATTGATAAAGCACAAAAATTACCCAGCTTAGATGCCGAACAGCAAACAGCATTGGCTTATGAACGCGGGAAAAATCAATTGGCGATGGGCAATTATAACGCGGCAGAAGAAGCGTTTCTTTTTTCCGTTGGTGCAGAGGATTATACCAAAGCCTCTCAGGAAGGACTTTATACTGTTTACCACGAGCAAGGAGATTACAACCAAGCCTTACCTATTGTGCGGCTTTTAGCGCGCGGGGATGCCGAATACCTTATCGACGTGGTCAAAATACACATACAACGCCAAGATTTTAAACCAGCCATCGCCTTACTGGATAGTCTGGATCAACAATGGGGGGAAAGCCTGCTGCGTCAGCATTTGCGTCAAGAGGTTTATAAGAATACCAAGGACACTGGGCAAACCTTAGACTTGCTCGAGCAAGAGGCGACAGGAGAAACACCTTCCCAGCAGCACTACCTCAACAAGGTTTATGCCTTGAGCGAACAAAATAAAGAGCCGGAGGCTTTTGCGGTGGCCCTTTCTTGGCAAAAAGATTATCCAAATTCTGGACAAGCACAGTTCGCGCTTTACAAGTTTTATATGGATCAAAACAATATAGATCAAGCGTTAGAGAGCATGAACATGGCGCTGAACGATCGTTCTGTTCAAGGCCCCCAGTTACTGCAATTGATCAAAGACTATTTGTCATTTCTACATGCCAACCCACAATACGAATGGACGCTCAATCGTTATATTGCCGTATTGTCGGAGCGCCAAGATGCCGACACAAATCAATTACTTGGGCAGTATTTTGTGGCAAAAGGCGGGATCACGCAGGGCCTGGATTACCTCCAAAAAGCGTTAGACTTAGACCCAATGAACCATACGATTTATATACAAATGGCGTCATTAAATTATCAAACGCAGCAATATGATCGGGGTTTAATTTATGCCGAACAGGGCTTGAGTTTGTTTCCGGCACAATCTGTATTTTATCTGCTGACCGCCAGGGGACACAAAGAGAAGGGCGCCCTTAAACAGGCATTATCGTATCTTGAAATGGGCTTGGATTATGTTTTGGACCATGAGCGTGAGGGCCGATTGATTTACCAAGAAGGCGCGGCCATATATCAAGCGCTTGGCCAGGACACTAACGCAGAACTTTGGCGGCAAAAGGGACAAATAAAAAACAATGAATAGAGGCCAATATTTTATCGGCAAGTGGGCCATGATGCTCTTGATGGTGGCGGTGCTTTTCGCCTGTAAAAGCGCCAACGTTAGCACTGTTGGTCCTGATGCGAAATGGTCTACCGGTCAGATCATACGCGCCCATAATCAGGCACAAGGGGAATTTACAACCTTAACAGCTCGTGCTCAGTTGACCTTGGACAATGACAATAAGAAGCAGAAAGTCAGTCTGACTTTGCGCATGCAACACAAGGATACGATTTGGATTAAGGCCTCTGTCTTTGGGGTCACCTTAGCCAAAGGCTTATTGACTCCTGATCGCGTTCAACTATATGAATCTTTGAGCAAAACCTATTTTGACGGATCGTTTGATGCCGTGCGGCAGTGGCTGGGGCTGTCCTTAAACTTTGATCAATTGGAGCGATTGTTATTGGGTCAATCTATTGTCCCTCTAGCCAAATCAATGGGCCATACAGTCCATCAAGACACTTACAGAGTCGGCCCGACGCTCTTGCGTGAAAATTGGACTTTTAGCACTGAAATTCGGCCGCAAGATTTTAAAATAGCTCAGGTGGATTTGGTTCAAAAAGAGCCCCTACAAACTTTGCGCATTACATATCCATCCTATACGAGCGGTGATTTGGTAAGCCCGGAAGAAATTGTGATGACTTCAAAAGGCGCTCAAGCCAACACCACCATTGAGGTGGTTTTAAAAAATATCGAATACGGCGGAAAGTTGCGTTTTCCATACGCGGTTCCACAAGGGTTCAAAAAGATTAATTTGGCACCATGAAGCAACGGCAGATCATATGGACAATGGTGTTTCTTTTGACAGGAACGTTTAGCCTTGGCGCCCAAACTACCAAGCAAAAAGCGCTCGAGCAACAGCGCCAGCAATTGCTTGAAGAAATAAGCGTCATTAACGAACTCCTCTTCGCAACTAAAGATGAAAAGAGCTCTTTGCTGGTGACGGTTCAGAGTCTAGATCAAAAAATAAGTGTGCGCCAAAACTTGATGCGCATCACCAATGAGCAAGCTAATTTGCTCACACGAGAAATCAATGGCAATCTCAACAGTGTCGAACAACTGAAAAAGGAACTATCAGCCCTGAAGGAGGATTACGCAGCCATGATCCTTAAGTCCTATAAAAGCAAGTCACAACAAAGTCGATTGATGTTCTTGCTGTCTGCGGAAAATTTTTTGCAAGCCTATAAGCGCCTGCAGTATATGCAGCAATACAGTCGATTCCGCAGAAAACAAGGATTGGATATTGAACAACGGACGTTAGCGTTGAATCGCCTGAATCAGCTCCTGATCGAACAAAAAAAAGACAAAGAGCAATTAGTGATTCAAAGCCGTCAGGAGAAAGCCCAATTGGCTAAGGAAAAGGCGGAGCAAGAGGTTTTGTTGTTGGCCTTAAAAAAGGAAGAGCAGACATACGGGAACCAAATTAGGACCAAGCAAAAAGAAGCGCGAAAGATTGAATTGGCTATAGACGCTTTGATCAAGGCAGCGATTGCCGAGGCCAATAAAGCCAAAGGTGGTGCGGGAGCCAAGGCCACGGTATTTGACCTTACCCCAGAAGCAGAAGCTTTGGCGGCGGACTTTAAAAACAACCAAGGAAAATTGATTTGGCCAGTCGCCAAAGGACGGGTCATGACGCCTTTTGGAAAAAGACAGCATCCGCAATTTCCTAATGTGACGCAAGATCATAATGGCGTCGAGATCATCACCGAGAGCAATGCCGAGGCGCGCGCGGTTTTCTCAGGAGAAGTGTTGCAAATACAGCAGCTCAAAGGAGCCAACAAAGCGGTCTATGTGCGGCATGGAAATTACATCACCATCTATAACAACTTGGCTAAAGTAATGGTTAAAAAAGGGCAGCGCGTCTATGCCAAGCAGCCATTAGGCACGGTTTTTACGCATCCCACAACAGGACAAACGATTTTGAAGTTTTTTGTCTACCAAAACACTCAGAAACTAAATCCAGCGAGTTGGATTTACAAAATGTAAAGACGTTAGAACTACTATAGAACAGGGGTTTTGTCGCGAGACCTAGCGTTGCCACGCCGCATATCCCCCCTTGAGGTCATAGATGCTTTCAAAACCAAGCGCAGCGAGTTGCTTAGCGGCTTTTCCACTGCGGTTCCCGGAGCCACAATAAAGATAAACAGGTTGTGTTTTGTTAAAACCAGCAAACTTCTGGACAAAAGAATCCTGCTTCAGATAATCAATATTTAGCGCATTGGCGATATGGCCTTGGGCATATTCTTGCGGCGTTCTTACATCAATAATCAGGGGCGTGCCTTCTTTAGTGGAGATAACGAAAGTCGCTTTGTCGATCAGATTGATGTTCGGGCTGTTTTGGGCACTGGCCGCGCTGAAACAAGCAATAAACAGCAAAAGGACAAGGATGTTTTTCATAAAATATAGTTTGTTATGTTCAATGGACGCATCATGAGAGGTTAGCTCACCAGGTCAGCCCATCAAGTAAATTCAAGTTAAAGTGTTGACGGACAAACATAATCAGTGCGCGGAACACTTGTTTGGGCGATACTTTTAAAGCCACCTGCGACATCAATTGAATTATGAATACCACGGCTCTTGAGGATGGACGCCGCAATAACGCTGCGGTAACCTCCTGCGCAATGCACATAAAAGGGTTTGTTCTGGGGAAACTCAGCCAAGTGATTGTTGAGAAAATCCAAGGGAGAATTGTGTGCGTCTTGGACGTGCTCAGAAAGATATTCGGTAGCCTTGCGCACATCAAATACTGAAATTTCTTCATGAGCCAATGTCTGTGCAAAAGCATCTGCAGATACAGAGGTGATGGTGTCCCATTCTTTTCCGGCGGCTTGCCATGCCTGGAATCCACCTTTTAAATATCCCAGTGTTTGGTCAAATCCAACACGCGACAAACGGGTGATAGCCTCTTCTTCGCGGCCTTCTGGGGTGATCAGTAATAAGGGCTGTTTGACATCGGCAATCAGCGTGCCGACCCACGGAGCAAACCCCCCGTCAAGACCGATGAAGATCGATCGGGGAATATGGCCTTTAATGAAATCACTTTGGTTGCGGACATCTAAAACAATGGCGCCGGTTTCATTGGCCGCGACCTCAAAAGCAGCAGGACTCAATGCCTGTGTGCCTCGCGCGATCACTTGATCAATATCGTCGTAGCCTTCTTTGTTCATTTTAACATTCAATGGGAAGTACTGTGGCGGGGGCAGCAAGCCATCTGTCACCTCATTTATAAATTCATCTCGAGTCATGTTGGCACGAAGCGCATAATTCATTTGTTTTTGATTGCCGAGCGTGTCTACGGTTTCTTTCATCATGTTTTTGCCACAAGCAGAGCCTGCGCCATGCGCGGGATACACAATAACATCGTCGGCCAAGGGCAGTATCTTTTCTCGAAGGCTATCAAAAAGCATCCCCGCGAGATCTTCTTGAGTAATGTCTGCTGCTTTTTGGGCCAGATCAGGGCGGCCGACATCTCCCAAAAACAAGGTGTCTCCGCTAAAAATGGCACAGTCCTTACCGTTTTCGTCGCGTAATAAATACGTCGTGCTTTCCATGGTATGCCCAGGGGTATGCAACGCCGTTATGGTAATAGCGCCTAAGGCAAATGACTGTTGGTCTTCTGCAATGATACAATCAAACGTGGGCCGTGCATTGGGACCAAAGATAATTGGGGCGCCAGTCATCTTTGATAAGGTCACGTGCCCACTTACAAAATCGGCATGAAAGTGCGTTTCGAAGATGTATTTAATGGTTGACCCCGTTTTGGCGGCTCTTTCGAGATAGGGCTTCACCTCCCGCAAAGGGTCGATAACAGCAACCTCACCATTACTTTCAATATAATAGGCTCCTTGAGCGAGACATCCGGTATAGATTTGTTCAATATGCATGATAACATTGATTTAGGCAAGGCAAAGATATTGTTTTTGTTTGGGAAGCCCAGAAATAACCTCTAGGGGGCAGACTCAAATAGAGCCTTGAGTTCTGTTGCTTCTTGTGCGGCCATTTTACCAGCCAAAACTAAGCTCAATTGTTTGCGGCGCAAAGCCGAGTCAAAGCGGCTCTTCTCTAATTCTGTCTCTGGACGAAGTCCTGGAACAGCAACGGGTCCGCCCATTTCGTCTACAGCTACAAAAGTGTAAATAGCCTCATTGGCTTTTGTTTTTTTGCCGCTTTCACGGTCTTCTAGCCAAACATCGATATAGACTTCCATTGAGCTGTTAAATGCCCGCGATATTTGTGCTTCTACAGTCACGACACTTCCCAAGGGGATCATTTTGTTAAAAGCAACATGATTGACGGATACAGTCATGACAATCCGCCTGCTGTGACGGCGCGCGGCGATGCTTGCGGCTCGGTCCATCCTGGCCAAAAGCTCACCACCAAACATATTGCCAATGGGGTTTGTTTCGCTGGGAAGCACTAAGTCTGTAACGATGGTTCGAGAATCTGCGGGGGTCTTGTATTCCATAATGGGACAGTGATTTAAATAACCTGTGACATCCACAGGGCAGGCAACAGCATCAATAACGTATTATTTCACTAACAACCAAGCATCGCTGCTTTCTTCTTTTTGAATACGTCTTAAAGCATTTATGGCTTCATTGCGGTCTGTAAATGAGCGGTAAACAACCTGGTGCAGTCCATAGGAGTTGATGCCAACAATTTTGGCGTCAAAACCTTTAATCATAAGCTGAGCGACCTTGTTGTGTGCATTTTGTGCCACACGAAATGCACCGGCAACCACATGATAGGGTTGATGCGGTTTTGGGATAACTAATTCCACTATTGGTAGGGCACTATTGATTTGGAACGTTGCTTCTTGGATTTGTTTTGCGACTTGTTTCGTGACATTTTGCTGTGAATCCAAATTGAACGAGGCCACTTGCTGGTTGTATTTTTGTGTTGCTCCGTAACCACCAAGGCTCAGGGCGATAAGTGCAACGGCAGCATAGCGCCAGATTGGCACAGGACTAGATGGCGCTTCAAAAAGAGGCTTAACCGGAATGGTTACCCCTTGTCGGTCAATTTCAGTAATGGCTATTGGGCCAAGACCAAAAGCGGATCTTGAAAAATTGACAAGACCAGACGGATCAAAAACGATCCCTCCCGAGGCATGGGTTTTAAGCGTGCCCAACGCGCCACAATCTAAAACATCGCCGCGCTCAAGTTGCTGCAACATAGTGCCGCTGTGGACGCGGATTTTTTGCAAGGCCAATTCGTACGAGACGCCGTCAATATCAGAAACATGATGCGCCAAAAGGCCATCGTTAGTTTGGAGTTGTCGGTTGAAAGACACTGATTTACCGGGTGGCGTAAACTGCCCAGAAGCGTCGATTTCGGCCGAATGATGTCGGGTTAAAAACGCGCCAAATCCGGGGACAATAACGCACTCATAACGAAACAACAAGGCTTGAATGTGGTTGAAGATTTCCATCTAAACAAACTTAATTTTTTTTTTGCCGGCAATCAACTATAGACCGAATTAATTTTTAACAATAGAAATATTCCTTTAAATTTAATCGGCTCCCCGCATTAATAATTTTGAGTCAATGAATACACAAAACAAATTGCTGCGCGCGCGGGTGATGCAGCGTGAACCAAAGTGGGGCGTCAGAACCATTAAGAAAGTAATCGACGAATTCGGGAGTTTAAACGCGGTGTTTGATACTCCGATAGAACTTTGGCAAGGGGCCAAAGAGCCCATTAGAGCCATAAGGCATAAAGCCAAAAACAACTTGTTGAAACAAGAGGTGGCGCAGGAGTTAGCCTACATGCAGCGCCTAGGCATTCGCGCAGTGTTTTACCCAGAGGCAGACTACCCCGAATTACTGAAGCACTGCGTCGACGCTCCAGCCGTACTCTTTATGCGCGGGAAACTGGACTTAAACCATAAGCCCTTGATCAGTATTGTCGGGACCAGGCGCGCCACCCGTCAGGGCGTTGCGTTCTGTGAACAAATTATAGAAGAACTGGCGCCTATAAGCCCTACTATTATCTCAGGGTTTGCCTATGGTATAGACATCTCGGCCCATAAGAAGGCAATGGTTTTGGGGCTCCAATCTATTGGGTGTCTGGCCCATGGCTTAAACACAGTTTATCCGCGAGCGCACCACAAATACATGGGCGGTATGCAACAACATGGAGGCTTTATCTCAGAATTTTGGACTTCGGACCCGTTTTACAAATCTAATTTTTTGCAACGCAACCGCATTATCGCGGGACTTAGCACGGTTACTATTGTCATTGAGTCTGCGGCCAAGGGCGGGAGTTTGATCACGGCAAAAATGGCTAATGCATACGATCGGGAAGTGTTTGCTGTGCCAGGGGCTCCAGCGGATCAGCAAAGCGCCGGCTGCAACGAACTGATTCGCACGCATCAGGCCCATTTACTGACAGGGAGTAAGGCCCTTTGTGAGGTGATGGGCTGGGAACTAATCCAACCAAAGAAGGAGCAACTCCCTTCAGACGACATCGAACGAAAGTTGTTGCAATTGATGCTAAAGGAGCCTCGAATAAGTCAAAATGATTTACAAATCAAGATGTCAGTCTCGATCTCTCAATTGCAAGTACTCTTGTTGAATCTAGAATTATCAGGCATGATCACACGTGATCTTTTGGGGGGGTATACCGCTAATAGCCGAGGTTTTCACGGACTCTAGCGAGCACTTCTTGAGCTACCTTACGGGCTTTTTGTGCCCCAACAGCTAGCGCTTGGTCGATTTCTGGGAGGTTTGCCATAAAATGGTCATATCGCTCTCGAGGCAATTCAAACACCTCTAAAATCAATTCGTAAAGGGCTTGTTTTGCGTGGCCATAACCAAAATTGCCGCCGATATAATGAGCACGCAACTCAGTGGTTTGTTTCTCAGTTGCCAAGAGTTGATACAAGGCAAAAACATTGCAGGTCTCAGGGTCTTTAGGATCCTCAAGAGGCGTGCTATCGGTTTGGATCCCCATGATTTGTTTGCGCAGCTCTTTTTCTGGCAAAAAGACATTGATGGTATTGTTTTTTGATTTACTCATTTTCTGGCCATCAGTACCCGGAATCAACTGGGTGGATTCCGAGATTCGTGCCTCTGGTAAAACAAAAAGATCTTGGCCGGTCTTGGCGTGGATTCTAGAGGCGACATCTCGAGTCATTTCTATATGCTGCAGCTGGTCTTTGCCCACGGGCACAAGTTCAGCATCATAGAGCAAGATATCGGCAGCCATCAGCATAGGGTAGGCAAATAATCCGGCATTAATGTCCTCGAGATGCTCCACCTTGTCCTTGAAGCTATGGGCCAAGGTCAGTCGTTGGTAAGGAAAAAAGCAACTGAGATACCAAGAAAGCTCGGCAACTTCGGGCACATCACTTTGTCGGTAGAATACGGTCTTTGAAATATCTAAACCAAAAGCGAGCCATGTCGCGGCAGTACTGTAGGTGTTGCCCTTGAGTAAAGAACCGTCTTTAATTTGGGTCAACGAATGCAAGTCTGCAATAAACAAAAAAGCGTCGTTGGCAGGAGTGTTGGCCATTTCAATGGCCGGCATTATGGCGCCAAGGATGTTGCCTAAATGTGGGGTTCCCGTACTTTGTATTCCAGTTAATATTCTTGACATAGTGCAGTCTTTAATGCAAAGGTAATTTTTTTGTGCCATTAGCTAATTTCAATTTCTTATTTTTGAGAACATGAAAATCATCGGAGCCATTTTAATGGTCGTTTATCGACTCTGGTTTTATCTTTTGGTCATGGTTGGGATCAGCTTGTTTTCGCCCCTACTCATGATCGGAAGCCTAAAGGAATCTTGGTATGGCATTTATTTCGCTGGCGCGCGTTGGTGGGGAATGTTTGTCTTGTTTGGCATGGGTTTTCTTCCCAAAATAGACAGGCAGGTGCGCTACAAAAAGGGCGAAAACTATATGTTCGTGTCCAACCACACCTCTATGATGGACATTATGCTGATGTTATATGTCGCCAATAGACCTTTTGTTTTTGTTGGCAAAAAAGAACTCTCAAAAATCCCGCTCTTTGGGTATTTCTACAAAAGAGGGTGTATTTTGGTCGATAGAAACGATCCTTCAAGCCGTCGTGATGTTTATGCGCAGGCTCAAAAAAGGCTAAAAGCGGGCCTGAGTATTTGCATTTTCCCCGAAGGTGGCGTGCCGGACCCATCAATAGAATTGAGCGCGTTTAAGGACGGGGCATTTCGTTTAGCGATTGAGCACAAAATCCCGATTGCACCAATGACATTTTTAGACAACAAGAAGCGATTCCCTTATGCATTTTTTGACGGAAGCATGGGTCGAATGAGAGTCATTATGCACGAATTTTTACCGACGGCTAATTTAGAGATTGACCACCGACGTAAGCTAAAAGAGGAAACGAGAACAATTATTTTGGACGCCCTTCAGGCAGATGTGGCGGCTAAAACTTAAAGCGCAGTCCGCTCATCACGCCCAATTGATAAGGAGAAAAATCAATAGACGAGTCTGAATAAGCCCCAATTTGGTACTTAAAGGTAGGCTCTACTTTGAGGAAGAAACCAGAGAATACTTTGTAGTCAATGCCAAAACCAAGATTCGTAGACACGCTAAAAGCGCTCAAGTTGTTGAGCTCGCCCAGCACATAACGATTCTCATTATCTGAGACCGAAACTTCGCTGTTATTAAGAAACAAACCACTTAGGCCACTGATCAGAGATAAGGAGATTTTGCCTTCGATAAGCTGATACTGTGCCTCTAATGGGATTTCGAAGTAACTGATGCTGGCGCGTAATTCTGGCGTACCAGACGAGGATTTTAGACTTAACTGACCAAATGCATTGGTTGGGTCATTAATAGGTCCAGGAGGGAAGGTCCCTTTGTCAAAAACACTAATAACCATGTTGTTGCTGTTGTAATTGACAGCAGACAAGCCAAAGGAGGCTGGCCCAGTGGCAATTTCTATGCCTTGTGTGGCGTAGCCTACATTGATGTTATGGATCCCGGTCCGTAAGGTGAGTTTTTCATTCCATTTTAAAGCGACCTGGACCCCGTAACTAAAGGACACATCGCCGTTTTGTGGGTTGTCATTTAAAAATGGGTCGATAGATGAGCCCCCACTAAGGCTAGAGTAATAAACCGGCCCGGCCATGGGCGCAACAATAAGCCCTCTTGACGCGCCAGGACTAACCTCATCCATGCCTGGAGACTCAGGGTCAAGCGTGAGGCTGGCCTCCACTAGAGCAACAGAAGTCGTTTCTTGCGTGTCAAAAGGGGTTGTGGTCTGGATTTCTGATGTCTTAGGCTCCGAAATGGATACTGGGACTAAAGCGATGGCATCAGCGGGCGCATCAGCAATTGCTTCGGAGATGGACTCTAATTTTGACACCGCATCTTTCTCCAAGGCAATAGCCTCTACTGACCCGGTTATATTTCTGGCCATCACTTGATCCACGTGTTGTTCTGCATGAGACAATGGGTCTTTGTCATGTGTTGGCGACAAAGGACTTGCGCCTTGACTGGCTAGAGCACGCTGAGTCGTGGCCTGCGGGGATTTTTTAGGGTTTTGAATTGTCGGCGACTCAGAACGCGTAGGACCGCCCTCTTGTTCTTTGGATTCAGAAGCAATAGAGGTGGTGCCCGATCGGTCACTTGACTCTGTTTTTCTCGCTTCATCTTGGGTTTGGGCAGGGGTGACAGGCGCTATAACCACTGTAGTGCTATTGGATATGGCTTGGTTAAAAGTTAGGGTGACTAATAAAAGCGCGACCGCAGCGACACCAGCATAACGATACCATATAGGAATGATAACACGTCGCGTATCCTGCTTATCCAAAGCTTCTTCGATCCGCGTCCACATTTCTGGTCCAGGCTTCTGGGAAAACTGCCCCAAATTTGATTTGAATATGTCGTCTGTCTTTTTCTTCACTTTATTTAATTATTGTCGGCAGCCTTATGGTGTGCCTCTATTTTTGATCGCAATAAAATGCGCGCTCGTGCCAAATTCGATTTTGACGTGCCATCGCTTATGCCCATAAGCTCGCCAATTTCTTTATGTGTATAGCCGTCTAAGACATACAAGTTGAACACTAAACGATAGCGTTCTGGCAGCTCTTGGATGATGGAAAGAAGAAAGGATAAAGGAAGGCTCGGCTCGTCTTCTGTAAATTCTTCTGCCGCCTCCAAAATATCATCTTCGGGGAGCGTCAAAACTCTTTTCTTGCGGTACTTCTGAAGCACTGTGTTGACGGTAACCCTTTTTATCCAACCTTCAAACGATCCTTTTCCCGTGTATTGACCAATACGGCCAAAGATCGTGATAAAGGCATCCTGTAAATTGTCTTCGGCCTCGACTCTATTAGGCGAGTACTTGAGGCACAACCCAAAAAGTATGGAAGCATATTTATGATAAAGCGCTTCCTGTGCTTTTCGGTCGTTTTTCTGACAATCTGCTATGAGCTTATCTAAAGTCAAACACGAACATGTTTTATGGAGTTAATGAGCCCCGATTTGAATGGCCGCACATGACTTTCTGTAATATAGATGCTATTTTGCTGTTCAGGTTGCGCGGGTGTAAAAGCAATTAATTTGAAAGCGTGGCTATGGCTAATTTTATTTTTTGTTCCAGCTCTTCCATTAATTCCGGGTTATCCAGCAGTAGTGCTTTGACTGCATCTCGGCCCTGACCTAGTTTTGTTTCGTCGTAACTGAACCAAGAACCGCTCTTTTTGATGATTTCATAATCAACACCAAGATCGATTATTTCGCCAATTTTGGAAATACCCTCGCCATAAAGGATGTCAAATTCCACTGTTTTAAACGGAGGAGCGACTTTGTTTTTAACGACTTTAACCCTGGTTTTATTCCCTACAGCAGCACTGGCGTTGTCTTTAATTTGGGTTGATCGACGGATATCCAATCGAATAGAGGCGTAAAACTTCAAGGCATTTCCTCCTGTGGTGGTTTCGGGATTGCCAAACATCACCCCTATTTTTTCACGGAGTTGGTTAATGAATATTACCGTGCATTTGGTTTTGCTGATGGACCCAGTGAGCTTTCTTAGGGCTTGAGACATGAGACGTGCATGAAGCCCCATTTTACTGTCCCCCATTTCGCCCTCTATTTCACTTCTTGGTGTCAGCGCGGCCACGGAGTCGATCACAATAATATCAATTGCACCGCTTCTGATCAGGTTGTCGGCAATTTCTAGTGCTTGTTCGCCGTTGTCGGGCTGAGAGATGATCAAATTATCAATATCAACACCTAGATTGGCGGCATAATAGCGATCGAACGCATGTTCGGCATCTATGAAAGCAGCAATTCCGCCTTTTTTTTGTGTTTCGGCAATAGCGTGGAGGGTAAGTGTTGTTTTACCCGAAGATTCAGGGCCATAGATTTCGATCACACGGCCTTTGGGGTAGCCGCCAACCCCTAAGGCTAAATCTAAGCCTAATGATCCTGTGGGGATGACCTCAACTGCTTCAATAGGACTGTCGCCCATTTTCATAACAGCCCCTTTTCCATAGGTCTTATCAAGTTTGTCTAAAGTCAGTTTTAGGGCTTTTAATTTGGCTTCCTTCTCGTTGCTCATATTCGTAGATTTATCTGTTATACGTATGGTGCTAATTTAGTATTTCTTTGCTTTGGCGACAATGCAGAAGTGGTTATACACAGCTGTTTTTGTTAACAATGCATGCAATTTGTAAATTAAATGTCCTTAGCGTGTTTGATGAGAAAAAATCATGGTTTTGCGCTAGTGCTTTATTTGTTTTTGGCGATTGCGACAAAGGCATTACTTATAGATACCCACCTCAAGGACACCGTCTTTGTCCATGTGCGCCCGATACATGCCTGGGGTGTTAAACACCATTGAAACATTACCGTCTCCATCAATAGCAATAACACCACCATCCCCCCCTAGGGCTGGGATTTTTCTTTCGATCACCTCTTGAGAAGCCTCCTTGACCGAGAGTCCTTTGTACTCCATTAAGGCCGAAATGTCGTAGGCCACCACCCCACGGATAAAGTATTCTCCCCACCCGGTAGCGGAAACGGCGCAGGTTTTGTTGTTGGCATAAGTGCCTGCTCCTATAATAGGGGCATCACCAATTCGCCCATAACGCTTATTGGTCATGCCTCCGGTTGAAGTGCCTGCGGCGAGATTACCGTTTTTATCTAAAGCAACACAACCAACAGTCCCAAATTTACCAGCTTTTATAAACGGATCATAAAATGCGTCTTCAGAATGGATCACTCTGGCTTGCGCCTCTTTCATTTGCGTTCTTTTTAAGGCATCGAAGCGTTGTTGTGAGTAGAAATACTCAGGCGCAACCATTTCAACCCCTTGTGTTGCGGCAAAGGCCTCTGCTCCTTGTCCGAACAAAAACACATGTTCGCTTTCGGTCATGACCATTTGGGCGAGGTCTATCGGGTTTTTAATGTGAGTTAGGCCGGCAACAGCCCCTGCGTTAAGGGTGGCGCCATCCATTATAGAGGCGTCGAGTTCATTATTGCCATTATTGTTAAAGACGGCGCCTTTGCCGGCATTGAAAAGCGGCGAGTCTTCTAAAATTTTGATGGTCGCAGTAACCGCTTCTAACGCAGGCCGCCCACTTTTTAATAATTGATGCCCGGTGCGAATAGCCTCTTCGAGTTTGGTTTTGTAGGCCAATTCTAGTGAGTCAGAAAGTTGATTTTTTAGAATTGTTCCCGCACCTCCATGAATGACGATGCCGAAATTTTCGGAGGAATTTGGCAACAAATCGCCTGAATTTATGTTCGATTTATCCGACGAAAGACAAGAAATAGCGATTAAAGACACTAAAACACAAAAATATTTGACTTTTTTCATAAATTTTTTTTCTTGATCAAATATAGCAATAAAGTATTAAAAATCAAGTATTTACATCGATAATAATAAGAAAACTAAATTTAAAAAAGGGCCTAAAAACACGATGAAATGCAAAAAATAACGACAAAGTGTTGCATTAGTAAAAAATAAGTGTACATTTGTCCTGTATCAAGCCCCAAATTTGATGCCCGAACTTATGAAACTCATCACTACAAGCCTTTTGGCACTGCTCTTAATCCTCAATGTATCTTGTACTACAGAGGAGTCAATCGAAACAGTAGAAACTGCAGATTTATCTATCGACATTAACCTTGCTAACGAAACGGATTGGCAAATGGCCGATGAGGTGCTTCAACTTGTTAATGCCCATCGCGCTACTTTAGGTCTTTCAGGATTATCTTCAGATCGCGGATATGCTTCTGCCTACGCTGTTGCGCATACTAAGTATATGATCGAATTGGATAGAATCAGTCACGATGGATTTATCGATCGCGCAAGAGCCTTAAAAAATAATGGTGCTGTAACGGTAGGTGAAAATGTTGCTGCTGGTTACGAGAGTGCAGAAAGCGTTGTTAACGCATGGCTTAACAGCCCTTCTCACAGAGAAGCAATCCAGGGGAACTATACCCACACTGGCTTTGGTGTCATGCAGAATGAAAGCGGACGCTACTACTTCACACAATTGTTCTACAAAAAATAGGCAGACGGATTTTTATTTGGGATTATCCCATAATTTGACGAAATTGTACCAAATACAAACCGTCATGGGAATCGCCAAACCGTTTAATTTAAGTCAATGGATTGCTCAAAATCGTGAGCTCCTCAAGCCCCCAATAGGAAATAAAAATCTTTATGTGGCCTCTGGGGATTATATCGTAATGATTGTCGCCGGCCCGAATGCTCGTAAAGATTACCATTACAACGAAACAGAAGAATTGTTTTACCAGCTCGAGGGTCATATTACCGTAATCATTCAAGAGGATGGGCAGCGAAAGGAGATGCCGCTTGGCCCCGGAGACATGTATCTTCACCCAGCCAAAGTGCCTCATTCTCCCAGCCGACAAGAGGGGTCGATCGGTTTAGTGATCGAGCGCAAAAGAGCCGGAAAGGGATTCAAAGATGGTTTGCTTTGGTTCTGCGACAGCTGCAACAACCCCCTACATGAAGTGTTTTTTGACCTTAATGATATTGAAAGGGATTTCCTTCCTCATTTTAAAGAATATTATAATAACCAAGCACTGCGCACGTGTTCCTCTTGTGGTGATGTCATGGACGCTGATCCTCGGTTTATAGAAAATTAATCATCAGCCTACCGCACTGGCGACCACTTTTTGGCTCGCCTTTGCCCGGTTTTTAAGCAAATCTCATTTGCTTCAAGGGAAGATAAAGTTGTACTTTAGCCGCTCTACTGACGACTAAATTTTGAAAAAATGAATATAAATTCAGAATCATTTGGCATTGAAGATGCCTTACAACAACTAGGACTAAAAGCGATCAACCCAGGCACTTCCACAGGGAGTCATTGGATGAATAGCGAAACGGAAATAGCTTCTTACTCACCTGTTGATGGCAAACTTATTGGTAAAGTCACCGCGACCACACCTGAGGATTATGAGAAAGTCATGACGGCTGCAACCACTGCATTCAGGGATTGGCGTGTGATGCCTGCCCCTTTGAGAGGAGAGATTGTTCGCCAATTTGGGGATGAATTACGCCGCCTCAAAGACCCACTAGGTAAGCTCGTGTCCTATGAAATGGGAAAAAGTCTTCAAGAAGGTCTAGGTGAGGTCCAAGAGATGATCGACATCTGCGATTTTGCAGTAGGCCTATCGCGACAGTTGCACGGACTGACCATGCACAGTGAACGACCAGGTCACCGCATGTATGAACAATACCATCCTATGGGTGTTGTTGGGATCATTTCTGCTTTTAATTTCCCCGTAGCCGTATGGTGTTGGAACACAGCTTTAGCTTGGATATGCGGAGATGTTTGTGTTTGGAAGCCTTCTGAAAAAGCCCCATTATGTGGTGTAGCTTGTCAGAACATCGCAGCCAAAGTATTTAAAGACAATGGCTTATCCGAAGGAATCTCTTGCTTGATTAATGGGGATTACAAGGTCGGCCAGCTCATGACTTCAGACCCTCGCGTACCCCTAATATCCGCTACAGGGTCTACCCGAATGGGTAAAATAGTAGCCAAGACTGTCGCAGGACGATTGGGCCGAAGCCTTTTAGAGCTCGGCGGAAACAATGCGATCATTGTAACGCCAGACGCAGACCTTAAGATGACGGTTATCGGTGCTGTATTTGGTGCTGTTGGGACCTGTGGACAACGCTGCACGTCTACACGCCGTCTTATTATTCATGAATCTATGTACGATCAAGTCAAAGAAGCTTTGGCAAGTGCCTACAGCCAATTGCGTATAGGGAACCCGTTGGATCAAAATAACCACGTGGGCCCACTTATTGACACCGATGCTGTTGGGATGTACCAAACGGCGCTGCGTCAAGTGATTGAAGAGGGCGGATCTATATTGGTCGAAGGAGGCGTGCTGGGTGGTGAGGGCTACGAAAGCGGCTGTTATGTTAAGCCCGCCATCGCTGAAGCAGAAAATCACTTTAAAATTGTACAGCATGAAACTTTTGCACCGATTCTTTATTTGATGAAGTACAAAGGAGATGTGAGGGAAGCTATCGCGATTCAAAATGGAGTAGCGCAAGGACTCTCCAGCGCCATCATGACCAACAATCTCCGTGAGGCAGAATTATTCTTGAGCCACGCCGGAAGCGATTGTGGGATTTCAAATGTGAACATCGGGACTTCTGGTGCCGAAATTGGCGGAGCCTTTGGAGGAGAAAAGGAAACCGGTGGCGGCCGTGAGTCGGGCAGCGATGCTTGGAAGGTTTATATGAGACGTCAAACCAACACCATCAATTATACAACGGAACTGCCATTGGCCCAAGGGATCAAATTCGACCTTTAAGTCAAAGATATTTTAACCTTAATTTAGGGCCGTTCTTTTGATAGAGCGGCCCTATTTGTTTCTTCCAGATTCATTAGGGTATAAGCAATGCAAAGGGGCGCTCTGCCAAAAGGCCTTGCTGGAGACTTCTAAAATAGACAATGGCCCTTGGAAAGCCGCCCCTGTATCTATGTTCCAAACATTGGCGCATTGTGTGGGTGTGGAACGATTGATCCTTGTTACGGGTGTGTGGCCGATAAAAATTTCTTCAAATAGAGACAATCGCTTGGGATAATTCCAGGCCTCCTTAGAAAGGCCCTGTCCAATAGCACAAGCCAGCTCCCAAAGGGTCCGATCCCAATAAACGGTATGGGCATAAAATTCATTTTTTGGCCCCTCTTGATGGGTAAAACCAGCATGGACAAAAAGCCGGTTTTCTGAATCCTGGTAGTAGTTATCTAATTGTGTCAAGAACGCAATGTGTTTTTGGATTGTTGCCTGCGAGACCCGTTGATAAGCAGATTGTGTCCCTGCACCACCGTGTGCCAACCAGAGTTCAGGAGCCACCCCATTTTTCAAATAATTCAGACAAAGCTCATCGTGATTTCCACAAAGAAAAAGACATTTTTGGCGCTCTTGAAGGGCCAATAAAAAGTCGATGGTCTGAGGGCCATCGCTCCATCCATCGAGATAATCTCCAAGAAAAACAACCAAGTCAGTCGACTCTATAGGTGCTTTAGCAAGAGCTTGTTCTAGTCCAGCGAGACCACCATGAATATCTCCAACAACAAATGTTTTCATTAGGCTGTCGGCAAATTCGCTTTATGGACAATAGTGCTTGAGGCCTGGTCAAGACACATCACCAAAAGATCGGCAATATTGACATGGGCTGGTCGGCTCAGAACAAACCATATGATTTCTGCGATATCTTCTGGTTGCAAGGGGGTGAACCCCTGGTAAACGGATTTGGCTCGGTCAGTATCTCCTTTGAATCGGACATCACTAAACTCAGTCTCTACAAGGCCAGGATGGATGGCGCCAACCTTAATGCCTGTTCCGTTTAGGTCGATGCGCATCCCATGATTTAGGGCGTCAACGGCATGCTTGCTTGCGCAGTACACATTTCCTTTTGGATAGACTTCCTTGCCGGCTGACGAGCCGATATGGATGATATGTCCTTTGCCGCGCTCCATCATTTGCGGAATAATTGCTTTGGAAACATAAAGCAATCCTTTGACATTAATGTCAATCATAGCATCCCAATCGTCTAAAGACCCTTGGTCAATGGAGTCCATGCCATGAGCATTACCTGCGTTATTGATCAGCACATCAATCTGGTCAAAGGGTGGCGGGAGCAAACTTATGTTTTGCGCAACAGCTTGTTTGTCTCTAACATCAAAACACAAGGTGTGTACACCAGTCAAGGCAGAGAGTTCTTTTTTAAGGTCGAGCAGACGTTCTTGTCTACGGCCTGTTAGGATCAATTGATATCCATGTTGGGCCAAGAATCTTGCTGTAGCGCGGCCAATCCCAGAAGTAGCTCCAGTAATTAATACCGTTTTGAGGTGGGTCATATGTGTTTTTCTGTGTGATTAAGGTACTTTATGGCCTTGACTGGCCACCAGCAGTTCGAACCAATGAATCTCCGACAAATCGATCTTGTCAGCCCCAGCGGCTGCCGTAATGCGCTCTTTGTTTGTGGTCCCAATAACGGGAATAATGCGCGAAGGATGCTTCAGAAGCCAAGCCATGAGCAATTGATCTTTCGACGCGTCATAAATCTCACAGAGCGCAGCAAGCACTGTATGAATACGGTGGGATTGCTCTGTCTTATCTTTAAAAACACGCCCTAAGGGACGCCAAGCCATAGGCCGAATGTCGTGGGACATCATGTGGTCTAAGCTTCCGTTAAAAAACGGATCAAGGTGCGTTAATGAGGCCTCTATTTGATTGAGGCCAACCACAGCCCTTTTCTGGACCAGGTCACTTTGTGAGGGCGTAAAGTTGGACACGCCAAAATCAACGACTTTTCCTTGAGATTGCAAATGATCCGCAGCTTTCGCGATCGCGTCGGGATCCATTAAAGGACTGGGACGGTGCAGTAAAAAAGCATCCAGATAATCACAGTTTAATGCTTTGATCGAGGCCTCTGCACTGTGGATGATATAATCTGTGTCATATTGGTAGTGCTTTATGGCGTGTGGGCGGTTTTCGCAAGGGTATTGGATGCCACACTTGGTGATGATTTGTATGGCGGATCGGTCGATTTGACTTTCCTTAAACGCTTGTCCGAATTGCGCCTCAACCGTATAATCCCCGTAAATATCGGCATGATCGAATGTGGTAAGTCCCTCAGACAGGCCATGATGCATCATGTCGGCCATCTCTGTGGCACTAAAACTGCGCCGCCAGTTGCCCCAATCCATACAGCCTAAAACAACAGAAGAAAATTTTGATTTCATTGGTAAGATTTTGATGATTAAATTTAGCCATTTAACGAGAGTAAACGGGACGTCAACCCCTTTATTTCTATTATTTTTTAACCAACTATTAACATCAGAATCAATTAAAAAATATCAATTTGCGGCCTAGTTTATCGTAAAACGAAATAACCTCTTATGGAACCAAACGAAATAATCACAGATCTCAGTGCGCTCAACGAGAAAATCCAAAAAGAAAGCGCCCTAGTTGATTTACTGTCTTTGGAAATGAACAAGGTCATTGTTGGCCAAAAGCACATGATTGAGCGGCTCATGATCGGTCTCTTGTCGCAAGGGCATATTTTGCTCGAAGGCGTGCCAGGCCTAGCCAAAACATTGGCCATCAACACCCTTTCCAAGGCGGTTAAAGGCTCTTTTAGCCGGATACAGTTCACGCCAGACCTCTTGCCTGCAGATGTAGTTGGGACGATGATTTATAACATCAAAAACAATGATTTCAGCATCAAAAAGGGGCCTATTTTTGCCAACTTTGTTTTAGCGGATGAGATCAATCGTGCGCCAGCTAAAGTACAATCAGCGCTACTTGAGGCGATGCAAGAAAAGCAAGTCACCATCGGCGACGAGACTTTTATTCTGGACAAACCCTTTTTGGTCATGGCCACACAAAACCCCATCGAACAAGAGGGAACCTATCCTTTGCCCGAAGCCCAGGTCGATCGCTTTATGCTCAAGACCGTGATCAGCTATCCTCAAAAGGATGAAGAGCAACAAATTATTCGTCAGAACCTCAATGGAGGACTACAGCCCGTAAAACAGGTCGTCACCCTAGAACAGATTAAGCGGGCCCAAGATGCCGCACGCATGGTGTATATGGACGAAAAAATTGAAAAATATATCCTCGATATTGTTTTCGCCACACGCCAACCACAAAAATATCAACTGGCAGAGTTAGCGCCACTGATTAGTTACGGGGCCTCGCCTAGGGGGAGTATTAATATGGCGATGGCGGCCAAAAGCTATGCCTTCATCAAAAAACGAGGTTATGTGATTCCTGAAGATGTGCGTGCAGTAGTAGATGATGTCTTGCGCCACAGAATAGGCATTACCTATGAGGCTGAGGCCGAAAACGTAACTTCAGAAGACCTTATACATCGTATTATCGATGTTATTGAAGTTCCCTAAAACCCGGATTTTTTGCCTACAGATTAATCATTTCAAATCAAGTGGATACAAAAGCGCTTCTTAAAAAAGTACGGAAGATCGAAATCAAAACACGTCGTTTGAGCGACCACGTTTTTGGTGGCGAGTACCACAGTACGTTTAAGGGCCGCGGCATGACTTTTAGCGAAGTGCGACAATACCAATACGGAGATGACATTCGTGCCATTGATTGGAACGTAACCGCCCGCTATAATGAGCCCTACGTAAAGGTCTTTGAGGAGGAGCGCGAGCTCACCCTAATGCTTATGGTCGATATCAGTGGTTCAAAGGCCTACGGCACGCAAGACACCTTCAAAAATGAAATGGTCACTGAGATTGCTGCTACCTTGGCTTTTTCGGCATTACAAAACAACGATAAGATTGGCCTGGTTTTATTTACAGACCAAATAGAGCTCTTTATTCCGCCCAAAAAAGGGAAGTCCCATGTCCTGAGGGTTATAAGAGAGCTCCTAGAGTTCAAAGCAACGCGGACCCAAACCGATTTGGCCCAAGCCTTAAAATACTTGTCTAATGTCATGAAAAAGAAAGCCATCGTTTTTGTGCTTTCTGACTTTATGACCCCAGATTATAAAGATACTTTGCGCATTGTGTCCCGCAAGCATGATGTTACAGGCATCAGAATTTATGACCAGAGTGAGGCCGAATTGCCACAAATCGGTCTGGTCGAAATGCAAGATCAGGAGACGGGCCAGCGGATACTCGTTCAAACAGGGTCCAAAAAAGCCCAAAGAGCCTACCAAGAGCATTATCAAGACACTGTTGAGCGCTTTCGCAGTACGTTCAATAAAAGCGGTGCAGGGACCATCGACTGCGAAATCAACGAGAGTTACGTAAAAAAATTACTGGGGTATTTTAAAACGCGAGGACGATAATGCAGAGTCATCCAGGATACTTAGCGATTAAAAAGGGCATCAGCAGCTTATGCTTTGTTGTGATGATTCTATCCGGGGACGGGGTATTTGCACAGTTACACACCGCCATTGACACCACACAAATGCGTATCGGAGAAGAATTGCTTTGGACCTTAGAGGTCGAAGCCGATTCTACTGATCTTGTCATGTTTCCAGAAGGGGTTCAATTTGGTGCGTTTGAAGTCATCCGGAATTATCCTATTGACACGCTAAAAGCCAACGCCGGAAGACGCGGCTTTCGTTTGAGAAAACGCTATGGCCTTACGGTTTTTGATTCTGGGGCTTATGCCCTAGAACCACAACGGGTGCTGCTCGGTGATCAGAAATTAGAATCGGATGCCATAGAGGTGGTGGTTTACTCGGTAGTGGTCGATACCACGCAGCAAGAATTGTTTGACATCAAGCCCTCGATTGAGGTGCCTTTGAAAAAAACAAATCCGTGGCGCTGGATGTTTTTAGTTGTGGGGATTGTATTGGCAGCTTTTGCGATCCGTTGGTGGTGGCAAAAAAGAAAAATAAAAAAGACACTCATCCCGCTATTGCCACCTTTTGAAGAGGCCATGCATCGACTCCTACAAGTGGATCAGGCTACCTTTTTGGCCCAAGGAAATGTCAAAGAATACTATTCGGAGCTGGTGGACATTGTCAAGCGCTATGTCTCACGCGAGGTCGATGATCGCGCTTTAGAGAGCACTACAGAGGAACTTATCCAACGCTTATATCTCCATCAACATGCGGGGCATTTGACGCTGAAAACAACAACCATTACGGAACTCAAAAACATCTTACAAAGATCGGACTTGATCAAATTTGCCAAGGGCACGAGCTCGGCAGATCAAACCCTTACCGACCGTCAGGGTGTTGAGCAAATCATCATTGAGACCAAAGCCGCATTGCCCGAAGAAGATCTTGATAAGGAAGATCAAGAGGCCATTTTAGCGCAGGCCTTGGCGGAGAAAAAACGCCGTCGAAAAATCATGATTGCGGCACTTTCCGTTTTAGCGCTACTGCTCTCAACAGGGGGTTTTGTGGCCTATTACGGTTATCAAAACACGGTCGATAAAATATTTGGGAACCCCCTCAGAAGTTATGCAGAAGGCCAATGGTACACCAGTGCATACGGAGTCCCTGCATTGGAAATACAAACACCAGAAATCTTGAAGCGCCAAGTGGCTCAAGGCAATGAAGACGCATTAGGCAGTCAGCCAATGAGTGTTTTTGAGGCCTATTCCCTAAATGATCCCCTGTATGTGTCGGTCAGTGTCTCAAGCCAAAATACGCCTGATGGTTCGGGCTTGGAGCAGGCGTTAGAAGCAGCCTTGACGCGACTTGAGCAACAAGGAGCAGGAACGATGATTGTCAAGCAAGAATCGTTCGAAACCGATCAGGGCCTTAAAGGCTTGAGCGCCCATGGGACATTTTATTATACCACTGAGCCCGGCAAGACAAGCCCAGAGCAAAGCACCTATGAATTGCTGGTTTTTGGTCAGCAAGGCGGTGTGCAAACGGTTCTGGTTGTCTACAAAGATGACCTACGCTACGCGCAAGACATCAAGGACCGCATCGTGAATTCAATTGCAATAGAGCTGCCTGAACAAAACAATAACCCCAAAAAACCAACACGATGACCCGTACTTTTGAGTTTGTTCATCCGGAGTTTTTTTGGGTCCTATTGATCGTCCCGATACTTTTGTATTGGTACGTAATCAAACGCCGCCAACAGAATGCGGAATTGCGGATCTCCAGTATCGCCGGATTTCGAACAACAGGTGGATTGTGGGGGGTGCTCAAATGGTTTTTAGTGGCTTGTCGCTTGGCAGCAATTTGTTTGATTATTGTGGCCTTGGCGCGTCCGCGCTACGTGGATCAAAGTACCAGAGTAAAAACCTCCAAAGGAATTGATATTGTTATCGCCATTGATGTTTCGGCCAGTATGTTGGCCCGCGACTTAAAGCCTAACCGACTGGAGGCCCTTAAAGAAGTTGCTGGGCGCTTCATCACGAACCGGCCCAATGACCGCGTTGCACTGGTAGAATATGCAGGCGAAAGCTACACTAAAACACCACTAACAAGCGACAAGACCATTGTATTATCAGCGCTTAAATCAATTGAATACAATACAGTAATCGAAGGCGGGACAGCCATTGGTATGGGATTGGCTACAGCGGTAAATCGCCTAAAAGACAGTCGTGCTAAAAGCAAAGTCATTATTTTGCTTACCGATGGTGTAAATAATTCTGGTTTTATCGATCCGCGGACGGCCAGTGAATTGGCTCAAGAGTTCGGGATAAAAGTATATACCATTGGGTTGGGGACCAATGGTTTGGCGCTTTCACCTATCGGGATGCGTCCTGGGGGCCAATTTCAGTACGGAAACGTACAAGTTGAGATCGACGAAGCCTTGCTCCAGGAAATCGCCCAGACGACCTCAGGCATGTATTTTCGGGCAACCAGCAACACCAAGCTTTCTGAAATTTACGAAGAGATCAATAAGCTAGAACGAACTGAAGTAGAAGAATTCAAATACCAAAATTACGAAGAAGGATATAGGCCTCTGGTCTTATGGGCCCTTGGCTTATTATTATTTGATTTTATCATGAGACAAACCTGGTTTAAAAGTTTTATATAAGCGCTGTGTACGAGTTAGAAGAACCTATTTATTTTTACGTGATGACCAGTGCCTTGCTGTGCTTTGCGCTCTTCGTTTGGCGTTTGCTATGGCAAAAAAGGGCGCAACAACGTTTTGCCACGGCGATATCGCTAAAACGGTTAACACCAAATTACTCACGATTTAAGTCATGGCTTAAGTTTGCGTTATTTATATTGGTGGTGCTTTCATTGTCGATGGCCTTGGTTAATCCAAAGGTGGGCACCAAGCTCGAAACGGTGACGCGGCAAGGTGTCGACGTGGTCTTTGCGGTGGATGTATCCAAAAGCATGTTGGCCGAAGATGTGGCACCAAATCGATTAGAAAAATCGCAACAATTGGTGACGCAAATCATCAACAATCTGGTTGGGGACCGGGTGGGCATCATCGGGTATGCCGGAAGTGCGTTTCCTCAGGTGCCAATCACCACGGATTTTTCTTCGGCAAAACTATTTTTGGCCAACATGAGTACCGATATGGTTTCGTCTCAAGGCACGGCAATTGCAGAAGCCATTACCTTAGCCAAGACTTACTATAACGATCAAGAGCAGACCAATCGGGTTTTGTTTGTTATTAGTGACGGAGAGGACCACGAAGGGAGTGAGCAATCGGTTATTGAACAAGCCGTGGCCCAAGGCATCCGCATTTATACCATTGGGGTGGGCACCACCAAGGGGGCTCCGATTCCAATCAAAAGGAACGGTATTTTGCAGTATTACAAACGGGATCAAAATAACGATCAGGTCATTACCAAACTTGGCGAAGAGACCCTTCAGGATTTAGCGCGCTGGGGTGGTGGCCAATATATAGAGGGCGCTAACACCAAAGTGGTATTGGCCAAGGTTAAGGAGATTCTCAATGCGATGGACAAAAAAGAATTTGAGGCCAAACAGTTTACTGATTTCAAGGATCAATTTCAATGGTTTTTGGCTGCAGCTTTATTTTTGTTGCTGGCCGATGTATTTTTGTTGGAACGGAAAACAAAATGGTTAGAAAAATTGAATTTATTTAATGAAGATGGCGGGCATTAGAAAACGGTACGGCAAGTTAATGATGCTATCCTTGGGCTTTATGGCCTTGGGTGTTCAAGGACAGAACAGCCCTGATGCACAGCGCGACCTGACGGCGAAGCAGGCATTGTCCTCTGCCGCCACTGCGTTCTCCCAAGGACAATTTGCAGAAGGTGAAGTGGACTATAGAAAAGCGATTGCATTGAATGAAAAGAACACGGCAGCCTATAACTTGGGTAATGAATATTACCAACGCGGTCAAAATCAAGAGGCGCTGATGCGCTACAAGGAATCAGCGCGCGAAGCCGAATCCGAACAAGACAAACATCGGGCGTTTCACAATCTAGGCAACGCCTTTATGGCTGAAAAACAATACCAAGAGGCGGTGGAATCCTACAAGAATGCTTTGAGGAACAACCCTAAAGATGATGAAAGTCGTTATAATTTGGCTCTGGCCAAAGCACTTTTAGAAAAAAACCCACCACCACCTTCGGAAGATCAGAAGGACCAGGATCAGGAGGATCAAAAAGAGCAAGAACAGGAACAAGAAAAAGAACAGGAAAAGGACAATAATAAAGACGGTGATTCTGAAGACCAGAAGGACCAAAAAGACCAAAAGGATCAGAAAGATCAAGGTCAAGACCAAAAAGATAAAGAAGGTAAAGACCAGAATCAAGACAACCAAACACCGCCAAAACCCAAAAATGCGCCAGGTCAATTGTCTCCCCAACAGGTCAAAAACCTTCTAGAGGCGATGAATAATGAGGAGAAAAAAGTGCAGGACAAAATGAATCTGCAAAAAAGAAAAGGGGCCAAAGTCAACGCAGTAAAAGATTGGTAGGATGCAAACGACACGGAGCTTAATATTATTTCTTGCCTTGATCATGGCCCTTCCGGCTATGGCACAGGTGAGCTTTGAGGCACGGGTGAGCAAGAAACGCTTAGGCATCAATGAGCGATTGCGGGTCGATTTTGAAATGAACATGGACGGCGACAATTTTCGCCCACCAAGCTTTGACGGCTTCAGAGTGCTGGGCGGTCCCAATCAATCGATCAGTAATTCATGGATCAACGGCCGCAGAACGTATTCCAAGACCTATAGTTTTTTCCTAGCACCGCAACAAAAAGGCACCCTAGCCATTGGTCAGGCCGTCATTGAAATTGATGAGGTGTTATATAAATCTTCACCGGTATCTGTTGAGATCACCGAGGCAGTACAAAGATCGAATGACGACAGCAATGCCGATTATTTGGCTAGTGAAAACGTGCATTTGGTTGCCGAAGTGTCTGATACCACTCCTTATCTCAATGAGGCCATTACTGTTGTCTATAAGCTGTATGTGTCTAATGAGGTAAGTATTACTGCCAATTGGCGCGAAATAGACGCCCCGAAATACGCGGATTTTTGGAGTCAATCTATTGACCAAAAGGGCCAAATGAAAATTTATGAGGGCGATTATGAAGGGGAGCCGTATCGTTATGTGATTTTAAGGACAACGGTTCTTTATCCACAAAAAACGGGTCCTTTGGAGATTGAACCATTGACCTTAGACGTACCCATAGATGTCCGTTCCAACAAGCGCGACTTTATCGGGCGTTTTATGATGACCCGAGTCAATAAAACGATCTCGGCGGGACGACAAACAATTCAAGCCAAACCACTGCCTTTGACCGAACAACCCGACGATTTTTCTGGGGCTGTGGGTGATTTTGATTTTGACCTTACCGCGAGTAAGACGCTTTTGGATGTCGGGGAATCGCTTGAGATCAAAGTAGGCGTTTCAGGAACGGGAAATTTAAAACTCTTCGAATTGCCAAAACCCAACTTTCCCAATGCTCTAGAGGTTTATGAGCCTACGCGTCAAGATAAAATAAAAACAAAATCCTCAGGAATGACGGGCTCCTTTGGCCAGCAGTATACGATTGTTCCGCAGGCTCAGGGGGCGTTTCCCATTCAATCTTTGTCGTTTTCCTATTTTGATCCAAAAAAAGAGATCTATATCACCAAAACATCTCAACCCCTGGTGATTGAGGTGGAGAATGGCCCTGTTTTACCCACAACACTGTCTCGTGACGAGGATACCGAAACCGGGCTTGCTGAGGAAATCCCGGCCAACAGGGGATTCAAATACATCAAACTCAAATCGGATTGGCAAACGATAAAAACGAAACCATTTTTTAATACGCGCATATTTTGGTTGTGGTTATTGCTGCCTTTGGGCTTGATTCCGCTTTGGTATGCTTACAGGAATTGGCACGCCAAGCGCCATGGTGATACCACGAAAAACACCATGCGACGCAGCCGACACCTGGCCAAAAAATACCTTTCAGAAGCTAAGGCACAGCGTCATAACCACGCCAATTTTTATGAGGCACTAGAGCGGGCGCTCCATAATTTTTTGAAAGCAAAACTCAACATAGCTACGAGCGATCTGTCTCAAGAAAACACAGCACATCTTTTGGCGCAAAAGGGTCTTGATGAGGGGGTTGTCGCGCAGTTTATTAGTTTGCTGAAGCGCTGCGACATGGCGCGCTATGCACCCAGTCTGCAAGGAGCGTCCGATCGCGATTTTGACGCTGCGAGGGAACTTATTGCCCTAATGGACAAACAACTCAGCTCATGATGAAAACAAGAATTTATTTTGGGTTATTGGTCTTTGGCTTATTGTGGTCATGGGCGCCCCTAATGGCACAAGCTGACAATTATTTTGACCAAGGCAAAGAACTTTATCGTGCAGAACGCTACCACGATGCAATCAAGCGTTGGGAGGCTGTTTTGTCGCTTAATCAGCAGTCATCGGCCCTTTATTTTAATTTGGGCAATGCGCATTATCAACTTAATGAACTGGGCCCAAGCATTTATTACTACGAAAAGGCATTAGCACTCACCCCAAATGACAGGGATGTATTGGCCAACAGAGGCTTTGTCCAAAACGCGTTAATTGATGTGAATCAGCCTATGCCTAAAACCCTTTGGGCCAAGTGGAATGAGCAAGTCATTACGCTACAAACAACAAAGCAATGGGCTATAATGGCTGTGCTGGCGATGATTGGTTTTGTCACATTGTTTTTGGTCTATTCATGGTCAATGTCTTCGTCATGGAAGCGCGGGTTCTTTGCCCTTTCCATGTGTTGTTTGGTCATAAGTATGTGTGCGGTTTTATTGGCTTTCAAATCCGACCAATTTACGGCTCAAGATCGCTGGGCCATTATTTTTGAGCCTGAACTTATTCTGCGCTCGGGACCAAGAGCGAGCGAATCTGTTGTGTTTGAGTTGCATGAAGGTACTAAAGTAAAAATATTGTCTTCTGAAGGCAATTGGCACTTGATCATGAGTCAAGATGGTCGTGAAGGCTGGGTTTTAGCCGAATCTATGCGGGAATTATAGCATTATTCAACGAGAGGTTGTATTTTTATCTCTAATGAAAAGCTTATGTTGTTTCAAAATTTAAGAGGAAATGTTCTTGGGGGAATTACCGCTGGAATTGTTGCCTTGCCGCTCGCACTTGCGTTCGGTGTCCAGTCAGGATTAGGCCCTAGTGCAGGTCTTTACGGTGCTATTTTCATTGGATTCTTTGCCTCATTATTTGGGGGGACACCTACCCAAATATCTGGCCCAACGGCACCCATGACAGCAGTTTCGATGGTTATTATAGCCGGAATCATGGCGAGCCACGAAGGAAACATAGAGCGTGCCTTGCCGTTTATTCTTGCGGTGTTTTTGCTGGCAGGCTTACTTCAGATTATCCTGGGACTCTCTGGGGTCGGGAAGTACATTCGGTATATACCAAACCCAGTGGTTTCTGGATTTATGACGGCCATTGGGGTCATCATATTACTAACACAAATTTTACCCGTTTTGGGTTATTATACTGCAAATGATCAGGCGTATATCAGCTCATTTAAACCCCATGCGGAAGAAGTTCTGTTGGACAAAATCTTGAAGGATGAGGCTGGAGAGGGTATTTTGGTTCTTGAAAACTTTAAAGAAACGGTCAAGCGTGCTGAAGCGCTAACCAAAGCGGAGATACACGACGAGGCCCTGACTTTGGCCAAAAAAGAAAGCTCAGGAGTTCTAGGCGCACTCACCGTGTTGCCTCGAGCGCTCGAAGGCTTTAATCCCCTCGAAGCTATTTTGGCGCTCCTTACCATTGGCATTATTTATGGCTTCCGCTACGTCACCAAGAAAATTCCAAGCACTTTGGTAGCTTTAGTAGTGGTATCATGTGGCGCGTATTTTCTGGGATTAGACTATTACCCCATCCAGTCCATACCCACCGGGATTCCTGCCATACAATGGTCTATTTTTTCCGAAGCGGGCTTTTCTGATTTGTCACCATATTTTTTTACAGCGCTGACACTTGCCTTTTTAGGAGCCATTGACTCTTTGCTGACCTCTGTTGTGGCGGATAATATGACACGGACCAAACACGACCCCAATAAAGAATTGATTGGTCAAGGTATAGGAAACAGCGTTGCTGCTCTTTTTGGCGGTCTGCCAGGAGCAGGAGCAACCATTCGAACAGTTGTAAATATTAATGCCGGCGGAACCCAGAAACTTTCGGGCATGGCGGCGTCGTTATTATTGCTGTCTGTTTTGTTGTTGGCCGGCCCTGTGGCTTCATTAATTCCTGCGGCAGTGCTGGCTGGAATTTTGGTGACCGTGGGGATTGGTGTTATGGATTATAGAGGACTTAGAGCCATCCCAAAAATGCCTAAGAACGAAGTGGTCGTGATGTTGGTCGTCCTTGTGCTGTCCGTTTTTTGGAACCTTGTTTATGCAGTAGGTATTGGCTTTGTCTTGGCGACCCTGATTTTTATGAAAAAAATTGGCGATCTCAACACGAGTATGTCTCAAGTGCTTCCCTTAGATCCCAGTCAAATCTCAGAATCATCAGACCTCACCAATCAAGAAAGGGTCCCTAATTTAAAACACAATATTTTTGTCAAAGAACTTAAAGGCCCCTTATTTTTTGGGTTTACATCAGCGTTTCAGCTATTGGCCAAAAAGATACCGTCCAATGCGGAAATCATTATTGTGAAAATGCAAGAGGTGCCTTATATGGACCAGTCAGGCCTTTATGCCTTTGAAGAAGTGCTCCACGAATTCGCCCGTCTTGAAGTGAGAGTGTTTATCGTTGGACTACAAAAACAGCCGAGTCTTATGATGCATACCATTGATTTAATTCCTGGAGTGATTCCACAGGCGGATGTCTTTGTCAATTATCAGGAAGCCCTTGAAGCCATAAAGAGGCTGGATTAAAAAGCTTGATAAAGCGCGGCAAATCGCTATTGCTGGCCTGGATGCGAATCTGTTTCTTCGGTATTTGTTTTTTGAACAAACCCTTTTATTTTTGGCCAGACATTAGGCGCCATGTCGGCGACAAACGGATATATGCGCGACGCTTCTGTTGCTGTTTTGATGCCTTTGCTCTCTAAAAGATTCTGAGCGTTGAGAAACCAAATACAAAGGCTACACAGAAACATCATTTGCAGGGTATATATCAAGCCCCCCAAAAGCTTATTGAACAATCCCAGCGCGATCAGGCCCATCAACTTGGTTAGGGCTTTGCCCAAAAAGCTCACCCCAATAACGACTGCCAAAAAAGTGGTGATAAAGCTGATCCAACTGACCGATCGAGCAGACCAAGAGAACCACAGATTTAAATAGTGCGCGGTGAATTCTGAAAAATTGAGGGCGCAGTAGACCCCCAGAACCAAGCCAATCAAAGAAGCTAAAGTTGCTACAAGCCCTTTGCGAAATCCCCACAAAAATGAGACGGCTAAAACGACAACCAGAATGAGATCAACACGATTCATATAGCGAGATATTGGTAAAGATAGGATTTCTTAGCAAATCGAATTAATTCGTCTTATTTTTGTGCTCATATGTCTCGAGATGCCTTATTAAAGTCCCGCTGGGAAAAATTAGTACAAAAGCTGAGTGCTCAATTTTCAGATGGGGATGCTCTGGATTTGGATGCGATTATTTACTTAGTCGGTGTACAAGAGCTCGGACAAATTCACCGAAGTTTTAAGAAGGACGAAAAGCTCAATTTAATGCACATTGCTATATGTAAGGTGCTTGAGCCATACGGGTATTATGCCTTCGATTATGTCGATGAACAGGGGTGGCCTCATTACAAGAATTTAGAGCAACTGCCTGCTTTAAAAGCAGGAGAACAGTCTGTACTTATGAAAGAAGCCATTGTCCAGTATTTTTTAGACCACAAAGTCCTCGATTAAGTTCTGAGAAAATCCGTATTTTTACGCCTGAAATCTCGTCCACCTCATGATCGATCAGATAAAAGACCATATCGCAAAAGTCCATTCTTTTCATACCGAAGCCCCGGATGCTTTGGAGGCATTTCGTATTGAGTATTTGGGCAAGAAAGGAATTTTAAATGAATTTTTCACGGCCTTCAAGAGCGTGCCCAACGACCAAAAGAAAAGCTTTGGTCAGGCCGTAAATGAGCTTAAGGCTGCCGCCGAAGCCCGTGTGGCAAGCCTCAAGGACGCTATCGAAGGACGAGAAGTTACTCAGGGTCAATATGGTGATCTGACGCGCCCCGGTATGCCGATGGCCTTGGGAGCAAGGCACCCGATCTCCCTAGTCAAGAACCGCATTATTGAAATCTTTTCACGCATTGGGTTTAACGTATCCCAAGGACCTGAAATTGAAGATGACTGGCATAATTTTACGGCATTAAATCTTCCACAATACCACCCGGCAAGAGACATGCAGGACACATTCTTTATCCAGACCGATCCAGACATTCTGCTCAGAACACATACCTCATCGGTGCAAGTGCGTTACATGGAAGAGCATAAGCCACCCATCCGAACCATTTCGCCAGGACGCGTTTATCGCAATGAAGCGATATCGGCCCGCTCTCATTGTTTCTTTCATCAAATAGAAGGGCTATATGTTGATAAAGAGGTGAGCTTTGCGGATCTAAAGCAAACGCTTTCTTATTTTACTACTGAACTTTTTGGCACCTCCAAAATAAGGTTGCGGCCGTCGTATTTTCCTTTTACTGAGCCTAGTGCCGAAGTGGATGTCTATTGGGGATTAGAAACAGAAACAGATTATAAAATGACTAAAGGAACAGGCTGGCTCGAAATTATGGGCTGCGGAATGGTCGATCCTAATGTGCTCAAAAATTGTGGCATTGACCCTAACGAATACTCTGGCTTTGCTTTTGGTATGGGGATTGATCGAATTGCACTATTGCTCCACCAAATTCCTGATATTCGCTTGTTGAGCGAAAACGACACCCGTTTTCTAGAGCAATTCAAGAGTAGCTTCTAACAAAACCAGACCGATTAGTCTAGTTTTTCTATCAACTTTTTAAAGACTTTTTTAGGTGCATTACCTTCGTAAAGGATGCTGTAAACTGCATTGATGATTGGTGTTTTAGCCTTGTCATCTCCTTTATTTTCGTTGAGGAGGTAAGCGCTTTTTGCCGCGTAATAACCTTCTGCCACCATATTCATTTCCATCATGGTACTTTTGACGGTATAGCCTTTGCCGATCATCGTGCCAAACATTCGGTTACGGCTAAAAAGGGAATATCCCGTCACTAACAAATCACCTAGGTATGCCGAGTCGTTGATATTGCGCTTCATACGATGCACCTTTTTGACATAGCCTTTCATTTCGCGAATAGCATTACTCATGAGAACACTCTGAAAATTATCGCCATAACCAAGTCCGTGGGCGATGCCTGCCGCTAAGGCGTAGATGTTTTTGAGCATGGCGGCATATTCGGTCCCGATGATGTCATCGCTTATGGTGCATTTGATATAGGCACAACTCATGGCACTACTGACCCGAATCGCCTGCTTCTTATTCATACAGGCTATGGTGAGAAAGGATAGACGTTCTAGAGCGACTTCTTCTGCGTGGCAAGGACCAGTGATGACTCCGATGGATTCTATGGGGATATTATAGTGAACATTTAAATGCTCACCTACGATCAGATTACTTTGAGGAACAATGCCTTTTATGGCAGAAAAGAACCTTTTACCTTCTAATGAGACCGTGATATTTTGCAGCTCACTTTCGATAAACGCTGAAGGAATGGCAAGAATAATGGTGTCGGCAAGGCCGATAATTTCGTTGATGTCGTTACTTAATAGGAGTTGGCGTGTATTGAATTCGACAGAGCTGAGGTAATTAGGGTTGTGGCTTTCAGAGGTAATATGTTCTATAGCTGAGGTATTTCGCATGTACCAGCCCACCTGCTCTTGCGTTTCGCAAAGTATTTTGACAATTGCTGTTGCCCAGCTGCCACCGCCAATGACGCCATAGGTCGGTTGAGGTCTTGTTGTTTGGTCATTCATAAATCAAATTTACACAAATAGTCTTTGCCTTCGAGGACTAGCCTTATTTTTTAGGCCTGATCCAACACCCCAGTCAGTCTGAGGCGCTTAAAAAGTTTAACATTAGATTGTGATTTGGCCAACAATCTCGGGAGCAGACCAGCGTTATTAATATGTTGTTAGAAATGATGCCCATGTGGCATCACCAAAAAAGTAATTTTTTTGATTGGTTGTTTAGTTAGTTGAAGCCGCCTTGTTTGATCCGTCAAATAAGGCGGTTTTTATTTATAAAAGTTCATTTCATCTATATAGGTCCAAACAGACTCGGGAAGCATGGGGCGTATATCCCGACCTTCTTTGATGGCTTGGCGTATAAATGTGGCTGAAATTTCAAAAACAGGAGCGTCAACCCGGTGAATGGTACCCGGCATGCTGAGATCCTGATGAGGTTTTCCCTCAAAATGCCGAGGATAGACATAAAGAGGAAAATGCTCGAGAATCCAATGGTAATTCTTCCATTTGCGAAAACCATATAAGTTATCCTCTCCAAGAATGAGGGCAAATTGATGTTCTGGAAATTGTTCTTGAAGATGCGCCAAGGTGGTGGCGGTATAATTGGGTTGCGGCAAGTTAAATTCGATACGACTAGCCTTGAGCCTGGGGTATTTTTCGATGGCTTGTTCTACAAGTGCTGCACGATGGATGTCGGGGAGCAGACTCTGTTTGGATTTTAAAGGATTAAGTGGTGTGATGACAAACCATACTTGGTCCAAACCACCGAATTCTGCAAAATAATGGGCCAAATTCAAATGCCCCAAATGAATCGGGTTGAAGGTGCCAAAAAAGAGCCCAATGGTTTTGCCTTTACCGTCCATTTATTCGGTATGATTGAGGATGAGTGCTTTTGCCTGGCCTACGGCTTGTGTTAGCTCGTTATTGACCAAGCATTGGTCAAAAAACTGCGCCAGGGTCATTTCTTGAACCGCCTTAGCCATGCGCATCTCAATTTTTTCTAGGGATTCAGTTCCACGTGATTCAAGGCGTCTTTTGAGTTCCTCAATACTTGGGGGCATCACAAAAATAGCCAAGGTGTCTTCCGGATAGACGTTTTTTATAGCGAGACCTCCTTTGACATCGACGTCAAATAAGACATTAATACCTTGTTCTCTCAGGTGCTGTACATGCGCTTTGTCCGTGCCGTAAAAATGATCAGGATAAACCTCTTCCCATTCGAGAAACGCGCCCTGCTCTGCCCTATGTTTAAAATCCTCTGGTGTCAAAAACAAATAATCGACGCCGTTTTGCTCCTGACCGCGTGAAGCTCTTGAGGTCGCAGAAATAGAAAAGGACAAGTTTAGTGCAGGATCTTTGAGTAGTTCACGAACGATGGTAGTCTTGCCGCTTCCTGATGGGGCTGAAAACACAATAAGTTTGCCTAAGGGTTTCATTAGAGAACGTTTAGCGCTTGTTCTTTTATTTTTTCGAGTTCGTCTTTCATTTGAACCACTGCCTGCTGCATCGGCGCAAAATTTGATTTGGAACCGATCGTATTGATTTCTCGTCCTATTTCTTGAGTGATGAAGCCGAGTTTTTTACCGTTAGAATCCCCAGAGGCTAAGTTCTCCATAAAATAATTAAGATGATTGTCCAGGCGCACAATTTCTTCGGTGATGTCGTACTTCTCGAGATAATAAATAAGCTCTTGTTCAAAGCGATTTTGATCTATATTTTGCTCAAGTTCCTCCAAGGATTTGGTCAAGCGCTCTCTAACATTGGGGATGCGTTGGCCGTCTAATTCCTGAATTTTCACAAGGAGTTGGCCAATCTGACCGATCCGTTGTTTGAAATCTTGTTCCAAGACTTGGCCTTCATCTTTTCGGTAGGTGATGAGTTCATTGACCGCCTCTTGAACGCCACTCATGATTTGTTCAAAAAGAGCTTCGTCGGGTTCTTCACGCTCGGTTCTCATGGCTTCAGGTAGGCGAATAGCAATCTTTAAGTAATCAATATCGTCGCCTGGGGCCAAATGACTCAACTGCTCCATATAGGAGGTGATGAGCTCATTATTGATTCCGGTCTTTGTTTGACTCCCGGTTGTTTCTATAAAAATAGAAACATCGATTTTTCCACGCTGCAGGGCCTTGGCCACAAAATCTCTTACTTGCAGTTCTTTTTCGCGGTATTGACTCGGCATTCTCGTGCTGAGATCAATCCCTTTGCTGTTCAGGGATTTAATTTCAACAGTCAATTTTTTGGAGGGCATTTGCAAAACACTTTTGCCAAAACCGGTCATGGAATAAATCATAAGGCCATTAAATTAGGTGTAAAGGTACAAAATATCAACATGGACTGTGGCCTTATTTCGGATTCCCTTTTTTATCAAAGTGCCTGTTAAGGTGGCGCTCGGTGAGTAAAACACTGTACAAAATAAGTAATGTGTTCCCGATACAAACCCCCAGAAAATTGAACTCAGGGATCAAGAAATAAAAGACAACAGGAAACCCAAAGCTCCATAAGGAGACCTTGATCATGACTTGCATTGAGAAGGTATTAGCCACCTCCCAAACATTCTGATTGGCCATGGAGCGCTGCGTTCTATAACCATAAAGGGCATTAATCTTTTTTGGGGGAAACGCCTTAAAAATTAAGAAAAGCAACAACATGAAAACACAGTAACCAAGACCGAACAATAATTGTTGTTCTGGGGACAACTCTACTGATGAAATTAATGCAGGCATGCCAAAAAATTAGTCCAGACGTTTGATTTTGATGTTGCGATACGCCACGACATCACCATGGTCTTGGAGCCCAATATGGCCAGTAGCGAATTTGCCGAATACGGGCCAATCTGCAAATTTTGAAGCAGCGACCATAGCCTCCCATTTAGGACCATGCAGCGGGAATTCAACGATGACCTGCCCATTCATGATGCTGGTTCCTTGATTGTTTTCCTGATCAATTCTGAGGACAGCCTGATTCCATTGCCCCGCAGGGTTGGTGTAGTCATCGCTCGGGGCGATCATGTCGTACAAAGCACCAGCAGTGTGTCGGCCCTCGCCAACAAAAGCATCGGGATGACGCTCATTGTCGAGCACCTGAATCTCTGGTCCTGATTGATAGGCTTCTGGGTATTCCGGGTTTTCGTGAACACCCCAAAAAATACCACTGTTACCCCCTTCTGCGATCTTCCATTCTAGAGAAAGTTCGAAGCTGGTATAGGTGTTTTTGGTAATAATGTTTTGCCCCCCTTCAGCCCCTGGCGTAAAGACCATGGCGCTGTCTGCGATTGACCATTGTTCGGACATACCTGGCTTGAGATACCCGCGCCATTGATCGAAATTAGTGCCGTCAAATAGGATTTCCCATGTGCTTTGTTCTACAGTCATCTCATTGGTGTTTTCGGGTGCGTTTTTGGTTTGGTTGTTTTGGCAGGCGACAAGGCTCATACTGACAAAAATAATACGGAAGAGTTGTTTCATAATGGTTGGTTTTAAACAAAGTTATGCTCCAATATACCAAAAACAGGCCCCATCATAAGCAAGGGCTTAGTACATTCTTGGGGCTGGGTCTTGGAGACATTTTAACCAGCCAGAGACGTCGTTACGTCGGCATGCTATTTTAGGTTAAGCCAAGTATTCTTTTAAGGTGATCTTGGTCAATTTCTGCGCCGGCAAAGTCGTCAAAACGTTTTTGAGTGGCTTCAATAATATGATTCTGTATGAATTTTGCGCCTTCTCGAGCGCCTTGCTCGGGACTCTTGATCACGCATTCCCATTCCATTACTGCCCAAACATCACAGCCGTATTCGGTCAGTTTGCTAAAGACAGATTTGAAGTCGATTTGACCATCACCCAAAGAGCGGTATCGCCCAGCACGGTCTTTCCAATCGCCATAACCACCAAAGGCACCGCGTTTTCCATCGGGCAAAAACTCACTGTCTTTGACATGAAAGGCTTTGATAAACTCATGGTAATGATCAATGTAAGTAAGGTAATCCAATTGCTGGAGTACAAAATGGCTTGGGTCATAAAGGATATTTACGGCCTTATGATTTCCGGTAGCCTTTAGGAATCGTTCAAAGGTCACGCCATCGTGAAGGTCCTCGCCAGGATGAATTTCGTAACAAACTGCCACACCATTTTCTTCGAAAGTGTTGAGCAATGGAAGCCAGCGTTTGGCTAATTCTTCAAAACCCATCTCCACTAAACCAGCAGGCCGCTGTGGCCATGGGTGCCACGTATGCCAAAGCAGCGATCCGCTAAATGTGGCATGAGCTGTGAGGCCTAGATGCTTGCTCGCCTTTGCGGCACTGATGAGTTGTGCTCTGGCCCATTCGGTGCGTTTTTTCGGGTTGTTTTTGCAATCATCCGGAGCAAAATTATCAAACATTAGGTCATAAGCCGGATGGACTGCAACCAATTGACCTTGAAGGTGTGTAGACAACTCTGTAATCTCCAAACCAAAACTGTTGATTTTACCTTTGAGCTCGTCACAATAATCTTTGCTGGAACCTGCTGCGGTGAGATCGATCAATCGGGACTCCCAGGTTGGTATTTGGATCCCTTTGTACCCCAAATCAGCAGCCCATTGACATAAGCCCTCGAGCGAGTCAAAAGGCGCTTTATTGTCCATGAATTGAGCCAGAAATACAGCAGGTCCTTTAATGGTTTTCATCATAATGGTTTATAAGCTTTTCCAGATGTTTCCCTCGCGATGAGAGTCCACCGTAGTTTCAATAAATTTCATACCACGAACACCATCGGACATGCTCGGAAATTCCCCAGGCGCATAGTCTTCGCCGCGAACAGCTTTGGCCATTCCTTTGTAAATATTGCCCATGGCATCAAAAATACCTTCGGGATGCCCTGGCGGTAATTTGGTCCCATCCAACGAAAATGCTGAGTTATATCCATGCCCAGGCTTTAAGACTTGCGCAGGCTGATTGTCTTTGAGATAGTGAAGATAATTGGGGTTTTCTTGTGCCCACTTCAGCGCGCCGGTTTGGCCATAAATGGCAATGGTAAAATTATTTTCTTCGGCTGTAGCAATTTGACTTGCGCGTAAAACACCTTTGACATGTGGTCCAAATCGAAGCAAAACAGTCCCATCAATATCCATTTGGTTGTCCTGGTACAAGTGATTTAGATCTGCCAAAACAGATTGGACCTCTAGGCCGGTGACAAACTCAAGCATCTGGTAGGCGTGCACCCCGATATCACCCATACAGCAACTGATACCGGATTTATCGGGTTGTAAGCGCCAGGTGGCCTGTCGCTTTTCCTGGTCGTGGATGATGGAATTAATCCAGCCTTGGTAATACTGGGCATCAACTTTTTGCACAGCACCAATGGCACCATCAGCAATCATGCTTTTCATCTGACGCACCATGGGATAACCCGTGTAGGTGTGTGTCAAAGCAAAGTGGACGCCGTGTTCTTGATGCAATTGTGCCAAGAGCAGCGCTTCACTATGGGTCATGGTCATGGGTTTTTCACAGATCACATGAAACCCATTTTCCATAAGCTTTTTGGCCATTGGAAAATGCAGAAAGTTTGGCGTGAGTACAGAAAACACCTGTATGCGCTCGTCTTTTGGGCGTTTTAGTTCTTCCGCCACCATGGTATCAAAATCTGGGTAAATCCGGTCCAATGGCAGCCCGATTTCTTCGGCAAAGGCCTTGTTCAAGGCATAATCTGGATTAAACACAGCACCGGTTAAGGCATAAGCATCAAACATAGAAGCGGCCACACGATGCAGGACACCAATGAGTGAATCTCCGCCGCCACCAAGGACACCCCAACGTATCTTTTTACTCATAAACTATTCTTTGTAATCGATAGATTCATTCTTAAAAAACAAGGCAAAAATAACAAATACAGCTACTGCAAATAGCGCCGGTAATTGCCAAATTGCGGTCCAGTCGTGACCCTGATCAACAACATGCGCATCGGTTATTTTTCCAGCGATATAAAAGCCAATCAACATGCCCACCCCATAGGTGGCCAAGGTGATGAGGCCTTGTGCAGCACTTTTTACTTTTTCTCCAGCCTTACTATTGGTATAGATTTGCCCTGAAACAAAGAAGAAGTCATAACAAATCCCGTGCAAGGCAATGCCAAAGAGGAGCATAAAGGCCAATTCACCAGAGTTGCCGTAGGCAAAGAGAATATAACGCAAGGCCCACGCAAGCATACCCACCAATATGGTTGTTTTAAATCCGAATTTTTTGAAAAAATACGGCAACAATAACATGAATAATACCTCAGAAATTTGACCAATGGTCATTTTGCCTGTAGCATTCTCCACACCAATTTCGGACAAAAACGGGTTGGCGTTTTGGTAGTAGAAGGCAAGCGGAATGCAAATAAGAATCGAAGAGACAAAAAAGATCAAGAAGTTTCTGTCTTTGAGCAATTTGAGCGCATCCAGACCTAAAATATCACCTAAAGATAGACGGCTTCCGTCATTGGCTTGGGGTGGTGTTTTTGGCAATGAAAAACTGAATAAGCCCAGAACGGCCGAAGCAACAGCCACCATAAGGAAGGTGTTTTGCAACATCCCCTTGTCCCCAGCAATTTCTGGATTCGGATCCCAGTGGAAAAGATAACTGATGGCCAAGCCTGCCACAATCCAACCTACTGTGCCCCAAACGCGGATAAGAGAAAAATCCTTCGCAGGGTCTTTCATTTGGTTAAAGGATACCGAGTTGACCAATGCCAGTGTTGGCATATAGGCGATCATGTAGCCTAAGACATAGGGATAAAATGCGGCAAAGTCAGTTGCTAAATACATTTGATACATCAGCAGGGCACCTATAACGTGCAGGACGCCAAGAATGCGTTCGGCATTAAAAAAGCGGTCGGCAATAAGGCCTATAATAAATGGAGCAATAATAGCCCCCCACGATTGTGTGGAATAAGCCATTCCGGTTTCTGCGCCTGTGGCGCCTAAATTATTCCCTAAGAAAGTGCCCATGGTGACAAACCATCCGCCCCAAATAAAAAATTCGAGAAACATCATGAAGGACAGTTGAAAGCGAGTGGTTGCGTTCATAATTAAGACGGGTTAAAGTGCTAATGTTTTTTCGATGAGTGTTTTGGTAGCTAACATCCCTGGAAGCGGATCTTCGACCTGGCCTTCAAACTCGACACCTATGAATCCCGAAAATCCGGAATCTTTTACCAGACCTAATATTTTGCTAAAGTCCATACTGGTTTCTTCACCGTTAGCATCGAAGGCATAGGATTTGGCAGAAACGCCTTGAGCATAGGGCATCAATTCTTCGATACCGAGATAGCGGTCGTATTCTTCGACGCAAGGAGCGCTCCAACGGGCGTCATTTTCTCTGCGCATGCAAAAGTTGCCAAAATCAACAAGGGTCCCGCAGTTTGCCATGCCGACCCCTTCCATTACCTGGACCAACAATTTAGCATCACTAGAATGACCGCCATGATTTTCCACTAAAATCGAGATGTTTTGCTCGGCCGCATAAGTGCTTAATGCTGCTAGAGACCGGATGGAGTTGGCTGCCCATTCTTGGCGATCTGCGGCGCCAAATAGGTTCACTCGAATCGCTTTACAACCCAAAAAAGCAGCCGCATCAACCCATTTTTTATGGTTTTCTACAGCTTGTTGTGAGACCGATTCGTCATTTTCGGAAAGATCTCCTTCTCCATCGACCATGATCAAAACATTCTGCATGCCTAAGGCATCACTGCGTTGTTTAAGGACTTTTAGAATGCTATCAAGGCCTTGGTCTTTCATGGGGTAATTTACTTGGTCGCTCACATATAGCTGACTAACATATTCCAAGCCGGTGTAGCCCAAATCCTTGGCTGTAGCCGCAAAATCCATTGGGTCGGCTTGTCCTGTAAAAACAAGGCGATTGATGGACCACTGCGCTAAAGAGATTTTAAATTCTTGTGCGGTGGAGGTGTTTTCGGCCTCGGGAGCGGATTTAATAGCGGGGTTATTGCAGCTTGTCATCATGGTTAAAGCAACAAGAAGAGGAAGGATTTGGTTCATTATAGGTTCTCATTATTAAATTGGTTAATTAGGAGTTCTAAGTTAAATCTTTTTTGTCGAAAAGGTTTGATTGGGCAAAGAGAACTCAAGAATTGAAAGTTCGAAATCGTTTTCGGGACCATTTTCGGGAGCAATAAAAGCCAATTTGTTTGTATTATAGAGAAAATAACATGAAATTCGAATGTTCTTTTTCCTGCCTTTTTCTTTGGGCCCTAGTAAAGAACCACAAACGACCATAATATAAAACTACCGAATAATGACACATCCAAATGAACAGTTCGACGCCATTGTCGTGGGATCTGGAATCAGTGGAGGCTGGGCAGCAAAAGAGCTTTGCGAAAATGGCCTCAAGACCTTAGTCCTTGAAAGAGGGAGAATGGTCAAGCACATAGACGATTACCCAACGGCCAATCTTGACCCATGGGATCTAGAGTTTAAAGGCCGACAAACTGTCGAAGAGCAAAAAAAACAAGTAAAGCAATCCCGAACCGGCTATACAACCGATGCTGTTTCAGCACATTGGTTTGTCGATGATATTGTCCATCCGTATAACGAAGTCAAGCGATTTGACTGGATACGGGGATATCATGTTGGTGGTCGCTCGATCATGTGGGGGCGCCAAACTTACCGCTGGAGTGAGTTCGATTTTGAGGCTAATAAAAACGATGGCATTGCCGTCGATTGGCCTGTGCGCTACAAGGACATCGCCCCTTGGTATGACAAGGTCGAAGAATTCATCGGCGTCAGTGGCGAGGCTTTAGGATTAGACGTATTGCCTGATGGTGTGTTTTCACCACCGATGGAGCTCAATTGCGCTGAGCGCGATTTACGCGAAAAAATAGAAAATACTTATGACGATGGTCGTGTCTTGACTATTGGCCGTGTCGCACATCTTACGGGAGAGAAGACCCATGAAGGGCGTTCGAATTGTGTTTACCGCAATCGATGTGTTCGTGGGTGTCCTTTTGGGGGGTACTTTAGCAGTATCTCTTCGACCCTGCCGGCAGCAGAGCGTACGGGCAATATGACCCTAAGACCGAACTCCATTGTCCATGAAGTCATTTATGACCCACAAACACAAAAGGCAACGGGCGTTCGCGTAATCGATGCGGACACTGGAGAGAAAATGGTGTTCGAAGCCAAAGTCATTTTCTTGTGTGCTTCCTCCATTGCGACAGCGGGCATTTTGTTACAATCCAAAAGCGACCGTTTCCCGAATGGAATGGGGAATGATTCAGGAGAGGTTGGTCATAATATTATGGACCACCACTTCAAAGCAGGGGCATTTGCCGATGTTGAAGGATTCGAAGACCAGTACTTCAAAGGACGCCGTCCCAACGGAATCTATATTCCGCGATTTAGAAATATTGGCGGTGTGACAGATCAACCGAACTTTAAAAGAGGGTATGGATATCAAGGAGGCGCCTCACGTGGACGGTATGAAGAATTAGTAGCGGAGCTGGGCTATGGCCAAGATTTGAAAACTGCGGTAAGTGAGCCAGGAAAATGGAGCATGCTCCTGATGGGATTTGGTGAATGCTTGCCCTACCACGAAAACAAAATGGAACTGAACTACGACAAGACAGATCAGTGGGGCTTACCCACGATTACCTTTGACGCAGAATGGAAAGAAAACGAATACGAGATGCGGAAGGATATGGTCCAGCAAGCGATGGACATGCTTGAAAAAGCAGGCTACAGCAATATTCGCCCATGGGATGAGCCGGGCGCACCAGGATTAGGAATCCATGAGATGGGAACAGCGCGAATGGGGCACGACCCAGAAACATCAGTTTGTAATGGCAACAATCAGTTGCATGCCGTGCCGAATGTATACTGTACGGACGGATCATTCATGACCTCGGCCAGTTGCGTGAACCCTTCACTAACGTATATGGCCTTTACGGCCCGTGCTGCCGCGCATGCGGTTGCGCAACTTAAAAACGAAGCCTAATGGATAGAAGACAAGCCTTACGGAATATAGGATGGGGGAGCGGTGCTTTGGTCGCCACACCAACCATCTTGAGTTTATTGCAAAGTTGTAACCAGAACCCGGGATTTTCGCCCGTGTTTCTGAGTCAAGGCCAAGGTCACGCCTTAAAAATGATGGTAGACCTCATGCTGCCTAGTGACCCTGAAGTTCCAGGAGCAGTCGCGATGGGTGTTCATAAATTCATGGACCTTTATTGGAATGACGTGCTGGTTTCTGCAGAGGACCTGCCCGCTCTAGAAGACGAATTCACAAAGGTACCTGCCGGTGGCCAACAGAAAAGTGTTCGCAATGGATTTACGGCTTTGGAAACCGTTTTTCAAAGTCAATTCGGCGAAGAATTGGCCTCTGGAGAGTCTGAAGAATTCCGCACGCTATTGTCGCAATACCTGAAAGCGCCTAAAGAAACGCAAGAGGCTTATTCGAGCGAAATGTGGGCCTATCAAATGGCTTTAAAAGAAGACCCCAATGCCACAGCAAGCTCAGAAGCTATGACCTATGGTTTATTAACAGGCATCCGCGGTTTGGCTATTTGGGCCTGGAAGCGCATGGAGTTTATAGGAGAAGATGTCTTGTGGTATGATCCCGTTCCAGGTGTTTATGATGGTTGTATCCCAATCAGCGAAGCTGGAAATGGGAAAGTGATGTCTCTATAGAAGGCACTTGCTAAAACAATTAGAATATAAAAAGGAGCTCATTTGAGCTCCTTTTTGTTACACGGGTAATGTCATTTACGCATTATTTTTGCGATGTCAAAGCAATAAAGAGCTTACTCGGTCACGATCAATTGACCCCTCATCATCGAGGAGTGCCCTGGGAAACTACAGATAAAATCATAAACGCCAGGGGCTGGAGCATCAAAGATAATGACATCGCTTTGTCCACCACCAAGCATTTTGGTATGCACGATCACCGCCACACCATCATTAGGAATCCAATCAGTTTTGGCACCGCTGGCAGCCGCCTGATTAGCGAAGCCAACAATATTGGTGTCTGGCTTAAGCAGCACAAAGTTATGCCCCATAATACGCTTGTCCATTTTGCCTACATGACGAAAGGTGAGTTTGATGGGCTTTCCCGCAGAAGCTTCAAGAGTCTTCTTGTCGAACTGCATGGCATCGTTACCGGTTAGGGCCAATGTTGTTTGGTTCGATGACTCTGGAGCCGTTGTCGCGGACACGCCTATTTTAAGGGGTTCTTTTTTTGAGGCAGCATCGCCACAAGAAAAAAACACGACCGCTGCTGATATTAAAATGAGCCAAGACTTCATAATTTAGATTTTATGGGTTAAAAAATCGAGCGCACGTGTCTCGTTATAGTAAATATTGGAGGAGGTATAAAAGCCCACGTGGCCTCCGTGTTTTGGGCTTTCAAGATAAATGTTTTTGGCTTCCTTCGCAAATGCAATTGGCAGACAATTGGCAGACAAAAAAGTATCATTTTGCGCATTAAGTATCAAGGTCGGGCACTTGATCTGGTCCAAATAGTCAATAGGACTGTTGGCGGTATAATACGCCTGGCCATTGGCATAACCATGAATAGGCGCTGTATATAGATCATCAAAGTCTTTCAAGGATCGAATGGCCCGAGCGGCATTGCGCTGCAGATCATCAGGAAATTGACGTTGCTTTTGTCGGTATTTTTGCTTGAGGGTTTGGAGAAACGCGATCTGATAGATACGGTTATCGGGCTGACTCAGACGCTGCATCGAAGCACTAAGATCTAATGGGGTCGAAACAGCAACGGCCTTTTTGATGTGCTCATGGGCTCCCAGGTTTTTCCCTAAATAATTTAGAAGTAAACTCCCCCCTAAACTAAAGCCGATGGCGGTTAATTCAGCGTAATCTTTGGTGCGCTTTATGTGACGGACGACATCATCGAGATCGTCAATTTTGCCCGCATTATAAGAAACGACTTTCTGGTTCATTTGTCCTGAACATCCCCTAAAATTCATGGCGCAAATGTCATAACCGGCGGCCAAAAGCACATGGGCTTGGCCAACAATATAGGAGCGTTGTGCATTGCCCTCAAGTCCATGTAGCAAGAGCACCGCCCCTTGGGCTGTTTTTGTGGTGAACGACCAGTCCAAATCGACAAAATCTCCATCGGATAAGTTGATGCGTTCGCGCTCATATTTTAGTGGCGCCATACACCGCAATTTGGCCGAATAAATGGTCGATAAATGACCACTTTTTAGCCAGCCTTTGCGTTGATAAGATGAGGGAATATGGGGCATTTCTTGGGCGGAAAATTATTGCCTAAATTTACATTAAAATATAAGTAAGTGTATACAAAAAAATTTGAAATGCGTTGGAGCGATATCGACTCCAATCTCCACCTACGCAACAGTGCTTATGTCGATTATATGAGCCACACGCGAATGAGTTATTTTTCTGAAAAAGGCATTTCGCAATCCCGGCTTAGCGCGCTGTCACTAGGTCCCGTGGTGCTGCATGAGCACATACATTATTTTAAAGAAGTCCTGGTCGGTGGTCCGGTGACGGTTTCTTTGGCCCTAACGGGACATTCTCAGGACGGGGTGTTCTTTTCTTTTGTCCATAATTTTTATAATGATTCGGGTCAAAATTTGGCGCGCTGCCGTATGTTGGGGGCCTGGATTGATTTAAAGACCAGGAAGTTGACTCCACCGATGGCCGAAATGTGGACCTTTTTGGAGGGGATCCCGAGGGCAGAAAATTTCCACGAACTCACCAAAGAAGACCTTAGGGCTTTTGGAGAATATCCACAAGACCTAACTGCCGAGACGCTGTCTGCTGCTGAGGTAGACGCCGGCAAAAATAAATAGCGCTGCAAAAATACGAATGGCATTCAAATGATCGACACCAGAGGCAAGGGCAACAATTGTCGCAATAATGGGCTGTAAATAAATAAAGGCACCAATGGTCGAAGGGCTGAGTTGTTTCAGTGCAAAAATATTGAACAAGTAGGTCAGTACCGTGGTGGCAACCACCACAAAACAGAGCCGCCAAATCGAATCAAAACTCAAGCTTGTCCAGGCGACCTGCGAAAACTCTTGATAGCCCAAGGGGATATTCAAGGGAATAGCGATCAGAAAAAAATACTTCATCAGTGTGATGGCATGGTATTTATGAGTGAGGGGCTTTACCAGAATCAGGTAAATGGAATAGGAGAATGCGTTGAGCATAAAGTAGAGGTTGCCCAAAGGAATGTTTGGGGCATTGGTTTGTGTCGGCACATCAAGTAATACAAGGCCTAATGCGCCTGCCAAACCAATAAAAATTCCCGTAGCCTTGAGGGCGCTAATGGACTCTTTCAAAAATATCCGGCCTAAGACCAAAAGAATTACAGGAACTAAGGTGATGACAACGGAAGAATTAATAGGAGTCGACAATTCTAGGCCTTTGAAAAAAGAGGTCATGTTGATGGACATGCCAAATAGAGCACACCAGAAAAACAGCATCCGGTCTTTTTTGTCTACACGTTCTTTTGGAAAGAATTGGGCGATGAGCCAAAACAATATTGCTGCGCCAACAACACGCAACAAAATAAAGGCATGCGGCCGAATGACTTCGGGCATTAGCCCTTTGGCAATGGTATGGTTGGCCCCATAAATAATGCTGGCGCCCGAGGCCGCCATCAATGCCAAATTCCTCAGTTTAATTTTCTGTTTCAAGACGGTGTTGTAAGTTGTCGACAGTACTTTTGGCTGACCCAATAAAAATATCTTGGCCAACAACCACTACCGGTCGTTTTAAGAAGGTGTAATGTTCCAGCAGGAGCGCTTTATAGCGGTCTTCATCGAGTGTTTCGTTCTGTAATTGCCGTTCTTGAAAAAGCTTGGCACGGCGACTGAACAAAGCACTGTAAGAACCGCTTAATTTTTTGAGGTGCGCCACATCTTGTGCCGTTAAAGGAGTTGTTTTGATGTCTTGCATGATAAAGTCGGCCGATAATGCTAAGTTTTTTAAAATACGCTTACACGTGCTGCAACTGTTAAGGTAATAGACTTTTTTCATCGAAAATACTGAGGGTTTAAAAACGGGGTGATTTGTGCCCACGGCAGCTGTATTATTTGGTCATCAAGACGCAAGTTTTGCCGCGGGTCTTTGTTTGTGGTAACCATGGCCAGCCCATCGGCATCGAACCCTAGCGATTGGTTGATTTGCCAAACGGAGATTTGATTTGTCGCATCTTTGGCAGATAAAGCGGCTCCATAGGCCCTTTGTTGTGAAACGACACGGATCACATCGCTCAAACCTTGTGTGTTGGAGACGAGTTCTTGCAGCGGGATCAGGCGCCCGGTTATTTGGTCAAAGTTTAAATAGGCTCCGCGGCTCTTGTTCGGGTGAAGGACGGGATTCAATTCTATCGACAAAAAAAGCGAGAGCAGGTACTTATTTTGATATGAAAGTCCCGCGTTTAACTGACCACGATAACTGTTGCGTGGGGTAAATTCACTTTGATAATCTCTGGCCAGCAGAAGGTATTGGTCTAGAGCTTCTCCTATATCACTGGCTGTGGGGGCGTTATCGTCCCCTAAAAACAATGCGGCAATAAACCAAGAGGAAATCTGCTGATTGAGCCTTGTGGCGGTGGTCGTGTCTCCTTCAAAAAAAGGAAAGCTAACTGAGAATTCAGGGCACCCACCATCGCGGCAGATGGCCCGCTCCTGTGCCGTTATCGTCCGCAAGGCATGGGTGATTTTTGGGGTTTTTTGACAGCTATTGAGCAGTATTGCCAATAGACCCCATAGCATGTATTTTTGGCAAGACATCAGTTAAAAATACAATAGTTTTTATAATGAATCAGGAAAATGTACTTTTGTTTCTTTGATACCAAAAGCTATGAAATTTAATACCAAAACAATACACGGAGGACAACAACACGACCCAGCTTATGGAGCGGTGATGCCCCCGATTTATCAGACTTCGACCTATGCACAAACCACACCGGGCGGTCATAAGGGTTTTGAATATTCACGAACCCATAACCCGACAAGGGCAGCTTTAGAAGCGGCTTTTGCAAGCATAGAAAACGGGTCTTTTGGACTTGCTTTTGGCAGTGGCCTTGCGGCGATTGATGCGGTTATGAAATTGCTAAAACCTGGAGATGAGGTCATTTCGACCAATGATCTATACGGAGGGACATATCGGTTATTCACCAAGATATTTGAGCCTTTTGGCATTAAATTTCATTTTGTTGGCATGGCCGATATGCAGACCATAGAAGCGCAGATCACACCGAACACGAAAATGATTTGGGCCGAGACACCTACCAATCCGATGATGAACATTATCGACATCAAAGCTTGCGCGCAAGTTGCCAAAAAGCACGGATTACTTTTGGCGGTGGACAACACTTTTGCCACGCCATACCTCCAACAGCCTTTGGACCTTGGGGCGGATATAGTGATGCACAGCGCTACAAAATACCTTGGCGGCCATAGCGATGTGGTTATGGGTGCTTTGGTTGTTAAGGACCAGGACTTGGCAGACCGGTTGTATTTTATCCAGAACGCTAGTGGTGCCATCTGCGGTCCACAAGACAGCTTTTTAGTATTAAGAGGCCTCAAGACCTTGCACGTGCGCATGCAAAGACATTGTGAAAACGGTCGTGTGGTGGCAGAGTACCTCAAGAGTCATCCGAAGGTTGAAAAAGTGTATTGGCCAGGATTTGAGGACCATCCTAATCATAATGTGGCCCGTGATCAGATGAGTGATTTTGGTGGTATGATTTCATTTGTTACCAAAGGCAACGATTTCCAGAGTGCGATCCGCACGGTCGAACGATTAAAAGTCTTCACCTTGGCAGAAAGCTTAGGTGGCGTCGAAAGCCTCGCCGGACATCCCGCCAGCATGACCCATGCCAGCATTCCCAAAGAGGAGCGTGAAAAGACGGGCTTGGTGGATTCTTTGATCCGCTTGAGCGTCGGGATAGAAGACGCAGAAGATCTTATTGCGGATTTAGCGCAAGCACTAGATTAGATAGCTCAAGCGCGGTGTAATCATAAAGGATGACTTTTTCTGGGCTCATAAGCTAATGTGCTTCGTGAATATAGAAAAGAGCAAGTCGTTTTTGTGACGATTGCGCCAATGGACATCTCTAAGAAAATTCCCGGGAAATAAAAATTAATTCAGGTAGAAGACACCACCAAAATTGAGCCAAAAAATCCAATCGTTGGCATTGTTTTCGGGTACAGAAACCCCGTTGTTTAGGCCAAGAGCCTGAACGTTGTAATCAAGTTGTGGATTAAGCCCATCGACCCAATTCGAAAAATAATATTGCCAACGCCAATCTAGAAGGAGGTCAATCGACTTGTTGATCTTGTAGCGTGTCCCAAAACTCGTGACGATGCTCCAAGTAGAGCCACCGGCTTGTTGGAAACTATAATAGTATTTATCGGGGGTGGTAATCGGGGTGTTGAGTGCGCCAAAGTCGCTATAGGCATAGGGGTCAAACCCGACCCAGTGGACTCCTGTGCTGATATAGGGCGCCCATCTTTTGCCATCGGCCATAAAATCACGGATGCTAAAAAGGTGGTATTCTAACTGGGCCCCAACGTCAAATACGGAACTCGACCCTTTCATGGCCCTGAGCTGATCTGCCACAAAAGAGGTCGCCGAGGATTGAACCCACTGTCCATAGTGTTCAAAGTTGGTTTTGTGGAAGGTGATTTCGGTACGCACTTTAAAACGGTCGTTAAAATAAGTATCTCGGTTATAACACTTACAGTCAGCACGGTAGGCAAAGTTGATGTAATGTGCCAAGGCAAAACCCCAGCCAGTATTTCCAATGTTGGTGGCGATGTTGTTTCTCTGACCATAATCACCATAAAAAGCTACAGGCCCCGTCAAAATGCCGATCTCATTTGAGAATGTGCCAAAAATTTGACCAAAACCCTTTGTGGGAAAGACCAAAAGCAAGCATGTTAAAGATGTGATTAGTTTTATTTTCATGGATAGGCTCGAGAGCATATGTCTTGCAGTCAAAGACAAAAAAATAGAGACAACTCGGTAGTCTTTATTTTGAACTAACTATTTTATAAAAAACCATCAAGATCAAGAGAAGTGATTTATATTTGTATCAACCAAAATGAAGGTAATTTTTTGCAATTATCGCAAAATAAAAGAGCATCACAGAGCATATTTTAGTGAATAACCAATAAACAAAGCTTTTTTGTCCATTTAAACAATCATTTGTGAAAAACCTAATCGAAGATTTTATTGCTCAAGTAGCAGCAAAAAACCCAAATGAGCCTGAATTCATTCAGGCCGTAACCGAAGTCGCCGAAACGGTGATTCCTTTTATCGCTCAAAATGAGCGCTATCAAAACAAAAAGTTATTAGAGCGCATGGTCGAGCCAGAACGCACCCTTATTTTTAGAGTGCCATGGACGGATGCGGCTGGAGAAATTCAGGTGAACCGTGGGTTCAGAATTGAGTTTAACTCTGCAATAGGGCCTTACAAAGGCGGTTTGCGTTTTCACCCGTCCGTTAATTTGAGCATTCTCAAGTTTTTGGGGTTTGAACAAGTCTTCAAAAACAGCCTAACGACCTTGCCTATGGGTGGCGGTAAAGGCGGAAGCGATTTTGATCCTAAAGGAAAAAGTGATGCCGAAGTCATGCGTTTTTGTCAAAGTTTTATGACCGAATTATCCCGCCATATTGGTGCCAACACTGATGTGCCAGCTGGAGATATTGGCGTAGGAGGCCGTGAAATTGGCTATATGTTTGGTCAATACAAACGCTTGCGTAATGAATTCACCGGTGTTTTGACCGGCAAAGGCATGAGTTATGGAGGTTCTTTAATCCGTCCTGAAGCGACCGGATATGGCAACGTCTATTTTGCCCAAAACATGCTCAAAACCAAAGGGTCTTCTTTAGAGGGCAAAACAGTCGTGGTTTCAGGGTCTGGTAATGTAGCCCAATATGCTGCCGAAAAAGCAACCGAATTGGGCGCCAAGGTCGTAACCTTATCAGACTCCTCTGGGTACATTTATGACCAAGAAGGTATTGATGCTCAGAAGTTGGCCTTTGTCATGGAACTCAAAAATGAAAAACGGGGTCGTATTAGTGGCTATCTCGATGCGTATCCTCATGCTACATTTGTGGCCAATAAGCGTCCTTGGGAAATCGCTTGTGATGTGGCCTTGCCTTGTGCCACTCAGAACGAATTGGATGGTGCCGATGCGCACCAATTAATAGACCAAGGTTGTTTTTGTGTTGGAGAAGGAGCTAATATGCCTTGCACTCCAGAGGCTGTAGCGGTTTTTCAAAAGGCCAAGATATTATTCAGCCCAGGAAAGGCATCAAACGCAGGAGGGGTCGCTACCTCTGGATTAGAAATGTCTCAAAACTCTTTGCGACTGAATTGGACCAGAGAAGAAGTGGACCAGAAACTACACCACATTATGAATGCCATTCACGAAGCTTGTGTGACCTACGGCACTGAGCCAGATGGTTACGTGGATTACGTCAAAGGGGCTAATGTCGCTGGATTTGTCAAAGTTGCTGAAGCGATGATGGCTCAAGGGGTCGTCTAGACCTATAAATCCGATAAAATGTATCATGCCAAAAGTTCCCGAAAGGGAACTTTTGGCATTTTATTTTTTACCAACAGATTTCTCCGCGAGCCTTATGGGGTTTCTACAATAAATAGTAATTTACGCTGTTCTTAATCAGGGATAAGCGTGCTCATGAAACATCTTTTTTGGATTTTAGGGTTATGGTGTATGGGGCAAACATATGCCCAAGATTATCAGGATACCTGGACCGGATTTTTCTCGTTTGTATCGATAAAAGATGTCGCGCAAAGCGAAGACCGAATCTATGTCGCTTCCGAAAATGCGGTATATTCTTTTGACATATGGTCGGGGGACATAGAAACCTTAACAACCATCAACGGATTAAGTGGCGAATCCATAACAGAAATTCACTACAGCCAAACTTATGGCTTACTGATGATTGGCCACGACAATGGGCTGATCGAATTATTAAGCGACAATAGCGATCAGGTCGTGCAGATTGTTGATATTTTGGAAAAACCGAGCATCCCGCCAAACATCAAAAGAATCAATCATTTTTATGAGTACGGCGCGCAGTTGTATATCGCTACCGATTACGGGATTTCCGTTTATGACCTCAATGCCTTAGAGTTCGGGGACACTTACTATATTGGAGCCCTTGGCAGTACCTTGAGTGTCTCGCAGACGACCATACTCGCCCCCTATATTTATGCGGCCTCAGCCCAGAGCGGGGTCAAAAGAGCACTTTTGGACGGACCGGACCTGATTGACTATAATTCCTGGGAATCCGTGGTTCAAGGCGGGGTAACAGGCATTCAAACACTCAATGACGCGGTTTATTTTGCACGGACCAACCAGCGAGTCTTAAGGCTGGCCCCAGAGCCGGCTGAGCTCATGGCCGACTTCGGCTCAGATCCTATTGTCGATTTTCGGGTCAATTTGAACGTCCTAACCATTACCACAGAAGGTGCGGTGTATACTTATGGCGCCGATTTTAATCCGCTCAATAGTTTAGTATTTCCCAATGATATAGAGGATCAATGGACGGTCGGACTTGGTTTTGCTGAGGTTATTTATGCGGGAACAAACGAAAACGGATTGTTGCGTAAAACCAGTGGAAATCAAACTTTAGAAACGATAGTACCTCTTGGGCCCATTCGAAACGACCCTTTTGCGATTGACACGTCTCCCGGACAATTATGGGTAGGTTTTGGAGAGGTCACGGTAAGTTTTAATCCCTATCCTTTGAGTTATCGTGGTTTGAGTCAATACAAAGATGAGTTGTGGCACAACATCCCTGCCGCCGAGCTCTTAGGGGCAAGTGATATTGTCAATGTAAAAATCAATCCCAAAAATCCGGACGAAGTGTTTTGCTCTTCATTTCAGTTTGGCTTGTTAAAAGTCAATAATGGCGCTCCTGAGATTTTATATGATGCTTCGAACAGTCCCTTAGCGCCCCCTACAGACAACCCAGCAGCAGGTCTTCGGGTCTATGGTGCAGATTTCGATCGGGACAATAATATGTGGTTCGTACAGACCAAGGTTGATGAAGGTTTGGTGCGCTTATCGCCAACGGGACAGATGGGTAGAGTTGACCTTACCGATATCATTAATCCCGAAGATGAGCTGGCCTTAACGGATGTTCAAGTGAGCCGAGAAGGGTATGTATTTTTTGGCTCTGCGCAAAATGGGCTCATAGGGTTCAACCCGACTAATAATAGCTTTAATCGAATTACCGAGGGCGCGGGTAACGGAAATTTGCCCTCTACAGATGTGAGAACGCTCGCTTTTGACACTTCCAATCGCTTATGGATAGGAACAAGAGAAGGCTTGAGAGTATTATACAATGTGAACGGGTTTTTCCAGAATGGCAATGCCACTCAGGCACAATCGATTATCATCCTCGAAGATGGAGTCGCTCAAGAACTGCTTTTTCAGCAATCGGTGACCGATATTGAAGTTGATGGCTCCAATAACAAATGGATTGCGACGGCCAGTTCAGGGGTTTTTTACGTATCGTCTAATGGGCAAGAAACCTTGCTGCGTTTTACCAAAGACAACTCACCATTGCCGTCTAATAATGTTCAGGATATCGCAATTGATGACAGCACCGGGCGCGTTTATTTTGCCACAACCAAAGGTTTAGTAGCTTTTGAAGGCACGGCGACCGAAGGCCGAGATGATTTGGCTAATGCGTACGTTTTTCCAAACCCAGTGCGTCCCAATTTCACTGGATCGGTGACCATTGATGGTCTGAGTTCTGGAGCAACCGTTAAAATCACAGATGTTGGGGGTAATTTGGTTCATGAAGCCACGAGCCAAGGCGGGAGCGTCTTATGGGACACCCGTGCATTCGGGCGGTACAAAGTGGCTTCCGGGGTCTACTTCGTATTGATAACGGCACAGGATGCCATTGAGACCAAAGTGCTCAAAATAATGATCATTCGCTGATGCGGGTCTCCACCCGGGCAATTGTTCTGACGAGCGTCAAATATGGCGAAGCAGATATGATTGTCAGCTGTTTTACCGAATCAACGGGATTAAAAACCTACATGCTTCCGGGGGTTTTTAAATCCAGAAGAGGCGCACTCAGGCCGGCCATGTTTCAGCCATTAACCCAGTTAAGTTTGGAGGCGATCCACAAAGACAAGGGTACTTTGGAGCGGCTCGTTGAAGCCAAAGTCATCGTTAATTATGCCACCTTGCACACGGACATTGTCAAAAGTTCATTGGTCATGTTCTTGGCTGAGATTTTAAAAATGAGCATCCAAGAGCATGAATCAAACCCCAGCTTATTTGGGTTTTTATCGGCCGTGCTTGTGAACCTTGACCAGGCGGAAAGACCAGCAAATCACCACCTCAAAATATTGTTGGAATTGACCCGCTTCTTGGGGTTTTATCCAGATTTTGACCGGACTGAAGGGGCTTACTTCAAGACAAGTGATGGTGTTTTTCAGGCACAAAATCAGGCCGACGAAATGGCCTCTTTGCCCTTGTCTCATGCCCTTTGCGTTTTGGACGAAACCACACTCGAGGCGTGTGTCCAGATGCCGATCACTAAAGGAGAACGCGCAGCTTTATTAGCGCTATTATTGCGGTACTATCAGTACCATATACAAGGATTTAAACAACCAAAATCACTGGCGGTTTTAACCCAAATATTTCATTAAGCCTTGTTGCCACTGGTATTGATATTGGGACAAAGCGATCGGGGGATCATTTTCTCATAAAGCCCAAGGTCATGGGTGTTTTTGCCTGTTCGTTTGCTGTGTTTCATTTTTTAAGGCAGAGTCTTGGAACGTCCCTAGGGACGGCCATAATGCGGCTAAGTGGATTTAGGAAAAAACAATGGGGAGGAGCAACCAGGAGAAGCAGAGCAACAAGAGAATAGCGACCAGGTTCAATAGGATCCCTGACTTTACCATTTGAGGCACAGATACATAACCGCTAGCAAAGACAATGGCATTCGGTGGCGTGGCCATGGGGAGCATAAAGGCGCAGCTCGAGGCCAGCGTGATGGGAATAATCAAATGAAGTAACGGCGCGCCGAGGCCCAATGCGATACCGCCAATAACTGGGAGAAAGACCGTTACCAGGGCGACATTGCTCATGAGTTCGGTCAGAAAGAGCACCAAAATAATCAAGGCCACAGTGATCATCGGTACCGTCCATTGATCATTGGCGGCAACGAATTGTTGAATGGCCTCTATAAATCCTGCTTGTGACAAGGCATCGGCCAAAGCCAACCCACCTCCAAATAAAATAAGGATGCCCCAGGGCAGATTTTTTGTGTCTTCCCATTGGAGTACGAATGGTTTTTTTTGCCCCCCTGCGGGCACCACAAAAAGCGCAATGGCAGCGACCATGGCAATCAAAGTGTCTGTCAAGTTTAATATAGGAAACCAATTGTTGAGTTGACTGCGCAGCATCCACAATAGTGCGGTGGTTAGAAAAATAAAGAGTACCGTACGCTCTTTTGACCCCATTTTTCCTAGGGTACTTAGCTCCTGCTCAATAACTTCTGATGAGGATTCGAGGGCCCCTAAGTGGCTTGGGTAACACCAGTGGACAATAACGAAATAGGCCCCGATCAGCAGGACTGTAGCAAACGGCACGCCAAAGGTCATCCACTGAAAAAACCCTATATCGATTTGATATTGTTGGTTCAAAAAGGCTAACATCACGCTGTTAGGTGGCGTGCCGATAAGGGTCGCCATACCACCAATATTTGCTGCAGCTGCAATTCCGAGCATAAGGGAAAGGGCAAACCGGCGGTATTTTTTTTGTGGCTTTTTCTTTTTCTTGGTGAGTAGGGAAATCACCGAGAGGGCAATGGGCAACATCACGACAGTACTGGCCGTGTTAGAAATCCACATGGACAAAACGGCTGTGGCAATCATAAATCCCAAAACAATACCGTTGGCATTGGTTCCTGTAATGCGCACAATATTGAGCGCGAAGCGTTTGTGCAGATTTACTTTTTCTAAGGCCAAGGCAATGACAAATCCCCCAAAAAACAGAAAAACAATGGGATTGGCATAATGCTGTGTTACCGCTCCTACCGCAGCGACGCCCAGTAATGGAAACGTAATGATCGGCAGCAGCGCGGTTACAGACAAGGAGACGGCTTCGCCGATCCACCAGATGACCATCCAAAGAGCGATAGCCAAAACCCGGTCCATAAGGGGCGAAAAGATGCCGTCGGGCCAGAGGCAGATGATGAGCGCGACCAGAGGGCCAACAATTAATGTGATTTTTTGCCGCATTGCAGAACCTTATAAAAGGGAAAGTTACTTTTTTAAATGCAAAGGCGCATAGATCTCCAAAAATTATATTTGCGCGCGCAAGGAAAGGATCAGATTGCGTCCCGCTGCGGAAATACCTGAGCTATAAGGGCGGTATCTTATATCTGTGATGTTTTCCAAACCAGCACTTAACGTGAAGGTTTGGTCAAATGTGTATTGTGCTTTAATATTCATGGTTTGCCAGGCCGGGGCATAGGGCAAGCCTTTGCCGTCTAAAGCATAAATCTCTGGCTTCCCCTGCTCTTCAATAGATAATTCATCATTTGAAAAGCCACCGCTATAACGGGTGTACCATTGAATATTCAGCGCATTGGCCCGAAACCATAATCGGGTTACGCCAAACCAAGGGGCGACATGTCTTGCGGGGCTTTTGCTGCCATTGGCCATCTCCTGCTCCCCTTTTTGAAAGTTAAAATCGGAAGTCAATTCGAAGCCAGCCGGAAGCTTGAATTCAAAACCTGCCTGCAGTCCATAAACAAAACCTGTTGCCGCATTTTGAATGGCTTGAACGCGGCTAAGTTCGCCGTCATAAATAATGAATGCCTCTCCATTTAGCTTATAATCCCGACGTACCATGGCATTTTTTAACCAGGTGTGATAAGCGCTGAGGTCAACCTTAAGTTTTTTGTTAATGATTTTGGCGACGCCCGTATCCCAACTGTAGGCATATTCGGGTTTTAATTCGTGATTAGGGATCACAACAGCGCCGTGCTCAGAGTCAAACATTTTGCCCATATCATCGACATTAGGCGCTCTAAACGCGGTTGCATAATTTGCCCGAATCAGCCACTGGTTTCCAGGGGTAAGGACAATGCCCAAATTGCCCGTCCATGAGCCTGTGTCGATTTGGGCTTGGTCATAGGGCAATGGGTAAAACGTCGTGTCAAATGCAGCATCGAGTTTGATCCCATTATAGCGTAGGCCGCTCTGCAACATCAATTGTTCACTCCACTGGTGTTGAAAAGATCCATAAGCCCCATAAGAAAGCCACTGGGCCATGGGATAACGCGAGGGTCCAGGTTGGGTATTGGCCGTAAAAATATTGGTATTTTCCCCCTCAGAGACAACATCATTCAACACCCATTCTAAGCCATAAAACAGCTTGTTATTCGGGTTGATGGTTTTGGTAAAATCTAAATTCGCGGAATAGGCAGTCACTTGCTCGGTTTGGTTCTCGCGAACAGGAGCATTAAAACCGCGACTAATGCGGCTTTCTTCAAAGTTTTGTAAGGCCAACCGAAGGGCCATTTCGCAATAGAGGCCTTGGGATTTTTTGTGAGAGACACTCAGATGATTCATCATCCAAGATTGCGGGCCATAATCCCATTGCCCATAGCGGGGCAAGTTATCTTTAGTCCTTAAATGTCGGTCATAGCGTCCGTAGGATGAGGTTTGTGAATAGTGCAATGCATAACTCAGGCGCCAATGGTCATTGGGGCGAAAATGAATTTTTTGCAAACTATTAATTTGCCCATAGCCAGAAGGGCCTTGTCGCTTACTGTTTTGCTGAGGTACAATGATGTCTTGATCTCCATAACGTGCAACATAATAGGGCCGCAAATAGTCTTGAGGACCATGACTGCCTTGAACTAAGTCGTTGTAATCAGTCAGGGTGGTGCTGGAAAGAAAACTCCATTTTTTCCACCCGACCTGGACATCTGCATGCATGGTGGTTTCGGTATTGGCACTCGAAAAACGAGTCAAGGCACTACCGTGAATGATTGTTTTGTCTGAAGCAGAAAATTTAGGTTGCAGCGTTGTGAAGCTCATGACCCCGCCGATGGCATCACTCCCATAAATAACCGCATCTGGGCCAAATAAAATTTCGGTGCTCTCCAGCGAAAGAGGATCCAGGGAAATGACATTTTGGATGTTCCCACTTCTGAAAATTGCCGTATTCATGCGCACCCCATCTACTGAGTAAAGCAACCGATTGGTGGCGAACCCTCTAATCATTGGGCTGCCGCCACCCTGCTGACTTTTTTGTATAAATACTTTCCCTGAAATATCCAGTAAATCTGCAGCCGTTTGGGGGTTTTGAAAAGCGACGGTTTGAGCAGATATGCTCACAATTTTAGAAGGTATTTTTGCTGCGGATTGCCGCCATCGTGAGGCCGAAATAACGATTTGGTCTAATTCGAATTTTGACGGGATTAAGCCCAGGACGAATAGGTCGTGTTTTAAGACGTCATAGGTCTGTGTGGCCGTATCATAGCCCATGGCTTGAATGACAATTTGGTCTTGGTTTTGAAAAGCTGAAATATCCGCTTGACCTTGCGCATCAGTCATGGTATAGGCACTCCTATCTGCCGTAAAAATCGTAACCAAGTCTATGGGCTCTTGGGTATGTGCATCACGGACACTAAGGATTTGGCTATGGACACCGAAACAATCCATAAAAACGCCTACAAAAACAAGGGTCTTAAAGAACAAAGGGATTATGTTGACAAACTGTTTCATGATACGCCAGCCTGGTTACAAAAACCATACCTTAATTGCATTACGACCCAACAATTGATGCACTTGATTCTTAAAATGGATTAAGGGTGGTTGCGTGAGGGTAATTTAGGTAGGAGCCCCCACATAAAAAATGTCTTAAACGTTTGTAAACGTTTATAAAACGGATAGTTGTGGTACTCAGTCGCATATTTGACCCGTCAAGCCATCTATGGTAGGCAAAATGAACTGTTTCACCTTTAAATCTTTTAATTATGAGTAGTACACTAAGAAACAAAGTACAGTTGATCGGGAACCTGGGAAGCGATCCTGAAGTTTTAACGCTAGAGTCAGGACGAAAATTGGCCAAATTTTCACTGGCCACTAACGAAAGTTACAGGGACAACAAAGGAGAGCGCCAGACCAACACGCAATGGCATCAAGTGGTCGCCTGGGGTAAAACCGCTGAGTTGATAGAGACCTATGTGGGCAAAGGCAAAGAAGTTGCCGTTGAAGGGAAGCTTGCGACCCGTTCTTGGGAAGATTCCGAGGGTCAAAGGCGCTATGCTACGGAAGTGATTTGCAATCATTTGTTGTTGCTCGGCAAGTCATGACTTGAAAATTGGGGCAGAAGTGTTCTGCCCCAATTACTTTGACGAAACAAAAGGGGACTTTCGGGGGTGGAAAAAGCTTTTGCCGTTTACGACAACCGTTTTAGGAATCGTTTTTAAAGATTTATTAGTGGGAATTGGTTGAGGATTGGCTCTGTTAAATGTAATTTTAATGGTCGAGGATATTCTAAAGCAATCACTACCTTTGCAAAAATTAATGACATAGTCATGACGGAAAAGGGAACAATAGAATTAATGGCACCTGCGGGGAATTTCGAATCGCTTCAGGCGGCTATTGACAATGGGGCAGACTCAGTTTATTTTGGAGTGGAACAACTCAACATGCGCGCGCGTGCGAGTATTAACTTCACGCTCGATGATTTACCCGAAATTGTAAAGCGCTGTGACCAAAAATCAGTACGCACTTACCTTACCTTGAACACCATCATTTATGACCATGATTTATCCCTGATCAAAACATTACTAGATGCGGCTAAATCAGCGGGTATTACTGCCGTTATTGCCATGGATCAAGCGGTTATTTCTTATGCCCGTCAAATCGAGATGGAAATACATATTTCTACGCAAATCAACATCACCAATATTGAGACCGTAAAATTTTACGCCATGTTCGCTGATACCATGGTCATGAGCCGAGAGCTCAGTCTGCGTCAGGTCAAGAAAATTGTCGATCAAATTGAAAAGGAACAAGTCAAAGGTCCCGCGGGACGACTTGTCGAGATTGAAATATTTGGCCATGGGGCACTTTGTATGGCGGTTTCTGGCAAATGTTACTTAAGCTTACACTCGAATAATTCTTCAGCGAACCGTGGTGCGTGCAAACAAAATTGCCGTAAAAAATATACGGTGATTGATCAAGAGAGCGGGTTTGAAATTGAGTTAGATAACGAGTACATGATGTCGCCCAAAGACTTGTGCACACTGGACTTTTTGGACCAACTGATTGACACTGGGGTCAAAGTTCTCAAAATAGAGGGTCGTGGTCGTGCTCCTGAATACGTGGCAAAAGTTATCCATACCTACCGTGAGGCGATTGATGCTTATGCCAATGGGACCTTCGACAAAGAGAAGGTGACCCATTGGATGTCTGAGCTCGAAAAGGTTTATAACCGCGGATTTTGGTCTGGCTACTATTTAGGACAAAAACTGGGCGAATGGAGTGAGTCTAATGGTTCAAAAGCGACACAAAAGAAAGTTTATGTGGGTAAAGGAACACACTTTTTCCCCAAGTCAAATATCGGTGAATTCAAAATTGAGGCTTATGACATTAAAGTTGGGGACACCCTCTTAATTCAAGGACCGACCACAGGAACCCATGAATTGGCTTTGTCTGAAATGATGGTCAATGACCTTCAATCCCAGAAGGCGACTAAAGGCGACTCGATCACCTTGCCCTTGCCTTTCCGGATTCGTCCTTCCGATAAGTTGTACAAAGTCGTTCAGCAAGAAACAGCCCAAGCGCTCTAAATAGTTTTTATGGTTGTGGTCACTCTTCAGCGTCAAAAATGCATCGGATGCAATTACTGCGTCGAATTAGCACCGGAACAATTTCAAATGTCCAAAAAAGACGGGAAAAGTGTGTTACTTCATGCTGAGGAAAAGAAAGGCTTTTTTACGATTAAATCTCCCGATGATCAAATATTGACACCTTGCAGTGATGCCGCTAAAGCTTGTCCAGTGAACATCATTACCATAAAACAAATCTAGTTAACTGATCACTGCTCCGTTGGGGCAGTCTGTGTCATTGGGTTGAACGAAAATCAAACGACCGTCATTATTTTGTGCCATCAGAATCATTCCTTGACTCGTTTCACCACGCAAATTGCGTTCGGCCAGATTAATCAAAACACTTACCCGCTGGCCAATGATTTCTTCTGGGGCATAGTGCTCTGCAATACCTGAAACAATGGTGCGCACGTCAAGCCCTGTATCTACTTTAAGCACAAGGAGCTTATTGGCTTTGGGCATTTTGTGCGCGGCGGTAATTGTCCCGACTCTGAGATCCATTTTGGCAAAATCCTCAAATGCGATCGTCTCTTTTTGTGGTGTAACAGATGTGGTCATAAGGGCATTTTTGTTTTTGGTGGCCTCTAGCTTATTGCGTTGAAAAGCCATTTGCTCATCTTCAATGCGACTAAACAGGAGCGGTGTTTGTGTGATTTGGTGCCCTTCGGGTAACCAATAAACTTCGTGGGTCATCTCTGGCCAAGTGGGTTTTGTGGCCAAAGCATCAAAACTTAGCGTGTCTTTGAGTTTGGCGGAGGTATGCGGTAAAAACGGCTCGGCCAAAACGGCCAAAGCAGCAGTGATCTGCAAAGCCACAAATAGGACTGTTTGTGTGCGCTCAGGGTCTGTTTTGACAAGCTTCCAGGGCTCTGCATCGGCCAGGTATTTATTCCCTAATCGCGCCACATTCATGAACTCAGTCTGGGCCTCTCTAAAGCGGTATTTTTCGATCGAACTGGCGATAACCGCTGGGTAGGCCCTTAATTCGTTTATGGTGTTTTGATCCGTTTGGGTTAACAAGCCGGCCTTAGGGACAACCCCATCATAATATTTTTGAGTCAGAACACTGACGCGGTTGACAAAATTGCCAAAAACGGCCACAAGTTCATTATTGTTGCGGGCTTGGAAATCGGCCCAAGTAAAATCATTGTCTTTGGTTTCGGGGGCATTGGCGGTCAACACATAACGCAAAACATCTTGTTGACCAGGGAACTCTTCTAGATATTCATGGAGCCAAACCGCCCAGTTTTTGCTGGTTGAAATTTTATTACCTTCTAAATTCAAGAATTCATTCGCCGGAACATTATCGGGAAGGATATATTGTCCTTCTGCTTTGAGCATGCTTGGAAAAATAATGCAGTGAAACACAATGTTGTCCTTGCCAATGAAATGAACTAATTTAGTTTCTGAATCTTTCCAATAAGGCGTCCAATCTTTTCCGGTCCGCTCGCCCCATTCTTTGGTCGCTGAGATATAGCCAATAGGCGCGTCGAACCAAACGTATAAAACCTTTCCTTCGCCGCCCTGTGCAGGCACTGGAATGCCCCAGTCTAAATCACGGGTAACCGCTCGAGGCCGCAATCCATCGTCTATCCAAGACTTGCATTGTCCATAAACATTTGTTTTCCAATCGTGACGATGGCTGTCCAAAATCCATGTTTTGAGCCAAGATTCATAACGATCCAATGGCAAAAACCAATGTTTGGTTTCTTTTTGGACCGGGGCGCTGCCCGACAAGGTGCTTTTGGGATTGATCAAATCTGTCGCGTTGTGGGAGGTGCCGCAACGTTCACATTGATCTCCATAACTTTCTTCATTGCCGCATTTTGGGCATGTGCCCACGACAAATCGGTCGGCCAAAAATTGCTCAGCCTCTGGATCATATAATTGTGCCGAGACCTGCTCGATGAAGTCGCCACGCTCGTTAAGGGTTGTGAAAAACTCGGAAGCTGTTTCATGATGAATTTTGGCAGAGGTCCGAGAATAATTGTCGAAGGAAATACCAAAATCGGCAAAAGACTGTTTGATTATGGCGTGGTATTTGTCGACAATTTCTTGAGGCGTAACACCTTCTTTTTTGGCGGAAATCGTAATAGGGACGCCGTGCTCATCACTCCCACAAACAAAAACGACATCTCTGTTTTGCAACCTTTGAAAACGCGCATAGATATCGGCTGGGATATAAACACCAGCCAAGTGCCCAATATGCACTGGTCCATTGGTGTATGGCAGTGCTGCGGTAATGGTGTAACGTTTTGGATCAGTTGAGGTGAAAGCCATGGAAGTCTACTAATGATAAAACAAGGCATAAAAGTACGCATAAAAGTGTTAATTTGGAATCAAGAATAAGGATATGAGGCAACCCCGTTATTTGTCACCAGGAGATACCGTTGCTGTTGTAGCGACGGCGCGAAGTGTCGATCACAACGCCATGGAAGATGCTGTAAAATATTTGCGCCATTGGGGCTTTAAGGTGCTTCTAGGCAAAAGCATTGGCCCTGTTCACCATCAGTTTGCTGGAACTGACCAGGCCCGCACTGAAGATCTACAATGGGCTATTGATCACCCGGACATTAAAGCAATTTGGTGCGCAAGAGGAGGATATGGCACCATACGCATCATCGACGCATTGGATTTTTCAGCCTTAGAAAGACACCCAAAATGGGTAGTGGGCTATAGCGACATAACCGTGCTTCATAACCATCTTCATGGGATGAATTGGGCCACATTGCACGCACAAATGCCTCTAGAGTTGGGTGCTAAAACACCGCTTACAGCCACCTCCATTCGCGAGGCTTTGACAGGCCAACCATATCATATCAATTACGCCAACCAAGGGATACACACCCGCGTAGGAAAAGCAGAGGCAATGGTTGTTGGGGGTAATTTATCGATTCTATACAGTCTTTGCGGCAGTTCGTCAAGTATCGACACTCAAGGCAAAATTTTGTTCATCGAGGATCTCGATGAATATCTATATCATATCGATCGCATGATGATGAGCCTCAAACGTAACGGCATGTTGTCGGGCTTAGCGGGTCTTGTTGTTGGCGGATTTACCGACATGAAAGACCACAGCATTCCTTTTGGCGGACAGGCCATGGATATCATTTGGTCGGCAGTCAAGAATTATGATTACCCCGTATCTTTTGGCGCGCCAATGGGTCATTTGCCGGACAATCGCGCGCTGCCGCTAGGCGTTCCCTGCCTCCTTGAGGTTTCTCTCCAAAGCACTTCTTTAGCTTTTAGGGGACATGGCGGAACATAATTTATTGGGTCAATGGGGCGAGGCCTATGCAGCCCGTTATTTGCAAGAAAAAGGCTTTCAGATATTAGAGCGTAATTACCGCATGGGTAAAGCCGAAGTGGATCTTATTGTCCAGAAGACACCCGGGGTGTTGGTTGTGGTTGAGGTCAAAACGCGAACAGGCCAAGCCTTTGGTCTGCCACAAACTTTTGTCACACGCTCCAAAATAAAAATGATGATTAAGGCCGCCCATGCATACGTGCGTCGCTTAGGGGTGCCTGAACTTGAAGTTCGTTTTGACATTGTCGCGATTGTCAAAAATGGGCCACAGGTAAAAATAGAGCACCTCGAAGATGCGTTTTACGCTTTTTGAACGGGAATGATTTGTAATGTGCTATTGCCTTAGGCATTGACTTTAGCCAACTGCTCAAGACCCTTACCTACGCTCGTAATACCTTCGATAGTGAGCAATAAACGTAATCCGTTTCGGGTTTCTTTTTCCTTTAATTTAAAAGGCCCTTGCTGGGTTTGGACAAATTGGAGCAAGCGACCAAAAACAGCACTTTGATAAAAAGCACTTTCTTGATCACTAATAAAGTAACCCAACAAACGATTGTTTTTGAGGACCAGACGCTCTATGCCCAGCGCTGTCGCTAAGGTTTTTAATCGCGTGCATTGCATTAAATCAACAGCAGGCTCTGGCAGCGCACCAAAACGATCCACCAGGCCTTGCTCAAAACGCACAAAATCGTCCTCAGTATTAAGGCCACCTAGTTCGGTATACAAGTTGAGGCGTTCCGTAACACTATTGATGTAGTCGTCTGGAAAACGAAGTTCAAAATCGGAGTCAATAACGGTTTCCTTGAGGAAGTCTGTTTTTTCGTGTTGTGTGCCGGCATACAAACTTTTGAATTCTTTTTCTTTGAGTTCGTCAATCGCTTCTGCCAAAATCTTTTGATACGTGTCAAAGCCTATTTCATTGATGAACCCACTTTGTTCCCCACCCAACAAATCTCCTGCGCCTCGAATTTCGAGATCTTTCATAGCGATTTGAATACCACTACCCAGATCACTAAATTGCTCTAATGCAGTCATGCGTTTGCGCGCTTCGTCTGTCATTGAGGAGTATGGAGGCGTAATGCAATAACAAAAGGCTTTTTTGTTGCTCCGCCCAACACGACCGCGCATTTGATGTAAATCAGACAAACCAAAATTATGGGCGTTGTGGATCAGAATGGTATTGGCGTTAGACACGTCCAAACCACTTTCGATAATGGTGGTGGACACCAAGACATCGAATTCATTGTTCATGAACGAGAACATGAGGGACTCGAGTTTTTTTCCTTCCATCTGCCCGTGTCCGACCCCTATTTTGGCCTCTGGAACCAGACGTTGGATCATTCCAGCGACTTCACGGATATTTTCAATACGGTTGTGGACAAAAAATACTTGCCCGCCCCGCGAAATCTCATACATGACCGCATCGCGAATGACCGCCTCAGAATAGCGCACCACTTGAGTGTCTACAGGATAGCGATTAGGGGGCGCGGTATTGATCACCGATAAGTCGCGGGCCGCCATAAGGCTGAATTGAAGGGTTCTTGGAATGGGTGTGGCTGTAAGGGTGAGTGTGTCTACGGAGGCTTTGAGGGTCTTTAATTTGTCTTTTACGGCTACCCCAAATTTTTGTTCTTCATCCACGATTAATAAACCTAAATCTTTGAATTCTACCGCTGGATTCACCAGTTGATGAGTTCCGATAACAATGTCGAGTTGCCCTGATTTAAGAGCGTCTAAAACGTGTTTTCGTTCTTTAGCAGTGCGGAATCGATTCAGGTAATCGACCGTAACAGGCATATCGGCCAATCGTGCGGTAAAGGTTTTGAAATGTTGAAAAGCGAGTATGGTTGTGGGCACCAAAATAGCCACTTGCTTACCATTGTCTACAGCTTTGAAGGCTGCCCGTATCGCCACTTCGGTTTTACCAAAGCCAACATCGCCACAGACCAGACGGTCCATCGCTCTATCACTCTCCATATCTTGCTTGATGTCTTGAGTAGCTGTGGTTTGGTCTGGCGTGTCTTCGTACATAAAGGACGATTCCAATTCATGCTGCAAATAAGAATCAGGCCCATAAGCAAAGCCTTTCTGAAGACGCCTCTTGGCATATAACTCGATCAGATTAAAGGCAATCTCCTTGACGCGTGCTTTGGTTTTTTGCTTTAATGTTTTCCAAGCGGCACTACCCAACTTATGGAGTTTTGGAGCGACACCATCTTTGCCATTGAATTTAGCAATTTTGTGGAGCGCGTGGATGCTCAGGTAAAGAATATCTCGGTCGCCATAAATGAGCTTTATGGCTTCTTGGGAGCGCCCATTAACCTCGATTTGCTTCAGGCCACCAAAGGTTCCAATCCCATGATCGATATGGGTGACATAATCTCCTTGTTGGAGTTGGGTCAGTTCTTTTAGCGTTATGGCTTGTTTTTTGGCGTAGCCATTCTTGAGAAGGAACTTGTGGTAACGTTCAAATATTTGGTGATCGGTATAACAGGCGATGCGCTGATCTAGATCGATAAACCCGCGGTGCAATGGAAAGATGACGGTGGTGTATTGCTTGATGTCTTGTTTGGCGTCTTCAAAAATATCGTGAAAGCGTTTGACTTGTGCCGCGCTGATACAACAGATCAGGGTTTCAATGCCGTCGTCGTGATTGGCGTTGAGGTGCTCGATAAGCAATGGAAACTGCTTTTGAAATGAGGGTTGGGGTCGTGTTTTGAAAAGGATTGAATCGGTTGAATTGGCCCTATGGGCTAAAAACACCCGTTGAAAACTGGCCAAATCTTGATCAAAATCAGTTCGGGTACAAAACAATTCTTGTGGGCTACCCCAATTCAGGGGCCCCTCCAAATCTGCGTAATAGGCAGTGGCTTTGCCATACAATTGATCCAATGCATCTAGTGTGATGGCGAGGTCCTGGACCACGACCAAGGTCTGTTTGGCGCTGAAGGCCAAAAAACTTTGTCGTTCTGTTGCGGATGCTTTTTCTGAAACATTGGGGATGATCGTGATTTTTTTGAGCAACTCAATCGATCGTTGGGAGGCCACGTCAAAACTCCGGATGCTTTCGATAGAATCTTCAAAGAACTCAATACGGAAAGGGGTGTCACTGCTGAACGAAAAGACATCCATAATCCCTCCACGAACCGAAAATTCACCTGGTTCTGTGACAAAATCGGTACGCTTGAATTGATAATCAAATAAGACTTCATTGACAAAATCCACATTAAGGAGGTCTCCTACTTTGATCTTGAGGGTATGTTGCTCGAGGGTTTTTTTGGTGACGACCTTTTCAAAAAGGGCTTCAGGATAGGTGACCACGATTACGGGTTTTTTTCGCGAACTCAAACGCGTTAAAACCTCGCTGCGCAACAACACATTGGCATTGTCGGTCTCTTCGATTTGATATGGCCTGCGGTAACTTCCAGGATAAAACAAAACATGCTCTTGCCCTAAGATATTTTCGAGATCGTTGAGCAGGTAGGCCGCCGATTCCTTGTCGTTCATAAGGCACATCATAGGCCGCTGTTGTGCCTGGGCAACTTTTGCAAGGATCAAGCTCAATGCCGATCCTACCAATCCAGAGAGCTCAATTTCAGGGACATTTGAGGCAATAGATTCCTGCAATTTTTGCAAAGGCAAAGATTGTGAGAAGAGATCTAAAATGCGGCTCGGAACCATGTTGCGGCAAAGATAGCAATCCGAATTTTGAGGCAAAATTTCTCTTGTGTTTTTTCAATCAAATTGAAAAGAAATAATCCAGACAAATTCTATCTTTTGCCCCATAAACCCAGACTATGTCATTTACAGATTTATTTGAACACGGCGCCCACAACAGTAATGTAGGGCACTTTGCCGCTATGGTTACCCTTGCAGAAAGCCACGGCGCGATCAACGATGCTGAAGAGGCTTTGTTGCAACGTTTTGCCCGAAAACTCGACATCACCGATCAAGAGTATGATGCCATAATGGCCAGCCCCAAAGGCTATCCGATAAGCCCACCAAGCTCTTCGCAGGAGCGTATGCAGCGCATGTTGGACCTGTTTAAGGTAATCCTTGCGGACCACACGATCGAACCACATGAAAAAGTAATGATCCATCGTTATGCCATAGCATTGGGGTATAATGAGGAAGCGGCGAAAGCTTTAATTGACCGTTCCATCGCAATATTTACAGGTGGCCTGGACTTAGAGGATTACAAGTATTTGCTCCAGAAATAAACGCCAAATTTAAGGGGATTAGGCAAACAGCAAGACGTCTTCTGAGTACCTCGGCCAAAGTCAAAACCAATACCGTTGTTAGGCTTCGGGGTATTGCGCCATAAATTTTTCGGCAGTTTCTACCATATTTTTGTTCCCAGCGACAAACGGAGTGCGCTGGTGCAACTCGGTTGCCTCGATGTCCAATATACGCCGGAAGCCGTCACTGGCTTTGCCACCAGCTTGTTCAATCAAAAAAGCCATGGGATTGCATTCGTACAAGAGCCTCAGTTTTCCTTTGGGGTCTTTGGAGGTGCTAGGATAAATATAAATACCTCCTTTGACCATATTACGGTGTACATCGGAGACCAAAGAGCCAATATATCGAGAGGTGTAAGGACGATCCTCTTCTTCTTTTTGACAGTATTTGATATAATCTTTGATGCCTTGCGGGAAGTGCACATAATTCCCTTCATTGACCGAATAGATGTGCCCGGTCTGGGGAAATTTCATGTTAGGATGTGATAAGTAATAGGTCCCAAGTGCGGGGTTGAGCGTAAAACCATTTACGCCATGTCCTGTGGAATAGACAATCATTGTGGAGGTCCCATAAATGATATAACCTGCAGCGACCTGCCTGTGTCCGGGTTGTAAAAAATCTACCAAGGCTACAGGGGTGCCCTCTGGAGTCACCCGTCTGTATATCGAAAATATAGTCCCCACAGAAACATTGACATCGATATTGCTCGAGCCATCTAAGGGGTCGATCAAAACCACATACTTATTGTCGTTTTTCCCATTGCGGCCTTTGATGGTAATGAAATCATCCTCCTCCTCGCTCGCAATCCCACAGACAATTTCACGGTTGGTGAGTGTTTTGATGAAGATGTCGTTGGCATAAACATCCAATTTTTGCTGGTCTTCGCCTTGTATATTGGTATCACCAGCATCTCCCAAAATATCGACAAGTCCCGCTTTGTTGACCTGGTGATTGACCACTTTGGCCGCCAGGCGAATAGAATTGATCAGTCGCGATAGTTCTCCTGAAGAATATTTGAATTCAATTTGGTTTTCAATGATGAATTCTCCGAGGGTCTTATTCTTTTGTTGAGACATATGTCAGGGTGATGAAATTCAGACAAATATCGATATTTTTGACAAATAGAACCGATATTTGTGGCCTAAACCCGTTTAATGACCTTTCAAATTCGTGATGCCGTTAAGAGTGATATGCCAGAGGTTTTGGCGCTCATTCGTGCGTTGGCTCTTTTCGAAAAAGAACCCGATGCGGTGGATATTGACGTTGCTGACTTGGAAAGCGCTGCTTTCGATTCGCCTAAAAAATTTACTTGCTTTGTTGCCCAAGGGGATCAAGGTTTGATCGGAATGGCATTGATTTATTTTCGTTTTTCGACATGGAAGGGACCCGTGGTGCACCTCGAGGACTTGATTGTACACCAGAGCTATCGTGGCCAAGGCGTTGGGACAGCCCTGTATCGCAGCGTGATGGAATTTGCCCAGGCCCAAGGCGTCAAGCGTGTCAATTGGGAGGTGTTGCACTGGAACACTGCTGCAATTTCGTTTTATGAAAAAACAGGCGCCCATGTTTCGGATCAGTGGCAAACTGTTTCCATGAGTGAAACGGGCCTTAAAAAATACCTCGAATCATGAATGTCTTTAAATTTGGAGGAGCCTCGGTCAAAGATGCCGCTGGGGTAAGAAACATCCATAATGTTTTGGAGGCTACTGGCGAAAGCGCTTTGGTGATTGTGGTCTCTGCGATGGGAAAAACCACGAACGCCCTCGAGGGGGTAGTGACGGCTTATCTCGAAGCCTCTCCAGGACTAGACGCTAAAATAACTCAAGTTTACGACACCCATTGGACGTTGGCTCAGGAACTTTTTTCCGAATCGTCTCATCCTATTTTTAAAGAGATGACGGATTTGTTTCGGCAATTGCGGACATTTATGGAGGGCAATACCTCACGCCAACATGCCTTTGTCTATGATCAGATTGTGCCCTACGGCGAATTGCTTTCTACAGCAATTGTCGTTCATTATCTCAAAGATCAGGGGGCGATTGCCCGGTGGATAGATGTGCGGGACTTTATCAAGACCGATGCGTCGTATCGAGAAGCTCAAGTCGATTGGGAAGCAACCCAATTGGCGATCAACAAAAATTTACCCAAATCTGGTTTCATCGTGGCTCAGGGCTTTATAGGATCTGAAGTCGGGCATAATTTCACGACGACTTTGGGCCGCGAAGGGAGTGATTATACTGCGGCCATTTTCGGTTTCTGCCTCAATGCGCAGCATGTTACTATATGGAAGGACGTCCCAGGGGTGCTCAATGCCGACCCCCGCCATTTTAAACAAACGAACCTCTTGAATCAAATCTCCTATAGAGAGGCGATTGAGTTGGCGTTTTACGGCGCTTCTGTGATCCACCCCAAAACGCTGCAGCCGCTGCAAAGGAAAGAGATTCCTTTGTTTGTGAAGCCCTTTAACGATCCTTTGGCAGCAGGAACACGCGTGGGCATTGGCCCCGATTTAGCCCCCAAAATCCCTTGTTTTATCTTAAAAGACCAGATGGTTTTACTGGAGCTTTCCGCACTGGACTTTAATTTCATGATGGAGGACCATATCGGCGAAGTTTTTAAAGCCCTGCACCGCTGTCAAATGAAGGTTGAGCTCATTCAAAATTCGGCGATTAGCTTTTCGGTATGTGTCCATGACAAATACCAGCGTATGGACGAATTATTGGCCCATTTACGGCAACATTTTAAAGTGGAGCACCATCCAGAGGTTACGCTTTATACGATACGTTATGGGACCCCCCAAGCGGCACAAGAACTCAGCAAAGGCGATACTGTTTTGTTGCGTCAAGAAAGCAACCAGACCTTACAACTCGTGTTAAAGTCCTAAAACGGGCTAGCCTGACATGTTGTATATTTGTCATCTATGGGGACCAAAACCAAATCGACAACAGGCCTAGTCAGCGCGAAAGAAGTCGCCAAGGCCATAAGGTTAGATCGCCTGGGCGTGCTAGGCACATCTGTCGGTTGGCTTTTGATGAAGGTGCTCAAAATTGCTACCCTCAATAAAATTTACGACCGCAACAAACACCTGAGGGACTTAGAATTCATTAATAGCCTGCTCAAGGAGTTTGAAATCAAGTTTGAAATCCCTCCAGAGGACCTCAAAAGAATCCCTAAAAATGGCGCATTTATTACCATATCGAACCATCCTTTGGGGGGCATCGATGGGATCTTACTATTGAAATTGTTGCTGGAACAGCGCCCACAATTTAAAATTATTGCGAACTTTTTATTGCACCGTATTTTGCCCCTCAAGCCCTATGTTATGCCCGTAAATCCTTTTGAGGGACATAAAGGGGCGCACAACAGTATTGCCGGTTTTAAGAGTGCGCTGCGCCACCTGAAAAATGGCCATGGCCTAGGGATATTTCCTGCGGGCGAGGTATCGACTTATAGGGACAACGCCCTTTTGGTGGATAAACCCTGGGAACTTGCCGCAATGAAGTTGATTAAAAAAGCCCAAGTCCCGATTGTCCCGATTTATTTTCATGCCGAAAATAGTTTACTTTTTTACCGACTAGCGAAGTTGAGTGATACTTTGCGGACCGCCAAATTACCATCGGAGTTGTTGACGCAAAAACAGCGGGTCATCAAAGTGCGCATTGGTCATCCGATATCCGTCAAGGACCAAAATGAGCATGTGACCATTGAGGCCTTGACAGAATTTTTGCGAAAGAAAACCTATGTTCTGGCCAAACCGTTCGAAAAGAAAAAACTCATTGATTCGCTCCCCAAAACCATAAAAATACCCAAGTCGCCCAAGAAAATTGCCGGAGCGGCACCGATACAGCCCATTATCGATGAGATCGAGGGCTTGCGTCAGAGTGATTGCCGGCTGTTGGAGAGCAAAAATTACGAAGTGTATTTGGCTCAGGCGGCGCGGATGCCTCAGGTGTTACAAGAAATTGGTCGCTTGCGCGAAATCACCTTTCGTGAAGTGGGCGAGGGCACCAATAACGCTACGGATTTAGATCAATTCGACGCCTATTACCATCATTTATTTTTGTGGGATCGGGAACAACAAAAAATTGCCGGTGCCTATCGGATGGGACTCGGAGAAGACATTTATAGGGCCTATGGTATCGATGGCTTTTATCTTCAGAAGCTCTTTCGCTTTGAACCAGAGTTATTTGACTTCATGAGTCAATCCATCGAAATGGGCCGGGCCTTTGTAGTCAAGAGCTACCAACAGCGACCCATGCCCCTGTTTTTGCTTTGGAAAGGCATTGTCCACACCACCTTGAGATACCCTCAGCACAAGTATTTGATTGGAGGGGTGAGCATCTCCAATAAATTCTCTGAGTTCAGTAAAGGCCTTATGATTGAGTTCATGAAGTCCAACTATTACGATCCATACCTGGCGCAGTACGTCAAGCCCAAGAAAGAGTATAAAGTAAAACTCAAAGACGCCGACAAGGATTTTATTTTTGACGAAACAGAAGCCGACGTCAACAAGTTTGACAAAATTATTGATGAGGTGGAGCCAGGAAGTCTCCGCTTGCCGATCCTGATCAAGAAATACATCAAACAAAATGCGAAGGTGGTTGCTTTTAATGTGGACCCTTTGTTCAATAATGCAGTGGATGGCCTGATGTATATACGCATTGCAGATTTGCCTGAAAGCACCGTTAAGCCAGTCATGGAAGAATTTCAAGCCGAGCTCGAGCGCAAATATCTCGAGCAAAATGACGCACCGAGCACAAACAATCCAAATACTTAGCCCTTAAAGGCGGATTCGTATCGAGTGATCCAATCTTCTGGCGACATCTTCGCACTAAGTTGGCCAATGAGGTCAAAAGGGATTTGATCCATTTTTTTGAATCTAATGCAGCTTTTGCCCATATCTAACTTTGTTTTGCAGTGCTCGGGGTAGGCCTTGGTAAACCAGTCTAGGAGCTCTGGATCTGCATAAATACCCATATGGTATAGGGCAATAAAGTTTTTTTGATTGGCGATATTGATGAATGGCAAAGGCAGTTTGGGAGAACAATGGTAGCCTTTTGGGTAGGTTGCGTGTGGCACAACATAGCCAATCATGCCATAACTGATGGTTTCTACAAAGCCCTCCGGCAAGTTACTGATAATGGTTTGACGCAATGCCTGTAAGGCTTTTTTGCGGTCTTCAGGAAGTTGTTGAACGTAGTCTTCTGGAGTCTTAATTTCGGTACTCATGGGGTTCGTTTCTATAGATTAAAGCGGTAATAAAATCGATCTGTAACCCCGTATTTCAGAGACGTGGCGATCACCTTGGTGCGCCCAGGTTAGGCTGAGTTGAAATAATGCGATACCGGTCAAAAATGGGTAAAGACCATAGGTTATTGCTAATGATTTCATCACAGGAAGCGTTTTTTGATTTTATCCGCGATAACGCGTGATAGGCGTTCTTTGCTTTGGTGGGTCCAGCCGGCAATATGCGGGGATAAAATGACTTGATCCATCGCCAACAATGCTTTCAAAGCGGGCGGGGTGTCTTCAGTAAAAAGGGCTTCGAAAGAACTTTTTTCGTATTCGATGACATCCAGTCCTGCACCCAAAATTTGTCCTGAATTTAAGGCGTTGACCAAGTCTTGGGTCACAACACTTTGCCCTCGTGCGGTATTGATCAAGTAAAAGGGATGCGCAAAGCAATCGATAAATGCTTTGTTGACTAGGGCCCTGGTTTGCGGGGTTAATGGGGTGTGTAAGCTCAAGATTTGTGCCTGCTCAAACAGGGTTTCCAGCGGTACTTGTTCGGCGTATTGGTCACTTTTGTCTGGCAAAATATCGTGACACAAAACGCGGCAATCAAAGCCACTGAGTTTTTTGGCAAAGGACTGCCCCATATGGCCATAACCAATGATGCCAACCGTCTTGCCTTTGAGTTCTTCTCCGCGATTTATTTCACGTTGCCATTGCCCTGATTTGACCTGTCTATCTGCCGGGTTAAGTCGGTTCATGAGGCTCAAGACAAAGCCCATAGCGTGTTCCCCAACGGCATTACTATTGCCTTCTGGGGCGGAAATTAGTTCAATTCCTTTTTCCTGGGCATAAAATACATCAATGGCATCTAGTCCTGCGCCTACGCGCGCGATGAACTTAAGGGACTTGGCGTGGTCTATGAATTCACGATCAATCTTGATCCGACTGCGGATCACCACGCCGTCATATTGATCGATAACACTGAGGATGGCCCTACGCTCTAATTTATGCCCCAGATGATTGTCAAAACCAGCATCGCCAAGGGCTTCAATCAAGCAGGGGTGATTGGTGTCGATATGGAGAATTTTAAAGGAACGCATAGCCTATAATGAGAGTTTAAGATCATGATGCCTGCCAAAAACCTAGATCAGAATCCAAGAATGGCCTGGGCAATTAAAAAGTAAATCAGGATGCCGAAAACATCATTACTAGTGGTAATGAAAGGTCCGGTGGCCACTGCAGGATCGACCCCGTTCTTGTCTAATAAGATAGGCACGAAAGTCCCAACCAGCGCTGCGATAAGAATCACCACGACAACAGCAAGACTAATGCTCAAAGATTCTAAATAACTGGTTTCAAAAAAGAAGTGACTTAAAACAAGCACTAACAAAGCAATACTCAGGCCGTTAATCAGGGCCAAAAGGGTTTCTTTCAAAAGCCGAGAAATCATATTGCCTTTGAGGGAGTCATTGGCCAAACCTTGGACGACAATCGCGCTGGATTGGACCCCAACATTACCAGCGGTCGCTTGGATTAGTGGGACAAATAGGAATAAGCGGGGCCACTCAAGTAGGCTGGCGGAAAATCCGGAGATGATGCTTGCAGCGCCGATGCCGCCAAACATACCAATAAGAAGCCAGGGTAATCGCGCCTTGGTGAGCTTGCCGACACTGTCATCAGCTTCTACATCGCTAGAGATCCCTGCCGCCATTTGGTAATCTTTTTCGGCTTCGTCACGGATAAAATCGACAATATCATCGATAGTAATCCGGCCCAAAAGAAAGCCATGATCATCGATAACCGGTATGGCTTCAAGATCGTATTTCTGCATGATTCTGGCGACTTCTTCGCCTTCGGTCTTGACATGGACGGAGTCCACTTTTGGGATATAAATATCAGAAATACGGGCTTTTTCGGGCGCCGTCAACAAGTCTTTTAACGAGAGCCGGCCTTTAAGGCGTCCTTCTTTGTCGACCACATAGATCGAATGTACCCGGGTCACATTTTTGGCTTGACGCCGCATTTCTCTGAGGCAGCCGGCGGTAGTCCAAGTCTCTTTAACCTTTACAAGCTCTTTGGCCATAAGCCCACCTGCGGTGTCCTCGTCGTATTTGATAAGGTCTATAATGTCTGCTGCGTGGTCGTCATCTTCAAGGCGATCTATAACCTTGCGCTGTGTCTCGGCATCTAACTCGAGCACCACATCTGCCGCATCATCGGTGTCGAGCTCGTCTAATTCTCGGGCAATTTCGATGGGAGAGAGGCGGCTTAGGATTTTTTCACGCACATCTTCATCGACCTCCATAAGGGCTTCGGAGGTCAGGTCGCTTTGGAGAGATTTAATGAGATAGGTCGCCTGGTCACTGTCTAGTGCCTCTAAAATTTCAGCAACATCGGCAAAGTGGAACCCTTCGAAACGTTTGCTAATGGCCTTGCGTTTTTTTTGGGCAATGAGTTGCTCAAGATTTTCTAAAAATTCAGTGCTGAGTTGAAATGCCATCGCTTTCCATTTTTAGGGTGAGCGTAATGAAGTCCTGAACGGACAATTGTTCGGGACGCAAGGCAAAGATAGTATCTTCTTTCAGTTTTTCTGATAAATCGAAGGTTTTTAAACTGTTACGCAGTGTTTTACGGCGTTGCTGAAAAGCAGTTTTGACGACCCTAAAAAAGAATTTTTCGTCGCAAGGCAGGTTTTGATTTGCGCAACGCGTCAGACGCAATACACCGCTTTCGACTTTGGGTGGTGGCGAAAAAACCAGGGGAGAAACAGTAAATAAATACTCAGCCTGGTAAAATGCTTGGGTTAGGACAGATAAAATACCGTAGGTTTTACTTCCTGGGCCAGCACAGATGCGTTGGGCGACTTCTTTCTGAAACATACCAGAAAATTCTGGTATCTGGCGCCTCCATTCTAATGTTTTAAAGACGATTTGGGTGGAGATGTTATAGGGGAAGTTACCAATGATGGCAAATTGCTTTGTGCCAAAAAAGTCACTCAAGTCGACACGCAAAAAATCAGCAACAACTAAATTGAGCTCTGGGTTGTCGAAATGATGGGTCAGATAGTCTACAGATTCCTGGTCGATATCCATGGCACACAGTGTATAAGGCTTTTGGATCAAGAACTGGGTCAACACCCCCATTCCTGGTCCAATTTCTAAGACTTGATCATAGTCAGTGCCGACCAAGCTATTGGCAATATCTTGGGCAATAGAAGTGTCGTTTAGAAAGTGCTGTCCGAGATGTTTTTTGGCTCTGACGCTCATGAGAATTCTTTTATGATGTCTAATTCGGTGCGGAAGGCCACGAATTTACCGGCAAATGGCGCACTGGCTGCGCGGAGCTTTGGGGCATCTTCGGCATAATACTGTTCCAATACGGCTTTGCTAGAGACACGGTATTGGACCGAATAGGTCGGTCCGCCTAGGTCTTGATCCGTGACGATATGGGTCATAAGGGCCCCGCTAAATTTCTTGGTGGCCAACATCGCGGGAATGTGTTGCTGTTGCATCCAATCGAGCCATTGGGCTTCGATTTCTGGCTCTAGAGTTATGGTGACGTTATAAATGTACATGGGCTAATCAGGGGCATCTCCTCGAAGGACACGGTATCGCTTTTGTGCTGTGACGAAGTAGATGCTGTTTGTATGGTTAAAGATAATGTTTTCGTAGTGAGTCATGGCATCTTGTTTCGCGTTCAAAGGTCCCTCGAGGAGCTTTGCCAAACTAAAATGAGCGTCGTCGGCCAAAACACCATCTGAATAATGATCCAAGAGCGCCTCGAGACTTGTTTTGGCTAAGTCGAATTGTCCGGTTTCTTGATATAATTCAGCAAGTTTGAATAGGGCATCGTCTTCGATACGTGTGCCTTTTTGCGTTTCCAACAGGGCTTTAAATGCCTTTATGGCCTCGCTTGATCTGTTTTGATGCATCAAAAGGTGGGCATACGCAAAGGCTTTTAGCCCTGTTTGGGTGGAGTCCTCTACCGTATTATCAGAAATAAGAAGATTGAGCGCCAAGGCGTCGTTGGCCATTTTTTGGGTGCTCGCCGACTTGAGCACCTTGAGCTGGGTTTGTGCCCACGCAAAGTCGCCTTTGAAATAACTGGTTTGCGCGCCTCTAAAGCGCGCTTCTTGAGCTAAGACATCATTTTTTAAAGCACTTTGAACTTGGGCATAGGTAATAAGCGCCTCGTTGAATCGTTCTTCGTAGACCAAAATGTCGCCCAAAACCAATCGAATACGGGCAAGGGAATAGGGGTTGGTCATAGCGTCTAAATAAAGCTGCAATTCCGTCCTGGCCAGCTGGGGTTGTTTGCGTTCGAAGGCTAAAAATCGGGCATAGTCGAGCCCCATTTCTGTGCTTTTTGCGGACCGACCATATTGTAAAATACGCGCTTTGTAGTCGTTGTCAATAGCGTTGCGGTCTGCACTACTGTCAAGGCGGTCCAAAAGCAACAATTGTCTCTTAGCCTCCATGCGGTCGTCAATTTTTGGCGCGACATCCAGGACAAAGGCAAATATGCTGTAGGCGACGGTGTGATCACCGTGATCCAGAGCCGCTAAGGCTAAATTAGTAAGGCCTTTGACCGCGCCAGGTGCGCGCGAAAAAACGGCTTTTTCTTGTAAAAAGGCTTTTTGAAAATCATTCTGCTGGGCAAAAAGCCAACTCAACAACTCGTTATATAACACATTTGGTGTGCCGCGTAACCTCTGAAGCAGCGCCTTTTTCATAGCCTGGTTCCCCCGGTCTTGATCGTTGTCGGTCACATAGCTGGCAAAATACCGCTTGATGGTCGGGATGTAGCTGGCGTTGGATTCCATGAGCTGGAGGTATGCATCGAACATGAGATCAAGTAAGCCCAGTTCGCCATAAACCTGTGCCAGGGGTAAAATAAAATTGCGGTCTGGGTGGGCGGCCATTACCTGTTCGTAAAGGGATTGTGCCTGTGGCAACAAAACATAATCGGAAAATCTTCGGCCCAATGAAAGGCTATAGTTGGGCTCTTGAAGGGCAAAATCGATCGCCAATTGGTAATATTCTTCGGCTTGCTGAGGTTGCTTTTGTAGGGCAAAATTATAGCCCAATTCGATGTAATAAAGGGGGTAAATTCGCCTGCCGTTGAGTTTCTCTTGAAGGAGCAATTCAGCGGCTATGTAATCTTCGAGCTGCTGATGGGTCTTAGCCAAACCAATAATGTATTCTGGCTGAAAAGGGTTTTGGGCGACGAGTTTTTTGTAAAGCGGTAAGGCTTTTTCATACGCGCCTTGGTCAAAGTAATTTTTGGCCAAATCCACCATTTGACTCCAGAGCATCCCGTGGAGTAAAAAACACATAAAAAAGAGCTTTAGCCTCATGGGATAAAGATACTATTTGTCGGCCAACATCACCGGGTGGCACGGGGCAAATGATTTATTCTTTGGGTAAGGGAATAAAGTCAAAACCACAATAGGGCACCAATACATCGGGAATTTTAATACCCTCTGGGGTTTGGCAGTTTTCTAAGATACTGGCCAGAACTCTGGGCAGTGCTAAGGCGCTTCCATTGAGGGTGTGGGCAAATTTATTTTTCCCGTCGGAGTCTTTGAACCTCAATTTCAAACGGTTGGCTTGAAAAGTCTCAAAGTTAGATACAGACGAAATTTCGAGCCAGCGGTCTTGTGCTGTCGAAAAAACTTCAAAATCGTAGGTCAGTGCCGAAGTAAAACCTAAATCACCACCACATAAACGCAGTATGCGATAGGGCAATTTAAGGTCTTGCAGTAGGCCCTTGACGTGTTCCACCATTTGGTCCAAGGCCGCGTAGCTGTTGTCGGGGTGTTCGATCCGTACAATCTCTACCTTGTCGAATTGGTGCAAACGGTTGAGTCCGCGCACATGTGCGCCATAACTTCCGGCTTCACGACGAAAACAAGGGGTGTAGCTGGTGCATTGAACAGGAAGCTCTTTGCGGGCTAATAATGTGTCGCGAAAAATATTGGTCACGGGCACTTCGGCCGTGGGAATGAGGTATAATTGATCTTCGCCGACCAAATACATTTGCCCTTCTTTGTCGGGCAGTTGTCCTGTTCCATAGCCTGAGGCCTCGTTAACCAAATGAGGCACCTGGTATTCTGTATATCCTGCAGCGGTGTTTTTGTCTAAGAAATAAGTGATGAGCGCTCTTTGTAAACGGGCGCCTTTATCCTTATAAACAGGAAATCCTGCTCCTGAAATTTTGACACCAAGTTCAAAATCAATCAAGTCATAGGTCTTGGCCAGCTCCCAATGTGGCGCAGCCTGTTCATGTAGTTTTGGGATATCACCTTCGGTAAAGACCACTTCATTGTCTTGTTCATTTTGTCCCGACGGCACCGAGTGATGAGGTATGTTGGGCAGGGTCCAGAGCTCTTGTTGCAACTCTTGGGCAATATGATTCATTTCCTCTTGAAGCGCTTTTGAACGCTCTTTGAGTTGTGTTGTTTTTTCTTTAAGCAGCGCTGCTTTTTTGGGCTCACCATTTTTGAAAAGGATACCGATTTCTTTCGAAAACGAATTGGACTGCGCCAGGGTTTCATCGAGGTCGGCTTGGGTCGCACGGCGCTTTTCGTCGAAGGACAAAACACGATCAAAAATCGCTTTGGCGTCAAGGCCTCTTTTTTGTAGCGCCTTGATGTAGGCTTCTTGGTGTTCCCTGATGAGTTGTACTTGTAACATACCTATGGTGTTGAAAGGGCCAAAGTTAGCTAAATTTCAGTCCTTTTTGCGCTTAATTTGAGCCCATTTCCGATATTTTTTGATCTCAAAAAGGACTCGGCAAAATCCAGGATTGATGGCCCCAAGGATTCCATGGGATTTGGGCGAGGTCGATTTCGGAATCGATAAATGGCTGATAATCACCTCCATTGACTTTTACCTTGCCCGAGGCGTAAACCGAGACCTCTCGGCCCTTTGCTGCCTCTAAGGTTTTGATTTTTTGGGCCATTTGCCAAATAAAATCGGGATGAGCGGGCAGCATTTTGAGTTGCTTTTGGGTCAGAAGAGGCTTTATGGGGTAAGTCTGTTTTGTGCCCGAGGCGTGGTCAATGGTCCAAAAGGCAATCTGTCCGCTGCGCGAGCGCAACATCATTCGCCAACTTAGTCGGTGGCCTTCTTCGGTCCACAATACACTGTCTTGAATGAGGTAATGCCTCAAAGGCAATAAAATTTGAATAACCAGATAAGCCATAATGACCCAAGGAATCCAGGACTTGGCCTTTAGGGGCTCTTGCTGTTCCGCAATGGGTCGTTTGAGCCCGAACCGCTTCTTCAGTACCGAGGAAGGAAAAAAGAAGAGCGAAAAAGCAATGCTCATGTAAGGAAAAATGCCAATTTGAAAAACAACGGAATTAAACAGGTGGAAGACCAAAGACAAGACAAATCCAAAGTTACGTGTGCGGCGCCAAAGCAGCATCGGAATAATGAGGGCGTCGAACAGCACCCCCCCATAAGTGATGCCAGTCTGCAGCCAGGGCGCTTGTAATAAGGGGCCTATTAGGGGGTAATTTATTTTTGATTTCATAAAAATGGCCATCACACTGCCGTCGAGCCAACCTGGGTAGATTTTGGCCATGGCTGCATAACTAAAGACGATCCAGACCTGTGCCACAAAAAGTATTTTGACCCATTGCGGCATGGTGTATTGGTGTGTCTTGAGCCTGTGGGCATCGAGCGACAGTGTTTTGTGCGCAGGAAGCAATACCATCATCCAACTCAACAACATCAGCAAATAATAATGGTTGTTGTAGGCGGTTTTTTGCATAAGGTAAACACCAGACCACAATAAGGCAAAGCCGAACATGGCCCAGCGGTATCGGTAGCCCAATAGGACCATAATCCCAAAAGACCCCATGGCAAAAAAATAAGCGTACATACCCCAGCCGGGAAGCGGTTGCAAAAATTCAAAGCCAATGAAATTGAAAGTGAAGCTTGGGGCGATCAACACGTCGTGGACCCAGCCCGTAATGATGGCGCCAAATGCTTCTGTGGCAATTAAAAACCCAAAAATAACACGCCAAAGCACAAGAGGCGTATTGTCGATTGATTTAAACCAAAGACTAGACATATTTGGATAATAAGCGCTTGGCTTCAAGCACATCATTTTCGATGGCTGCTTTCAAGGCATCAATACCGGAGAAATGTTTTTGATCACGGATACGCTCCAAAAATGACAGTTGTAACGGGGCGTCATACAAGTCCAATGTGACCTCTAGAAAAAAGGTCTCTATAGTTTGTTTGTCTCCTCCGACCGTAGGGTTGGTGCCAATGTTGGTAAGACCAAACAGGATTTGGTTGTTGATTTTGGTCTGGGTAAGATAGACGCCTTCTTTTGGGATAAGCTTATAGGATTGGTCCACATTTAAATTTGCGGTAGGGTACCCTATGGAACGTCCAATGGACTTGCCCCGAACCACATGACCATTGAGCCGATAAGTATAATCCAGATAACTATTGGCCATCTCAATAGATCCAGCCTCCAAAGCTTTTCTTATTTTGGTTGAGCTTATGGCGACTGTATTCAATTCTTGCGCTGAGATTTCTTCTACAGCGAAATCATAAAGCTTTCCAAATGCAATAAGGTCTTCGATATGCGCTGTTCTGTTTCTGCCAAAACGATGGTCATAACCAATGATGATTTTTTTGGCGCCGAGTTGGTGCACCAAAATGTCACGGACATATTCTACGGCCGTAAGGCGCGAAAATGCTGCAGTAAAAGGCTGGACAACCAGGTGATCTAACCCAATGCTGGTCAAATGGTCTTTTTTTTCTTCGAGGGTGTTGAGGAGTTTGAGATCGGTTTGCTGTTGTACGACCATCCGTGGATGCGGAAAAAAGGTTAATAAAACCGATTCTAGGCCAAGGGCTTTTGCACTTTCAACAACTCTACGCAATATCGTTTTGTGCCCAAGATGCACTCCGTCGAAGGTGCCAATCGTAATGACGGTGCCTTTGGACGAGCTAAAACGCTCTGCGCCTTGATGTACGATGAGTTTAGACGCCATTGTATGTGTTCATGGTTATGGCCATACCGGCCAAGCCAAAGGAAGGGATGGCTTCGTCTGTTTTTTCGAGTCGCTTGCTCAGGGCTGCTTGCTCTTGTTCCGACCATAACCCTAAAACATAATCGACTTGACGTCCGGCGCTGAAATCATCGCTGATGCCAAAACGCAGCCGGTTATATTGTGTGGTCTGAAGGGTTTCTTGAATGCTTTTGAGCCCGTTATGACCGCCGTCACTACCCTTTTCTTTAAGGCGGATGGTGCCAAAAGGCAAATTAAGGTCGTCTGTGATGACCAAAAGTTGCGCGGGGTCAATGCGTTCTTTTTCAAGATGGTAAGCTACAGATTTGCCGCTCAAATTCATGAAGGTACTTGGTTTGATCAATATAAAGGTGCGTCCTTTTATTTTGTATTCTGCTCGGTCTCCAAGCTTCACGGTTTCCCAGGTGAGCTCGGCTTTTGCCGCAAAATGATCTAATATTTTAAACCCAATATTGTGGCGCGATTCAGCGTATGAAAGGCCTATATTTCCCAAACCGACGATAAGAAATTTTTTCATGGATCCGAAGGAATCACAGTGGGCCGATGGCAGCGCCTTTTGCCCAGACTGATTTAAAGGTAAAAATAAAAAAAGCATCCCAGTAATGGGATGCTTTTGGATTGAATATTTGTCGTAAGCTTATGCTTCAGCAGCAGAATCTTCTGAAGAGCCTTCAGTTGCGACACTTGCATCATCACCTGAATCCTCATCTTCATCATCTCCAGCAGTGTCAACGGCGTTTCTTGAAGTCCGTACTTGACAAATGACCGTATTGTCAGGATGCATTATAGCAAATCCCTCTTGAGCGATGGCTCCAACAGACAATTTATTCCCAATACGCATTTCGGTAATGTCGGCTTCGATAAAATCGGGAAGATTTTTCGGTAGGGCTTTTACCCTTAGTTTTCGAGTCACAATACGCAGCGTTCCACCGTTACGGACTCCTTTGGAGTTACCTGTCAAGCGAATAGGGATTTCCATAGTCACCTCTTTGTCATCAAAAATTTGATAAAAGTCGACATGAAGAATGCGGTCGGTCACGGGGTGAAATTGGATATCCTGAAGGATACATTCGATCTTTGAACCATTATCTAATGCAATTACGACCGTGTGTACATCCGGAGTATACACCAAGTCTTTAAATGCAAGTTCATCTGCTGAAAAGTGAATGGCGTGATCTCCTCCGTAAACAACGCAGGGAACCTTTCCAGCATTACGTAAGGCTTTGGTTGCTACCTTGCCCACGCTTTCTCTTTCGAGTCCGTTAATTGTAATTGATTTCATTGTATGTTTTTAAATTATTAATATAACCACTTAGGCCTTAGCGCCTAGCGGGCGGCAAATATATGCCTTTCTTTTGAAAAATACTAAAGTGAAAAACCCTTTTTTGTCTTGGGGAATTACATGATGAAATTAGAGCTAATCGATTGGTTTTCATGAACCCGCACCATCACATCTGCAAATAAGTTAGCACAACTTAAGACTTTGATTTTGCTGCTTTCTTGACGCAATGGAATAGAGTCGGTGACAATTAGGGCCGAGAGCCGAGAGGCTTCTAGACGCTCATAGGCTTTGCCGGACAAGATTGGGTGTGTACATATGGCACGGACACTCAGTGCGCCGCGCTCCATCATTATATCAGCAGCTTTGGTTAGGGTCCCAGCGGTGTCCACCATGTCATCTACCAGTACCACGTTTTTGCCGGATACATCGCCAATAAGCTCCATGTGCTCGATAGCGCCTCCTTCAGCCCTTTGTTTGTAGCAAATAACGACATCACTACTTAAGGCTTTAGAATAGGCATAAGCCCTTTTGGAGCCTCCCATGTCAGGCGAGGCGATGGTGAGGTTGTCGAGATTAAGCGCTTTGAGATAGGGCAGAAATATGGTAGAGGCAAAGAGGTGGTCCACTGGTTTTTCGAAAAAGCCCTGAATCTGATCGGCATGCAGGTCCATGGTGATGATGCGTGTGGCGCCGGCAGTCTCGAGCATCTTGGCGACGAGTTTTGCGGCGATGGGGACGCGTGGTTTGTCCTTGCGGTCTTGACGTGCCCAGCCATAATAGGGCAAAACAGCGGTAATGTGTCTGGCAGAAGCCCGCTTGGCAGCATCCAGCATCAAGAGCATTTCCATGAGGTGGTCGCTGTTAGGAAAGGTTGAACCAATCACAAATACGCGGCTACCACGCACGGATTCTTCAAATGAGGGCTGGAACTCACCGTCACTGTAAGTTGAGGTGATCACGTTGCCTAAGGGGAGGCCATAAGCTTGGGCAATGGCTTTGCCAAGGTCTTGACTTTGTTTGCAGGCGAAAATTTTAGGCTGTGGTGTCATGGAACTTATTTAAAGGATTGTTTATGTAAACACAAATGTAAAATTATCGATCCCTTTTCGCAAAAATGAAAGGGAGAATTACCAACAATTTGAAAATATTCTTTATTTTCGCTCTCCATTTAGCCTTGGTGGCGGAATTGGTAGACGCGCACGACTCAAACTCGTGTTCTTCGGAGTGTGGGTTCGATTCCCACCCAAGGTACAATAGCCTCTGACAATTTTGTCAGAGGCTATTTTTTTAAGGGTTTTTGATCATGTAAAAGCACCATAATAATTTCTATCCCCCATTTTTGTATCGAAAGGGGTCCGTTCGGGAAGGATCTTACTGGGCGCAATGCCAGAGCATAAAGGAGTTCTTCTGTCTGCTCTAAAAGAACAATGACTTTGCCTGGTTCAGACGAATTTATATGTTGATTAATGGCGATATTTGGGTTTTTAATCTGTTTCACGATGAGCGATTTCTGGCTTTATTTTACTTTGGGGTACCAGCACGTTCTGGGTGTTGGGGCCTATGACCATTTGCTTTTCTTGGCGGTACTCAGTGTATCATACGGCTTCAGCCAATGGCGGCGTTGGAGCCTTTTGGTCAGTCTATTTACCCTAGGCCACAGCATTTCTTTGGCAGCCACCCATTTTTTTGGCCTTGAGGCTAATGAGCGCATCGTTGAATTTTTAATACCCTGCACGATTATCGCTACAGCCGTATATAATATAGTACAGGTATTAACTAAGACCAGGAGAGATAGTGTGAGTTTTTTGGGCAGTTTAGCTTTTTTGTTTGGACTCATTCATGGACTCGGTTTTGGCCGTTACTTTGGGCTTATAGAAGACCAGGGGTCTGTCATGGCGCTGATTGATTTTGCTTTAGGAATTGAATGGGCACAATTAATTATTGTTTTTGTGGTTTTAGTCCTTAGTTTTGTGGTAGAACGTGGTTTCGGGGTAAAAAAAAGGGACTGGGTCATTGCGGCTTCAGTCGCAACAATTGCAGCAACACTGCCTATTTTATTGGGCCAGTAACCGCATTAATTACTCAAGAGATCGATACGAAACCGACAAATTATTGAGACATAAGGCATGACACAGCAGGGCAAACAACTAAAATACGACAAGGCTTATCTCAAAATGGCTTTGGAATGGAGCAAGCTTTCATATTGTGATCGCCGTCAGGTTGGCGCTTTGATTGTCAAGGACAAAATGATCATCAGTGATGGCTACAATGGCACTCCGACCGGTTTTGAAAATATTTGTGAAGACGACAATGGCTATACCAAGTGGTATGTGTTGCATGCCGAGGCTAACGCCATTATGAAGGTCGCTTCCTCCACACAATCTTGCAAAGGCAGTACGCTTTATATTACTATGTCTCCATGCCAGCAGTGCAGTAAATTGATCCATCAGGCTGGAATTATTCGTGTGGTATACCACACAGCGTACAAAGATGATTCTGGACTCAAGTTTTTACAAAAAGCCGGGATTGTTGTCTCGCATGTCGCAGAGCTTAACTAATGCGCAAACCGGCCTACATCAATCCACTCATGTTAGCTGTGGCGCTGGCCATAGGTATGCTATTAGGGACGGTATTTAATTTTAACCGCAAGGCATCGGGATGGTGGTCCCCTCAAGAACCCTCAGCCAAATTATTACAACTCATTGATTATATCGAAAGTGATTATGTAGATGCAGTTACCGCGGATAGCATTGTGGATTTGGCCGTGGGTCGACTTTTGGAGCAGCTCGACCCGCATTCGGCGTACATTTCTAATGATCAGTATCAAGCCGTTGCAGAGGATATGCGCGGTGATTTTGTCGGGGTAGGGATAAACTTTTATATATACCGGGACACCATTGCGGTCATCAGGTCTATGGAAAACAGTCCGGCCCAGACAGTAGGAATTACCTCAGGAGATCGCATCCTGAGCGCTAATGGTCGCGCCTTATTTGGGGTTCATGCGGACCGAGACAGTGTGGCTCAGTGGATTCGTGGGCCGATCACTACCACAGTAGATTTAAAGATTTTGCGACCGAGCAACGACAGTATTTTTGAGGTGTCGATAGCGCGGGAGCACATTCCCTTGCCCAGTGTTGAAGGCGGTCATGCGTTGACTCCTGGAGTTGGTTACATAAAAATAAATAGGTTTACGGAAACCACGGGGCGTGAATTTACGCAACGGCTAAAGCTTCTGGCCGCTGAGCAAACCAGCACGTTGATTCTTGATCTGAGAGACAACCCAGGAGGCTATGTTGATTCTGCTTTAGAAGTTTTGGATCATTTTCTACCGTCGGGCACCCTATTGTTGACCACAAAGAACAAGCAAGGCCGCATCCGCAATACGTATGCCGATCAAACGGGTCTTTTTGAGCAGGGGGCTATCTACGTGCTTTTGAATGAACAAAGCGCTTCGGCAGCTGAGATTGTTGCCGGAGCCCTTCAAGACCATGACCGTGCGCTCATCGTGGGCCGACGTTCTTTTGGCAAAGGATTGGTGCAAAGAGAAATGGGCTTTGGAGACGGCAGCGCCGTGCGCCTTACTGTTGCCCGTTATTACACGCCTTCGGGTCGCTCTATACAGCGGCCTTATGGCCAAGATCATCAGGCATATTTAGATGATTTTGATGCGCGCGTGGCCCGAGGCGAAATGCAGGACGCTAGTCAAATACCCCAAGCGGACTCACTTATGTTTACCACGGCACAGGGGAATAAAGTCTATGGCGGCGGCGGGATTACCCCTGATATTTTTGCACCACTGGACATCGGTATGCAGGAGCAAACACTCCGGTATTTAAACCGCAGCGGTTTGATGAGTTATGTAGTCTTTGATTATTTAGAAAAACAGCTCCCGGCGTTTCAGGCGATCAATCAGAAAGACTTTATCGAGCAATACATTACGGCGCCTGAGTTGATCGATAAATTTTTAGAAGATTCGCGCCTCAAGGAAGCAGGGTTGTCTATGAAAGACCAAGAAGCATCCATGGCTTCACTGCTCAAAATACAAATGGCAGAACAGCTCTATGGTCCTGATGCCGCTTTGATTTTGCTGATTGGCGAAGACCCTATGACCGCATTGGTTTTGGCCCATGAAAACAATCGAAAGTAAATTTACTTAAGGCGGTCTTTGATCTCAAAAGATCGGATCAAAATAAAGAGCAATACCACCACGCAGGCCGAAGCCACAATGCCAATAAGGGCGATTTGACTGTCTCCATTAAACGGGTCGTTCCCGTCTATTTTTGTGGTATTATATCCTATCAGAACAATAGCGATGGCAATGAGAATGTAGCGAAAGTAAGTCATGATGTTACTTATATAAAGAGTTCTTGAATGTTCGAAGTAAAAAGCTTAACGGCAATGGCCAGCAAAATTACGCCAAATACTTTTTGGATAACACCAATACCATTTTTCCCTAAAACGGATTGCAGTCTTGCCGAAGTCTTCAGCACGGCATAGATGACAATAACATTGAGTACGATAGCGATGATGACGCTTTCTAAGGCATATTCAGAGCGCAGCGATAGCAGGGTTGTTAGGGTTCCAGGCCCGGCAAGCATCGGAAAGGCTAAGGGAAAAACAGAGGCCATGTCTGGGCTACTCCCATCGTCTTTGAACAAGGTGATTCCTAAGATCATTTCTAGGGCAATGAAGAACAAAATGAACGATCCGGCAACAGCGAATTCATTGACATTAATCCCAATAAGATGGAGAATTTCTTCTCCTAAAAACAAGAAAAAAATCATCACGATAGCAGCAATGATTGAGGCCTTCTCACTATGGATGTGACCCGCTTTTTCTCTCAGGGCAATGACAATGGGGATATTCCCAATGATATCAATCACAGCAAAAAGGACCATGCTCGCTGTAAAAATTTCTTTGACGTTAAGGGTCATACCGCTTTGTTTGGGGCAAATTTAAGCAAACAATTCGGGCTGTATCCGTACAGCATTGTTATTTTGCGATTATATTTGCCGCATGTTTCAATTAGGAAAAGCCTTAGTATCGGAATCGTTAATTGAAGATGAATTTGTCTGCAATTTATCTGCGTGTAAAGGCATATGCTGTGTTGAAGGAGAGGCTGGTGCGCCTGTGACATCAGAGGAAGTCGCTATTCTCCAAGATATTTACCCTAAGGTAAAACCTTTTTTAAGACCAGAAGGCATTGAAGCCATTGAGGCTCAAGGCACTTATATCGTTGCGGAAAACGGCGAATTCGAAACGCCTTTGGTGGCAGGAAAGGAATGTGCCTATGTTGCATTTGACACCAATGGAACGGCCAGCTGCGGGATTGAAACGGCTTACAAATCCGGTGCAGTCAATTTTCAAAAGCCCATATCGTGTCATTTGTATCCGGTACGTATTCAAGAGTATAGTGAGTTTTCGGCCGTCAATTATCACCAATGGAGCATCTGTTCTGCGGCATGTCTTTTGGGGCAACAATTGAAAGTTCCGGTCTATCAATTTGTCAAAGATGCTTTAGTCCGACGTTTTGGCATCGATTGGTACGACGCATTGACGTCAATTGCTAGAGAACACCGCTCCTAAAAAATTTTTTTAAAAATTCCCCCATTTTTCTCCGTTGATAACTTTCGATTTTTAACAAAACTGAAGGCACTTGGTTTGTTCAGAAAAAGCAGGGCTAATGCTTATGAAATCAAAGGTTTGAGCGTTTTTAATTAAAAAAAATGATGCACGCGCCAATCCCTAATAAAAAACATAAAAAACTGTATATCAATTGTTTAAAAATATTTTTTAACAATATTCTAAGAAATTTAAATTCCCCGTAGTGTTGAAAACTTTGTTAAAAACCCTGCATGACATTTTCAGCGATTCGCACTTATTTTTTCCATATTTGTTAGTCCCTAGTAGTACCAATATTTTAACAATTTTAAAGAACAGGACACATGAGCGTCGTTGAGCCCATTTTAGCAGAAAACAAAAACAGATTTGTGATATTTCCTATCGAACATCATGATATTTGGGAATGGTACAAAAAGAGTGAGGCGAGTTTTTGGACGGCTGAAGAGATTGATCTCCACCAAGATCTCACGGATTGGTCTACAAAACTTAATGACGACGAACGTTACTTCATCAAACATATTTTAGCATTTTTTGCAGCGAGTGATGGCATTGTCAACGAAAACCTAGCGGAAAATTTTGTTAACGAGGTACAGTACAGTGAGGCGAAATTCTTTTACGGATTTCAAATCATGATGGAAAACATCCACAGCGAAACTTATTCGCTACTCATAGACACTTATGTTAAGGATGAAAAAGAAAAAGGAATTCTTTTTCAAGCACTCGAAAACTTTCCGGCCATCAAAAAGAAGGCGGACTGGGCCCTTAAATGGATTGATAGCCCAAGCTTTGCAGAGCGACTTATCGCTTTCGCAGCAGTAGAAGGAATTTTCTTCTCTGGAGCGTTCTGCTCGATTTTTTGGCTAAAGAAGCGTGGGCTAATGCCAGGGCTGACTTTCTCGAATGAGTTGATCTCAAGGGATGAGGGAGTGCACTGTGACTTTGCGGTGCATTTGCATAACCACCACTTGGTCAATAAAGTGCCAAAAGACCGGATACGCAGTATCCTCATCGAGGCTCTGAATATTGAACGTGAGTTCATTACTGAATCACTTCCGGCAAGTCTTATTGGAATGAATGCTATTCTCATGGCGAAGTATCTAGAATTTGTAACCGATCGACTTTTGGTTGAATTAGGTTGCGACAAGGAATACAATACCACGAATCCATTTGATTTTATGGACATGATTTCGCTTCAAGGAAAAACAAATTTCTTTGAAAAAAGAGTCTCTGAATACCAAAAGGCTGGGGTTACCAACAAAGACAAGGAGACGAATAAGATCAGTTTCGATGCTGATTTTTAGGCGCTAATCAAGGCATAACACCTTTTTCAGACCCCATACGACTCAGGCCTTAGCAGGGGACCATTGGGCCTGAGCAACAATACCAAAAGATTACTAATTATAATAATTCTAGCAACATGAATGTAGTAAAAAGAGATGGCCATAGCGAACCAGTGATGTTCGACAAAATCACCGCGCGGGTGCGTAAATTATGTTACGGCCTTAATACCCTTGTGGATCCAGTAAAAGTAGCCATGCGTGTTATTGAAGGCCTTTATGATGAGGTGACCACAAGTGAGTTGGATACCTTGGCAGCAGAAATTGCCGCCACGATGACCGTTTCTCACCCTGACTACGCCATCTTGGCGGCACGAATTTCGGTATCTAACTTACACAAGAACACCAAAAAAAGTTTTTCTGAAGTGATGTCGGATCTTTATTTCTACATCAACCCAAGAACCGGAAAAAAGGCGCCTTTACTAAGTGATGAAGTATATCAAGTGATTCAAGATAATGCAGAGATGCTAGACTCAGCTATTATCTATAATCGTGATTTTAACTATGATTATTTTGGGTTCAAGACCCTCGAGCGCTCTTATTTGCTTAAACTCAATGACCAAATTGCAGAGCGCCCACAGCATATGTTGATGCGGGTTTCTTTGGGGATTCACCTCCATGATATGGACTCCGCCCTTGAGACTTATGAGCTCATGTCTAAGAAATATTTCACACACGCCACCCCAACCTTATTCAATAGTGGGACGCCAAAGCCACAAATGTCTTCATGTTTTCTTTTGGCCATGAAAGACGACAGCATCGATGGGATATATGATACGCTGAAGCAAACGGCAAAAATTTCACAATCAGCGGGGGGTATTGGGTTATCTATTCATAATATTCGGGCCACAGGATCCTATATCTCAGGGACCAATGGCACGTCAAATGGCATAGTCCCAATGTTGCGTGTGTTCAACGACACAGCCCGTTATGTGGATCAAGGTGGCGGAAAACGAAAAGGGAGTTTTGCGATCTATGTAGAGCCATGGCATGCGGACATCTTCGACTTTTTGGATTTGAAGAAAAACCACGGAAAAGAAGAAATGCGTGCGCGTGATTTGTTTTATGCCATGTGGATTCCGGATTTATTCATGAAGCGTGTGCAAGACGACAGCACTTGGACCCTAATGTGTCCTAATGAGTGTCCAGGGCTCTATAAATGTCATGGCGATGAATTTGAGGCCATGTACTTGGCCTATGAGTCACAAGACAAAGGAAGAAAAACCATCCGTGCAAGAGAACTTTGGGAGAAAATATTAGAATCGCAAATTGAAACAGGGACCCCTTATATGCTTTATAAGGACGCCGCGAACCGCAAGAGTAACCAAAAGAATTTAGGGACCATTCGTTCGTCGAATTTATGTACCGAAATCATGGAGTATACTTCTGCCGACGAGGTGGCGGTATGTAACTTGGCTTCAATTGCGCTACCGATGTTTGTCAAAAAAGGGGCCTTTGACCACAAAGAACTTTTTAAAGTGACCAAAAGGGTCACCAAAAACTTGAACCGAGTGATTGACCGCAACTACTATCCAGTAATTGAGGCTCAAAATTCTAATTTCCGTCATAGACCTATTGGTCTTGGTATTCAAGGCCTTGCCGATGCCTTCATCCTATTGCGTATGCCATTTACCAGTGATGAAGCAAAAAAACTCAACCAAGAAATATTTGAAACTTTATATTTTGCCGCGCTAACGGCTTCGATGGAAGAAGCCAAAGCAGATGGGCCTTACGAATCTTATAAAGGATCTCCAATATCAGAAGGACTCTTTCAACACAACCTTTGGAACATCAAAGACGAAGAATTGAGTGGTCGTTGGGATTGGGCGAAACTCCGCAAGGATATCAAGAAGAACGGTGTGCGTAACTCCCTTTTGGTAGCACCGATGCCAACCGCATCGACATCTCAAATTCTGGGTAATAACGAAGCATTTGAGCCTTACACGTCCAATATTTATACGCGTCGTGTGCTTTCTGGAGAGTTTATTGTTGTCAACAAGCACTTACTCGAAGATCTAGTTGAGCTCGGCCTATGGAACGATAGCCTCAAAGAAGAAATCATGCGGGCTAATGGATCCATTCAACATATTGAGGGGATGCCACAAGAACTGAAAGAATTGTATAAAACGGTCTGGGAACTATCCATGAAGGATATTATCGATATGTCACGTCATAGAGGTTATTTTATCGATCAGTCTCAGTCGCTAAACCTCTTTATGGAAAATGCGAATATGGCGAAACTCACGTCAATGCATTTTTATGCATGGCAAAGTGGGCTAAAAACAGGGATGTATTATTTGCGCACCAAGAGTGCTGTAGATGCCATTAAGTTTACCCTGAGCAAGGAAGTCAAAAAAAGCGAAGAGGTCGAAACTGAAGTCCCTAAGGCAGCAAAAGTGCAAGCGGCCACAATTGGCGTTTCTCTACCAGAAAAATCATTGACCGCCCAAGAGTTGCGTGAGATGTTAGCACAGGGCAAAGATGCCGCAGAGAACGATGAAGATTGTTTGATGTGTGGTTCTTAATCCATCTGCTATAGAAAAAAAAAGCAGCGCCATTGGCGCTGCTTTTTTTTTGCAATCGAATGCGTAAAACCTTGGATTTTATTTCACGTTCTTACCATATTGCTGCATCAAAAGCATTACGGCTGTGACCAGGTCTTTGGTTTCGAGTAAAATATTAAAATACAATGCTGTATTCTTTGGACTCGACTCCTCGGCACGTGTTAAAGCCACTTGCTGATCGATTTTGTCCGAAATACTCTCGTTGAGCTCATTTAATTTGGTCACAATACCATTGATTTCCTTGAGCTCGTTGTGATCAAATACAGTGATGATGCTCTGAAGATGTCCACTGAGTGCGGCATCAATTTCTTGAAGCTCCTTAATTTGATTGAAGCGCAAGGCTTTGTGATTATTGTTGACGTGCTTAAATCCTTTTTTGGCGATATATTCCAGTGATTGACTGATGTCGGTTAAGTGTACCAATATGGAAATATAGAACTTGCTGCCTCTAAGGCTCGTCTCCTCCAAATTCTTGATGAAATAAAACAAGTTGTTGCGCAGGTCTTCGATATCTTCACCTAACTTTTCGACACCTTTCTTACTGGACTTTAGGATTTTCGTATCCTGCTTACCCAATCCTTTTATGACACCAGAAAATATCGTTTGTGAGCGGCTCACTACGTTAGAAATGTTCTGTGAGCTTTCTGCAATGATCCCCTGAACCGTCTTACTGGCGGACTTTTTAAGTCCTGCACTTGTTAGCTTGGCTTCTGCTTTGCGTTTGTGCAGTAAATAGTTGCGCACCAAAAGGCTACAGGCTAGGATCAACAGGACAGCAATCGCTGTTGGACCACCCAAGTAAATAAGGTAAGTCATCGTTCCGGCGACAGCAAAGGCTATAAACGCCGTAAAAAACCATCCAGCAATCACATTGATCACACCAGCGACACGATATACAGCGCTCTCACGTCCCCAGGCACGATCGGCAAGAGACGTCCCCATAGCGACCATAAAGGTCACATAAGTTGTAGACAACGGCAGCTTCATGGAGGTAGCGATAGAAATCAAGACGCCGGCAACCATAAGGTTGATGGACGCACGGATCATATCAAAAGCAGGCATTTCTGCTTGGTCTTTTTCGAGTGTAGAAGCAGCAGGCTTTGTAAAGCTATGCTCAATGCGCGAAGTCACTGAATCAGGCAAGAGCGTAGTCAAGAAATTAGCCAATTTTGTGCTGCCCTTTACCATATTGCGAGAGATAAAGTTTGGATTGAATTTTTCCGCTCCATCTCCTTGTCGTGACAAGCTAATCTCGGTTTCAGTTACCGTTTTGGCTTTTTTAGAAAACCACAAGGTAAGCACCATGATACTCCCTGCGGTAAAAAGCAATAGGGGCTCTGCTGGGACTTTTTTGTCCAAGACACTCATAGAGAAACTCGTGGCAGCTTCTCCAGAGGCGAACCATGCTTCATATGAATGGTATGCAGCCATCGGCACACCAATGAAGTTGACTAAATCATTTCCAGAAAAGGCTAGGGCAAGACCAAATGTTCCGATCGCAATCACCACAATCAAGATGCTTTTCTTGAAAATTTTCATGAACAAGTATGAAAACAATGTCCAAAACACGAAGCCTACACTAACAATTAAGACCGTTTGTTGGGCAAGAATATCTTTAAAGGAACCATAATAAGGGGTTCCTTTAAGGCCTTTGTAGAAAATAAAATAAGTGATTGCAGTAAGGGCGATACCGCCAAAAATGGCGCCAAAATTCTTGATTTTTTCCTCGTAATGAAAGGTAAAGATAAGTCTAGAAAGCCATTGAACGAGCGCCCCTATAGAGAAGGCGATCACTACAGAGAGAAGTATGCCACTGATAATTTCAATAGCTTTCGCCGTATTAATGTAGGTGCCCAAATCGGCAATAGTTTGCTCATTGTCCATCCCAATTTTGATTAAGGCCATCACCACAGCGGCGCCTAACAATTCAAAGACAATCGAAACGGTCGTTGAGGTAGGCATCCCTAAGGTGTTGAAAAAATCAAGAAGCAGGACGTCGGTGATCATCACGGCCATAAAAATCATCATGATTTCATCGAAATAGAACTCTCCAGGAACGAAAATGCCCTTACGTGCCACTTCCATCATGCCACTCGAAAACACAGCGCCAATAAAGATTCCAAGACTGGCGACAATCATGATTGTTCTGAATGAGATGGCTTTGGAGCCAATAGCGGAATTCAAAAAGTTAACCGCATCATTACTGACGCCAACAACGAGGTCAACAACCGCCAATACGGCTAATGCAACGAGCATTAATAAATAAATTTGATCCATAGACTTAAATTAAAGTGGTGACAAAGGTCAGATTAAAGATAAAATTAATTGTTATGTAAATGTTATAAAAGAATTTTAAAAGTGGAGGTCAAATCCAAATCGAAACTCCATATAATCGTCTTGACCATCTAACGATCCAATGCTAAAGTCAGATTGAATTTTAAGCTTGTGACCAACGATGTACTTGGAGACCCCAGCAGTATAAACCAACTGATCGGGCTTGCCAACGATGGCATCATATCCGATTTCTGAGCGCCGCGCCGTAAACTCATAATGAGAAGGAAATAAATAACTCGCCTGAAGGTTTGTGGCGGTTCCCACCTTAACGATAGACGCTGTGCTGCCATCAGAATTGAGCGCTTCAGGATCTGCAGCATCTCTCTTGGCGTACTCTCCCATAAAGGCAAATCCGTTGAATTTTAACATGGCATCCACAAAAATGGTGTTGATGTCTGTTTCATATAGGCTTCCGTCATCTAAGGTCATATAAGAGCCCATATTGCTTCGGTTACGCACGGCGTTGGTGTTATTGTCGTAGGTTGCGCCGATCATTAACTTAACCGTTGACTCACCAGATAAATCACCTTGGGTATAATCACCCTTTTTGGTGAAGGCTCCAAAAGGAAGTAACTCAACACGCGAGGTATATTGAAGACCACCTAAGTTCCCTTCAGTGACGTTGCGTCCTTCTCCTTGCGAGATCGCAAACTTTTCGCGCAATAACATTTTAGTCCCTAGCTTGTGCTGGTGACGCAATTGAATCCCCATATCGCGATCTATATTAAATTTGCTATTCAATATAGATCGGTCGATCAGCTGTAAATTGCCTGAAGAAATAACCCGTTCGATGTTGCCAGGCAGCTTAGTTTGTCCGGCCCAGAGTTCAAATCCTTTGGCAAAATCCCACATGACCACGGCATCAAGAATGTAGCGCGGTGTGTTGCGGTTGTAAGCATCGGCACCAGAAATATCTCTGTTGGATAATCCGAGCTCAAATTTATATTTGAGTTTCGGTGAATAAGCCCAACCGTCAAATTTAAAGCGCGCACGGCGCACCAAAAAATTGTACTCGGCATCGCCATACTCGCTGCCATTGTGGGCCCAAGTCGATTGGTAGCGGGTTTGGATACGGGTAGCAAACTTTACTTGGAAGCTGCTGTCTTGTGCCGTGTAGTTGATGATTCCCTTTCCAAATTTTTGATCTTCAATTGTCTGGGCTTGGCCAGTGAAGGCGAATAGGAAAAAGCCAATGAGGCAAAGTTTTAAATAATGCATGTCAATCAGTTTGAAGTTTTTGTCGCTACAAAGGACAAGCTCCAATGTTAACTTAATGTTTCCAAATGATTACGGTTATGCTTATATTTAAAAAAAAAAGCCGCCCGAAGGCGGCTCGCACTGTGAATACAAGTCGACAAAAACTTAAACGATTCAGCGTGCATTGGATTAAAACTTATACCAAATGTCACAAATGATTTTTGCTATATCATCAACGAAACATTAATTAAATATTAAGATTGACCCTTTTTAGGTTAATCTAATGGGTATTTACAAACCACGCGACCAACCATTGGACCAGCTTGGCGCTCCTGCGCCATTACCCGCTCCTAAAGTCATGCCTTCAATGACAAAAGTTTGATTAAGTCCCGTGTAATCTGTGATTTCAAAATCTGTGCTTGGATTGTCAAATTGCATTGCAGAGATAATTAAGTCACCATTTTCGATACGTGCCGCAGCTGCTGCATCGGTATCTTTAACTTTAACACCAAGATCAATAGAATCGGTATAGAAATCTGTAATGGTAAAGGACCCTCCCCCTTCTTTAAAGTAAAGAGCACCTTCGGTAACAGGACCTAAGACCGTAATATGACTTAGCGTAGTGGTGGTCACAGGGGATGCATTACCGTCATCACCATTGTTTGACCCCTCGATACCGGCCTTCGCCCCATCTTTGATGTACCAATAGGATCCATTTCCGTTCCAACCATCGGCAAAGTCAATAGAATCATCGCCACTGCCCGTCGATACGAGATAGTTTCCACTAACAGTACCACCAAAAAACTCGATA
>Ga0209652_1000033_pt1 | contig 114231 bp, 119 predicted proteins | sample SaaInl74LU_5_DNA_FD_184641 | JGI IMG/M metagenome (GOLD analysis project Ga0209652, IMG submission 184641) | Marine microbial communities from expanding oxygen minimum zones in the Saanich Inlet - ESP_74LU_5_DNA (SPAdes) (version 2) | ecosystem: Environmental > Aquatic > Marine > Intertidal...
ATTGGACATGACCCGAACCTGCCGCAACAAGGTAAAGGAGGGCTTAACGCCCCTAGGGTGTGCCTTCAGGCGCACCAAATGTTCCGGTACATGGTGCGCCTGAAGGCGCACCCTACACGATACCGGATCAAATAACCCACAACCCCCAATATCTTGTGGATACCCCAGCGCCTTGTAGGTCGCGCTCTTTCCGTCACAAAAATACTGCTTTACACAAGGCCGCAAGAACCGCACCATATCTGGTAGGTGAGGGCGCCTTGCCCGCACTCAATTGTAAAGACACCCAGCCAATAGCGGGCGTCTTGGTCCCGAGGCCCAAGGCCCGCACGGCTGCCATAACAAGAGGCCTGGGCAATGTCGCATTCTGAGCAGTATCTCGACATCGATGACCTGCATCCCATCGACATCGTGGAAACATTGGCGTCCCATCACGAATGGGATTTCGACCGTGTCACCGATGACCAGATCGCCATGGCGATCGAGGGGCAGTGGCGCACCTATTCAGTGACTTTGGCATGGTCGGCTTATGACGAAACGCTGCGGATGATCTGCACCTTCGACATGGAGCCGCCCGCCGAAACCCTGCCGACGCTCTACGAGACGCTCAACCTCGCCAATGATCGCTGCTGGGCGGGCGCCTTCACCTACTGGCCCGCGCAAAAGCTGATGGTTTATCGCTATGGTCTGGTTCTGGCAGGCGAACAATTGGCCAGCCCCGATCAGATCGCCTGCATGGTCGAGACCGCCGTTCTGGCGGCTGAGCGGTATTATCCGGCCTTCCAGCTGGCCTGCTGGGGCAACCGCAGCCCCGAAGATGCGTTGCAGGTCGCCATTGCAGAGAGCTACGGCCGCGCCTAACCTCCGCGCCCGAAACCAAGGGGGTGGGAATGGATTTCAGCGAGATTTCGCGCCGCGGGCTGGTGATGCTTGGCTGCGGCAAGATGGGATCGGCGATGCTTGTGGGATGGCTCGACCGAGGGCTTGATCCGGCATCGGTCCATGTGATCGACCCAAACCCTTCCGATTGGTTGCGCGCCCAAGGTGTCGTGATCGACCGCGCGATGCCCGATCACCCCGCCGTGCTGATGATCGCGGTCAAGCCGCAGATGATGCAAGAGGCCCTACCACAGGTCGCGCGCTTCGGCGGTGTTGGCACCTTGATCTTGTCAGTCGCCGCAGGCACGCCCATCGCGGCCTATGAGGCAGCCTTCGGCGCCGCCACCCGCGTCATCCGTGCCATGCCCAATACGCCCGCAGCCGTGGGCAAGGGCATTTCCGCAATCATCGGCAATGCGACCACCACCGCCGCCGATCTGGATATGGCCGAGGGGCTTTTGTCTGCCATCGGTCAGGTCGTGCGCCTAAGCGACGAAGATCAGATCGACGCGGTGACGGGCCTGTCGGGGTCCGGGCCTGCCTATATCTTCTACATGATCGACGCGCTGGCCGCGGCCGGTGTGGCGCAAGGCCTGCCGCCCGAGATGGCGATGCAACTGGCCAAAGCGACTGTCGCAGGTGCCGGTGCGCTTGCTGAACAGGCGACCGAGACGCCGGAACAACTGCGCATCAACGTGACCTCGCCAAATGGTACAACCCAAGCCGGGCTTGGCGTCTTGATGGATGACGCCCATGGCCTCATGCCGCTGATCACCGCCACCGTCGCCGCCGCAACCGATCGCAGCCGGGAACTCAAGCGATGAGCGACACGATCAGCTTTGACGATTTCGCCCGCGTCGATATCCGCGTGGGCACCGTCACCCATGCCGAACCCTTTCCCGAGGCGCGAAAACCCGCGATCAAGCTCTGGGTCGATTACGGCCCCGAGATCGGGGTCAAGAAAAGCTCGGCCCAGATCACGACCCATTACACGCCCGAGGGGTTGGTGGGCCGTCAGGTCTTGGCCGTGGTCAATTTCCCCCCCCGCCAGATCGGCCCCTTCATGTCCGAGGTGCTTGTGCTTGGCCTGCATGACGCAGGCGGCAAGATCGTTCTGATCGCCCCTGATCAACCCGTCCCGAACGGAGAAAAACTGTGCTGAAACTGCTGATATCCCGCCGCCTGCCTGAAAGCGTCATGGCGGAAGCCGCGCATCATTTCGATGTCACCTGCCGCCCCGTGACGACGCCGATGGACCATGCCGAATGCGTGGCCGCCTTGCGCGATTATGACATCATCTTGCCGACGCTGGGCGATGCTTTCCGCGCGCCGGCCTTTTCCGAGGTGCCGGATGCGCGCTGCAAGCTTTTGGCCAATTTCGGGGTGGGGTATAATCATATCGATGTGACCGCCGCCCGCGCCGCAGGCATCGCCGTCACCAACACCCCCGGCGCCGTGACCGACGCTACCGCCGACATCGCCATGACACTGATCCTCATGACCGCCCGTCGCGCAGGCGAAGGAGAGCGGATGGTCCGCACGGGACAATGGGCGGGCTGGCACCCGACTCAGATGCTGGGAATGCATGTCTCGGGGCGTACGGTCTGCATCATCGGCATGGGCCGTATCGGTCAGGCCATCGCAAGGCGCTGCCATTTCGGCTTTGGCTGCAAGATCATCTATGCCAACCGCTCGCCCAAATCCGTCGATTTCCCCGCGACGCAGATGGACCTTCCCGCTGCACTTGCCATCGCTGATATCGTCGTCGTGGCCACACCGGGCGGGGCCGAGACGCATCACCTGATGGGCGCCGCACAATTCGCGGCGATGCAACGCCACGCCCTCTTCATCAATATCTCACGCGGCGATGTGGTCGATGAGCTGGCCCTGATCGCGGCCCTGCAAGCGGACCTAATCGCAGGCGCAGGTCTCGACGTTTATGAATGCGAACCCGTGGTGCCGCAGGAGCTCATCGCGTTGGAAAATGTGACGCTTCTGCCGCATCTGGGCACCGCCGCGCTTGATGTGCGCGAAGATATGGGGCGCATGGCGCTGGCCAATTGCATCGCCTTTGCCGAGGGGCGCGCGCTACCAAACCAAGTCTAGGCGGGTCACAACCCAAAGGCGCGCGTGCCGCGCATGCTCTTTGTTTGGGGGGCTCCGCCCCCTTCGGCCTTGGCCGCCTCCCCCGGGATATTTCAAAAACGAAGAAAGGATCTCTAGCTTCTTTTTCTCTGTTTCATAAATATCCCGGGGGTGAGGTCGTAGACCGAGGGGGCAGCGCCCCCTTGCGCGCAGCGCGCGGCGCAAACGGGCCTCAGTCGCTTGCAGGCCTGTCGCCGACGGCCTCCCTGAAATGCCGCCGGCACAGCGAGATATAGCGGTCATTGCCGCCGACCTCGATCTGCGCGCCTTCGGTCAGGGCACGGCCATCGGCACCCACGCGGATCACCATGCTGGCCTTGCGCCCGCAATGGCAGATCGTGCGCACCTCGCGCATCTCGTCGGCCAAGGCCAGAAGTGCTGCGGAGCCTGGAAACAGCTCGCCCCGGAAGTCGACGCGCAAGCCATAGCACATCACCGGCACGTCCAGATCATCGACCGCGCGCGCCAATTGCCAGACTTGGTCGCGTGTCAGCCATTGCGCCTCGTCGATCAGCACGCAGGCGCAAGGCCCCGCCGCCAGTCGCGCCGCGATCTTTTCGAACAGATCGCAAGACTGGCTGTAGGTGTCGGCCTCGGCCTCGATGCCGATCCTGCTGCCGATGCGGCCCTTGCCCGCGCGGTCATCGAAATTCGCGGTCATGAGGTAGGTCTGCATGCCGCGTTCGATGTAGTTGTAGGATGCTTGCAAGAGCAGCGTGGATTTGCCCGCATTCATCGTGGAGTAGTGGAAATAGAGCTTTGCCATGCCCTGCTTTTGCCTCAGCTTGCGCGCCCCGGCAAGCTTAGCCGCGCCGCTCGACGATCACCGATCCGACCGAATAGCCCGCCCCGAAGGAGCAGATCAGCCCAAGCGCGCCCGGGTCCAGATCGGCGGAATGCTTGGCGAAGGCGATAATCGAGCCCGCCGAGGAGGTATTGGCGTAATCTTGCAAGATATTGGGCTGCTCGCCGGGTGCCGGATCACGGCCCAAGACCTTGCGCCCGATATAGTCGTTCATCGTCTTGTTGGCCTGATGCAGCCACAGCCGCGCCAGATCATCCGATGCCACGCCCTCGGCTGCCATGTGACCCGCGATATGGGCCGCGACCATGGGCAGCACTTCTTTGAAGACCTTGCGCCCGTTCTGCATGAACTGCATGTCGCGCCGGTCTTCCATGTGACCTGGCCTTGTGCGGCGCAGAAAGCCATTGTTGTTGCGGATATTGTTGGAAAATTCCGTCGCGCAGCGGGTCGAGCGGATGGCGAAATGCGCCCCCTTGGCCAGATCTTCGCGTTCGATCACCAGCGCCGTTGCCACATCGCCAAAGATGAAATGGCAATCGCGGTCGCGCCATTCGAGGTGCGCTGAGCAGATCTCGGGGTTGACCACCAGCGCGCGGCGGATCGAGCCTGCGCGGATCATGTCGGTCGCGGTCTGGATGCCGAAGGTGGCCGAAGAACAGGCGACATTCATGTCGAAGGCAAAACCGCCCGCGCCCAGCAATTGCTGGATCTCGATGGCGATGGCGGGATAGGCGCGCTCGTGGTTGGAGGCGGCACAGATCACCAGATCGATCTCGCCCGCCGTGACCCCGGCCATGGCCAGTGCCGCACGGCTTGCGGCCAGGCCCATCTCGGCCATCAGAGATGGTGCGTTATCGGCGCGCGCGGGCAGTAGGGGATGCATCACTTCTGGGTCGAGAATGCCGGTCTTGTCCATCACATAGCGCTGCTCGATGCCCGAGGCGGCAAGGGTGAATTCCGCCGAGGAATGGGCCATTGTTTCAGCCTCACCGGCCGCAATGGCATCGGCGTGGGTGGCGTTCCAACGGTCCGCATAGGCGTTGAACGCCACGACAAGCGCGTCATTCGTGACGACCGCCTCGGGTGTGAATACCCCCGATCCCGTGATAGCTGCGTGATGCATGGTATCCCTCCCGATCCGCGATGCAAAAGGGCGCGGAATTTCCCCTTGGTCAAGATGGGCCGCAACGTCACCAAGGGGGCGCATGCTTGACAGCGCCGCTAAACTGGCCACCTTGCCCTTCGTGTATAGGAGAGCCGTTTGTCCCGCATTCCACCAGCATTTTCCCGCTACGAGTTCCTGATTGCTTGGCGCTACCTGCGCGCGCGCCGCGCCGAGGGCGGCGTCAGCACCATGACGGTGATCAGCTTTCTGGGCATCATGCTGGCGGTGGCGGCGCTGATCGCCACACTCGCGGTGCGCTCGGGCTTTCGGCATGAATTCGTGGGCACGATCCTTGGGGCCAATGCCCATATCAGCGTCTATGACCGCACCGAATTCGATGCCGCGGGCCGTGCGGATCGCCGTTTCGAAGAATATGAAGCGGCCGCTTCGGCGATTGCCGCCTTACCCGGTGTGGATCACGCAGCCGCCGTCATTCGCGGTCAGGTCATGGCCAGCCATGAGGGGCGCAACGCGGGCGTCGAGGTGATCGGCATCACGCCTGCCGATCTGGCCAATGTGCCGCTTGTGGCAAGCCCTGAGCGCGCGATGGGCGATCTGGCGGCCTTCGGCACGGGCGAGGGGATCGCCATCGGCATGGGTGTGGCGCGTGAATTGGGGCTGCAGGTCGGTGATCGGCTGCGCCTGATCTCGCCAGATGGGGCGCGCACGCCTTTTGGCACCAGCCCCCGCGTCGCGGCCTATGAGATCGTCTATATCTTCCAAGTCGGGCGCTGGGATATCGACCGGGTGCGGGTCTATATGCCCTTTGATCTGGCGCAGGGGTATTTCAACCGCGACGGTGTGGCCGATGAGATCGAGGTCTTTCTGGCTGACCCCGAGGCGGTCGATCAGATGGTGCTGCCCGTGATGATGGCGGCAGGCGATGTCGCGATCTGGACATGGCAAGATAGCTCGGGGGCCTTTTTGCAGGCGCTGCAGATGGAGGACAATATCATGTTCATCATCTTGTCGATCCTTGTGCTGATCGCGACGATGAACATCGTGTCGGGCCTCATCATGCTGGTGAAGAACAAGTCGCGCGATATCGGCATTTTGCGCACCATGGGCCTGTCCGAAGGGTCGGTGCTGCGGATCTTCTTTCTTTGTGGCGCATCCATCGGGGTGGCGGGTACGCTTGCAGGGGTTAGCTTGGGCTGTGCCTTTGCTATCTGGATCGACCCGATCTTCAACGCGGTCAATTGGATCGCGGGGGGCGGTGTTTGGGACCCGTCGGTGCGGTTGATTTCCAGCCTACCCGCGCGGTTGGAATGGGGCGATGTGGGGGCGGCGGTCGCACTTTCGCTGGGCCTGTCTTTCGTCGTCACCATCTTTCCGGCGCGGCGCGCGGCGCGGATGAACCCGGTCGAGGCATTGCGCTATGAGTGAGGCGGTGTTGCGGCTCGAGGGTATCAAAAAGGGCTACAAGCTTGGCCGTCCGGGCGAGGTGCGGGTGCTGCGCGGTGCTTCGCTCAGCATCGCACCGGGCGAAGTGGTGGCGCTGGTCGCGCCATCGGGGGCGGGGAAATCCACGCTTTTGCATATCGCGGGTCTGCTCGATACGCCCGATGCGGGGCGGGTGGCCATCGGCGGCCAAGACCTGACGCGCGCAAACGACAGTGCGCGCACGGCGGCGCGGCGGTCGCTGGTGGGGTTTGTCTACCAGTTCCACCATCTTCTGCCCGAGTTCAGCGCGGCCGAGAATATCGTGCTGCCACAATTGGCCGATGGGGTGGCCGCCGCACAGGCGCGCGCGCGGGCCGAGGTGCTTTTGGCGGCTGTGGGCCTGTCCGCGCGGATGGATCATCGCCCCGCCGAAATGTCGGGTGGTGAGCAACAGCGCGCAGCCTTTTGCCGGGCTGTGGCCAATCAGCCGCAGCTTTTGCTGGCCGATGAGCCGACGGGCAATCTTGATCCCGTCACTTCGGAAGCGGTGTTCGATACGCTGATGGGTCTGGTGCGCGACACCGGCATGGCCGCGCTGATCGCCACCCATAACCCTGCGCTTGCCGCGCGCATGGATCGCCGGATCAAGCTTGAGAACGGGTTGCTGGTTCCGGCCCAAGATGGGCGTCGAAATGGGCCAAGATCGCGTCAAGGGCCGCTTGGCGACGAGTAGGGGCCTCGAACAGTAACTCATGTTCGGCCCCGTCGATGGTGATCAGCCGCCCTTTGGGCCAGCTTGCCATCCGCGTTTCAATGACCGCATTGACCACGATCTTTTCGCGCCCCGCGATCAGGGTCAGGGTCGGCATATCGGGGGCAGGGCGCGCCATGAGTGCGGCGGTTTCCTGCAAGGCTGCGCGCACCCACATGTTTGACGGGCCGCCAAGCCGCAGCTCAGGGTATTGGGCCAATTGGCGGGCCATATAGGCGAATTGCGCCCGGTCCGTGGTCAGCGGATTATCTTCGAATGCCATCGCCTTGTAGGGGCCGGTGGTCGCGGCAAAGGAGCGGCCCATCCCCAATGCCGCCGTCAGCGGCAAAAGCACGCCACGCATTGCCATGATCACGGGGCGCATCGCGATATCCCACATCGGCGCCGAAAAGGCCGCCGCTTGCACGGGCAACCCATCGTGCAGCGCGCGTAGACCAATGGCGCCCCCCATGGAATGGCCGATCAAGAACCAAGGTTTGGGCGCGCCCAACCCCTCGAGGGCAGAGACAAAGGCCGCCACATCGGCGCGGTATTCATCGAAGCTTGCGACATGGCCCATGTCGGCGCGGTGGGTCGGGCGGTCAGCCAGCCCTTGTCCGCGCCAGTCAAACGCTGCCATGCCATAGCCTGCGGCCTGCATGTCACCGGCCAGCCGCGCGTATTTCTCGCAATACTCGGTGCGACCGGGAAAGAACAAAACGGTCCCTTTGGCCGCGCCGGGCCAATGGACCATGCGTAGCCGGGTGCCGTCGGTGGCGCGAACCCAATAGCTGGCGGCACCATCTGGCCCCTCGGCCACATCGTGGAAGTAAGGGGCGCTTTGCAAGGACGCCCCGGTCATCAGCCCAGCGCCGAGCCCAAGCGCATCGCCGTGCCCATGTCGCCATCGAGCTTGAGCTTGCCCGACATGAAGGCCATCGCCGGGTTCACATCGCCCGACAAGATCCCTTGGAAGGTATCGACGCTGGCTGTCATCGTGACATCGGCATCATCGCCGTCAGCGGCTGCGCGCACACCGCCACCATCGACGATCACGGCACCCTCGCCCTCGATCACGAATTTCGCCGAGCCGTCGAAGCCGCCCGCCAGCTTGGCCGACAATGCCGCGACCGCTTCATCAATCATGCTCATTGGTCTTTCCTTCGTTACATGTCTCGGATCGCTCGCATGGGTTTGATATGGAATGCCCGCGCGAACATGCTACCTTTGCCAACATGCGGATGATTTCACGTCTTCACAACACTGCCCTTGCGGCATTTCTGTGCCTCTTGCCGATCTTGGCCGGGGCGCAAGAGCAATCGCGCGTCGATGCGCTGCTTGACCGATTGGCTGAGCCCGATTTGCGCAACTGGCAAGTGGTCGAAGATGAGATCGTCATGCTCTGGTCGCGCTCGGGCTCTGCCTCGGCGGATTACTTGCTTGAGCGCGGGCGCGCGGCCTTGGCGGATGGGGATTTGTCGGCGGCCTATAACCACTTCACCGCGTTGACCGATCACGCCCCCGAATTCGCTGAAGGCTGGAACGCGCGCGCCACGCTTTTTTTCGAGATGCAGCATTTCGGCCCGTCGATCGCCGATATCGGCCGTGTACTTGCGATAGAACCGCGCCATTTCGGGGCGCTCACGGGCTTGGGCTTCATGCTTGAGGATATGGGCGAGATTGACCATGCCCTTGCCGCATTTCAAGCGGCACAGGCTATACATCCCCATCGCGAAGAAATAAACGAAGCCGTGGCGCGCGTGACCCGCGCGCTCAATGGCGCGGCGCTCTGACGACATTTGCCGCAAGGTCAGGGACAAAGGCCGCGAACAGATGGACGGCAGCATTCTGGGCAAAAGCCGCATCGCCGCGGTGCTTGGCCCGACCAATACCGGAAAAACCCATTATGCGATCGAGCGGATGCTTGCCCATCGCACGGGCATCATCGGCCTGCCGCTCAGGCTATTGGCGCGCGAGGTTTATGACCGGATCGTGGGCATGCGCGGCCCCTCGGTCGTGGCGCTGGTCACGGGCGAAGAGCGCATCGTGCCAGAGCGCGCGCAATATTGGGTTTGCACGGTCGAGGCGATGCCAGTTGGTATCGGGGCCGATTTCGTCGCCATCGATGAGATCCAGCTATGCGCCGACCCCGAACGTGGCCATGTCTTTACCGACCGGCTGTTGCATGCGCGTGGCCGCCACGAGACCCTTTTTCTTGGGGCCACCACGATGCGTGGGGCCATCGCCGCCCTTGTGCCGCGCGCCGAGTTTCTGAGCCGCGAGCGATTCTCGGAACTGCTCTATACCGGCTCGAAAAAGATCAGCCGGATGCCGCCGCGCAGCGCGATCGTCGGTTTCTCGGTCGAAAATCTTTATGCCATGGCCGAGTTGCTGCGCCGCCAAAAGGGCGGTGCCGCGGTCGTGATGGGCGCGCTTTCGCCGCGCACGCGCAACGCGCAGGTCGAGCTTTACCAAAACGGCGATGTTGATGTTCTGGTGGCCACCGATGCGATCGGGATGGGGTTGAACCTCGACATCGGGCATGTCGCGTTTTCGGGCCTGCGCAAATTCGATGGGCGCAAGATGCGCGAATTGATGCCCAATGAATTGGCCCAGATCGCCGGGCGCGCCGGGCGCTATACCCAAGACGGCACCTTTGGCGTCACGGGCGAGGCGCCGCCGCTTGACGAGGATCTGGCCAAGGCGATCCAAGAGCATCGTTTTGCGCCTTTGCGCAAGCTTTACTGGCGCAATGCGCAGTTGGAGTTCGGCTCGGTCGGGCGATTGATCGGCTCTTTGGAAGAGCATACCAATGATGAATGGCTGACCCGCGCGCGCGAAGCCGATGATTTGATGGCGCTCAAAACCATCGCTGCACGCGACGATATGCGCGCACGTTTTTCATCGGCCCATGATGTGAAGCTGCTGTGGGATGTGTGCCGCATCCCCGATTTCCGCGGCATCAGCCACACCGAGCATGCCGAGCTTTTGGGCCGGATCTTTGACTTTCTGCAGGAGTTGGGCCGGGTTCCCGACGATTGGCTGGCCCGTCAGGTCAAGCGCATCGACCGGGTCGAGGGCGATATTGACACATTGTCGAAACGCTTGGCGTTTATCCGCACATGGACCTATGTCGCGCAACGCGATGCATGGGTCGATGATGTTACCCATTGGCGTGAGGCCACCCGTGCCGTAGAAGATCGCCTGTCCGACGCCCTTCATGGTGCGCTGACGCAAAGATTTGTCGACCGGCGGACAAGCGTTTTGCTTCGCCGGTTGAAACAGAAGGAGAGCCTGGTGGCTGACGTGAACGACAAGGGTGAAGTGAGTGTCGAGGGCCAGATCCTCGGCCGGATCGAGGGTTTCCGCTTCCGCCAGGATCAGACCACCGGACCTGATGAGGCCAAGACACTGCGGCAAGCAGCCCTTGCGGCCCTGCGCCCTGAATTCCACCTGCGCGCCGATCGTTTCTATAACGCGCCCGATACGGAATTTGATCTGACCGAACAGGGCGGGCTGATGTGGGGTGATCAGGCCATCGGCAAGCTGGTACGCGGCGATGACGCGCTCAAGCCCGTGGCCGAGGCCTTTGTCGACGAAGATGCCGGGCCCGAGGTGATGCAAAAGGTCCAACGCCGCTTGCAGCATTTCATTGATCGTCGGATCGCGGCGCAGTTCGAACCGCTTTTGGCGCTGTCGCGCGACGAGGCGATCACCGGGCTCGCACGCGGCGTGGCCTTTCGCCTGCTCGAAAGCTTCGGGATCGTGGCGCGCGCTGAGATCGGCGATGACATCAAGGCGCTCGATCAAGAAGCGCGCGGTCAATTGCGCAAGCATGGCGTGCGCTTTGGCCAATTCACCATTTTCCAGCCGCTTTTGCTCAAGCCTGCGCCGACGCGGTTGCGCTTGGTGCTTTGGGGCCTGTCGCAGGGCTTGGATATCTTCCCCGAAAGCCCGCCACCCGGTCTGGTGACCATCGCCCATGATGCCCAGCAGCCGCAGGGCTATTACACCATGTCGGGTTATCGCCCCGCAGGGCTGCGCGCGATTCGCATCGACATGCTGGAACGTCTGGCCGATATGCTGCGCAACAAGGATACGCGCGGCGGGTTCGAGGCCAGTGCCGATATGCTTTCGATCACCGGGCTGACGCTTGATCAATTCGCCGATCTGATGGCCGGTCTGGGCTATCGTGGCGAGCGTGGCGAACGGCCCAAGGTCAAGGCCGCCCCTGTGGTTGCCGTCGCGCAAGACACAGTCGGCGATCCTTCGCAGGTTCCGACCGAAATTCCCGGCGACAGCCCGGCCGAAGTGCCCCTCGCCCCCCCGGTCGAGGCACCGGTCGAAACCCCGGTCGAGCAACCTGTTGAACACCCCGAGGAGGCACCGCCAAGCCCCCCGGAGGAAGCCCCAGATGAACAACCCGGTGAACAGGCCGCAACAGCCGAGCTTGAGGTTTTTTATACCTTCACTTGGGCGCCGCGTCGTCAGGGCAATGGCCCGCGTGGCCAGCAACGGCGTGGCGATGGCGGCAAACCCCGCGAAGAGGGGGCGAAACCCCGCTTTGATGGGGCCAACAAGCCACAGGGCAAAGGTGGCAAAGGCGGAAAGCCGCCCCGCGGCAAAGGTGCCAAGCCCCCGCGCGAGGACAGCCCCAAGACCTTCAGCGCGCGCCCTGAAAAGCGTGACCGGATCGATCCCGACAATCCCTTCGCCCAAGCATTGGCCGGGCTGAAAGGCAAATCCTGACCGAACACCAGCCCGCGGCACGTTTGGATAAGTGGTTGTGGCAGGCGCGGTTTTTCAAAACCCGCAGCTTGGCCAGCCGCGTCGTCACCGATGGTCAGGTCAGGGTGAATGCCCAGCGGGTCAGCAAAGCTGCGACGTCGGTCAGGCCGGGTGATGTGCTGACCTTCGCGCAAGGCGCGCGTGTGCGTGTGATCAAGATCATGGCGCTTGGACTGCGCCGGGGTCCGGCCAGCGAAGCACAGGGTTTGTTCGAGGATCTGACACCCGACCCTGAACCCGGCGCGCCCGAGCTGGCCCGCGTCGGCCCGCGCCCGACCAAGCGTGATCGGCGCGCCCTTGATGCCTTTCAAGATGACCAAGGCCCGGACGCCTAAGCTAAAACTGTCGCAAAGAAATCGCTTGAAACGTGTAAACTCAAGTTTACACTCGCGCAAAGCTTGCGCAGCGCTCCAACCCTTGCAAAGGCTGGAACGCTGTCGTAGCAGACGCCGTGTCGATAAGCCGAGGATGATTGATGACCTATGTCGTGACGGAAAATTGCATCGCCTGCAAATACACCGATTGCGTGGAGGTCTGCCCCGTGGATTGCTTCTACGAGGGCGAGAACATGCTCGTGATCCATCCCGATGAATGTATCGATTGCGGTGTGTGCGAACCCGAATGCCCCGCCGATGCGATCCGCCCCGATACCGAGCCGGATATGGAGAAGTGGGTTGAGTTCAACCGCAAGTACTCTGAAATGTGGCCGGTGATCGTCACCCGCAAAGACCCGCTGCCCGGTTCCGAAGAGATGGACGGCAAGCCCGACAAGATGGGGCTGTTGTCCGAATCCCCCGGCGCAGGCGGCTGAGAGGGGCCGATTCGGCCTGCAAACACCGCTTTTGCGGTGGGTTTAGGCACCGTGAGGCCCTGAATTTGTTGGGGGACCGCGTGTGGGCCGCGCAGATCACTGGAAATCAGCGCTTTGTCGTGCTATATGACAGTTCTGTAATCGACTGTCCGTAACCCATCGCAGGTCTGCCAACCTGTCCGGCTTTTTCGCGCATCTCAACCGCTTGTGGAAAACCTCTGTTTTCCTCGGTGGTTTTTGTTGCGCTATCGCCGGGGGAGCGAAAGGAAAGCAAGAATGACGAAGGCCCGGAAATCGCAAGAGTTCACCCCGAACGATTATGTCGTCTATCCCGCACATGGGGTCGGCAAGATCGTCTCGATCGAGGAGCAGGAAATCGCAGGCCTGCGGCTGGAGCTCTTTGTCATTTCCTTCGAAAAGGACAAGATGACATTGCGCGTTCCGACCGCCAAGGCGGTCGAGATCGGCATGCGCTCGCTCAGCTCGCCCGATATCGTGTCGAAGGCGATGGAAACGCTCAAGGGTAAGGCCCGCGTCAAGCGCGCGATGTGGTCGCGTCGGGCGCAGGAATATGAGCAAAAGATCAATTCCGGCGATCTGATTTCGATCGCCGAAGTGGTCCGCGACCTGCACCGCGCCGACGACCAGCGCGAGCAATCCTATTCCGAGCGTCAGCTTTACGAAGCCGCGCTTGAGCGGCTGACCCGCGAGTTGGCCGCCGTCAAAGGCGTGGACGAGGCCGGCGCGCAAAAGCAGGTCGATGATGTCTTGACCGCCCGCGCGGCATAAATCCGCCGGTCACGGCAACGTTCAGCCCGTCGCGCCTATGGTGCGGCGGGCTTTGTTGTTAGGTTCATCCTGTTGCGTGTGTCATGCCATCGACCTTGGTCGATGCACAGGAAGGATGAAGTTATGCGTCTGAAGATTGGCACGGCCCTGATCGTGGCCGTTGTATTGGTGTCTGCCTGCCAGCCGACACCGCAAAATCAAGCGGCCCTTGGCGCGGTTTTGGGTGGCGCGGCTGGGCTTGCCGTGGCCGAGTTGACCGATGCCAATCCGCAATGGACGGCGCTGGCCGTCATCGGTGGCGCGGCAGCCGGTTCCGTGGTGGCGCAAAACCAAACGACAAATGAATGTGCCTATGCCGACGGGCGCGGCGGCTATTTCGTGGCACCTTGCCGCTAAGCCCCGGCGCGCGGCGGGGTTGATTTCCCGCCGCGACTCGGTGCAGGTCATCACCAGCATCGGGAGAGGGCGCTTGGCATGAAACGATCCACCATCAATGCGATCATGGCCGAGGCGGATGATTTCATCCGCTCCTTCAGGTTCGTCCTGCCGCCTTTCGCTTATTGGACCCCTGAGCAGATGCGCGCCAACCGCGACATCGCAGGTGCCGTGATCGCGGGGCGCATGGGCTGGGACATCACCGATTACGGGCAGGGCCGATACGATCAGATGGGCCTGTTCCTGTTCACGCTGCGCAATGGGCGGCTGGCCGATCTGCAACGCGGTGGCGGCATGTGCTATGCGGAAAAGCTGTTGATTTCCAAGCAAGATCAGCTGTCGCCGATGCATCGCCACTACCTCAAGGCCGAGGATATCATCAACCGCGGCGGGGCAACCCTGGCGGTCGAGCTTTACGGCGCGGCCCCGGATGGGTCATTCGACGCAAACACCGGCGGGCGCGTGATGTGCGACGGGATCGCGCGCGATTACGCCCCGGGCGAGGTGTTGATGCTGGCCCCCGGCGAAAGCGTCACCTTGATGCCCTGCGATTGGCACGCTTTTTGGGGCGAGGGGGGTGATGTGCTGATCGGCGAGGTCTCGACCGTCAATGATGACGAAACCGATAATTGGTTCCGCGAACCCATCGGCCGTTTCGCCGCCATCGACGAGGATGAGGCGCCCATGCATCTGTTGGTATCGGATTACGGGAAATGGTTGGCCTGATGGGGGCGGTGCGCCTTAAGGCGCACCCTACGCAATCGCGCCGGTAGGGTGCGCCTCTCACGGCACACCATCCTGTTACAGCGCCCGCCATCCGATATCTTGGCGATAGATGCCTTCGGGCCAATCGACCTGTGCCACCATCCCATAGGCGCGGTCGCGCGCTTCTTGCAGGGTTGCGCCCCGCGCGGTGACGTTCAGCACGCGCCCACCATCTGCCCGGATCGTGCCATCCACGGCCTTGGTGCCTGCGTGAAAGACCATCTGGTGCGAATCCTCGGGCAGGCTTTCCAAGCCCGCGATCACGCTGCCCTTGGCATAAGCGCCGGGATAGCCCTTGGCCGCCATCACAACGGTCAGCGCGTGATCATCGGCCCAATTCACCGCGACCTCGGCCAGCCGCCCCTCGGCACAGGCCAGCATCAGGTCGAGCGCTTGGCCCCCCAGCCGCATCATGAGGACTTGGCATTCCGGATCACCGAAGCGGGCATTGTATTCCACCAGCCGGGGTTGACCGTTCTCGATCATCAGGCCCGCGTACAGCACGCCGCGATAGGGTGTGCCGCGCTTGGCCATTTCGGCAACTGTGGGCTTTACGATCTGCTCCAGTGCCAATGTGGCCACAGCATCGGACAGGATCGGTGCGGGCGAATAGGCCCCCATGCCGCCTGTGTTGGGCCCGGTATCGCCATCGCCGATGCGCTTGTGATCTTGCGCCGTGCCGATGGGCAGCACGTTTTGCCCATCGCTCAAGACGAAGAACGAGGCCTCTTCGCCCGCCATGAAGTCTTCGATCACAACCTCAGCGCCTGCCGCGCCGAAGGCACCGCCGAACATACCGGTGATCGCCGCAAGTGCCTGGTCGACGGTTTCGGCCACGACCACGCCCTTGCCTGCGGCCAGACCATCGGCCTTGACCACGATGGGTGCGCCGCGCGCGGTGACATAGGCTTGGGCAGACGCCGCATCGGTAAAGCGCGCCCAGCCTGCCGTTGGCGCACCGCAGGCATCGCAAATCTCTTTGGTAAAGGTTTTGGAGGCCTCAAGCCGCGCGGCGTCGCGCGAGGGGCCGAAAACCAAAACGCCTGCCGCCATCAGCGCGTCTGCAACGCCAGCGGCCAGCGGTCCTTCCGGGCCGATGATGACGAAATCGATCGACTCCTCGACGGCAAAGCCCACCACCGCTTCGCCATCCGTGATATCCAGCGCCGCACATTCCGCGATTTTGTCGATCCCGGCATTGCCGGGGGCCACGATCAAGCGGTCGCATTTCGGGTTCTGCAGCACCGCCCAAGCCAGCGCATGTTCGCGCCCGCCACCACCGAGGATCAGGATGTTCAACTCTGCCGCTCCGCTTGCTAGGATGGGGGTGCAATAGCGGGCCTTTCGGGGCGACACAACCAGCGGGGCGTGAAACGGGCATGGATGATCTGATCGCCGATGAAGGGCCGGGCCCCAATCCCGGCAATGCGCCGGAATTCACGGTTTCCGAAATCTCGGGTGCGGTCAAACGCAGTATCGAGGGCGGCTTTTCCCATATCCGTGTGCGTGGCGAGGTGGGTCGGCTATCGCTGCCGCGTTCGGGTCATGTCTATCTCGATCTCAAGGATGACCGCAGCGTGCTGTCCGCCGTGATCTGGAAAGGTACCGCCGCGCGCCTTGCCCATCCACCCGAAGAGGGGATGGAGGTGATCGTCACGGGCCGGCTGACGACCTTCCCCGGCCAATCGAAATACCAAATGGTGATCGAGGATCTGCGCCCTGCGGGGGCGGGTGCGCTGATGGCCATGCTGGAAAAGCGCCGCGCCATGCTGGCCGCCGAAGGGCTGTTTGATACCGCTCGCAAGAAACCGCTGCCGTTTTTGCCCGGCGTGATCGGTGTCGTCACCTCGCCCTCGGGTGCGGTGATCCGCGATATCCTGCACCGGCTGCGCGACCGCTTTCCGCGCCAAGTGCTGATTTGGCCCGTGGCCGTGCAAGGTACCAATTGCGCCCCCGAGGTCGCCCGCGCCATTCGTGGTTTCAACGCCATTGCGCCCGGCGGCCCGATCCCGCGCCCCGATCTGATCATCGTCGCCCGTGGTGGTGGTAGCCTTGAGGATCTTTGGGGTTTCAACGAGGAAATCGTGGTGCGCGCGGCCGCTGAAAGCGCGATCCCGCTGATCTCGGCTGTGGGGCATGAGACCGATACGACCCTGATTGACCATGCAAGCGATCACCGCGCACCGACGCCAACGGCTGCGGCCGAACGCGCGGTGCCTGTACGGATGGATCTGCTGGGTTGGCTGCGCCAGCAAGAGGCGATCTTGACCCGCGCAATGACCGGGGGTTTGGGCGCGCGGCGTCAGCGGCTTGCCGATCTTTCGCGGGCCTTGCCGCGCCCGGAAACCCTGCTCGATCAGGCACGCCAGCGCCTTGATCTGGCGGCGGCTGGCCTTGCCCCGGCGCTGCGCCACCGCGGCAGCCTTGCGCGCGCGCGCCTAGACAGGGCGGCGGCGACCCTTGGCCCGACACGCGAGCGTGCTGTGGCCAAGAAACGTCTGCAACTGGGCCAAACCGCCGCCCGGCTCAGCCCTGCGATCTTGTCAAAACAGACGCGTCAGGCCCGCCGCGATCTGGCGCAGCTGGTGCAGCGTCTTGATCCCGCGCGCGACCAGCGCCGCCTGTCCGAGGCGCGCACGCGTCTGGATAGCCTTGCCGCCCGCCTCGACCGCGCCACCGAGCAAACGCTCGCGATCCGCCGCGAACAGCTTGGCGCGCTTGACCGGCTTCATCGCACCTTGGGCTATACCGAAACGCTCAAGCGTGGCTATGCGGTGGTGCGCGCGGACAAATCCGTCGTCACGACCGAGACCGCTGCACGCGCGCAGAGCGCGCTCGAGATCGAGTTTGCCGATGGGCGTCTTGCGGTCACCCCCTTGGGGGTTGCGGCAAGACCCGTCTCAAAGCCAAGCCCGCCCAAAACCGGCCCAGATCAGGGCCAGCTGTTCTAACGCCCTGATCTTCTTCGTTTTCGAAGTATCCCGGGGGGGGTGCCATTGGCACGCCATTGGTCCGAGTGACAATGGCGACGGATAGCGCCCCCAGTCCGTGCGCGCCAAAGGGCTCAAGTGCCGTAGGCGCGCGCCTCGCCTTGCACATCCTCGGCGGCGGCAAGAAGCGCCTCGGCGATGAAATCCAACTCGGGTCTGGTCAGCCGCACGGGCAGGCGCACATCGCAAGCGCGCATCAGCATGGCGCGGGTGCGGGGCAGATCGGGGGTCGCACCCGGGATGAAATGCCAGTTCCAGAAAGCGCGCGCATTATCGGTCGACAGGCCGAAAATCTGCACCTTGACCCCGCGCGCCTCGGCGGCGGTGGCAAAGGCACGCGCGCTTGCGTCGGTGTCGAAACCCACAAGGTTGAACTGGATCGAATCCGGTGCGCGATCCTCGGGCGCCAAGGGCGGGGGCACATCCAGCCAAGGCGAGGTGTTGAGCCGCGCCGCGACATAGTCGTGATTGGACAGCCCATCGCGCACCCGGCGGGCAAGCTCGGGCAATTGCGGGCGGATGACCGCAGCCGAAAGGTTCTGCAGCCGCATATTGTAAAGCGGCAGCTGGTTTTGCCAGCGCGCAAAGGCCATGGCCAGTTCCGGGTCGTTCTGCCCGTCGGGGCCCTTATGCTTTTTCCAATTATGCTCATAGGCGCCCGACATGATCACGCAGCGCGCCGCCAGATCGGCGTCATCGGTGATCAGGATGCCACCCTCGCCTGCGTTGATCATCTTGTAGGACTGGAACGAGAAACAGCCGATCTTGCCGATGGTGCCGATCTTGCGCCCATGCCACAGCGTGCCAAGCGAATGGGCCGCATCCTCGATCACGGGAATGCCGCGCGCATCGCACAGCGCCATGATCGCATCCATATCCGAGGTGTGGCCGCGCATATGGCTGATGATGACGGCCTCGATCGTGTCGTCGAGCTTGGCTTCGAAATCGGCCATGTCGATGCGATAATTCTCGCCTACCTCGACCAGCACGGGTTGCAGGCGTGCATGCACCACCGCCGAAGGCACGGCGGCAAATGTGAAAGCGGGGATCAGCACCCGCGCGCCGGGCGTCAGCGCCAGCGCTTCGAGCGACAGAAAGATCGCCGCCGAGCATGACGATACAGCCAGCGCATATTTCGCGCCCAAGAGATCGGCGAATTCGCGCTCAAGCAGGGCCACGGGCGCATCAGAGGGCGCGGTATAGCGGAAAAGGTCGCCCGATTGCAGCAAGCGGTCGATCTCGGCGCGGGCGGCCTCGGGGATCGGCTCGGCGTCGTAAACATTGGGTGCCAGCGCCATGATTTCACCTTTTCGAAAACTAATCTTTGGGAAATCTTATCTTGGTGCGCAGGCAAAATCCAGCATCTCGTAGCGTCGTCACGAAAGCTTCACAGATGTGGTGTGCGCTCAGATGCCAAGCCGGTCGCGCAGGGCGAACCATGTCATCGCCAGCGTCAAGATCGGCGCGCGTAGGCCCGCACCCCCCGGAAAACGCCCGACGGGCAGGGCGGCCAGCGTCGTCAGCCCGTCCTCTTGCCCCATCACGGCTTCGGCCATGACGCGGCCTGCCATGCCTGATAGCGCCACGCCATGGCCTGAGAACCCTGCACCCGACAAGATATTGGGGGCCACTTGCGCCACATGCGGCAGGCGCGACATGGTGATGCCCAGCGCGCCACCCCAGACATGGGTGATGCCCACGTCCGATAGCTGTGGGAAAAGCCGTGTCATGCGCGCGATCAGGGCAGTTGCGATGTCGCGGGGGTAGGCGATGGAATAGCTCTCGCGCCCGCCAAACAGAAACCGCCGGTCATCGCTGAAGCGGTAGTAATTCACCACGAATTTGGAATCGGATACTGCGATGTCGCGGGCCAACACCTCTTGCCAGCGATCAGGCAGTGGATCGGTCGCCGCGATGAAGGAGTTGATGGGCATGACCCGCGCATTCACCGCAGGTAAGATATTCGGCAGATAGCCATTGCCCGCGATGATCGCATGGGTGGCCGTAACTTGCCCCTTGGGTGTGGTCAGAATGATCTTGGGGCCGGGGGTGACCGACAAAACCTCGGTGGTCTCGTGGATGACGGCCCCTGCCGCTTCGGCTGCGCGGGCCAGTGCGCGGGCGTAAGCCAACGGGTGCAGATGCCCGCCCGTGGGGTCAAAGCTTCCGCCGACATAGAGTGGCGATTTCACCAGCGCGCCGAATTCGGCGCGGTCCATGATGGCGATCTCTTGGCCGTAGTGGCGGGCCATGTGGTCGGCCTCGGCGCTGGCATGATCCAGATCGGCCAAGCTGTATTCGCCATGCGCCAGACCCGCGCAAAAACCCGCCTCGGTCGCGTGGGTGTCGCAAAAATCGCGTAGTTGATCCTTGGCGGTTTGCGCCATGTCCCACAGTGCGCGGGCGCGGGTGTTGCCCAAGCGATCTTCAAGCCAGCTTTGCGGCTTGTTGAAGCCCGATTGCACCTGACCGCCATTACGCCCCGATGCGCCGAAACCTACGCGATGGGCCTCAAGCACGACCACCCGCCTGCCCGCGCGGGCCAGCGTCAGCGCCGCCCAAAGCCCGGTGTAGCCCGCGCCAAGGATGACCACATCAGCATGGACCCCACCCCTGAGGGCCGGGCGCGCGACCTCGGGCGGTAGGGATGCGGCATACCAGCTTGGCGCATGCTCGCCGCGCTTATCGTTGCGGTAAAGCGGGTTCATACGTTCAAAAGCAGATGCTGACGCTCCCACGGCGAAATGACCTGCAAGAACTCGTTATGCTCCAGCTCTTTGACCGCGGAATAGACGCGACAGAACTCTTCGCCCAGCGTGCGTTGGATCGTCTTGTTTGCGCGCAAAAGCCCAAGCGCGTCGCCAAGCCCGCGCGGCACCCCGCTTTGCAATTGATAGGCGTCGCCCGCGAAAGGATCGGAGGGGCCGGTTTTCTCGATCAGGCCCACCAGCCCGCAAGCAAGCGAGGCGGCGATGCCCAGATAGGGGTTGCAATCCATCCCCGGCAGGCGGTTTTCCACCCGCCGCGCGGCAGGCTCGCTCACCGGGACACGCAGGCCCGTGGTGCGGTTGTCGCGCCCCCATTCCAGATTGATGGGGGCCGCGAAATCGGGAACGTAGCGGCGGTAGCTGTTCACATAAGGCGCCAAAAGCGCGATCACGGCGGGCATATTGCGCTGCATGCCGCCGATGAAATGCATGAATTCCGGCGTTTCCGACCCGTCGGGGTTGGAAAAGATATTCTCGCCCGTTTTCAGGCTGACCACAGAATGGTGGATATGCATCGCCGATCCGGGCTCGCCTTCGATGGGTTTGGCCATGAAGGTGGCGTAGGTGTCGTGGCGCAGCGCCGCTTCGCGGATCATGCGCTTGAAGAAAAACATCTCGTCGGCAAGCTTCACCGGGTCGCCGTGGCGCAGGTTCAACTCGATCTGGCCTGCGCCGCCTTCTTGCAAGATACCGTCGATCTCAAGCCCCATGATTTCCGCGAAATCATAGATGTCGTCGATCACCTTGCCGTATTCATCAACCGCCGACATGGAATAGGCTTGCCGTGCCGCCGCCCGTCTGCCCGAGCGGCCCATCGGCGGCTCGATCTCGCGGGCGGGGTCGGTGTTGGGGGCGACGAGGTAGAATTCCATCTCGGGCGCGACGATCGGATCGAGGCCAAGCTCATTGTACAGCGCGACCACCCGCTTGAGCACATTGCGCGGGGCGAAGGGCACGGGGTTGCCCGCCTGATCCTTGATGTCGTGGATGACCTGAAGCGTGGTATCGGCGGTCCAAGGCGCAGGTGTCGCTGTCGAGAAATCGGGCGTCAGAACCATATCTGGTTCGGTGAAGCCATCGGCCACCTCATCGGCCCAATCGCCGGTAATGGTCTGGAAAAAGATCGAATTGGGCAGGTAGAAAAACGGCTGGCGGGCGAATTTGCCGCCGGGCATCGCCTTGCCGCGCGCGATACCGGCCAGATCGGCGACGATGCATTCCACCTCGTCGATGGCGCGCCCCTCCAGATAGGCGCGCGCGACCTCGGGGAGTTTTTCGAGCAATTCTTTGACGGAATTCGAACTCATGCGCGCACCTGTTGGACAAAGGGGATGCGCGTGGCAGGCGCGCCTTGCAAGACATCGGCCAGCCATTCGGCCATCATGGCGCTGTCGACGGGCTGTTGCAGATCGGCGCGCGCTTGGGCCAGCATCTCAGGGGGGACCGTGGTCGGGCGGTTGTCGATCAGCGCATCGATGACGCTGGGCGGAAACTCGGGATGCGGCTGCACGGTCAGGATGCGCGCGCCATGGGCGATGACGGCATTTTGAGTAAAATCATTGGCCCCCAGCACGGTCGCCCCTTCGGGCAGATCGACCACCTGATCTTGGTGCCAGGCAAACAGCGCCACCTCGCGCCCGCCGATCTGGTAGCTGCGATGGCCTGCAGACCAGCCGCCGGTGAATTTCTCGACCCGGCCACCAAGCGCCTGCGCGATGATCTGATGGCCAAAGCAGATCCCGACCATCGGCCGGCCCAGCTCGCGGATCTCGCGGATCAGCGCCTCAAGCGGGGCGATCCACGGGTGATCCTCATAGGCGCCGTGGCGCGAGCCGGTCACAAGCCATGCGTCCGCCGCATCGGGGCCAATGGGGAAATCCATATCCACCACCGAAAAAGTACGCAGGCTAAAGCCGCGGCCGGCGAAAAGCTTGCCGAAAAGATCGGTATAGGTGCCATCGCGGGCTGCGACCTGTTCGGGAACATGGCCGGTTTGAAGGATGCCGAGGATCATGAGAGGCTCTTTTGAAAGACTGACCCTAAGCTATGCCTGCCCGTGCGACGGAGCAAGGGGGCAAGCCTAGCGCATCAGCTGTGGCCGGATGCGCAGGCGCGTGCGCTGCCCATTGGGCAGATGGCGGTTCAGCCGCGCATTGATCCGCCCGAAGATCAAGATGATCAGCAAGGTCAGCACCACGAAATAGAACGCGACGATGGGATAAGGCACAAAGGGGTTGAAGGTGCGATCGGCAAAGTAATTGGCGTAGTAAAGCGCGTCACCGCGTTGCTGAAAGGCGGGGAAGGACGAGAAGAAGACCAGCGCCGTTGCATGGAACAAAAAGATCGCCTCATTGGTATAGGCGGGCCATGCCAGCCGCATGGTGGTGGGAAATGTGATCCGGCGAAACCGCTTCCAGCCTGACAGCCCATAGGCATCGGCGGCATCCAGATCGCCCTTGGGCACATTCCTGAGCGCGCCGTAGAAAATCTCGGCCGTGTAGGCGGAGGTGTTGAGAAACAGCACGATCAACGCGCCCAGCCATGCACGCGCGAACCAGCGTGTCTCGGCCGCGATCTCGACACCCAGAAATGTGAATTCGATGCCCACGCGCGGCAACATCACAAAGGCCTCATAGGCCATGAAGAACTGAATGAAGAGTGGCGAGCCGCGGAAGATGAAAATGAACCATTCCGCCGGCTTGCGGATCAGCCGCGCAGGCTGGCTTTTGGCCACGGCAAGCGCCACGGCGAAGAAAAAGCCAAAGCCAAGCGCGAGGATGCCGAAATAGACATTCCACATCATGCCTGAGCCGATCAGCACGATCTGTTGGCACAGGCTGATGTCGGTCTGCGGCAAAAGCCGCGCGCCAATGCCCAGCGCGCGCAGGCCGTAGTCTTGCAATGCCTCGGCGCAGATCATGTTGCGGCCTTTCGCAGCGTATCGCCCGCCGCCGTCGCTTGGCCGCGCGACAAATGCCCGGTCAACCGCGCTAGCCCGATTTCCGACACCCGTGTGAGGCAAAGGTAAAAGACCAAGAGCGCCAAGAAATACCAAAAGCGCCAATCGGGATGCGGGTATTGATACACTGAATTGCGCGACCCGCCCAATTCGCGCGCCCAGTAGACGATGTCTTGGATACCCAACAGAAACAAAAGCGGTGTGGCCTTGATCAAGATGAGCCAGATATTGCCCAAGCCCGGCAGCGCATAGATCCACATTTGCGGCACCAAGATGCGCCAAAACACTTGGGCCCGCGACATGCCATAGGCGGCACCGGTTTCAAGCTGGGCATGGGGAACCGCGCGCATCGCGCCGTAAAGCACATTGCCGCAAAAGGCGCCGAAGACGATGGCATAGGTGAAGACCGCCAGCGAAAAGCCGTAAAGCTCATGCACCCATTGGGGCGCATTGCTGGATGGGGTGCGCGCCTCGGGGCAGACAAGGAAATTGGCGCCTTGGCGGATCTCCTCGGTCCAGTCGGGGCAGGCGATTTGATGGCGCAGATATTCGATGCCTTGGTCGAGCACGAGGATGAAGAAGAGGAAGAAGACGATATCGGGCACGCCGCGCACCATCGCGGTGTAGAGCTTGCCCAGCCATGCGACGGGCAGGATGTGGCTGCGCGATGCGCTCGCGGCGGCAAAGCCGAAGGCGAGGGAGACAGGGGCGGTCACGGCCAAAAGCGCGAAGACCACGAGGAAGGATTGGTAGAACAGGAAATGCGCGCCGTTGGTCAGGTAACAGCTGAACCAGCGGAGCGGGTCGAGTGTGGCGGGGTCAGTGCAAAACGCGAACATGCGGGCCTTTGGGGCTGGTGGGCGGGGGCGCTGCCCCCCGTCGCCTGTGGCGACGTCCCCCGGAGTATTTGTGAAGCACAGATGGGGGTGTTCCCCTCACCCGAAAAGTCAGGGGGCAGGCGGTGGGCCTGCCCCCAAGCTGGTGATCAGAAGGTTGCGGCGTCGGGGCCGAACCACTGCAAGATCAGCGCGTTGAGCGTGCCGTCTGCCTTCATCGAGGTGATGGCGGCATCAAATGCCTCGCGGCGCGCGTCACCTTCGCGCAGCGCCATGCCGACACCGCCGCCAAGCTGGACGGGCTCACCCACGATCATCAGATCGGCGTCTTCATTGGCGATGGGCAGCAAGTAGTCGCTATCGGCGAAGACCGCGTCGGCCTCGCCGTTGCGGACGGCGGCGACGGTTTCATCGGGGGTAGCGAATTCCATCAATGTCGCACCCGAGGCTGCGATATAGCCCGCCTGAATGGTGTTTGTCTGGGCCGCGACGACCGCACCCGCGAGCGTGAAATCCTCCGACATGCCCATGAAAAGCGAGGAGGCAGGCGGGTAATAGGCTTGGGTGAAATCGACGATCGCCTCGCGCTCTTCGGTGATCGACATGCCCGCGATGATGGTGTCGTAATTGCCGCTGGTCAGGTTGGGGATGATGCTGTCCCAGTCGTTGATGACCCACTCGCAGGTCAGCTGGGCGCGCGCGCACATCTCATCGCCAAGATCGCGCTCGAAGCCGGCGATTTCGCCTTGATCGTTGATGAAGTTGTAGGGAGGGTAGGCGGCTTCAGTGCCCATGCGCACGACGTCTTGGGCGCTTGCGGCACCCGCGGCGATAGCCAGAAGGCTGGCGGTCAGGATCAGTTTTTTCATTTCTTGGTCTCCCGGTTTATGTGGTCGGTCTTACCTCAGGCCGCTTTGAAATGGCTGAGGAATTGTTGCAGGCGCGCGGATTTCGGTGCGCCGAAAAGCTGGTCGGGTGGGCCTTCTTCCTCGATCTTGCCTTGGTGCAGAAAGATCGTTCGGCTCGACAGGTCACGCGCCATGCGCATGTCATGGGTAACGAGGATCATGGTGCGCCCTTCTTCGGCGAGTGCGCGGATCACGCGCACCACCTCTTGTTCCAACTCGGGGTCGAGGGCCGAGGTCGGTTCATCGAACAAAAGCGCACGCGGCTCCATGCAAAGCGCACGCGCGATGGCCGCGCGTTGTTGCTGGCCGCCGGAAAGCTGGGCGGGCCAGGCATCGGCCTTGTCGGCGATGCCGACCTTGTCGAGATAGGCGCGCGCGCGCGCCTCGACCTCGGCCTTGGGTTGGCCCAGAACGCTGACGGGTGCTTCCATCACGTTTTGCAAGATCGTCAGATGCGCCCAGAGATTGAATTGCTGGAACACCATCGACAGATTGGTGCGGATACGGCGGATTTGTTCGGCGTCGGCGGGGCGGCGGGTTTGGCTCGTGCCTTTCCAGCGCACCGGCTCGCCCTCGAACAAGATCTCGCCTGACTGGCTGTCTTCGAGTAGGTTGGCACAGCGCAACAGCGTGGATTTGCCCGAGCCCGACGAGCCGATCAGCGCGATCACCTCGCCCGCATGGGCGGTCAGATCGACGCCGCGCAGCACGTCGAGCGACCCGAAGCTTTTGTGCAGGTCGCGGATCTCGATGACCGGTGGTGTGGCAGCGCTTGCCGCAGGCATGCAGGCAATTTCCCCATGATGACCGTGGGATTTGCACTTAACCGTCGCGCAATTGCAACAGTGATGTGTCAGTTGACCTTGGGTCAATGCCCGCCTTCTACGCGTTGCGGGGATGTTTGCCTAGGGAACGGGCGGCAGTGGCTGTGCAAGATAGGCGGCCTTGTCGATCTGCACGATGCCTTGCAGATCAAGTGCCGCGCGCGCTCTCGGATCAAGTGCCCCGAGACCCTGCGCCACGGCTTTGGCGATGTCACCGGGCGCATGGCCAATGGCCGTGATCAATGGCAGGCCGGGGGTGGGGTGTGTGCGCGCAATCGCGAGTGCGGGGTCCGCTTTTGCGTGGCGCAGCAAAAGCCGCCATGTCTGTGCATCGATTGCGGCCAGATCGGCCAAGCCATCGGCCACCGCGCGGGCCGAGGCGGCATGCGCCCCCGTCACCGTCACGGGGCCGGGAGCGATGTCTTGCGCCGCGATCCAAGTTGCAAGTGCAGCCCAGCCCGATTGGCTGAGCGGGTCGTTGATCGCCAGCCTTGGACGATGGGGCAGCGGGCCGGGCCGCGCGATGATGACCGAGTTGTAATAGCCGGGCGGGCAGCCGGGCAGGCCGTAGTCGGGGGTGGCGACAAGCGCCACCTTGTCATGTAGGCGCGCCCGGAACGGCAAGCCGCAGGTCTGTGCCAAGACCAAGCCCGGGTCTTGCCAGATGGCCCAAGGATCGCCATCGCCCGTCAGCGCATCAGGGGCGGCGATCTGCATGTCGCGCAGCGCGTCGCGGATATGGGCCCAGAATGTCTCGTTCGCCCAGCGGATCTCTGGGCGGTCGTACATGGGGAGGGCTGCGATCATCGCCTTGGCTAGCCGCTGTAATGGGTCTGTTCGACCCGCAGGCGGGCAAGGTTGCTGTCGCGATCATTGACGCCCAGCATCGGGGCCACCATGCGCAGCAGCGCGTCTTCCTCGTGGTCGCGGGTGCCATCGGCGAGGGCCACGAACCACATCGCCTCGATCACATGCACGCGGTCCTCATAGGGGACGCAATCCTTGATCGCACGGGTAAAGCGGACGGTATCGGGGGCGGCGGCCTCGAGCGCTTCGGCCTCGGCCCGCAGCGCAGTCGCGGCGCTGTCTGACAGGGCGTAGCGATGGGCCAAGGCGCGGTCGATCTGCAACTGTTCGATGGCGGCATAATCGCCATCGGTGCGGGCCACGCGCACAAGCAAGGCGGCCAGCGCAAGGCGTGCGTCGCCATTGGGCAGGGGGGCGGGGTCGGTGGCCGTCAAACGGCGGATCAGGTCAGCTATCATGATGAGCGATATAGGCGGGCTTTGCGGTGCAGGAAAGCGGTCTTGGCGATTAAGGGGTGCGGATCATGCCATCTGCGATCTTGATGGCGCTGCCTGCGACGCGGATTGCGTTGATCGCATCTTGGGCCACATCGACTGTGAGGCGCAGGCGCGCGGGCCTGCCCATCTCGATGCCTTGGGTCAGGTGAAGCTGCGTCGTGCCATCGGCCAAGGCATCATTGGCCAAAAGCTGCGCGGCCAAGATGGCGGTGGCCGATCCGGTGGCTGGATCTTCGGGGATGCCTGCGCCGGGCGAGAACATGCGCGCGCGCGGCCCATCGGCGGTCATGACGTACAGATAGGTGCTATCGACATCGGCGGCCTGCATCAGCGCGGACCATGCCGGTTCTTGCGGGCGCGCGGCGGCAAGCGTGGCAAGGTCGGTGATCGGCACGAAAAGAAAGGCAGGCCCGCCTTCCCAAACCCCCGGATCATGTGGGCCGATCTGCGCAGGCGTGATGCCCAAGGCGGCCGCGATCATCGCATGGGGTGGGGTTTGCGCATGACGGACGGGCAATTTCGGGGCGGTGAACTCGGCCGTAGCCACGCCGCCCATGCGGGTGATCGTCACCGGAACAAGCCCCGCTTGTTCTTCCAAGATGATCTGCGTTCCCGTGGCCCCCGCCAAATGCAAGGCGCAGCCGATCGTGGGATGGCCGGCAAAGGGGATCTCGGCGGTAGGAAAGAAAATCCGCACCTTGGCGCTGTGAGCCGGGTTTTCGGGGCTTTGGACAAAGATCGTCTCGGACAGGTTGAACTGCCGCGCGATGGTCTGCATCTGCGCGAGGCTCAAGGCATCGGCACCCTCCACAATGGCCAGAGGATTGCCGGTGAAGGGTGTGGAGGTGAAAACATCGTAGATATGAAAACGCAGCATGACGGACCTTGATGAAAGCTGCCCTTAGCGGAGCATCCCGGCCAGTCCTTTGCAAGCGCCCAATGGAAAGCTTTGACAGCCTGCCCGGCGCTGCGGTATGAATTGAACAAGCGTTCAATTAACGGGAGGAATTGGCGCATGTTTCTGGGCTCGATGCGGTTCGATCTGGGCGAAGAGGTCAACGCCCTGCGCGATATGGTGCATGCTTGGTCGCAAAAGCGCGTCAAGCCCTTGGCGGCGGAAACTGATCGCAGCAATGCCTTTCCCAATGCGCTGTGGCCGGAAATGGGGGCGCTGGGCCTGCTTGGCATCACGGTCGAGGAGGAATTCGGCGGCGCGGGCATGGGCTATCTGGCCCATCTGGTCGCGGTCGAAGAGGTCAGCCGCGCCTCGGCCTCCATCGGGTTGAGCTATGGGGCGCATTCCAATCTCTGCGTCAATCAGATCCGCATCAACGGCACCCAAGCCCAAAAGGAACAGTATTTGCCTGGTCTGGTCTCGGGCGCACATATCGGTGCGCTGGCCATGTCCGAGGCAGGGGCGGGCTCGGATGTTGTGGGCATGCAGCTGCGCGCTGAAAAGCGCAATGACCGCTATGTTTTGAACGGCACGAAATACTGGATCACCAATGGTCCCGATGCCGATACGCTGGTCGTTTATGCCAAGACCGACCCGGCGGCGGGATCGAAGGGGATCACCGCCTTCATCGTGGAAAAGACGATGAAGGGGTTTTCGACCAGCCCGCATTTCGACAAGCTCGGGATGCGCGGCTCGAACACGGCGGAATTGATCTTCGACGATGTCGAAGTGCCGTTTGAAAATGTCCTCGGCGAAGAAGGGCGCGGTGTCCGCGTCCTGATGAGCGGGCTCGATTACGAGCGCGTCGTGCTCTCGGGCGTCAATATCGGGATCATGGCCGGATGCATGGACGAGGTGATGCCCTATATGCGCGATCGTCACCAGTTCGGCCAACCCATCGGATCGTTCCAGCTGATGCAAGGCAAGATCGCCGATATGTACACGGCGATGAATTCGGCGCGTGCCTATGCCTATGAGGTGGCAAAAGCCTGTGACCGGGGCGAGGTGACGCGCGCCGATGCGGCCGCTTGCGTGCTTTATGCCAGCGAAGAGGGGATGAAAGTCGCCCATCAGGCGGTGCAGGCGATGGGCGGCGCGGGCTTTCTGGCGGATGCACCCGTTGCGCGCATGTTCCGCGATGCCAAGCTCATGGAGATCGGGGCGGGCACTTCCGAGATTCGGCGCATGTTGATCGGGCGCGAGATGATGGCGGCGATGGCATAGGTGGCGGGATGCGTGGTCTGATCCTCCCCTTGATTGCGGGTCTGGTGGTTGCCGGAGCCTTTGGCCTTTGGTTGGGCCTGCGCGCCGTACCGCCCGGCGAGACCGCGATCATCGATGCCCAAGCCGCGCGCTATGTGGCGGAAACGGGTGGCCAGCCCACTGATTGCGCCGCGCGTCCGGCGGCCATCGCAGGGGTGCGGTTGATCGTAACCTGCCGCGGCGATTGGGCCGTGGCGGTCGATGATTGGGGGCGCGAGGTCACGCTGCCCGATCTGGGGCCAAAGACATGAGGCAACATCACCCATCGCCGGGCAAGGGGGTCACGCCATGCGCCTGACATCGCATTTCAACGCCGCCACGCAAGAGGCACGCGAAAACCGCGCGGCCCATCTGTCTGCCTTGGATGAGATCGCAAAGGCCGCGGCCTTGGCCGCCGATGGTGGCGGGGCCAAGGCGCGTGATCGCCATGTCGCGCGCGGCAAGATGCTGCCGCGCGCGCGGGTGGCGAACCTGCTTGATGCGGGCGCGCCGTTCCTCGAAATCGGGGCACTGGCGGGCCATGATCTGCATGATGGTGCCGCACCCTGCGCAGGGCTGATCGCCGGTGTCGGACAGGTCGAAGGGCGGCAGGTCATGGTGATCTGCAACGATGCCACGGTGAAGGGCGGCACCTATTTCCCGATCACGGTCAAAAAGCATCTGCGCGCGCAAGAGATCGCCGCGCAATGCCGCCTGCCATGCATCTATCTGGTCGATAGCGGGGGCGCGAACCTGCCCAATCAAGACGAGGTTTTTCCCGACCGCGATCATTTCGGCCGGATCTTCTATAATCAGGCGCAGATGTCGGCGGCAGGCATTGCGCAGATCGCGGTCGTCATGGGCTCTTGCACGGCGGGCGGGGCCTATGTGCCAGCGATGTCGGATGTCTCGATCATCGTGAAAGAACAAGGCACGATCTTTCTTGCGGGCCCCCCCTTGGTAAAGGCTGCGACAGGCGAGGTGGTCAGCGCCGAGGATCTGGGCGGCGGCGATGTGCATACGCGGCTGTCGGGTGTGGCCGATTATCTGGCCGAGGATGACGCCCATGCGCTGGCCTTGGCACGCCGCGCGGTGCGATCCTTGGGCGGGGATCGGTGGGTTGCACCCACCCTTCAGGGCCGCCCGCCTGCCTATGATCCTGACGAATTGCTGGGCGTTGTGCCCGCGTCCCTGACCACGCCCTATGATATCCGTGAGGTCATCGCGCGCATCGTCGACGAGAGCTGGTTCGATGAATTCAAACCCCGTTTCGGCGAAAGCATCGTGACGGGCTTTGCCCAAGTGATGGGCATGGATGTGGGCATTGTGGCCAATAATGGCGTGCTGTTTTCCGAAAGCGCGCAAAAGGCCGCGCATTTCATCCAGCTGTGTTCACAGCGCAAGATCCCGCTGGTGTTCTTGCAGAATATCACCGGCTTCATGGTGGGCCGTAAATACGAGAACGAAGGTATCGCCCGGCACGGGGCCAAGATGGTGACGGCGGTCGCCACCACGGCGGTGCCGAAAATCACCATGCTGGTTGGCGGCTCTTTCGGGGCGGGCAATTACGGCATGGCGGGGCGCGCCTATTCCCCGCAATTCCTTTGGGCTTGGCCAAATAGCCGGATCGGGGTGATGGGCGGCGCGCAGGCCGCAGGCGTGCTTGCCACCGTCAAGCGCGACGCCATGGCGCGCTCGGGCGAGGATTGGCCCGCGGCGGCGGAGGAAGAATTCAAGCGCCCCACGATCGAAATGTTCGCCCGCCAATCGCACCCGCTTTATGCCTCGGCGCGGCTATGGGATGACGGGGTGTTCGACCCGCGCAAATCGCGCGAGGTGCTGGGGTTGTCGCTTGCCGCAAGCCTGAACACACCCATCGCAGAGACACGTTTTGGCCTGTTCCGGATGTGAGGCTGTGGCGGGGGGCTCTGCCCCCGCACGTTCCGCGCTCCCCCGGGATATTTGGGAAACAGAGAAGATGGTTAGTCTAGCCGAGGTAAAGGCGCGCGCGATGGGAGATGTCGGATATGTTCCATAAGATCCTGATCGCCAACCGGGGCGAGATCGCCTGTCGCGTGATCGAGACCTGCCGCAAGATGGGTGTGGCCACGGTGGCCGTCCACTCCGACGCGGACGCGCGCGCCCGGCATGTGGCAATGGCCGACGCGGCGGTGCATATCGGCGGGTCGCGCCCGGCCGACAGCTACCTGCGGGGCGAGGCGATCATCGCGGCGGCGCAGGCGACAGGGGCAGAGGCGATCCATCCGGGCTATGGCTTTCTGTCCGAGAACCCCGATTTCGGCGAGGCGGTCACGGCGGCGGGCTTGGTTTTCATCGGCCCGTCGGCGGCGGCGATCCGGGCGATGGGCCTCAAGGATGCCGCCAAGGCGCTGATGGCCACGGCGGGCGTGCCGGTCGTGCCGGGCTATCACGGGGCAGATCAAGACCCTGCGCATCTGGCACAGGCCGCGGCCGCGATTGGCTACCCGGTCTTGATCAAGGCGGTCGCCGGCGGCGGCGGCAAGGGGATGCGCAGCGTGCACCGCGCCGAGGACTTTGCGGCCGCCTTACGAAGCGCGAAGGATGAGGCGGCGGGTGCTTTTGGCAATGACGCCGTTCTTATAGAAAAGCTCATCGACAAGCCGCGCCATATCGAAGTGCAGATCTTCGGTGATGGCACCCGCGCGCTGCATCTGTTCGAGCGGGATTGCTCGCTCCAGCGTCGCCATCAAAAGGTGATCGAAGAGGCCCCCGCGCCGGGCATGACGCCCCAGATGCGCGCCGCGATGGGGCAGGCCGCGGTGCGCGCGGCCGAGGCGATCGGCTATGCCGGTGCCGGCACGGTGGAGTTCATCGTCGATGCCAGCCGTGGCCTGCACCCCGACGGGTTTTGGTTCATGGAGATGAACACCCGCCTGCAAGTCGAGCATCCGGTGACCGAGGCCATTACCGGTGTCGATTTGGTCGAATGGCAGTTGCGCATCGCGGCTGGTGAGGCCTTGCCCTGTGCGCAAGAAGATCTGGCGATTGACGGTCATGCCTTCGAGGCGCGGCTTTATGCCGAGGATGTGGCCGCGGGCTTTCTGCCCGCCACAGGGCGGTTGACGCATCTGCAATTTCCCGAGGGCGCGCGCGCCGATACCGGCGTGCGGGCAGGCGATGAAATCTCGCCTTGGTATGATCCGATGATCGCGAAGATCACCGTCCATGGGCCGACGCGCGCCGTGGCGCTGCGCAAGCTTGAAGGCGCGCTGGCCGCGACGCAAGTGGCGGGTTCCGTGACGAACCTGTCATTTCTGCGCAAATTGGCCGGGCATGCGGGCTTTGCGGCGGGCGATGTCGACACAGGCTTGATCGCGCGCGATCAAGCTGATTTGGCGGCGACCCCAGTGCCATCGACGCAGATGTGGTCGCTTGCGGCTTTGGGTGCGCTGGGCCTCGATGCGCCGGCGGGGCCGGTCACGGGCTTTACGCTATGGGAGCCGCTCAAGCGTCACGTGGTGCTGCGGCATGCGGGCGACACAGCCCTAGCGGTGGTCGCGACGCGCCCCGGTGGGGTGGCGCATGTCGCCGTGGCGGGGGCGGTGCACGAGGTTGCGCGTATCCCCACGGGCTGGCAGATCGACGGGGTGCAGATCAAGGCTGACATCGTCGTGAACGATGCGCTGGTCAGCGTCTTTTGGCATGATGGCTACAGTTTCGAGATCGTCGACCCGCTGGCGGTGGCGGCAACAGCCGGTGCCGGGTCCGGCCAGATCAGCGCGCCCATGCCGGGGTTGGTCAAGGCGGTTTTCGTGGCACCGGGTGACGCCGTGGCGACGGGCGACCGCTTGGCGGTGCTGGAGGCGATGAAGATGGAGCATGCCTTGGTCGCAGGCCGCGACGGGATCGTGGCCGAGGTTTTGGTAAACACCGGCGCGCAGGTCGAAGCCGGTGCCGCGCTGATCATCTTGGCGGAGGAGGACATATGACCCGCTTGCATCACGTTCCATGGGGGCGGTCTTTCCGGGTGCTGTGGCTGTTGCAGGAGATGGGCATTACCCCGGATGATATCATCCGCTACCGCATCGGCGCGCCGGAAATGCGCGGGGCGGGGTTGATAGGTGCCTCACCCGCGGGCCGTATCCCGGCGCTGGAGATCGACGGGATCACGATTTTCGAAAGTGCCGCGATCTTGCAATATCTCTGCGAGACACGGCCCCAGCATGGTTTTGGCCGCGCGCCGGGGCATGGCGAGCGTGTGCGCTTTCTCGAGGCGCTGGGCTTTGCCGAGACGCAGGCCAGCCTGATCGAGCAGTTGAACCTCAACCATCTGTTCCTGCGCCCGCCTGCGCGGCCATCGGCGACGGTGGTCAAGCTCAACACGCTGCGCCTTGCCGATACCTTGCGCGCGCTGGAAGGGATGGTGGCAGGCGATTACCTTCTGCCATCGGGATTTTCGGCGGCTGATGCGATGCTGGGTTTCAACCTTTTTGCTGCACCGTTTTATGTGCGGATGGACCCCTATCCGAAGCTTGCCGCCTATTGGGCGCGCCTTCAGGCAAGGCCCGCATTTCAGGCGGCCGCCGCGATCGAGGGGCCGCAGACATTCTATGCGCAGGATTTCTACCCGGTGCCGGTCGATGGCTGAAAAGGTCGAGATCTTCGAAGTCGGCCCCCGCGACGGGTTGCAGAACGAGGCGCGCCTGATCCCTGCGACCGCGAAAATCGCGCTGGTCGATGCGCTGTCGCGCGTGGGGTTTCGCCGCATCGAGGTGACGAGTTTCGTCAGCCCCAAATGGGTGCCGCAAATGGCCGATGCAGGCGCGGTGATGGCGGGGATCACCCGCAAGCCGGGCATCAGCTACGCAGCACTTGCACCCAACCTCATGGGCTTTGACGCAGCGGTTGCGGCGGGTGCGGATGAGGTCGCGATTTTCGGCGCGGCCTCGGAGGCGTTTTCGCAAGCCAATATCAATGCAAGCATTGCCGAAAGCCTTGCGCGCTTTGCGCCTGTGGTCGCGGCGGCGCAAGCGAACGGCATGCCGGTCAGGGGCTATGTGAGCTGCGCCATTGCTTGCCCCTATGCCGGTGACATCGCCCCCGAGGCTGTGGCGCGCGTGGCGGCGGCCTTGCTGGCGATGGGCTGCTACGAGATCTCGCTTGGCGACACGATCGGCGCGGGCAGGCCCCAGACGGTGGCGCGGATGCTTGCGGCGGTGGCTGCGGTGGTGCCGGTCGATCGCCTTGCCGGGCATTTCCATGATACCGGGGGTCATGCGCTTGCCAATATCGATGCGGCCCTTGATCATGGGCTGCGGGTCTTCGATGCGGCGGTGGGGGGCTTGGGTGGATGTCCTTACGCGCCGGGTGCGCCGGGCAATGTGGCCACGGAAGTTGTCGCGCGGCATTTGGCGGCGCAGGGCTATGAGACGGGGCTGGATTTGGACGCGCTGGATCGGGCGGTGGCAATGGCCGGGGGGATGCGCGATGGAAACGCTTGATCTGCATGTGGATGGGGATGGTGTGGCTTGGCTGCGGCTGAACCGCCCCGCGGTGCATAATGCGATGGATGCCGCCATGATCGCGGCCTTGACGGAAGCGGCTGGGCGATTGGGCCGCGATCCGGCGGTCAGGGTGGTGGTGCTGACCGGCAATGGTGCCTCGTTCTGCGCGGGGGGCGATCTGGGTTGGATGAAGGCGCAGATGGACGCCGATGGGCCGAGCCGGGCAAAGAATGCCGCTGCCCTTGCGCAGATGCTGGCCGCCCTTGACCGGATGCCCAAGCCCTTGATCGGACGGGTGCAGGGGCAGGCCTTTGGTGGTGGGATCGGGTTGATCAGCGTCTGTGACGTGGCGATCGCCGCGCAGGGGGCAAAATTCGGTTTGACCGAAGTGCGGCTGGGGCTGATCCCGGCTACCATCGGGCCATATGTCGTGGCGCGTATGGGCGCGGCGCGGGCGCGCGAAGTGTTTTTCTCAGGGCGTGTTTTTGATGCCGATGAGGCGGTCAGGTTGGGGCTTTTGGCCCGCGCGGTGCCGGCGGATGGCTTGGACGCGGCGATTGCCGCCGAGATCGCTCCTTACTTGCGCGCGGCACCCGGTGCTGTTGCGGCGGGAAAGCGATTGGTGGCCGATTTGGCCGCGCCCGTCGATGATGCCCGCATCGCGATGACCATCGCCGCACTTGTGGCACGGTGGGAGAGTGAAGAAAGCGCCGAGGGGATCGCGGCGTTTTTCGAAAAACGTCCGGCGTCTTGGATGCGCTAGCGATTGGGTGGGGGTGGGAATTTTCTTACGAAAATTCAGGGGGCGCTGCCCCCGCCCGTTCCGGGCTCCCCCGGGATATTTATGAAACGAAGAAATGTGGAGGGTGGGATGCAGGCTGTTTGGTATGAAGGTTTCGGTGCGGCGCGCGATGTGCTGGTGCTGGGTGAGATGGCAACACCGCATCCGGGCGCGGGCGAGGTTCTGGTCGCGCTCAAGGCATCGGGTGTGAACCCATCGGATGTGAAGCTGCGTGCCGGTGCGCGCGTGGGGGCCAAGATGGTCTATCCGCGTGTGGTGCCCCATTCCGATGGCGCGGGTATCATCGCCGCTGTCGGTGCCGGGGTCGATCCGGCCCGGGTCGGTGAGCGGGTCTGGGTTTGGAACGCAGGGTGGCAGCGCGCCTTTGGCACGGCGGCCAGCCATGTGGCCTTGCCTGCCGAACAGGCGGTGCGCCTGCCTGATGGGACATCCTTTGCCGAGGGTGCCTGTTTCGGGATCCCGGCGATGACGGCTTGGTATGCGGTGATGGGTGATGGGCCGGTTGCAGGGCAGACCATTCTTGTGACAGGGGGTGCGGGCACGGTCGGGCGCTACGCTGTGCAGATGGCGCGGCTGGGTGGTGCGCGGGTGATCACGACCGTTTCTTCCAATGCCAAGGCCGCACATGCGACTGCCGAGGAATGGGTGAATTACCGCGATACCGATGTGGCCGAGGCGGTGTTGGAGATGACCCATGGTGCCGGTGTGGACCGGATCGTGGATGTCGATTTCGGCGCCAATCAGGCAGCCAGCCTGGCCTTGATCAAACCCGGCGGCACCATCGCGGCTTATGCCAGTGCCGCCGATATGGCGCCGCGGCTTGATTTCTATCCTTTCATGTTCCGCAATACGCGGCTGCATATGCTGATCGTCTATCAACTTGGCGGTGCGCTGCGGCGCGCGGGTGAGGCGCAGCTGAGTGCTTGGTTGCAGGCCGGCGTGCTCAGCCATGCGGTTGTGCCCGGTGGTAGGCTGGCCGATTGCGCCGCGGCCCATGATCTGGTCGCGGCAGGCGACAAGCTGGGGACGGTTGTGCTGGACATCTGACCCCGCGCCCGTGTTAGCGTGATCGCCGGGAGGCACGCGGGGCAGCATCTGCCCTGTCGTGCGACGGGAGGGACGTGATGACATTCTATCCAAATCGGCATGATGCGGTGGCGATCGACGCTGTATCGATCACCCAAAAGCTGATGGAGGGGTTGGTCGGTCGGCGGGACGCGCCTGCCATCATCGATGGGCCGAGCGGGCAGGCGATGAGCGCGGGTCAGATGATCGACCGGATCCAGCGCTTAGCCGGTGGGTTGACCGAGCGTGGCGTCTTGCCCGGCGGCACGGTTGCGATCTTGGCGCCGAACATGCCCGATTACCCGGTGGTGTTTCACGGCGTGGCATGGGGCGGTGGCACGGTGACCACGATCAACCCAAGCTATACGGCACCTGAGATCACCTATCAGCTCAACGATGCCGGCGCGGTGATGCTGGTCACTGTCCCCGCATTTGCAGAGATCGCGCGCAAGGCTGCAGAAGCTACAGGCGTGCGCGATATCGTGGTGATCGGGGCACAGGCTGGATTGAGCCTTGAGGATGTGATGGGCCAACCCTTGCTTGAGCAAGCCCCGATCGATCCGGATACTCATATCGTGGTGCTGCCCTATTCCTCGGGCACCACGGGGCGGCCCAAGGGGGTGATGCTGACCCATCGCAATCTCGTGGCCAATGTTACCCAATCGGCCGCGGTGTCGGGTCTGACGCCGCAAGATGTCGCAATCGCCTTTTTGCCGTTCTTCCATATCTACGGGATGACGGTCTTGATGAACCTGTTTCTGCAGCAAGGCGCGCAGCTGGTGACCATGCCGCGCTTTGATCTGGAGCTGTTCTTGCGCCTGATCGAGACCCATCGCGCGACGCGGCTTTATATCGTGCCGCCCGTGGCGCTGGCGCTCGCCAAGCATCCGTTGGTCGATCAGCATGATATCGGCAGCGTGGTCGAGATTTTCTCAGGCGCCGCACCCTTGGGCGCCGAGACCGAGAAAGCCATCGCCGCGCGGTTCGGTGCGCGCGCCGTGCAGGGCTACGGCATGACCGAGCTGAGCCCGATTTCGCATATGACTGTGGCCGATGACATCCGGCACGGCTCGAGCGGGCAGGCAGTGCCGCTGACCGAATGCCGGATCGTCGATCCGACCGATTTGCGCGATCTGCTCCCCGGTACGGAGGGGGAACTTTGGATTCGCGGTCCTCAGGTGATGAAGGGCTATCTCAACAACCCTGGCGCCACCGCCGAAACCATGATGCAGGATGGTTGGTTGCGCACCGGCGATCTGGCCATCATCGATGAAGATGGCTTCATGTTCATCCGCGACCGGCTGAAAGAGCTGATCAAGGTCAAGGGGTTCCAAGTCGCACCCGCCGAGGTGGAAGCGGCCCTGTGCACCCATCCCGCCGTGGCCGATGCCGCCGTGATCGGGCGCGCCGATGAAGAGGCGGGCGAGGTGCCCATCGCCTTTATCGTGGTGGCCTCTGATGCGGCTTGCGATGCTGACATCCTGCACGCCCATGTCAGCGCATGTCTGGCCAGCTACAAGCGCCCGTCCGAATATCGTTTTGTCGCAAGCGTGCCGAAATCGGCCAGCGGCAAGATCTTGCGGCGGGAGTTGCGCGCGGGGCTTACGCGCACGCTTTAGGGCTTGCCGCCCATCATCATCTGATGGACCGCCGCCATGCCGCGATCGGCCATGGCGGTGACTTCGGCGGCATGGGCATGGAGTGCCGCGACCAATAAGGGGTCGGTGCTGGTTTGGGTCACGACGATGCCCGCGTCGGTGTAATCGATCACGGTGTCGAGCGTGTCACCACGCGCAAAGAAAACATCGAGCGTCGGGCTTTGGATGAAAATCTGCGGGTCGCGCCCTTGTTCGACGCGCGCGATCATACCTGCGACATGGGACATCAACGCATCCATAACCTTTGGGTCGCTTGCGCCTGTCACCGTGCGAATCCCATCGGGAAGGTTTTCGACCGTCCGGCTGATCGTGGCAAAGTTTTGAAACATCACCGCCAGCTCTGCGCTTTCCTCATCCGTGGCATCCAAACCGCGCAGGCCGGGCATATTGGCCATATCATGACCCATCATGCCGCCCGCGCCATGTTGATGCATCCCATGGCCATGGCCCGCCATTTGCGCCAGCGCACCATCTTGCCAAGCCCAGATGGTGATCGCGCCAATCGCTGTGAGCAGGGCGAATGCGGCGCGGCGGCGGGTGGTGGTCGTCATGGGCATCGGGCGTCCTCGACATAGATGGTTACCCATGTCATCTATCTTATCATGGCAGGGCGCGTCCATCTCAGATGGCCCTCCCCCCCCGTTTTGCCGCACCTCGCCCCGTTGACCCCTCGCAGAGGGCGGCGTAAATCAACCCGCAAGCGACCGGACCGGCGGGGTATCGCGCCCCGCGCCACAGACCACCCCAGGGACGAGCCAAGGGATACCCATGACCGCGCTCATGTCAGATTACGCCCCGATCCTCATTTTTCTGGCCCTTGCCATTGGGCTTGGCCTTGTTTTGATCCTTGCGGCCCTCGTCGTCGCGGTGAAAAACCCCGACCCCGAAAAGCTCTCGGCCTATGAATGCGGCTTCAACGCTTTCGATGATGCGCGGATGAAATTCGATGTGCGATTCTATCTCGTGTCGATTTTGTTCATCATCTTCGACCTCGAGATCGCCTTTTTGTTCCCTTGGGCGGTGGCCTTTCCGGGTTTGAGCGATCTGGCGTTCTGGTCGATGATGGTATTCTTGGGCGTGCTGACGATTGGCTTTGCCTATGAGTGGAAGAAGGGGGCGCTGGAATGGGAGTGAGCACGGGCATCAACACCGCCGGCCCCGATCTTGAGGTCACGACAGCCGCGTTGAACCGCGACCTGCAGGATAAGGGTTTCCTCGTCACCTCGACCGAGGACATCATCAACTGGGCGCGCACAGGTTCCTTGCACTGGATGACCTTCGGTCTTGCATGCTGCGCGGTCGAGATGATGCACACCTCAATGCCGCGCTATGACGCCGAGCGGTTCGGGATCGCGCCGCGCGCCTCCCCGCGCCAATCGGATGTGATGATCGTGGCCGGCACGCTGACCAACAAGATGGCGCCCGCGCTGCGCAAGGTCTACGACCAGATGCCTGAGCCGCGCTACGTCATTTCGATGGGGTCATGTGCCAATGGCGGTGGCTATTATCACTACAGCTATTCCGTTGTGCGTGGCTGTGACCGCATCGTGCCGGTCGATATCTATGTGCCGGGCTGCCCCCCCACGGCCGAGGCGCTGCTTTACGGTATTCTCCAGTTGCAGCGGAAAATCCGCCGCACGGGCACCATCACGCGCTGACGCGCAATTGCGCGAAGGAGACGACAGATGAGCCGCGACGCTCTGAACGAACTGGCCGCCCATATCGCCGAAAAGCAACGCGATGCCGTCATCGGCACCGCCGTCTCGGATCATGGCGAGTTGACGGTCGAGATCACCGCCGCTGCCGTGGTGGATTTCATCGAATGGCTGAAAGCCGATCAAAGCTGCAAATTCTCGACCCTGATCGACATCACCGCCGTCGACTGGCCCACCCGCGATCGCCGCTTCGATGTGGTGTGGCATTTTCTGAGCATGTATCAAAACCATCGCATCCGCGTGAAATGCGCCCTGCGCGAGGATGAGATGCTGCCCTCGATCACCGGGGTGCATCCCGGCGCGGGCTGGTACGAGCGCGAGGTGTTCGACATGTTCGGCATCATGTTCACGGGCCATGCCGATCTGCGCCGCATCCTGACCGATTACGGCTTTCGCGGTCATCCCCTGCGCAAGGATTTTCCCACCTCCGGCTACACCGAAGTGCGCTATGACGAAGAGCGTAAACGCGTGGTCTATCAGCCCGTCAAGCTGGTCCAAGAATACCGCCAGTTCGATTTCATGTCGCCATGGGAAGGGGCCGATTACATCCTGCCCGGCGATGAAAAGGCCAAGGAGGCCGCGAAATGATGGACGGCGCAAAGGGATTTCAAGACGCCCAGACAGGCGAGCAGAAGATCCGCAATTTCAACATCAATTTCGGCCCCCAGCACCCGGCGGCGCATGGTGTGCTGCGCCTCGTGCTCGAGCTTGACGGCGAGATTTGCGAGCGCTGCGACCCGCATATCGGGCTGTTGCACCGCGGCACCGAAAAGCTGATGGAAAGCCGCACCTATCTGCAAAACCTGCCCTATTTCGACCGGCTCGATTACGTCGGCACGATGAACCAGGAACATGCGTGGGTTCTGGCGATCGAGCGGCTGACCAACACCCCGGTGCCGCGCCGCGCGCAGCTCATCCGCGTGCTTTATTGCGAGATCGGGCGTATCCTCAATCACCTTTTGAACGTGACCACGCAGGCCTTGGATGTCGGCGCGCTGACGCCGCCGCTCTGGGGCTTCGAGGAACGCGAAAAGCTGATGATCTTCTACGAGCGCGCCTGTGGGGCGCGGCTGCATGCCGCCTATTTCCGTCCCGGCGGCGTGCATCAGGATCTGCCGCCCGCGCTGATCGACGATATCGATGCATGGGCCGATGCCTTCCCCAATGCGCTGGCCGATATCGACACGCTCTTGACCGAGAACCGCATCTTCAAACAGCGCAATGTCGACATCGGCGTCGTGACCGAGGATGACATTCAAAATTGGGGCTTTTCCGGCGTGATGGCGCGCGGCACGGGGCTTGCCTGGGATCTGCGCCGCGCCCAGCCCTATGAATGCTACGATGAGTTCGACTTCCAGATCCCCGTCGGCACCAATGGCGATTGCTATGATCGCTACCTGTGCCGCATGGCCGAAATGCGCGAGTCGACCGCGATCATCAAGCAAGCCTGCGCCAAGCTCCGCCTGCCTGAAAACCAAGGCCCGGTGATGACGCGCGGCAAGATCAGCCCGCCCAAACGCGCCGAGATGAAAACCTCGATGGAGGCGCTCATCCATCACTTCAAACTCTATACCGAGGGTTTCCACGTCCCCGCAGGCGAGATCTACGCCGCGGTCGAGGCACCCAAGGGCGAATTCGGCGTCTATCTCGTGGCCGATGGCACCAACAAACCCTATCGCGCCAAACTCCGCGCGCCGGGCTTTGCGCATCTGCAAGCGATGGATTACCTGTGCCGTGGCCACCAACTGGCCGATGTCTCGGCGATCTTGGGGTCCCTCGACATCGTCTTCGGCGAGGTGGACCGCTAATCGCCCCATCGCTTCTTCGTTTCATAAATATCCCCGCCGGAGGCCGCCGCCCTTTCCGACCCGCCACCGGACGATCAAGCCAGGATAGACGACCACATGCTTCGCCGCCTTCACCCCGAACAGCCCGCCAGTTTTGCCTTCACGCCCGCGAACCTCGCTTGGGCTGAGGCGCAGATCACCAAATACCCCGAAGGGCGGCAGGCCAGCGCCATCATCCCGCTTTTGTGGCGCGCGCAAGAGCAAGAGGGGTGGCTGACCCGACCCGCGATCGAATACGTGGCCGATATGCTGGGGCTTGCGCATATCCGCGCGCTCGAGGTGGCGACGTTCTACTTCATGTTCCAATTGCAGCCCGTAGGCGCGGTCGCGCATCTGCAGATCTGCGGCACGCTCTCGTGCATGATCTGCGGGGCCGAGGATCTGGTCGCCGTCTGCCGCGAAAAGATCGCGCCCAAGGCCCATCAGCTCTCGGCCGATGGCAAGTTCAGCTGGGAAGAGGTCGAATGCTTGGGCGCTTGCGCCAATGCGCCGATGGCCCAGATCGGCAAGGATTACTACGAGGATCTGACCGCCGCGCGGCTGGCCGAGATCATCGACGAAATGGCCGCAGGCCGCGTGCCCACGCCCGGTCCGCAAAATGGCCGCTATGCCGCCGAGCCGCTGGGCGGGCCCTCAACGCTCACCGATCATGTGGCAGGGCGCGATGCGCTCAACGCCTCGGCGCGGCGCGCGGTTGATCTTGGCGATACGATCAAGCGTATCGATGGCAGCGAAGTGCCGCTTTTGGCCCCTTGGGGCCGCCAATCGGGTGGCGATGTGGCCTTGGCCCCGCCTGCGCCCGCCCCTGAAAAAGCCCGGGCCACGCCCGCACGCGCGCGCAAACCCGCGCCCGCGCCTGACCAACAAGCCGACAAGAGCGCGGCCTCAGCCGCGGTCGCGGAGGCAGCCCCCGAACAGCTTTCCGCCCCTCGCGGTGGGGTAGGGGATGATCTGAAAAAGATCTCAGGGGTCGGCCCCAAGCTCGAAGCGCTGCTCAACGAGATGGGCTTTTGGCATTTCGACCAGATCGCGGCCTGGGGCGCGGCCGAGATCGCGTGGGTCGATGCACGGCTGAAATTCAAGGGCCGGATCGAACGCGACGACTGGATCACACAGGCCGCCACACTGGCCGCCGCACAGCGCTGAGCTTGGCGGCCAATATGTCGCGGCCCCTGTGACTGGTCGGGGGGCCAAGGCTGGCTAGCTTGCTGCTTTCATAAAGAAATGGAGCAGCCCTCATGTCGGAATTCACAAGCGGTAACCGTATCGTCGCCATCATGGTCGTTTGGACCGTTGCGGCGATCCTCGGCCTCACAGTCGCCCTTTTCGCGGTGGGCTTTTTGGGCCTTTGGGTTGCGGTCGGCGCCTTTGCCGGTCTTGGAACCGTTGCGGTGAGTGGCTGGCTGGGCCAGATCGCCTTCGCCACGGATTTCGACGCCGTCATCGCGGCACGTGCAGCCAAAGCACAGGGCCGCGACACTGTGTCCTGAAATGCAAGACAAACCGATTTTCCCACGTTAGAAATACGCAAACGCGTCAATATAACGGGGGGAAGTGATATGAGTTCGACGTCTGGCGGATGGATCAACCTGTTGATCGTATGGGGTATCGCCTCTGCGGTTGGGTTTGTTTCGATGGCTGCTTTGATGCTGGTGGGCGATTGGAGCGTCATGCAGGCGCTCTTTGCTGCGGCGGTCATTTTCTTGGGCCTCGGCATTATACTTTCGGTCTTGTTTCTTAATCCGCTGCCGGGGCCACAGGTGCCGGGCAGCGCAGGCAAGAAAGTGGTTGCGGCTGATCGCAAGCCTGCTGCGGTCAAACCCGTGGCGAACCCGGCCCCAGCGGTTGCACCGGCCCCATTGGCTGCGCCTGCCGCGGCAAAACCCGCGCCGGCCGCGGCGAAACCCAAGAAAGCTGCACCAACACCCGCAACGGCACCCGCGCCAGCGGCGGCACCTGCAGGCACGCAAGGGCCGGGCAAACGGCCCGCCGCCTTGTCCGCCGCACGCGACAACCGCCCCGATGATCTGAAGCGGATCAAGGGGATCGGCCCCAAGCTCGAAAAGCTCTGCAACAGCTTGGGCTTTTACCATTTCGACCAGATCGCGGCTTGGTCGGATGAAGAAATCGCTTGGGTCGATCAGAACCTCGAAGGCTTCAAGGGCCGTGTCGTGCGCGATACTTGGGTCGCACAGGCGAAAGAATTGGCGCGCGAGGGTTAAGGCTGCCCAAAGCGCAAAGGGCAAGAAGGCCGATCGCTGCGCGGCGGGACCGCGCAGCATTTTCGGTCGCGAATCTGACCCGATGATCAAGGGTTGGGATGCGCGGGGATTGCCTCGGGCCGGGGTGATCCGTCAGGGCTGGCATAAGCCGAACATCAGCGGGGCCGCATGACCAAATCGCCCGAAGATACCCAGATCGAGCGCCGCTATCGCCGTCAGATCCGCATGGCGGCCTTGGTGATGGCGGTGACGATGGTGCTTTGGATGGGGGCCAGTTTTCTGGGTGGTCAACTGGGCCTGCCCATCCGCTTGGCCTTTCTGTTCGACCTTGCGGCGATTGCCGCACTGGTCTGGGCCTTGATTGTGACTTATTGGGTGTGGAAAGCGCGCCGCGCCGAGCGCATGGATCGCTGACACGAGAAGACAGGCCCGCCAGATCCGGGCCAAGAAAGACGTGAGAGAGCCAAGATGCTGCAGGACCAGGACCGGATCTTTACCAATATCTATGGCATGCATGATCGCAGCCTGAAGGGCGCGATGGCGCGTGGACATTGGGATGGCACCAAGGACATCATCGCCCTTGGTCGTGACAAGATCGTCGAGATCATGAAGGCATCGGGCCTGCGCGGGCGCGGTGGGGCGGGTTTTCCGACCGGCCTCAAATGGTCCTTCATGCCCAAGGAATCGGATGGGCGGCCCAGCTATCTGGTCGTGAATGCCGACGAGTCCGAACCTGGCACCTGCAAAGACCGCGAGATCATGCGCAATGATCCCCATACGCTGATCGAGGGCTGCTTGATCGCGTCCTTCGCGATGCAGGCACATGCTTGCTACATCTACATCCGGGGCGAATATATCCGCGAACGCGAGGCGCTGCAGGCCGCGATCGACGAATGCTACGCCGCGGGCCTATTGGGCAAGAACGCGGCCAAGTCGGGCTGGGATTTCGATCTCTACCTGCATCACGGGGCAGGGGCCTATATCTGCGGCGAGGAAACCGCGCTCTTGGAATCCCTCGAGGGGCGCAAGGGCATGCCGCGGATGAAGCCGCCCTTTCCGGCGGGTGCGGGGCTTTATGGCTGCCCGACCACCGTCAACAATGTCGAATCGATTGCCGTGGCCCCCACGATCCTGCGCCGTGGCGCGGAATGGTTCGCGGGCTTTGGCCGGCCCAACAATGCGGGAACCAAGCTTTTCGCGATCTCGGGCCATGTGAACAAACCTTGCGTCGTCGAAGAAGAGATGAGCATCCCCTTTGACGAGCTGATCGAGCGTCATTGCGGCGGCATTCGCGGCGGCTGGGACAATCTTAAGGCGGTGATCCCCGGCGGCTCCTCCGTGCCGGTGCTGCCTGCCGATGTGATGCGCGAAGGCGCGATCATGGATTTCGATTGGCTGCGCGAACAGCGCTCGGGGCTTGGTACGGCGGCGGTGATCGTGATGGATCAGTCGACCGATATGGTCAAAGCCATCTGGCGCTTGTCGAAATTCTACAAGCATGAAAGCTGTGGCCAATGCACGCCTTGCCGCGAAGGCACCGGCTGGATGATGCGGGTGATGGAGCGCTTGGTAAAGGGCGAGGCCGACGTGGCCGAGATCGACATGCTGCTCGATGTCACAAAGCAGGTCGAAGGCCACACGATCTGTGCGCTGGGCGATGCGGCAGCTTGGCCGATCCAAGGTCTGATCCGCCATTTCCGCCACGAGATCGAGGACCGTATCCGCGTCAAGCGGGGCGGTGTCGCGGGCATCGCGGCAGAATAACCGATGGAAGGGCACGACCGCATGGCGCATGGATCGACCAAAGATTTCGCGCGCAAGGCTTTGCGCCGCGTCGCGTTGATGTCTGGCGGTGTCGGGCTTGTGGCGCTTTTGGCTGCTTGCGGTGGCGAGTTCGATCGCGGCCCACGCGGTGCGGGCCTACCTTATGATGCGCGTCTGAGCACCGGCGAGACTTGGCGCGATTTCACCATATCGGTGCGTGCGCCCGGTGTGTCGCTGGCCGATGCACGCGAAAGCGCGCGCTTTGTTGCCACGCGCCACTGTATCGAGCGCGCGGGCTCCTCTTCTGTTGACTGGGTCATGGACCCGGAGACCGGCGATTGGCTGGTGACGCGCAACACGGCAGGCGAACCCATGATCGCGGGCCGCTGCAGCGCGCGCTAACCGCGCCTGAACGCCCCGCGAGCGCGGCAAAGCTGCCACAGGGCCGATGCCCCGGCGTCGCCTTTGGATTGCAGCAAGGGCCAAACTTTCGTATCATTTCGATCAAAAGACGTCAGGCCCCGGCAAAGCGGGCCGTGTTGAGGTAGCGTAAGGGCGGCATTTCATGGTGCGTTTGTATTGGTATGGGCTGGCCTCCATCTATCTGGCCTGCTGCGTCGCAGGCATGATCTTGGGCTATAACTGGGGCATCGGCGGTTCGATCCTCGGGGTCGTGGTCGGTGCTATGTTTGCATCCGGCGTCGCCATCGCGCTGAACACACCTGAACGGATGGAAGCGGCGGTTTATGCGATCTTGTCGGTCGTGCTGATCGTCGGGCTGATTTGGCTGATCGTCACCTTTTGGGGTGTGCGCATCTAAAGCCTTTTTCGGCGAAGCCATGCCGATCATGGACGCGCCTTGCGCGCTGTTATTGCATAACCTTCGTGAAAATCCCCATCTGTGCGATAGAGGGTGCGTGCAAGAAGGTGATCGGCCGATGGGCAGCTATGCAAAGATTCTGACGATATCGCTGTTGATGGCCGCCACGGGGCTTCTGACGGTCGTGGGCAGTGCGCGCGCTGATCGCTTTGACGCGCTGCGCAATGACGCGCGCCTGCATCAAGGGCTTTTGGCGATCACAGTGGGCCGCCATATCGAACGAACCTGCCCCGATCTGGCGCGGCGCGATCTGGCGGCTAATGTTTTCCTGCTGGGATTGGCCACCCATGCCATGTCGCTTGGCTTTAGCCGGGCCGAGGTCACAGCCTATGTCGAAGATGATACCGAGCAAGATCGCTACATTGCGCTGGCGCGCGACTATTTCGCGGCGCGCGGTGTGATGGGGTCCGATGATGTCGCGGGCGCCTGTCGCGTGGGGCGCGACGAAATCGCCACAGGATCGCCCATTGGCAGACTGCTTCGTGGGGGCTAAAAGGCGGCCAACCGCGAATGCGTCGGGTGGGATCATTTGGACCTGATCCCGTCATTGCCCGCGCCGAGGAAGGAACGCACCCCATGAGCGACCTGCGCAAGATCATCATCGACGGCCACGAGATCGAAGTCGATCCGGCCATGACCTTGATCCAAGCCTGCGAGCAGGCAGGTATCGAAATCCCGCGGTTCTGTTATCACGAGCGCCTGTCGATCGCGGGCAATTGCCGGATGTGCCTGGTCGAGGTTGTGGGCGGCCCGCCCAAGCCCGCCGCCTCTTGCGCGATGCAGGTGCGCGATCTGCGTCCCGGCCCCGAAGGTCAGCCCCCCGTCATCAAGACCAACAGCCCCATGGTCAAAAAGGCCCGCGAAGGCGTGATGGAGTTCTTGTTGATCAACCATCCGCTTGATTGCCCGATCTGCGATCAGGGCGGCGAATGCGATCTGCAAGATCAGGCGATGGCCTACGGTGTCGATTTCTCGCGCTACCGCGAACCCAAGCGCGCGTCCGACAATCTCGATCTTGGCCCCTTGGTCAAAACCGAGATGACGCGCTGCATTTCCTGCACACGGTGTGTCCGCTTCATCACCGAGGTAGGCGGCATGCCCGAAATGGGCCAGACCGGCCGTGGCGAAGATAGCGAGATCACCAGCTATCTGGGTGCCTCGCTGGTGTCGGAGTTGCAGGGCAATATCGTCGATCTTTGCCCGGTGGGTGCGCTAACCTCCAAGCCTTATGCCTTTACCGCGCGGCCTTGGGAATTGACCAAGACCGAGTCCATCGATGTGATGGACGCGCTGGGCAGCAATATTCGCATCGACACCAAGGGGCGCGAAGTCATGCGCCTGTTGCCGCGCAACCATGATGGCGTGAACGAGGAATGGCTGAGCGATAAATCCCGTTATGTCTGGGACGGGCTGCGCCGCCAACGCCTTGATCGCCCCTATATCCGCGAAAACGGCAAGCTGCGGCCCGCCACATGGCCCGAGGCGCTGAGCCTTGCGGCCACGAAGATCAAGGGTGCCAACAAGCTGGCCGGTCTGGTGGGCGATTTGGCCCCGACCGAGGCGGCATTTGCCCTCAAGCAATTGGTCGAGGGGCAGGGCGGTGCGGTCGAGTGCCGCGTCGATGGCGCAAAGCTGCCTGCGGGCAACCGCGCGGCCTATGTCGGCACGGCCAGCATCGAAGATATCGACGCGGCCCGTGCCATTTTGCTGATCGGCACCAACCCGCGTGCCGAAGCGCCGGTCTTGAACGCGCGCATCCGCAAGGCTTGGACACGCGGCGCACAGGTCTCGCTGATCGGCGAGGCGGTCGATCTGACCTATCCCGTTACCCATCTGGGAACGGATCGGGCGGCCTTGGCCAGCCAGATCGGCATCACCCACACCACATCGGCGGGTGTGGATAGCCTTGTTATCCTTGGCCAAGGCGCGCTTCGCGAAGCCGATGGCGCGGCGGTCTTGGCTCATGCAATGCAGATCGCAGCCGAATCCGGCTCGGGCCTGTTGATCTTGCACACCGCCGCCGCCCGCGCTGGCGCGATGGATGTCGGTGCGGTGACCGAAGGCGGGCTTGCCGCCGCCGTCGCGGGCGCTGATGTGATCTACAATCTCGGTGCCGATGAGATCGACATCGATGCCGGCCCCTTTGTGATCTACCAAGGCAGCCATGGTGATCGCGGCGCGCATCGCGCCGATCTGATCTTGCCCGGCGCGGCCTGGACCGAAGAACAGGGGCTTTTCGTCAACACCGAAGGCCGCCCCCAGCTTGCCCTGCGCGCAGGCTTTCCGCCGGGCGAAGCGAAAGAGAATTGGGCCATCCTGCGTGCCTTGTCGGGTGAGATCGGGGCGGTGCAACCGTGGAACAGCGTGGCAGAGCTGCGCCATGCGTTGATCGAGGCTGTGCCGCATCTGGCGATAATCGACGCGGTGCCGGAAAATACCGGCGATGCGCTGCCCTTGGGTACATTGGGCGCGGCAAGCTTTGTGAACGCGGTGCGCGATCATTTCCTGACCAACCCGATCGCGCGCGCCTCGACCCTGATGGCGGAGTTGTCCGCCAATGCCAAAGCCCGCGAAAAGACAGCGATCGCAGCGGAGTGAGGGCCATGCCAAAGCTGCATGGTGCGAATATGCTATGTGTGGCGGCCATGTGCATGGCCGCCTGCACCCCAACAGACGAGCCGGCGGCGACAACGAAAGCCCTGCGCTACGAGGGTGTGGAGACGAGATTGCTTGACGATGATCTGGTAAATTTCCGTGTGCAACTGCGCGGTGATGCGACCCGCGACGAAGTGGACGCTTACGCCCGCTGCGCGGCTGCGCAATACGCCCTTATCCGCGGCTTCGGCTTTGCGCGACATGTCCGCACAAATCTGCGCGAACAGGGTGGCGTTTGGATCGGAGATGCGGTTTACACCATCTCGCCGGCGCTCCCGCGGGGGTTGCAGACACTCGACGCCGAAGTTGTGGCGGCCGCGTGCGCCGAACAGGGAATACCGACGGTTTAAGGGACGACCCATGGACGGCTTCTTTTCGACCACTCTTGGCCTGATGGCGATCATGGCGGCGCAAAGCCTGCTTGTGATCGGTTTCGTCATGGTGAGCCTTCTGTTCCTCGTCTATGGCGACCGCAAGATCTGGGCCGCCGTGATGATGCGGCGCGGCCCCAACGTGGTGGGTGTTTTCGGCCTGTTGCAGACAGTGGCAGACGCGCTCAAATATGTCGTGAAAGAGGTGGTGATCCCCGCAGGTGCGGATCGCCCCGTTTTCCTGATGGCGCCGATGACGAGTTTCGTGCTCGCGATCCTCGCTTGGGCCGTGATCCCCTTCAACGAGACTTGGGTGCTGGCCGATATCAACGTGGCCATCCTCTATGTCTTCGCCATGTCCTCGCTCGAGGTTTATGGCGTGATCATGGGCGGCTGGGCCTCGAACTCCAAATACCCCTTCCTCGGCTCGCTGCGCTCGGCCGCACAGATGATTTCCTACGAGGTGTCGATCGGCCTGATCATCATCGGGGTGATCATCTCGACCGGATCGCTGAATTTCGGCGCGATCGTGGCCGCACAAGACACCGCTTACGGGCTGTTCGGCTGGTATTGGCTGCCGCATTTGCCGATGGTGTTCTTGTTCTTCATCAGCGCGCTTGCCGAAACCAACCGCCCGCCCTTCGACCTGCCGGAGGCGGAATCGGAATTGGTGGCGGGCTATCAGGTCGAATATTCCTCGACGCCGTTCTTGTTGTTCATGGCGGGCGAATACATCGCCATCTTCTTGATGTGTGCGCTGATGACGCTGCTGTTTTTCGGCGGCTGGCTTAGCCCCATCCCCTTCATCCCCGACAGCCCGTTGTGGATGATTGCCAAGATGGCTTTCTTCTTCTTCCTCTTTGCAATGGTGAAGGCCATCGTGCCGCGCTACCGCTATGACCAGCTGATGCGGTTGGGCTGGAAGGTCTTCTTGCCCTTCAGCTTGGGCTGGGTGGTTTTCGTGGCCTTCATGGCGAAATTCGAAGTTTTCGGCGGGGCCTATGCCCGCTGGGCTGTGGGGGGCTGAGATGACGCAGATCGATTGGAACCGCGCGACCAAGTATTTCCTGCTCGGCGACATCTGGGCCGGGTTCCGCTTGGGCATGAAGTATTTCTTCGCCCCCAAGGTGACGGTGAACTACCCGCATGAAAAAGGCCCGCTCTCGCCGCGTTTCCGGGGCGAGCATGCGCTGCGCCGCTATCCTAATGGCGAGGAACGCTGCATCGCCTGCAAACTGTGCGAGGCGATCTGCCCGGCGCAGGCGATCACCATCGACGCCGAGCCACGCGAGGACGGATCGCGCCGCACCACGCGCTATGACATCGACATGACCAAATGCATCTACTGCGGCTTTTGCCAAGAAGCCTGCCCAGTCGATGCCATCGTCGAGGGACCGAATTTCGAATTCGCCACCGAGACCCGCGAAGAGCTTTACTACGACAAGGAAAAGCTTTTGGACAACGGCGCGCGCTGGGAAGCGGCCATCGCACGCAACCTTGAATTGGATGCGCCCTACCGATGAGCGACACACCCCAAATCCCCTTCGAAGCGATGATGCGCCAAGCCCAGGAAATGACCGAGGCTTGGACCAAAACGCTCAGCCCCGGCATGGGCGGCTTCAACCCCGCGCAAATGGACAAGCTGTGGCCCACCGTGCCCGCCGAGATGCTCGAGGCGTTTTTCGGCAAGCAGTTCAACCCCACCGGGCTTGATGCCAAGACCCGGCTTTTGCTCACGCTTTTGGGGCTGACCGTGCAAGGCGCGCTGGCTGAGGGGCAGATCCGCCTGACTGTGCGCCATGCGATCGAGGCGGGCGCCACCAAGCAGGAAGTGGCCGAAACCATCGGGCTTGCAGCGCTTTTTGGCGGTGTGCCGGCGATGAACAAGGCCATGGAATTGGCAGCCGAGGTGCTGGACGCCAAGGAGACAGGTTAAGATGGGCATGGGCGATTTCACCTTTTACCTTTTCGCGATCTCGCTATTGACCGGCGGCTTGCTGACGGTCATGGCGCGCAACCCGGTGCATTCGGTGCTGTGGCTGATCTTGGCCTTTTTGTCGGCCGCGGGGTTGTTCGTGCTGATCGGGGCGGAATTCGTCGCGATGCTTTTGATCATCGTTTATGTCGGCGCAGTCGCGGTTTTGTTCTTGTTCGTGGTGATGATGCTCGACATCGATTTCGCCGCGTTGAAGGCCGAGATGGCCCGCTACCTGCCCTTGGGTGCGTTGATCGGTGTCGTGTTGTTGATGCAGCTTGGACTGGCCTTTGGCGTGTGGGAGTTTTCCGATGGCGTGGATACCCGCCTTGGCAACCCGATCCCGCCCTTGGAGCAAGCGCATAACACGCAAGCCTTGGGGCTTATCCTTTATGATCGCTATATCTTGCTGTTCCAACTTTCCGGGCTGATCTTGCTGGTGGCGATGGTGGGCGCGATCGTTTTGACCCTGCGCCACCGCGGGGATGTCAAACGCCAGAACGTGGTCGCCCAGATGATGCGCGATCCGCAAAAAGCCTTGGAGCTGAAAGATGTAAAACCGGGTCAGGGGCTATGAGCTTTTGGCCCGATTATTCGTACGAATAATCGAAGAGGGCCGCGACAGACCGCGGCGTGAAAAATAAGACGATGCAAGTGCGCAGGCACTTTGCGGAGGGACGAGATGACGATCGGACTGGAACATTATCTGACGGTGGCCGCCGCACTTTTCGTGATCGGCATCTTCGGCATCTTTCTCAATAGAAAGAACGTCATCGTCATCTTGATGTCGATCGAATTGGTGCTGCTGTCGGTCAATATCAACCTCGTCGCCTTTTCAGCCTTTCTTGGTGATTTGACGGGTCAGGTCTTCACGCTCTTCGTGCTGACCGTGGCCGCCGCCGAGGCCGCGATCGGTCTGGCGATCCTTGTGTGCTTCTTCCGTAACCGCGGCACGATCGCGGTCGAAGATGTCTCGAATATGAAGGGCTGAGGCATATGGAAACGATCCTCCTTTTCGCCCCCCTTATCGGTGCGCTGATCGCGGGCTTCGGCTGGCGCATCATCGGCGAGACCGGCGCGCAAATCGTGGCGACGGGCATGCTGTTTTTGTCCTGCCTCTTGTCTTGGGTCATTTTCCTGACCTTTGACGGCACGACCTATACCCATAGCCTGTTCACATGGATCGAAAGCGGCACGTTGTTCACCGATTGGGCGATCCGCATCGACCGGCTGACGGCGATCATGCTGATCGTGATCACCTCCGTCTCGGCGCTCGTGCATCTGTATTCCTTCGGCTACATGGCGCATGACGAGAACTTCAAAGAAGGCGAAAGCTACCGCCCGCGGTTCTTTGCCTATCTGTCGTTCTTTACCTTTGCCATGCTGATGCTGGTCACCGCCGACAACCTGTTGCAGCTGTTTTTCGGCTGGGAAGGGGTCGGCGTCGCCTCATACCTCCTGATTGGCTTCTACTACCGCAAGCCATCGGCGGGGGCTGCCGCGATGAAGGCTTTCATCGTGAACCGGGTTGGCGATTTCGGTTTCCTCTTGGGCATTTTCGGCCTGTTCTGGCTGTCGGATTCCATTCAGTTCGACGTGATCTTGCCGATGGGCGCGGAATTCGGCCAGATGACCATCCCCTTCCTTGGGATGGAGCTGAACGCAGCCAACACCATCGCGATGCTTCTGTTCATCGGCGCGATGGGCAAATCGGCCCAGCTTATCCTGCACACATGGTTGCCCGACGCGATGGAAGGGCCGACGCCTGTTTCCGCGCTGATCCATGCCGCGACGATGGTGACGGCGGGTGTTTTCCTTGTCTGCCGCATGTCGCCCCTGATGGAATACGCGCCGTTTGCCACGAACTTCATCATCGTGCTGGGCGCCGCTACCGCCTTTTTCGCGGCGACCGTGGGCCTTGTGCAAAACGACATCAAGCGCGTGATCGCCTATTCGACCTGTTCGCAGCTGGGCTATATGTTCGTGGCTGCCGGTGTGGGCGTCTATTCGGTAGCGATGTTCCACCTGTTCACCCACGCCTTCTTCAAGGCGATGCTGTTCTTGGGTGCAGGCAGCGTGATCCATGCGATGCATCACGAGCAGGACATGCGCAATTACGGCGGCCTGCGCAAAAAGATCCCCTACACCTTTGCCGCGATGATGATCGGCACGCTGGCCATCACGGGCGTGGGTATTCCAACCACTTATTTCGGGTTTGCGGGCTTCTTCTCCAAGGATGCGGTGGTTGAAAGCGCCTATGCCTTTGGCGGGCAGCTTGGCCAATATGCCTTTTGGGCGCTGATCGTGGCGGCTGTTTTCACCAGCTTCTATAGCTGGCGGCTGATGTTCCTGACCTTCTTCGGCGAGGCGCGTGGCAACAAGCATACCCATGACCATGCCCATGAAAGCCCGTGGACCATGCTTGTGCCGCTGGGCGTTCTGGCCGTGGGCGCGGTGTTCGCGGGTGTGGTGTGGTACAATTCCTTCTTCGGCAAGACCGATGAGGTCGGCCGCTTCTTCGGCGTGCCCTATGCGGTCGAGGAAAGTCATGATGCCACTGATGCGGACCACGGTGCCGAACCCAAGGCCGCGGGCTATGCCCATTACAACCTGACCGGCGCGCCGGGTGAGGGAGCGATCCATGCCGCCCCCGACAACAACATTCTGAACGAAGCCCATGAAGTGCCCAAATGGGTGAAGTGGAGCCCGTTCTTTGCCATGATCTTGGGCTTTGTGACCGCCTATTGGTTCTACATCGTCAACCCGTCGCTGCCGCGCCGCTTGGCGGAAAATCAGCGCTACCTCTACCTGTTCTTGCTGAACAAATGGTACTTCGACGAGATCTACGATTTCCTCTTCCTGCGCCCCGCTCAGTGGCTTGGCCGCTTTTTGTGGAAGCGTGGTGACGGCGCTGTCATCGATGGCGGGATCAATGGGCTGGCCATGGGGGTTATCCCTTTCATCACCCGCCTCGCGGGCCGGGCGCAATCCGGCTATATCTTTACCTATGCCTTCGCCATGGTGTTGGGGATCGTCCTCCTCATCACCTGGGTGAGCCTGCGCGCCGGAGGCTGAGAGACGATCCATGGACAATCTGCTTTCCATCGTCACCTTTTTGCCGCTGATCGCGGCCATCATCCTTGCGGTTTTCCTGCGCGGCGATGATGCGGCGGCACAGCTCAATGCCAAGCGTTTGGCCTTGGCCGCGACCAGCGCCACCTTCTTGATCTCGCTCGCGCTGTTGGTGGAGTTCGACCCCAATGACACAGGCTTTCAGCTGGTCGAGGAAACCACCTGGCTCTTTGGGCTGACCTATAAGCTGGGCGTAGATGGGATCAGCGTGCTGTTCGTGCTGCTGACCACCTTCTTGATGCCGATCACCATCGCGTCGTGCTGGGGCGTCAACACCCGCGTCAAGGAATACATGATTGCGCTTTTGGTGCTGGAAACGCTGATGATCGGCGTTTTCGTGGCGCTGGATCTGGTGCTGTTCTACCTTTTCTTCGAGGCAGGTCTGATCCCGATGTTCCTGATCATCGGGATTTGGGGCGGCAAGGACCGCATCTATGCGGCCTTCAAATTCTTCCTCTACACCTTCCTCGGTTCCGTTCTGATGCTGGTCGCGATGATCGCGATGTATGTCGATGCGGGTACGACCGATATCGTGGCGCTTTTGGCGCATGACTTCGATGCAGGGCCGATCACCTTGATGGGTTGGCAGATTGCGGGCGGCATGCAGATGCTCTTGTGGCTGGCGTTTTTCGCCAGCTTTGCCGTCAAGATGCCGATGTGGCCGGTACATACTTGGTTGCCCGATGCCCATGTGCAAGCACCCACCGCCGGGTCGGTCGTGCTGGCCGCGATCCTGTTGAAAATGGGCGGCTACGGCTTCCTGCGCTTTTCGCTGCCGATGTTCCCGGTGGCCTCCGACATCATGGCGCCCTTGGTGCTGTGGCTGTCGGTCATCGCCATCATCTACACCTCGCTTGTGGCGATGGTGCAGGAGGATATGAAAAAGCTCATCGCCTATTCCTCGGTCGCGCATATGGGTTTCGTGACCATGGGCATTTTCGCCGCCAACCAGCAGGGCGTTGATGGTGCGATTTTCCAGATGATCAGCCATGGCTTCATCTCGGGCGCATTGTTCTTATGCGTGGGTGTGATCTATGACCGGATGCATACCCGCGATATCGACGCCTATGGTGGCTTGGTCGTGCGGATGCCCGCCTATGCCGCGGTCTTCATGCTGTTCACCATGGCCAATGTCGGCCTGCCGGGGACAAGCGGTTTCGTCGGTGAATTCCTGACGCTGATCGGTGTGTTCCAAGTCAACACTTGGGTCGGCGTTTTGGCGGCCACCGGTGTGATCTTGTCGGCGGCCTATGCACTTTGGCTATACCGCCGGGTCGTATTCGGCGATCTGATCAAGGAAAGCCTGAAATCCATTACCGATATGGATCGGCGCGAGCGGGCGATTTTTGCACCGCTGATTGTCATGACACTGCTTCTTGGCGTCTATCCTAGCCTTGTGACCGATATGATCGGCCCCTCGGTCGCGGCGCTTGTTTCCACCTACGACATCGCGCTGGCGGCCCATGCCGCCGACGCGATGGTCGCGGCCAATAACTGAGGTGATCCGATGACCGGCGCGGACCTTGCCATTCTGATCCCCGAAATCGTGCTCGCGCTTTTCGCGATGGGCGCGCTGATGGCGGCTGTCTATACCAGCAAAGATGGTATGGCCGCGACGCTGACGTCGGGCACGGCGCTGATCTTTGTCGTGATCGCATTCTACATCGGCGTCACGGCGGATGACACGCGCATGGCCTTTGGTGGCATGTTCGTTGACGACGCCTTTGCGCGTTTTGCCAAGATTACCATTTTGCTCTCAGCCGCGGCGGTCTTGCTGATCGGGCGCGACTATATGCAGAAAGCCGATATCTTGCGTTTCGAGTACCCGGTGCTGGTGACGCTCTCGGTCGTGGGCATGATGATGATGGTCTCGGCGGGCGATCTGATCGCGCTTTACATGGGGTTGGAACTGCAATCGCTGGCGCTTTACGTCATCGCCTCGCTGCGCCGCGACAGTGTGCGCTCGACAGAAGCGGGGCTGAAATACTTCATCCTTGGCGCGCTGTCCTCGGGGCTTTTGCTCTATGGTGCGTCGCTGACCTATGGCTATGCGGGCACCACGCTATTCTCGGGGATTATCGAGACCGCGACGGCGGGCGAGATGCCCTTGGGTCTGTTGTTCGGTCTGGTCTTCGTCATGGCGGGTCTTGCCTTCAAGGTGTCGGCCGCCCCCTTTCACATGTGGACACCCGATGTTTATGAGGGTGCGCCCACCCCCATCACCGCACTTTTTGCCACCGCGCCCAAGGTCGCGGCGATGGCACTGTTTGCGCGGGTCGTCTATGACGCCTTCGGTGGTGCGGTCGGTGATTGGCAGCAGATCGTGGCCTTCCTCGCCGTGTTCTCGATGTTTCTGGGTGCGGTCGCGGCCATCGGACAGACCGATATCAAGCGGCTCATGGCCTATTCCTCGATCAGCCACATGGGCTTTGCGCTGATGGGTCTGGCGTCTGGCACCGAACAAGGTGTCACCGCCATGCTGATCTATATGGCGATCTATGTGACGATGAATATCGGCACCTTCGCCTTTATCTTGAGCATGGAAAAAGATGGCCGTCCGGTGACCGAGATCAGCGCGCTGTCTTCCTTTGCCAGCCGCGAAGGCACCAAGGCCTTGGCGCTGTTGATCTTGATGTTCAGCCTTGCGGGCGTGCCGCCGATGGTGGGCTTTTTCGGCAAATATGCCGTGCTTTTGGCGGCGGTCGATGCGGGCATGGCGTGGCTTGCGATTGCGGGTGTCATCGCCTCGGTCATCGGGGCCTATTACTATCTGCGCATCGTCTATCTGATGTATTTCGGCCAAGCGCGTGAAGGCCTCGATGGGCGCATGGGCCCTGTCCAATATGCGGGTCTGATGGCGATGGCCGCGCTGATCGCGCTGGCATGGTTGCCGGGTGTCAACCTTTTGGGGTTGGAAGGCATGGCGGCGCAGGCGGCCGAAACGCTTGTCCGCTGATCGCCAAGATTGGCCTGCGGGTGTGGATCGGCTGATCCTGCCCGAGACCGACAGCACCATGGCCGAAGGCGCGCGCCGGGCCGCCGCTTTCACCGCGCCCATATGGATCTGCGCGCTGGCGCAAACCGCTGGGCGCGGGCGGCGCGGGCGGGCTTGGGCCATGCCTGCGGGTAATTTCGCCGCCTCGCTTGTGATGCGCCCGGCTGGGCCACCTGCGCAAGCCGCACTCAGGTCTTTCGTGGCGGCACTGGCGCTGCGCGATGCCTTGGTCGCGGTCACGGGCCGGGCCGAGGTCTTCACGCTGAAATGGCCCAATGATGTGCTGCTCAACGGTGGCAAACTGGCCGGGATCTTGCTGGAAAGCAGCGGTGCAGCCGGGCGTGTCGATGCACTGGTCATCGGGATCGGCGTCAATCTCGCCGCCACGCCTGATACAGCCCTGCTCGAGGCGGGTGCGCTGGCCCCGGTCAGCCTTTTGGGCGAGACAGGTATCACTATCACGCCCGAAGATTTTCTGACCCATCTCGCCCAGCATTTCGCCCGCTGGGAGGCGCAGTTCACCACCCATGGCTTTGGCCCGATCCGCAGCGCATGGCTGCAAAACGCCGCGCGCATCGGCCAAAACATCACCGCACGGATGATGCGTGATGAGATCACAGGCACCTTCGTCGAGATAGACATGCAGGGCCAACTCGTGTTGGAAACACCCAAGGGCCGCCAGACGATCGCGGCGGCCGATATTTTCTTCTGATTGGGGGGCGGCGGCATGCTTCTCTGCATCGATTGTGGCAATACCAATACGGTCTTCAGCGTCTGGGATGGCGCGCAGTTCCTATGCACCCTGCGCACCGCGACCGATCACCAGCGCACGGCGGATCAGTATTACGTCTGGTTCTCGACCCTGATGGGTCATCACAAGATCGATATCGCGATTACCGAGGTGATCTTATCCTCGACCGTGCCGCGGGTGGTCTTCAACCTGCGGGTGCTCTGCGATCGCTATTTCGACTGTCGCCCGCTGGTGGTGGGCAAGCCAGAATGCCTGTTGCCGCACGCGCCACGGGTGGATGCAGGTACGCAAGTGGGCCCCGACCGGCTGGTCAATACCGCCGGTGCTTTTGAGCGCCATGGCGGCGATCTGATCGTGGTGGATTTCGGCACCGCGACCACCTTTGACGTCGTGGCCCATGACGGGGCCTATGTGGGCGGCGTGATCGCGCCGGGTGTGAACCTCAGCCTCGAGGCGCTGCACCATGCCGCCGCGGCCCTTCCCCATGTCGATGTGACCAAGCCACAACGCGTGATCGGCACGAATACGGTTGCCTGCATGCAGTCGGGTGTGTTTTGGGGGTATGTGGGCCTTGTGCGCGGAATTTGCGATCGTATCCGCGGCGAACATGATCGGCCCATGCGCATCATCGGAACGGGCGGTCTTGCCTCGTTGTTCTCACAAGGTGATGTGCTATTTGACCAGATCGAAGATGATTTGACCATGCATGGCCTGACGGTCATCCACCAGTATAATAAGGACCAAGGCAGCATATGACAGACCGGAACCGGCTGATCTACCTCCCCCTCGGCGGCGCGGGGGAGATCGGCGTGAATTGCTACGTCTATGGCTACGGACCCGTTGATAAGGAACGGCTGATCGTGGTCGATCTGGGCGTGGGCTTTCCCGATATGGACGGCCAACCCGGTGTCGATCTGATCTTGCCCGATATCGCTTGGCTCGAGGCGCGGCGTGACCGGATCGATGCGATCTTCATCACCCATGCTCATGAGGATCACGTGGGTGCGGTGGGCCATCTGTGGTCGCGGCTGCGCGCGCCGATCCATTGCCGGGCCTTCACCGCGATCCATGCCAAGCGCAAGCTTGACGATGCGGGCCAATCCACCGATCAGGTGCATGTGGCCCCCGTTTGGCCCGGAATGGTCAAGGCCGGCCCCTTCACGGTGCAATTCGCCCCGGTCAGCCACTCGATCCCCGAAGCCTCGGCCTTGGTGATTGATACGCCGGTGGGCCGTGTGGTGCATTCGGGCGATTTCAAGATCGACCGCAACCCTGTCGTCGGTGAACCCTTCGACGAAGATCTGTGGCGCCAGATCGGCCAAGATGGCGTCTTGGCCTATATCTGTGACAGCACCAATATTTTTACCCGTCATCCCGGCCGCTCTGAGAGCCAATTGCCCGAACCCATCGGGGAATTGATCGCGGGTGCCAAGGGCATGGTTGTTGCCACCACCTTCGCCTCCAACATCGCGCGGCTCAAGACATTGGCCGATGCGGGCGTGGCCAATGGGCGGTCCATCTGTCTGATGGGGCGCGCGATGAAGCGGATGGTCAGCGCGGGCCAAGAAGCGGGTGTTTTGACAAACTTCCCCAATACGCTCAGCCCTGAAGAGGCGCTTGATGTGCCGCGCGAGAACCTGATGCTGATCGTCACTGGCTCGCAGGGTGAACGCCGCGCGGCCTCGGCCTCGTTGGGGCGGGGCAGCTATCTGGGCCATGAGTTGAAGGAAGGGGACATGTTCTTGTTCTCGTCCAAGACCATTCCCGGCAACGAGGTACCCGTCAGCCGGATCAAGAACGCGCTGGCCGAAAAGGGCGTCGATGTGATCGACGACAGCCACGGCTTCTATCATGTCTCGGGCCATGCCAACCGCCCCGATCTGGAAGCGATGCACGACATCCTGCGCCCCAAGATCCTGGTCCCCTGTCACGGCGAATACCGCCATCTGCGCGAACACGCGCAACTGGCGCTGTCCAAGGGGATGGCGGGTGTCGTGGCGGCCAATGGCTCGATGGTGGAGTTGTCGGGCAATGCGCCGCGCATCGTGGAATATATCGATGTGGCCAAGACCTATCTCGATGGCTCGGCCTTTGTCGGCGCGCTGGATGGCGTGATCCGCGATCGGATGAAGCTGGCGCTCAATGGTTTGGTCGCGGTCGCCGTGATCGTCGATGAGGATGATGTGCTGATGGAAGATAGCTGGGTCGCACTGCGCGGCCTGCCCGAGGTGACGGGCAAGGGCGACGATCTGGCCGCCATGATCGAAGCGGAGCTGGCCGAGGCGATGCCGCGCTTCAATGCCAAGACCGTCAATGATGATGATCGTCTGGAAGAGGCCGTGCGCCGCGCCGTGCGCAATCTGTGCCTGATCGAGATCGGCAAAAAGCCCGAGGTGACGGTGCTAATTCAAAGGCTGATGGCGGCCTGATCGCCGCCCGCCAAAGCGGGTATCCGTCGACCCAGATGTAAAAACGGGATCGCCAGCAAGGCGATCCCGTTTTTCGTTTCAGGCAGCGCCCGCTTCTGATGTTTCGGCCTTATCGCCACCATCACCCGCTGCTGCGGTATCGGTCTTTTTCCGGCGGCGGCGCTTGGGCTTGGGTGCCTCGGCATCGCTGGCCACTGTCTCAACCGTGTTTGCCTCTGCCGCGTCTTCGGCGGTTGCGGGATCATGTTGATCCTCGCTCTCGTCCTCGTCGGGGGTAAAGGGGCGCGGTGGGCCGCCGCGCCGCTCGTCAAAGCTGAGCGCGATGAAATCGGGAAGGTGGTCGCCCATGCCCGGGACGCGATCATTGCCACGCCCACGGTCGCGGTTGCCCCAATTGCGATCCCTTTCGCGGTTGGGTTGCGCGGGGCGCTCAAATCGGGCGGGGGGCGGTGCGCTTTGCACCTCCTCGGGTCGCGCCTCTGGGATGTCTACGGCTGTGGCGACGGGTGCTTCGGCCTCGGGTGCTGCGGTCGTGGCCTCGGTGCGGCCAGCTTTGCCGCGCCCACGGCGCGAACGGCTGCGCCCGCTTGTGGCTTTCTCGTCGCTGGGATCTTGGGTTTTGTCCGCGGCAGCGGCACCCGTGGCTTGCGGCCCGGGCGCGGACTCGGGCGTCGTGCCGCCGGCAGGGCTCCACGGCAAGGCGCCGCGTGGGATGGGCTTTGTGATCAGCGCCTCGATCGCACCGAGGTATTTGTCATCTGACGGGACCGCGATCGAGATCGCAACGCCAGAGCGACCTGCGCGCCCGGTCCGGCCGATGCGGTGGACATAATCCTCGGCATGGCTGGGCAGGTCGTAGTTGAACACATGGCTGACGCTGGGAATATCAAGCCCGCGCGCGGCCACATCCGAGGCGACAAGGAAGCGCAGCTTACCCTCGCGGAAACCATCCAGCGTGCGGGTGCGGTGCGATTGATCCAGATCGCCATGAATCGGTTCGGCGTCATAGCCGTATTTCTTGAGTGATTTCGCAACGATATCGACATCGACCTTGCGGTTGCAAAAGATGATGGCGTTGCTGCAAGCCGGACCTTCAGCCTCGATGGCGGCGCGCAGCATCGTGCGCTTTTCGGAGGCGGCCGTTTCACGATCACGCCGCGAGGGGCGGAATTCCAACAGGCGCTGTTCAATGGTTTCCGATGCGCTGGCTTGGCGGGCAACCTCGATCCTTGCGGGGTTCGACAAGAAGGTGTTGGTGATCCGCTCGATCTCGGGCGCCATGGTGGCCGAGAAGAACAGCGTTTGCCGGGTAAAGGGGACAAGGCCGAAAATCCGCTCGATATCGGGGATAAAGCCCATGTCGAGCATCCGGTCGGCCTCGTCCACAACCATGACCTTGACGTCGGTCAAGATCAGCTTGCCGCGCTCGAAATGGTCGAGCAGGCGGCCGGGGGTCGCGATCAGCACATCGACGCCCTTGTCGATCAGCATGTCTTGCTCTTTGAAGCTGACGCCACCGATCAACAGTGCCTTGGTCAGTTTCACATGCTTGGCGTAGGTGTCGAAATTCTCGGCCACTTGGGCGGCCAATTCGCGCGTCGGGCACAAGACCAAGCTGCGCGGCATCCGCGCGCGGGCGCGGCCACGCGCAAGAATCGTGATCATCGGGAGCGTGAAGCTGGCGGTTTTGCCCGTGCCAGTCTGTGCGATCCCCAAGACATCGCGCCCTTCGAGGGCGGGGGGGATGGCACCGGCTTGGATCGGGGTGGGTGTTTCGTAGCCTGCTTCGGTTACGGCTTTCAGAACCTTGGGATTAAGGTTGAGGTCGGAAAAGCTTGTCATATGCGTCCAGTCTGGCCGGGACAGTCCCGGCATGGGTGAGTTGGAGCGCATGGTATCCTGCGCGCTCCGCGGATCGGACGCCCCAACGCGGATCGTGGGGCTGGCCTGCACATAGGCGAAAACAGCTGCCGCGTCAAACGAGGTCGTCTGGCGCCATACCAGCTGCGCGCGCGGCGGCTTCGTTGAACAATGCGGCAGGCGCAAAAATGTCGATGGCCCCCGATGGGCCGGTCAGGCGGGCGGTCAGCCCATGGGCTTGTGCCGCGTGAAACAGGGGCGCGCTGAGCAAGATCATGCCTACGGGCGCATCACGGCAATGGCCATGGGTGCAGCCAGTGCCATCCTCGTTGCGGAAGGATAGCATGACCCCATCACGCCAGGCTGCATCAAAGCTGAGGCGGTGCACCCCGTCGCGTCGCTGGCCGATCACCAGCGCATGGGCACGCGTTGTGCCACGATCGGCGATGATCACATGGCCGATGAGCACGTGATGCGGATGATCCGAGATCGCTGTTTGGGCGGAATAAACGCCCCTGATTGCGCTGCGATCGTTGGACAAAGCGCCTCCTGTGCATGCCATCAGGGGCAAGAGCAAAAGCATCAAGATGGTGCGCGCGCATCGGATCATGGCCTTGGTTGCCATGCCGTTGGTTAAGCCCGCGTTAATGGTGAGCGGGATAGGGGGGGCGTGTTCACGGCGAAAAACGCGCGGGATACCCCGGGTTAGTCGGCACCTTGCCACGATGCGCGTTGCGAGAGCGTGATGACCTCAGTTTGTCCAAACCGCCATTGCGATGCCACCGGGGGCAAGAAACTCGAACCTACGGCCACCGGGGAAGGCGAAAATGTCATGGGTGATTTCGGCACCTGCTGTGCGCACCTGTGCCAGCGCGGCTTCCAGATCATCGGCGCGCAACACGATCAGGGGCGCGCGTGCCGCGCCACGTTCCAGCCCACCGCCGGTTCCAGCCCCCTGAATGTCGCGGTAATCCGGACCGTAATCCACGAATTCCCAGCCAAAGGCCGCAGCGAAGAAGGCTTGCGTTTCTTCCAACTTGGGCGCGGTGAACTCAATGTAATCGATCGGCAACTTTGTGACTGACATGGCACGTACTCGTTAGAATGTTCATTATTTGTTCACGCTACATCAATGCAGTGGTTTGGTCAACGTTACCGTCAGACCATCAATTCCTTGGTCGCCGTCAGCCGCACTTGCGGGTAATCACGCGCCACGCGGTCGATATCCCATTGCAGGCGGGTCAGATAGACGGGGTCGCCGTCATTATCGGTGGCCATATGCTGTTTGTTGGCATCCGAAAATGCCTCCACCGCGTCCTTGGGGCCATGCACCCAGCGCGCCGAGGTGAATTGCGACCCCTCGAACCGGACGGGAAGCCCATATTCCAGCTCGATCCGGCTGGCGAGCACCTCGAATTGCAGCGCGCCCACGACGCCCACGATAAAGCCCGAACCGAAGCTGGGTTTGAAAACCTTGGCGGCCCCTTCTTCGGCGAATTGCATCAGGGCCTTTTCCATATGCTTGGCCTTCATCGGGTCGCCCGCCCGCGCGGTCTGGAGCAGTTCCGGCGCGAAGCTGGGGATACCCGTGACCTTGAGCATCTCGCCCTCGGTCAGCGTGTCGCCGATGCGCAGCTGCCCGTGGTTGGGAATGCCGATGATGTCGCCGGCCCAGGCCTCTTCGGCCAATTCACGATCGGCGGCCAAAAACAGCACCGGGTTGGTGATCGCCATAGGCTTGCCCGCGCGCACATGGTGCAGCTTCATGCCCCGCTCGAAATGCCCCGAGGCAAGCCGCACAAAGGCCACGCGGTCGCGGTGCTTGGGGTCCATATTGGCCTGCACCTTGAAAACGAAACCCGCGACCTTGCCCTCTTCTGGGGCGATCTGGCGGGGTTCGGCGCGTTGGGGTTGGGGCGGCGGGCCGAACGCGCCGATGCCATCCATCAATTCTTTTACCCCGAAGGAATTGATCGCCGAGCCAAACCAGATCGGCGTCATCGACCCTTCCAAGAAGCGGTCATGATCGAAAGCGGGCAAGAGCGCGCGCGCCATTTCCAGCTCTTCGCGCAGTTTTTCAAGCAGATCGGCGGGCACATGCTTGGCCAATGCCGGGTCATCCAGCCCGCTGATCTTGATCGATTCCGCGACCTTGTTCCGGTCGGCGCGGTCCATGATCTCAAGCCGGTCATGCAAGATGTCATAGGCACCAACAAATTCGCGGCCCACGCCGATGGGCCAGCTTGCCGGCGTCACATCGATGGCCAGGTTTTCTTGGATTTCGTCGATAATCTCGAATGTATCGCGGCTTTCGCGGTCCATCTTGTTACAAAAGGTCAAGATCGGCAGATCGCGCAGGCGGCAGACCTCGAACAGCTTTTGGGTCTGGCTTTCCACGCCCTTGGCCCCGTCAATCACCATGATCGCGGCATCGACGGCGGTCAGCGTGCGATAGGTGTCTTCGGAGAAATCGCTATGGCCGGGCGTATCGACAAGGTTGAAGCGGTATTGGCCGAAATCAAAGGACATGGCCGAAGCCGAGACCGAGATGCCGCGGTCTTTCTCCATCTGCATGAAATCCGACCGCGTGCGCCGCGCCTCGCCCTTGGCGCGCACTTGGCCCGCCATCTGGATCGCGCCGCCGAACAGCAGGAATTTCTCTGTCAGCGTGGTTTTTCCCGCATCGGGATGCGAGATGATCGCAAAGGTGCGACGCCGCGCGATTTCGGGCGGGAGGGCAGGGCGGTTGGGGGGGGCGATGTCCAGCATGGGCGCGATATAGCGATGCGCGCGGTCCGGGGCAATCGGGCTGGATCAGTCGTCTTGCCCGCGGCTTGCCCGCGTCAGCCTTTCGGCGGCGTCGGCGCTGTCACCCAAGGCGCGCGCATCCACTTCGAGCGTTGCCGCCGCGCGGCGTTCGGCGGCGATATTCTCCAAGGCGATCCCATCAGGCAGATGCGCGCGCATCTCGGATGTGACCAACAGGCTTTCAACGGCGATCCCTTCGGCGAAGATGACCTCCCGACCGTCGAACAAGATCTGATAGCTGTCGATATGGCCGCCTTCGTCGCGGCGTACGGTCTTGCCATTGACCAAGAGCGTCGCCTTGACCAGCACCTCGGCCCGGCCTGTGCCAAGGGCATCACGGCGTTGCCAAATGAAAAGCCGGTGTTCGGGGCTAAGCAGTAAATCGCGCGCGGTGTGCAGTGTGCCTGCGGTGATGCGGATCGGTGCCGCCGCCCCCGTTGCGCGGCGTGTTTGGTGGCCGATCCAACGGATCGGGCGCGGGCCATGATCGCTGGTCAGGATCATATCGCCGATCTGAAGCGATTCGACCGGTGCCTGCGCACCGCCGGCCAAGGTGATACGGGTTCCCGCGAAAAAGCTGACCGAAACGATGTCGGCGAAACGTGCCGGTGCCAATGCGGGCGATGAACCGATCAATTCATACTCGACCGTCGGCCGGATCGGCGACAGCGGCAAAAGATGCAGCGTCGTCTCATCACGATCCACCGTGCGACGGAGCACCAAGACCTCGACTGTTTCGCCCGATGGACCCATCAAGCTATGGCAATCAGCGATTGTCAGCGCCTCGCCGGGTTGGCCCACCTGCGAGCCATTGGCCACGACCTGACCCAATTGCGGGCTTTCGCAAATATGCAATTGCTCTGGCCCGGCCTCCCGCGCGAGGCGGTAGGTATCGCCGGGGATCGCGGCCGGGCCCAATCCGATGGGATCACCGGCATTGGCGCCGCTTTGCGCCTGCAGCGCACCTGCGGGATATGTGGCGAAACGGTAAAGTGGCGTGAAATCCGGCATCATGTGTCTTTTGATGAAATCAGATCTTTCGGTATGCCGCGCGCTGGTTCGGGTCAAGTCTGGCCGTGGGCATCCGTCGCTGCTAGGACAGCGGCAATGAATGCGAACAGGAGGCAAGATCATGGATCTTGGGATTACAGGAAAGCGCGCATTGGTTTGCGCATCATCCAAGGGCTTGGGCCGTGGTTGCGCCGAAGCGCTGGCCGAAGCGGGTGTCGAGCTTGTTCTCAATGCACGCGGTGCCGAGGCGCTGGATAAAACCGCGCAAGAGATCCGCGACCGGTATGGCGTCAAGGTCACGGCGATTGCCGCAGATATCACCGATGCCGAGGATCGCGCCCGCGTGCTGGAAGCAGCAGGGGCCGTCGACATCCTCGTCACCAACGCAGGTGGCCCACCCCCCGGCATGTGGTCGGATTGGACGCGCGATGATTTCATCCGCGCGCTTGACGCCAATATGCTGACACCCATCGCGCTGATGACGGCGCTTTTGCCGGGCATGATCGACCGTGGCTGGGGCCGGGTGGTCAATATCACCTCGCAATCGGTCAAGGCACCGATCCCGGCGCTGGGCCTTTCGAATGCCGCGCGCACCGGCCTGACCGGCTATGTCGCGGGCACGGCGCGTCAGGTGGCCCAGCATGGTGTGACGATCAACAACATGCTGCCCGGCATTCATGCCACCGACCGCGCCGATGCGCTGGATGCCGGTGTTGCGCGTCAGCAGAATATCTCGATCGATCAAGCGCGCGAACAGCGCAAAGCCTCCTTGCCGACGCGCCGCTATGGCACCGCCGAGGAATTCGGCCAGACCTGCGCATTCTTGTGCTCGCAGCACGCGGGTTTCATCGTGGCGCAGAATATCTTGCTCGATGGCGGCGGCACCAACGCGACGATCTGATCGTACGCTCGGCGCGGGTCGGCTTGCCAGCCCGCGCCTTGGCTGTTAGCTCGGGTCTCCGAGGGAAATAATCGGGTATCACGCACACATGGCAGACAAGCCCCGTCTGGACGTCGATCGCATCACCTGTCGATTCGACGGGCGCGATGTGGTGCGCGATGTCAGTTTCACCGTCCGTGCGGGCGAGGTGATGTGTCTGCTTGGCCCCTCGGGTTGCGGCAAATCCACCACCCTGCGCGTGATCGCGGGGATCGAGCGCCAAGTCTCGGGTGCGGTGCGCGCCGATGGCATCACCTTGTCCGATGAACAGGTCCATCTGCCGCCCGAAGCGCGCGGCGTGGGCCTGATCTTTCAGGATTTCGCCCTGTTTCCCCATCTCAGCGTGGCCCAAAACGTGGGCTTTGGGCTAAAGGGCAACAAGGCGGAGATCGCGCGCCGGGTGCATGAATTGCTCGAACGGGTCGATCTGGCGGGCTATGGCGACAAGGCGCCGCATATGCTGTCGGGTGGCGAACAGCAACGCGTGGCGCTGGCCCGCGCGCTGGCCCCGCGTCCGCGCATCATGCTGATGGATGAACCCTTTTCGGGGCTGGACAACCGCCTGCGCGATGGCATCCGCGACGAGACATTGCAGCTTTTGAAAGAAGAAGGCACCGCCGTGGTTCTGGTGACCCATGAGCCCGAAGAGGCGATGCGCATGGCCGACCAGATCGCGCTTATGCGTGACGGGGTGATCGTGCAAAAGGGGGCGCCCTACAACATCTATAACGCCCCCGCCGACAAGGCGGCTGCTGCATTTTTCAGCGATATCAACGTGATCCGCGGGGCGGTGCAGGGTGCGTTGGTTGATACGGCCTTTGGGCAATTCTTGGCCCCCGGCCATCCCGATGGCACCGAGGTCGAGATCGTTTTTCGCCCGCAGCATGTGAAAATCGACTTTGATCGCGGAGGGCGCGGCCCCAATCCCACCCCGCAAGACGGCACACCCGCACGCGGAATCGTGGCGCGCGCGCGCTTCATGGGGCATGAAAGCCTTGTGGAATTCCGCATGGATTTCGACGGCGGCATCGTCAAAGCCACGGTGCCTGCGGTGTTTTTGCCCAAGCCCGGTACGCCACTTTGGCTGACCGTGCGGCGCGATCGCTGCTTCGTCTTCGCGAAAAAGCGCTGATCACAACGACCCCATACGCGTTTTGGGGCTTTGATCTGACGCAGGGAACACATACCTATAGACTCTGAAAACCGAAAGCGAACCGCGCATGGGTCAGATCCGCGCGGATGGGGTTAGGGAGAAAGACATGCTCAACAATATCGGACCGGCGGGCCTTTTGCTGATCGCCATCGTGGTGCTCGTGCTATTTGGGCGCGGCAAGATCGCGGGCCTTATGGGCGAGGTCGGCAAAGGCATCACCGCATTCAAGCGCGGCGTGAAGGATTCTTCGGCCGAGATCGAGAATGCTGCAACGCCCGATGCCGAAGATGGCACCCGCGCGCGCGATGTGACGCCGCAAGGCAATAGCGACAAAGCCTGATCACGCGCCAAAGCCCCGCGTGCCGCGGGGAAGGGCCATTTTCGAACAGGGACGTGCATGCCTGATATCGGCTGGATGGAGCTTCTGGTGATCGGCGTCGTTGCGCTGATCGTCGTGGGGCCAAAGGATCTTCCGGTGATGTTCCGGAAGTTCGGACAGTTCACCGGCAAGCTTCGGTCGATGGCGCGCGACTTTCAGCGTGCCATGAACGATGCCGCCGACGAGGCCGGGGTGAGCGAGATCAACCGTGATCTGCGCAAGGCCACCCAATACGCGCGCAACCCTGCCAAGGCCGGCATGGATGCGCTGAAAGACACGATGGGCGACCCCTTCGAGCTTGACCCCACGAAATACGACGAAGGCAGCGAAACCCGCCGCATCGCGGAAGAGAAACTGGCAAACGCCAAGAAGCTGCGTGATCAGATCGACGCGCGCAACGCGGCCAAGACCGCGAAGCCGGCCACGGCGGATGCGCCCGACGCCGATGGTGCGGATGCGCCCGCACCCGCCCCCGCCGCTACGGAACCGACGAAATCATGAGCGCCGAAGACAAGATCCAAGACAGCTCGGCCCCCTTGATCGAGCATCTGGCCGAGTTGCGCACGCGGCTGATCCGGGCGGTGATGGCCTTTGTCGTCGGCATGGTCGCGATGTTCACTGTCGCAGAGCCGATCCTTGAATTCATCTCCCAACCCTTGGCCGAAGTGCTGCGCGCCCGAGGTGAGGATGCGCGCCTGATCTTTACCGCGCCGCAGGAAAAATTCTTTGTCTTGATTCGGATTTCGATCGTGATGGGGTTCGCGGTCAGCTTTCCGGTGATCGCGCATCAGCTTTGGCGTTTCGTCGCGCCGGGCCTCTATAAATCCGAACAAGGCGCGATCTTGCCGTTCCTGATCGCCTCGCCCGTGCTGTTTTTGATCGGCGCATCCTTTGCCCATTACATCGTCACACCCTTGGCGATGAATTTCTTCATCGGTTTTTCCGATGCGATCCCGGCGCTGGCCAATTTGATCGCGGGGGATGGCACGTTCCAAAACCCCGATGCCACGCCTGAAACGGGTATTCAGACGGTGTTTCTGGGTTCCATCCGCGAAAGCCTCGATCTGGCGCTCAAGTTCATTTTTGCCTTTGGGCTTTGCTTTCAGTTGCCCGTGCTGCTGACGCTTCTGGGCAAGGCCGGGCTGGTGACGGCGGCGGGGCTTGGGGCGGTGCGCAAATGGGCGGTGGTGGGCATCTTGACGCTTGCAGCCCTTGTGACCCCGCCCGATGTGGTGACGCAGTTGATTTTGTTCACCGCCGTTTACGGGCTTTACGAGATTTCCATCCTTCTGGTGCGCTTGGTCGAACGCAGCCGTATCCGCCGGATGCGCGCCGAGGGTATTCTCGACGAAGACGAAGAGCTTTGATCCCATGTCAGATGATCCGCTTGCCCGCATCGCCGATGCGCTAGAACGCATGGCCCCTTTGCCGGCCCCCACGCCTGATTGGCATGCGGCAACGGCCTTTGTCTGGCACGCCAACCCTGACCATCTTGCCCCGGTGGCGCATGTGAACCGGGTGGCACTGGACCTGTTGCATGGCATTGAGCGCGCACGCGACACGCTTTTGACCAATACCGCGCAATTCGCCGCCGGCCTGCCCGCCAATAACGCGCTTTTGTGGGGCGCGCGGGGGATGGGGAAATCCTCGGTCGTCAAGGCGGTGCATGCTGCCTGTCTGGCTAAGGCCCCCGATCTGAAACTGGTCGAGGTGCAGCGCGAAGACCTGCCTTCGATCAGCCGGCTTCTGACGCTTTTGCGCGCCGCACCCGTGCGGGTGATCTTGTTTTGTGACGATCTGTCCTTCTCGCATGATGACCAGCATTACAAATCGCTCAAGGCGGTGCTGGATGGCGGGGTCGAGGGGCGGCCGGACAATGTGATTTTCTACGCCACCTCCAACCGGCGTCACCTGATGCCGCGCGACATGATCGAGAATGAACGCTCAAGCGCCATCAACCCATCCGAGGCGGTCGAAGAAAAGGTGTCGCTCTCGGATCGTTTCGGATTGTGGCTGGGCTTTCATCCCTGCACGCAGGACGAATATCTTGCCATGATCCGTGGCTATTGCGCGGCTTATGGCCTGCAGATCGACGATGCGCAGTTGGTGGCAGAGGCGATTGAATGGCAGGCCACGCGTGGCTCACGCTCGGGCCGGGTGGCCTGGCAGTTCTTCTGCGATCTGGCCGGGCGCGCGGGCGTGGTGATTTAACCCGATCCTAACGCTACTGCATGGCGTGGCGTATGCGCGCGAGCAAGGGGTCGGCGACCTCGTCTTCCATCGTCGCTTGCTGATGTTCAGCCGTATTTGCCTGTGATGCGACCGCCGAACGTTTCGCTTTTGCCCCCTCCATCACCTTCAGGGCGCGGCGGTCCATCATGCGCTGCCAGACAGAGGGGATCATCGCGATCATCGCCATGACCGGCAAAGCATAGGGCAGCGTCGGCACATCTGCGCGCGGGTCCAGCCGGTCATAGGGGCGGTCGGGATGCATGTGATGCTCGGAATGCGAGGGCGCGTTCATCATCAAATAGCTCGAAAAGCCCCGTGGCGCATTCCAGCTATGATGCGGCGCCACGGGTTCGCGCCGCCCATTGGGCAGGATCAAGCGCTGAAGCCCGTAATGCTGGATGTAATCCGACATCAAGATCTGCAGCCCGAACATCACCCAGAAAAACAGCAACATCACAGCGCCACCAAAGCCACCGATCCAGATCGCGCCGCACATCGCCAATGCGGCCAAACCGATCCATGCGGCATAGGGTGTGTTCAGCATGTGGGCCTTGCGCCCTTGGCGCGCGAGCCGGTCGGTTTCGCTGGCCAGCCCCGCGATGAAAGAACATCTCCAGGCCCGTGGGAGATAGGCCCAAAAGCTTTCGCCGGGCAGCGGCGTGTTGGGGTCATCTATGGTGCCAACATGGCGGTGATGCACCAGCCGATGTGCGGAAACATGATGGCCGAAACCCGTCACACCATACACAAGCGCGCCCAAGCTGCGCGGCAGACGCGCCTTGCGATGGATCAGCTCATGCGCATTGGGATGGCTGACTTGGCCCATGAAGCTTGCCTGCGCCAAGATGAGGATGATGCTTTGGCCCGTCGATAAACGCCCTGCGGCCAAGGCATCGAGAACCAAGACCAGCAAAACCAGATGCGCCACAGCCAAGCCATAGGCCAATCGCTCTGACCATGGGGCGTGATCCGCATCGGCATGCTGTGGCGGCTCCAGCAGATGGTCGAGCCCTGCCGCGATCAGCGTCAACCAGATCAGCGCCAGCACGCCCGCAAAGCCCCAAACCGTCGCGCCAAGCGCGATCAGAAGGGCAGGGATCAAGGTGACAAGCGCATAACGTGCGATCACTGGCAAAGGGCGACCCTCAACATTCTTGGCGTGATCATAGCTTGCATGGCTTTGCGGCGAAACCATGGCCTTTCTTTCCCCCCTGCGGCGTATTAGGTGGGAACGGACGAAAGATACGCAGAAAGACGCCAGCGCCCATGTCCTTTTTCAAAAAGCTGAAGGACCGGATGTTCAAATCCGCCTCGAAGATCGACGAGGGGTTGGATGCGATCATCGAAGAGGGGGCCGCCACCCCCGTCGCCGATTTTGCCGAGGCGCAAGCGCCCGCACCCATACGCGACAAAAATCCAGACCCTATCGCAACATCTGTGGAAGAACCGGAACCAGAGCCGGAACCCGAGGTTGCACCCGCGCCGGAACCCGACGCCGAAATGCCCCCGGAACCGGAGCCGGAACCGGAACCTGTGCCCGAAGCCGCGCCTCAAACAGCGCCCGCGCTTGCCCCCAAACCCGAACCGCAGCCCGAACCAAAGCCCGAAGCGAAACCGGAACCCGCCCCGCAGGTCGCACAGGCGCCTGAACCCGCCACAGCAAAGCCGGGCCTTATCGGCCGCTTGCTGGGCCGCAGCGCCGAGCCGCGCCGCGCGCTTGATGACGAGATGCTGGAAAGCCTCGAGGAATTGTTGATCGCCTCCGATATGGGCGTCGATACCGCGCTGCGCGTGACCGCCAATATGGCCGAGGGGCGCTATGGCAAGATGATGTCCTCGCGCGATATCAAAGAGGTGCTGGCCGCTGAGATCACACGCGTGATGGAACCCGTGGCCCGCCCCTTGCCGATCTATCCCAAGAAACCACAGGTCGTTTTGGTCGTGGGGGTGAACGGTTCGGGCAAGACCACCACCATCGGCAAGCTCGCTAGCCAGTTCAAGGCGGCGGGAAAATCCGTGGTGATCGCGGCGGGCGACACGTTCCGCGCGGCTGCGGTGGAACAGTTGCAAATCTGGGGCGCGCGCGCAGGCGTGCCCGTGCTGACCGCGCCCGAAGGATCGGACCCCGCTGCACTGGCCTATGACGCGATGATCCGCGCTGAGGCAGATGGCGCGGACCTCTTGATGATTGACACCGCAGGCCGGCTGCAAAACCGCGCCGATCTGATGGAGGAATTGGCCAAGATCGTGCGCGTGATCCGCAAGCGCGACCCGGATGCGCCGCACAACACGCTGTTGGTGCTGGATGCGACCACAGGTCAAAACGCGCTGAGCCAAGTCGAGATCTTCTCCAAGATCGCCGATGTCTCGGGGCTTGTGATGACCAAGCTCGACGGCACGGCCAAGGGCGGTGTTCTGGTCGCCTTGGCCGATAAGTTTGGCTTGCCCATCCACGCCATCGGGGTGGGCGAGCAGATTGATGATTTGCAACCTTTCGACCCCGAAGACTTCGCCAAGGCGCTGGTGGGCATTGAATGAAACGCAACTTCCCCCATCGCGGGCATATGTAAATTGATCATTCACATGCCGCCGCGCGGATCGCGCCCATGAGCGCTTGGATCACTGGGGTCGAAGGCACCGAGGCCGCAAGCACCGTCGCCTTAATTCTCGCCTTGATGGCCGCCTTGCTGCATGCGGTTTTCGGTGCGCTGCAAAAGGGGCGGCATGATCCGCTTCTGGCGCGCGGTGCGATCGATGCGTTTTATGCGCTGATCGCCATGCCCTTTGCGCTTTTCGTCGTGCCATGGCCCGAGCCGCATATGTGGCCGATCTTTGCAGGCGCCTTCGTGATCCATGTGCTTTATAAATGGGCCACACTCGCGGCCTATCGCCGGGGGGCCTATACGGTCGTCTATCCGGTGATGCGCGGCACCGGGCCGCTTTTCGCGATCATCGGTGCCTATCTGTTGTTCGGCGAGACATTCGCGCCGATGCAATGGATGGGGGTTGGGGTGCTGCTCGCGGGGCTTTACGGGCTTGCGGCCTATAACCTTGTCCATGTCACGGTCGATCGCGACCGCTTGGTGCCTGCGCTTGCCTTTGCGGTGCTGACGGGCCTGTTTGTGGCGCTTTACACCACCTATGACGCCTACGGCATCCGCGCCACGGCTGATCCTTTCACCTTTCTGGCGTGGTTTTTCTTCATCGACGGCTTGCTTTTCCCCTTCATCGCGCTGCGCTTTTATCGCCGCTTGGCCGACCCGCCACCGCTTGGCCCGTTAATGGCGCGCGGGCTTTTCGGTGCTTTCGTGGCCTTTGCGAGCTTTGGCTCGATCATGTTGGCCACGCGGCTCGATAGCGTGGGCGAGGCGGCGGTGCTGCGCGAAACCTCGACCGTTTTCGCGGCGCTGATCGGCTGGCTGTTCTTGGGCGAACGCGTCGGGCCGCGGCGATTGGCCTTGATGGGGTTGATCGCGGCGGGTGCGGTGATAGTTGAGTTCGGTGGATAACAGGAGCGCGCATGCCAGATAAACCGATCAACCCATGGCTGCGCCAAGCGCTCGAGCTTGGGCCGCCGCTTTTGTTCTTCATCGCCTATATGCGGTTTCAGGACACAAGCCTGACCATCGGTGGGCGCGACTATGATGGGTTCATCCTTGTCACTGCCGGTTTCGTGCCGCTGCTTTTGGTCACCATCGCGATCTTATGGAAGCTGACGGGCCGCATCAGCCGCCTACAGGTGTTCACCGCCGTGATGGTGGTGGTCTTTGGCGGGCTGACGATCTGGCTGAATGACGAGCGTTTCTTCAAGATGAAGACGACGTTGGTTTACGGCTTTTTCGCCGTGACGCTGGGGATCGGGCTTTTGCGCGGCCAAGGCTGGCTCAAGGTCTTGATGGGCGAGATGTTGCCCATGTCGGATCATGGCTGGCTGGTCTTGTCGCGGCGCATCGCGCTGGCCTTTGGCGCGATGGCGGTGGCCAATGAAGTGGTCTGGCGCACGCAATCGACGGAATTTTGGGTCACCTTCGAGACCTTCGCGCTGCCCGCGTTCTTGTTTCTGGCCTTTATGGCGCAGTCCAAGCTGTTGGAGCGTGAAAGCCTTAGCGCGAACGGCGCGGACCGGTCGGACGCCCCTGACCATCGGGGCGGGGACCGCTAGGCTTTTTGCGCAAGGGGCGCTTGGGCTTTTCCTTGGCGACCGCATGGCCTTCGACGGCGGCCTCGATCCCAAGCTGGTCGCGCAGCACGCGCGGCTTGATCTCCTCGACCTCGCCGGGCTTGAGCGTGCCGAGGCGGAACGGCCCGTAAGAGACGCGGATCAGCCGGTTCACCTCCAGCCCGATTTCGGCCATGGCGCGGCGGATCTCGCGGTTCTTGCCTTCGCGCAGGCCGACGGTCAGCCATGCATTGGCGCCTTGCTGGCGGTCAAGCGTCGCTTCCATCGCTTGAAAGCGTTCGCCCTCGATCACGATCCCTTTGCGCAGCGGCACCAGATCGGCATCAAGGGGTTTGCCTTTGACCCGCACGCGGTATTTGCGCAGCCAGCCTGTGGCGGGCAGTTCCAGCTTGCGCTTGAGCCCACCATCATTGGTCAAGAGCAAGAGCCCCTCGGATGTCAGATCAAGCCTGCCCACGCTCATCACGCGCGGCAAATCGGCGGGCAGCTTGTCAAAGACCGTCTCACGACCTTTTTCATCCTTGGCCGTCGTCACCAGCCCTGCGGGTTTGTGATAAAGCCACAGGCGCGGGCGGTCCGCCTCGGCCAAGGCTTTGCCATCGACGGTGATCTTGTCGTCAGGGCCCACGTTCAGCGCGGGGCTGTCGATGATCTTGCCATTCACGCTGACGCGCTTGGCCTCGATCATGCGCTCCGCCTCGCGGCGAGAGGCGATCCCGACACGGCTGAGGCGTTTTGCGATGCGCTCCATCTCACTCATGCGTGTCGCATAGCGGTTTGACAGCGCGAGCGAAAGGCAGGATCACGGGGTCATGACGGGTTTCACATCATTCATGGATGCAGCACTGGATCAGGCCCGCGCTGCCGCCGCCGCAGGCGAGGTGCCGGTGGGTGCCGTGATCGTGCGCGACGGCCAGATCATCGCGCAGGCCCGCAACCGCATGCGCGAATTGACGGACCCTACCGCACATGCCGAGATGCTGGCGATCCGCGCGGCCAGTCAGGCATTGGGCAGTGAGCGGCTGACAGGCTGTGATCTGTGGGTGACATTGGAACCCTGCCCCGCTTGTGCAGGGGCTATCGCGGCGGCGCGCATCGCGCGGCTGTATTTTGGCGCCTTCGACCCGAAATCGGGCGGCGTGGCGCAAGGCCCGCGTGTTTTCGACCACCCCCAAGCCCATCACAGCCCTGAGGTCTACGGCGGTCTGAGCGAGGCGGAGGCCGCAGCGCTGCTTAAGGATTTCTTCGCCGCGCGCCGCTAGCGGGACAAATGGCGTTGCAGGAAATCCAGCACCGCCGCGCGCATGGCGGGGGTTTCGACATGGCCGCTATCTTGGGACAGATGCACCTCAAGTACCATTGGGGCGGCACGATAGGCCATGCGCAGCCGCGCCAAAGCCGGATCGCGCGCAGGCGCAGGGGTCAGCGGGTCATCCGTGCCCAGCCCCACGAACTGCGGGCGCGGCGCGACAAGGGCCGCGACATCGCCCATATCCCCCGCGGCCAACAACCCCGGCACGGTCATATAGGGGCCGTGTAGATCATGCGCCCCGGTCGCAATCAGCGGCGCGATATCGGCCAGAACGCACAGATGCGCGCAGGCGGCGATGCGGGGCTCGAGGGCAGCCAGCCAATAGGCATGGGTGCCCCCCATCGACAGGCCAAGCGTGGCGATGCGCGCGCCGTCGATCATCGGTTGGGCGGCCAGCCAGCCAAAGGCTGCGGCCAATTCGGCCAGCATTTGCCCCATCATCGGTTTGCCATGCCAAAGCGCCGCCTTGGCCAATGCGGCCTCGGACACTTGTGCTTGGCGCGCGCCGAAAGGGGCAAGATCGATGGCAAGGCTGGCAATCCCCAGATCGGCCAAGGCCGGGCCATATGGGCCTTGCAGCGCCGGGCGGCCAAGGATCAACTCATCGGCCCCGATGGCGTAGCGGTTGCCATGGGCATGGGCGTAAAGCACCGCCGGATGCGGCCCCGGCCCATCGGGCAGCAAGAACAGCCCCGTGATCGCGGCCCCATTGATGGTCAAGGCAATCTCATGCAACCGATATGCGCCATGCGCGCGGCTTGATGCGATTGTGGCCCGTGCCGGGGGCGGATCGCCCGCCCAACCCAACAAGGTTTTCAGCCGTGCCGCTGTCAGGGCTGGGCGCGTCATCTCAGCAGCGCCTTGCGCCAAGCCGCCACGGCGTCACGATGCCAAGACCCGACCGGCCACGGCCGAAAGCTTGGCAACCATGGCCGGATCGCGCGCCGCAGGTGCGGTCAGGATCGCATGTTCCAACGCGCGGTCGCAGCCATGCGGGCAGGGCGTGCGCCCTTGGCCCAGCAAGGCAGGCAGCCGCGCTACCATACCCCGCGCCTTGTCGGCATTGCCGCCAAGCGTGCGGATGATATCGGTGATCTCGACGCTGCCATGTTCGGGGTGCCAGCTGTCGTAATCGGTGATCATGGCCACCGATGCATAGCAAAGCTCGGCCTCGCGGGCGAGTTTCGCCTCGGGCATATTGGTCATGCCGATCACATCGCAGCCCCAGACATCGCGGTAGAGGCGCGATTCCGCGACGCTGGAGAATTGCGGCCCCTCCATCGCCAGATAGGTGCCACCCTCATGCACGGTGATGCCCTGCGCGCGCGCCGCCGCTGCACAGGCAGCGCCGAGCCGGGGACAGGTCGGATGGGCGACCGAGACATGGGCGACAAGACCGGGGCCGAAGAATGATTTCTCGCGCGCAAAGGTGCGGTCGATGAATTGGTCGACGATGACGAAATCACCCGGTGCCAGCTCTTCGCGAAACGACCCGCAGGCCGAGACCGAGATGACATCCGTTACACCCAGCCGTTTGAGCGCATCGATATTGGCCCGGTAAGGCACCGAACTCGGGCTATGGATATGGCCACGCCCGTGGCGGGGCAAAAACACCATTTCCACATCATCGAGGCGCCCGGTCAGCAGCGCATCTGATGGCGCGCCAAAGGGGCTTTCGACCGTGACCCATGTCGCGTCCGCCAGCCCATCGATCTGATAGACACCCGAGCCGCCAATGACGCCGATCTTTGTCTTCATCTCATGCCCCCAAACCCTGTGATGACCCAAGCTCAACCATGCAAGCGGCTTTCTTGCAAGCCGACCCTAGTTTAATCCGTCAATTACCCTATATGCAAAAGTAACGAGTGAAATCGTCATCGCGTCGGACCGGGACGCAGGGATCTGAAAGGTCACGTATATGCGTACGGTCATATTGGTGTATTCGCGCAGCGGGCGTAGTTTGGCCATGGCGCGGCTCTTGAGCGCCCAATGCGGTGCTGAAATCCGCGAAATCAAATGCCCCCGTTACGAAGGCCCGCTTGGGCGTTTGCGCGTTTGGGGCGACATCATAGCAAAGCGCCTTCCCGAAATTTCGGTCACCCTCGATATCGGCCCTGCCGATCTGTTGATCGTCGGCGCACCGGTCTGGGCCGGACAATTGGCCGCCCCGCTGCGCCGCGCCTTGCAACAGGCCGAGCGCATGCCACCCGTCGTGGGCGTTTTCGCGACACGCCGGCGCATGGGCTTTTCGACATTGATCGACATGGATCTCGAGGCTTTGGCGCTTTCAGGGATCGCACCGACAAAACCGATGCCGTTTCTATCGCTCTTGCGACCCGAGCATCATGTCGAGCGCGCCCGCAAGGCGATCGAGGTGTTTTGCAACACGCTCGCCCCCTTGTTGGAGCGTCGCGTGGCCCCGGCCCTGACGCTCTCGTTCCGCGCGGCCTGAAGGGCGCGCGCTACTCCCCCGGTCGGTCGAGGCTGAATGTCTGGTCGATCACGGCGTAATCGCGATAGCCAAGCCGTGCCAAGGGTTGGAAGCGCGTGACATCGAACATCCCGTCGATCAGGCAATCATCGCGCAGATGTACGCCTACCACCTCGCCGAAAACGGCGATGTTATGCGCCCCTTCAAGGGCCACGATCTGCGTGACCCGGCATTCCAGGCTGGCGGGTGCTGCGGCCACCCGCGAACAGGCGATGGTGGTGCATGCGATCCGCTCAATCCCCGCATGGGTGAACTCATCGGTCTCGCGCGGCCATGGCCCCGAGGTCTGGTTCATCGCATCCCGCATCGCATAAGCCACGATATTGACGCAAAACACGCCCGTCTCGCGGATATTGGCGACCGTGTCCTTGGTATCGCCGCGGTCCGGCTTGGCGCTGGTCGAGGCGAACATCACCTGTGGCGGCACATAGGCGACCGCGTTGAAGAAAGAATAAGGGGCGAGGTTTTCCGCACCATCCGCACCGCGTGTCGAGATCCAGCCGATGGGGCGCGGGGTCACGATGGCGTTGAACGGATTATGCGGCAGGCCGTGGCCATCGGCGGGGCGATAAAACATCGGCGGGGTCCTTCCTCGTATTTGTGCCAGACCTAGCGCCGTGATAGGTGCGATGCCAGAGGCAAGGGGCAGAATTCGCGCGCATGTACCGGCTGATCCAAGAGACACCCGACGACCGCTGGGAGGTCGAGGCGCTCTATGACCTGTGTTTCGCGCCCGGCCGCACTGCGTTGTCCTCTTACCGGCTGCGCGAAGGGGTGCCGCCCGTGGCGCGCCTTTGTCTGGTCGCGCGTGACGCCGATGACATCTTGGCCGGGGCGATCCGCTTTTGGCCCGTGCGCGTGGGCCGCGCCGAGGCTTTGTTGCTTGGCCCTGTCGCCGTCCACCCGACCCGCCAGGGCGAAGGCTTGGGTGCTCTGCTGATGCATGAGGGGCTTGCCCTTGCAACCGAGGAGCGTTGGCCGCGCGTGATGTTGGTGGGTGATGAGCCCTATTACCGCCGCTTTGGCTTTACCCAGCTTCATGGTGTCGAGATGCCCCCGCCCACCAATCCGGCCCGTGTCTTGGGCATCGGCGATTGGGCCGAGTTGACGGGCAAGGTCAAGCGCTGGCGTCGTTGAGGGGCCAAGGGCCGGGCTGTGGCTTTGGGCCTGCCTTGGCATATCGCTTGTGCGGCCCCTTAGGTTTTTCGTGCCCTTAGCCGCGCAAGCGCGCGATGATCATCTCGGCGGCTTTCTCGGCGATCATCGTCACCGGGGCATGGGTATTGCCGCTGGTGATCGTCGGCATGACCGAGGCATCGGCGATCGACAGCCCGGCGATTCCGTTCACAGTCAGTTCCGGGCTGACCACTGCGCCGTCATCCACACCCATCCGTGCGGTGGATACCGGGTGAAAGATGGTGGTCGAAATATCGCCCGCCGCTTGCAGCAACGCGGCCTCGCCATCGACCGCGGGGCCGGGTTTGATCTCGACGGGTTGGAATTCGGCCATGCGTTTCGTGGCCATGAGTGCACGCGCATGGCGGATCGAATCGACCGCGACCCTTTGATCGGCCGGGGCCGAGAGATAATTGGGCCGGATCGCCGGTGGCTTGCCCGGATCTGCCGTGGTCACATGCACCGATCCACGGCTTTCGGGGCGCAGGTTGCATACCGATACGGTCAGCGCCGGAAAGCGGTGCAAGGGCTGGCCAAAGACATCAAGCGACAAGGGTTGAACATGATACTCGATATTGGGTGTTTCATGTTCGGGTGCGGAGCGGGTGAAAATCCCGAATTGCGACGGGGCCATCGCCAACGGACCAGAGCGTTTCAGCGCATAGTCGAGCCCGATCCTCAGCTTTCCCAAGGCGCTGGCATACCAATCATTCAGCGTGCGCGCGCCTGTGATGCGGAAAATCGTGCGGATCTGGAGGTGATCGGCAAGGTTCTCGCCGACGCTTTGCGCGTCTTGCACCATGTCGATGCCCAAGGGCTTGAGAATATCGGCCCGTCCGATTCCCGATAGCTCGAGGATCTTGGGCGTGCCGATGGCACCCGCCGCCAAGACAACCTCGCCACCCGCGCGCGCATGATAGGCGGTGCCTTCTTGGCGAAAGATCACGCCCGTGGCGCGTTTGCCCGCAAAGCTCAACCGCGCCACCTCGGCCCCTGTCACGATCCGCAGATTGGGGCGGCGACGCACCGGGTCGAGAAAGGCGCGGCGCGCGTTCCAGCGCAGGCCGCGGCGCTGGTTCACCTCGAAATAGCCGGCACCCTCATTGTCGCCGCGGTTGAAATCATCGCTGCGCGGAATGCCCAGCTCGCCCGCGGCCTCGGCCACGGCATCGAGGATGGGCCATGCCAAGCGTTGGCGTTCCACGCGCAATTCGCCCGTCTCGCCATGCGCCGCATCGGCCCCGCCATGATAGCTTTCGGAGCGTTTGAAATAGGGAAGAACATCGTCCCAGCCCCAGCCGGTATTGCTCATCTGCCGCCATAGATCGTAATCGCGCGCCTGTCCGCGCATGTAGATCATGCCGTTGATCGAGGAACAGCCGCCCAACACGCGCCCGCGCGGATAATTCAGCGCCCGCCCGTTCAGCCCCGGCTCTGCTTCGGTCTTGAGGCACCAGTCGAGCGAGGGGTCGCCCATGGCGTAAAGATAGCCCACCGGGACATGCACCCAAAGCCGGTTGTCGCTGCCCCCCGCTTCCAGCAGCAGCACCTTGCATTTGGGATCGGCCGACAAGCGATTGGCCAAGACGCAACCCGCCGAGCCAGCGCCGACAATCACCACATCCCAATCGCCGAAATCCTGCGTCAGCATCACCGCTCCTCGCCATATGCGCCATCGGGCGCAGGCCCCATAACGGTGTAGCGCTACCTGTCGGGTGGCGTCCAGTCCGCCGGCGGCGCATCGCGCCGCCGCAGCCGCAGCGCAAGGCCGATGGCCACACCCACCGCAATGGCCACCGTCAGGTCAGCCAGCACTGTCAGCACCAGCGTCAAGATAAGCAGCATCCGGTCCGAGATGCGGCCCGTGGTCAGATAGCCGCGCCAATGTTGCGGCTCGGACATGTTCCATGCGGTCACGATCAACAGCCCCGCCAGCGCGGGCATGACCAGATATCCCGCCATGGGTGCTGCCAAGAGCATCACCACCAAGATGACGATGGCGTGGAAAATCCCTGCAAGCGGTGTGCGCCCACCGGCGCGCACATTGGTGGCCGTGCGCGCAATCGCCCCCGTCGCCGGAAGCCCGCCCATCAGCGCCGATCCGATATTGGCAACACCTTGTGCCAAGATCTCGGCGCTGGGGCGGTGTTTGCCCTGCACCATCCGGTCAGCGACCATCGCCGACAAGAGCGACTCGACCCCCGCCAGAAAGGCGATGATCAGCGCCGAGGGTAAAAGCTCGATCAGGCGGGCCAGCGTGACCACGGGTAGGCTCGGCATCGGCAGGCTTGCTGGCAAGGCCCCGAAACGCGCGCCAAGCGTGTCCACGGGCAAATCCCACAGCGCCACGGCGGCCGAGGCCAAAGCCACGGCGACGATCAGCCCCGGAAAGCGCGGAAATGCGCGGCGCAAGCCCACGATGGCGATGATCGTGGCCAGACCCACGGCAAGGCTTGGCCAATCAAGGCTGTCGCGCGCGGCCCAGATCGCGGGTAGCCGCTCCATCGCCTCGGCGGGTGTGCCTGCGGGCAGCGTGATCCCCACCGCATCGGGTAGCTGGCTCAGCGCGATGATCGCGGCGATGCCGATGGTAAAGCCGTTGATCACCGGCTCTGGCACCAGCCGGATCAGGCTTCCGGCCCTCAGCAGCCCCGCGACGACAAGGATGACCCCGGCCATCAAGGTGGCCAGCACCAGCCCGTCGAACCCATGCGCCGCGATCACACCATGCACGACCACGATAAAGGCACCTGTGGGCCCACCGATCTGCACCCGGCTGCCCCCCAGCGCCGAGATCAGGAAGCCCGCGACGATTGCCGTGACCAACCCCGTGGCGGGTGCCGCCCCCGAGGCGATGGCAATGGCAAGGCTGAGGGGAAGGGCCACCATCGCCACGGTGATGCCCGCAACAAGATCGGCCATCACGCTTTTGGGCGTGCTTTGGGGCAGGGTGGTCAGGATTTTGGGCGTCAGCATGGCCTTGGGCGTCAGGCGCGTCGCGGAAGACATCCCCCCGCATCCGTTGGCCGCCCCCATCCTTGCGTCCGGCGCAAGGGGTTTGCAAGGGGGCTTAACCTTGCCGTTTCAGCCAGTCCATCACGCCTGCGCGCACCGATTGCGCGCCGCTGGCGCGTGCCTCGTTGATCACCGCGCGCGCCTCGCGCAGATCGACACGGCGCAACAGCGATTTGACTGGCCCGATGGAGGCAGGCCGCATCGACAGCGCGCGCAGCCCCATGGCCGCGAAACACAGCGCCTCGACCGGGCGGCCCGCATCCTCGCCACAAAAGCTCAGTGGCGTATCCGTGTCGCGGCAGCGATGCACGATCTGTTCGAGAAAGGTCAGGAAGCTGACATTGAGCGTGTCATAGCGGCGGCGCACGCGCTCATTCTCGCGGTCGGCGGCGAAAAAGAACTGTTTCAAATCATTGCCGCCGATCGAGATGAAATCGCATTCCTCGAAAAACTGTCGCGGCGCAAAGGCAAGCGAAGGTGTTTCAAGCATCGCGCCGATTTCCAGCTTTTCGGGCAGCACATGGCCCAAGGCGGCCTCGCGGTCCATTTCACGCAGCAGGTGGTCGCGCGCCTGCATGTATTCTTCCAGCTGTGCGATGAAAGGAAACATCACCGCCAAAGGCCGCCCATTTGCTGCACGGATCAAAGCCTGAAGCTGCATTCGCATCACGCCGGGCTTGTCCAGCCCTACCCGGATCGCCCGCCAGCCAAGCGCCGGGTTGGGTTCCTCGGTCTTTTTCATATAGGGCAGCACCTTGTCCGACCCGATATCGAGCGTACGAAACACCACGCGCTTGCCGCCTGCCGCATCCATCACGCGGGAATAAAGTGCCGCGAGTTCCCCCCGGCGTGGCACGCTGTTGCGGGTCAGGAATTGCAGCTCGGTGCGGAAAAGGCCCACCCCTTCGGCACCCGATGAGGGCAGGGAGGGCAGATCGGCCATCAGCCCGGCGTTCATCTGCAGCGAGATCACCGTGCCGCACAGCGCCTCGGCCTGCTTGTCGCGGATCGAGGCATAGCGCTGCTGCGCCTCGGCCTGCATCGCCATCTTGTCACGAAAGGCCGAGGCGACATTCTCTTCGGGGCGCAGATGCACGATGCCTTGGTCGCCATCGAGCAAGATCAGATCGCCATTGAGCGCCTCGGTCGTGATCGCGCGGGCATGGATGACCAGCGGAATGGCAAGCGCGCGGGCGACGATGGTGGCATGGCTGCCCACCGATCCCTCTTCCAACACCACGCCCTTGAGGCGACGCCCATAATCGAGCAATTCGGCCGGTCCGATATTGCTGGCAACCAGCACCGGATCAGGTGGCAATTCGGCGCCTGTGTCACGGCCCTGACCCGTCAAGCGCCGCAAGAGGCGGTTGGACAGATCATCGAGGTCATGCAGGCGGTCGCGCAGATAGGCGTCTGGCACGGTCTCCATCCGGGCGCGCGCGGTCGATTGTTCCTTTTCCACCGCCGCCTCGGCCGAGAGGCCACGCCCGATATCCTCTTCGATCCGGCGCATCCAGCCGCGCGAATGGGCGAACATGCGGTAGGCTTCCAGCACTTCGCGCTGTTCGCCCTCGGCCATTGGCGCGCGTGTCATCAATTCGTCGATATCGATGCGCAGCTGTTCGACCGCTTGGCGCAGGCGAGTCAACTCGGCCTCGGGGTCGTCGGCCACGGGGCGCGAGACGACCACGCGCGGCTCATGCAGCCAGACATGGCCCATCGCAGCGCCTTCTTGTGCGCAAGCCCCACGAAACAGCACCTGTTGCTTGTGCCGCTCGGCCAAGGCCGCGCCTTCACCGATAAAGGCGCCAAGCTCGGTCATCTCGGCCAGCACCATGGCGACGACTTCTAGCCCATAGACCGCATCATCGGAAAATTCGCGCGCATCCAGCGATTGCACGACCAAAACGCCCAAGCGTTCGCCCAAGCGTTGGATCGGCACACCCAGAAAGCTGGAATAGCGTTCCTCGCCTGTCTCGGGCATGTAGCGGAAACCGCGCTCGGCGGGGGCATTGGCGGTATTGATCGGCTGGGCCGAGCGCGCGACGCGGCCCACCAGGCCCTCGCCCAAGCGCATACGCGTGACATGCACCGCCTCGGGCGCAAGGCCTTGGGTGGCGCAAAGCTCTAGCGTGTCTTGATCGCGCAAAAGGTAGATCGAGCAAACCTCGGTCCCCATCGAATCCGCGATCAGATGGGTGATGCGATCCAGCCGCTCTTGTCCGGCGGCAGAATCGGCCATCACGCCTTGCAGCCGGCTCAGGAGCTTGCGGCTCTCTGTTTCGATACGCTGTGCCATCACCCTTGCCCTTCGGGCATGCGGGACACGCTGCCCGCTGCTCCGGGGTTCAGGGATAGCCCGGTCAGGGGGCAACACGCAACGGGAATGGCACAGGCTGCGGCGTTGTCAGCAGGCTGACCGCAACAAGGCCTATTGTGCCAAGAGATCCGCGTAGACATGACGCACGATATCATCGCGCGACAGGCCGATCTGGGCCAGTTCATCATCGCTGAGCGACTGAAGGCGCAAGATCTCGTCAAAGCGGGCCTGCGCACCGGTCGCCATCGCGAAAGCATGCGCGAGGTTGGCGAAGAATGCGGCAACGGACCCGGCGATGCGGGGGACGAAAATCGGGCTGTGGAATGTCTGGGTGGTCATGGGAAGCTCCGCTGAATAAGCGTGTCTAACTGTCCCATGCAAAATACGATCTTGGGCCGCCACGACCACAGTCAATGCTGCATTGCGGCGTTGCGTGGGGCGCATGTATCACGCGCGCCCCGCTGTTTTGTGCCTAGGCCGCGCGGTCCAGACCAAAGGCGTCGTGCAGCGCCTGCACGGCCAGTTCGAGGTATTTGCGATCCACCAGAACCGAGACCTTGATCTCGGATGTGGTGATGACCTTGATATTGATACCCTCGTCGCGCAGCGTCTGGAACATCTTGGCGGCGACGCCTGCATGGCTGCGCATGCCGATCCCCACGATCGAGACTTTGCAGACATCGGTATCGGCCACGAGGCCTGCAAAACCGATCAAACCTGCCGCCTTGGCATCGGCCATCGCCTTTTCGGCGCGTTTGACCTCGTTGACTGGGCAAGAAAAGGTCATGTCGGTCGTGCCACCATCCGAGATATTCTGCACGATCATATCGACATTCACGCCTGCCTCGGCCAACGGGCCGAAAATCGCGGCTGCGATCCCGGGTTTGTCGGCCACGCCTTGCAAGGTCATCTTGGCCTCGTCGCGGGAATAGGCCACGCCTGCAACAACATTGCTTTCCACGATATCCTCCTCTGGCACGACCAGCGTACCGGCATCATCCGACATTTCCTCGAAGCTCGACAAAACGCGCAGCTTCACATTGTAGCGCATCGCCAATTCGACCGAGCGCGTCTGCAACACCTTGGCCCCGAGCGAGGCAAGCTCCAGCATTTCCTCGAAGGCGATGCGGTCCAGCTTGCGCGCCTTGGCGGTGATGCGCGGATCGGTGGTATAGACCCCATCCACATCGGTGTAGATATCACAGCGCACCGCATCGAATGCGGCGGCGAATGCCACGGCGGTGGTGTCCGAGCCGCCGCGCCCCAAGGTCGTGATCCGCCCTTCGGGGCTGATCCCTTGAAAGCCCGCGACAACGGCCACTTTCATGCCCTCGTTGAATTTGCGCATGATATTTTCCGGCGGGATCTCTTCGATCCGCGCGGCCGCATGGGCCGATGTGGTCTTGAGCGGCACCTGCCAGCCCTGCCAGCTGCGCGCGGGAATATCCATCTCCTGCAGGGTCAACGCCATCAGCCCGGCGGTCACATTCTCGCCCGCGCTGACCACGGCATCATATTCGCGCGCATCATAAAGCGGCGAGGTTTCTTCGACGAACCCCACCAGCTTGTTGGTCTCCCCCGACATGGCCGAAACGATCACGATCACATCGTAACCATTGGCCACCTCGCGGCCGACGCGCTTGGCGGCGCGGCGGATACGGTCGAGCGTGGCCACCGATGTGCCACCGAATTTCATCACCAGAATGGGCATGGCCCGTCCCCTTGCTTGACGCCGCGCGTCATAAGATGCCGGGCGCGCCGCCGCAAGGGCTGCTCACACCCCGTCCGCCCCATCTTTGCTTTCCAAATACTCCGGGGGTCCGGGGGTGGAACCCCCGGCGGGTCGTGGCCGCAAGGCCACGAAGCCCAGTCACAGGCCATGACCCTCCCGTCATGACCAACAGAGGGCACGGATATGGCCTGCTGTGCAAGCGGTGAATGGGCCGGAAAACAGGATACGCGGAGGGCCTGTAAGCCGGATTTTGTCCAAGGGGTTGCCCCCTCTGGATGACCATTCCTCTGGACGCGTGGTTACCCGCGCGCCTCAAGCTGCCAACCCGGATGTCTGGGGCAAAAGCCAAACCCCGGGGTTGCCCCCGCGACATCCCTATTTGGCATTGCTCCCGGTGGGGCTTGCCGTGCCGCTCCGGTTACCCGTCGCGCGGTGGGCTCTTACCCCACCGTTTCACCCTTACCCAAGCATCCGCGAGCGGGCGCATGGGCGGTTTCATTTCTGTGGCGCTTTCCGTCGGATCGCTCCGCCCGGGCGTTACCCGGCACCGTGGCCTTGTGGAGTCCGGACTTTCCTCGAACGGTTGCCCGCCCGCGGCCATCCAGCCCTCCGCGCATCTCTCAGCTACGCGTGGGCGGCGCCGGGTTCAAGCCCTGACGCGCTGCTTGCCTTGGCGGCCATCTCGGCCATGATCGCGCAATCGCGCCCATCAAGCGGCCCCTCGGTCCCGTGGCGAAAGCGCAGCCGCATCGCCCTGAGCAGCAGCGCATCGTCCAGATCGGGAAAGCCATAAGCCAATGCATCGGTCCGGAACCGCGCGGCATCGCGCGGTAATGCAGCTTGGCTACCAGGCCAAAGCGCCAATCCCTGCCGCGCCAGCCTTTGCCAATCAAAGCGTGGGCCGGGGTCGATCTTGCGCCCCGGTGCCATGCAGGAATGCCCGATCACGCCATGCGGCGCGATGGCCCAACGCGCCATGATCCCCGGCAAAAGCCCCTCCAGCGCATCCATCAGCGGCGCGGCAAAGGGTGCGGCGCCATCATTATCAAGCTCGATCCCGATGGAGCGGGAATTCACATCGCCCCGGCCCGCCCATTCGCCCGCACCTGCATGCCAAGCGCGCAACGCCTCATCGACCAGCGCCACCACCTGCCCATCGCGGCGGATCAGGTAATGGGCTGAGACCTCGCGCGCGGGATCACACAGCGCGCGCAGCGCGGCGGCGCAATCGGCCATCGCGGTGTAGTGGATCACAACCAATTCCGGCTTGAGCCCATCGCGGCGGGGGCCGGAATTGGGCGATAGGGTCAATTTCGCGCGGCCGCGGCCGCCGAGCGATAGACACTCGGGTTCCAATCACAGGCGAAGCCATCCCCATCTGGGTCCAGCCCTTGGCGGTCGCGGCCCGGGCCGCCATTTTGCAAAAACCACTCCTGCGCCAAATCGGCCGAGCGAAAGGCCATGCAGCTTCGCTGATGGCGCGCGGCGCTGATCGGGCGGCGGGTATGGCGGCGCTCGCCCACGCCATGGGTGGTGGACAGCGCATAATCGATGATGTTGGGGCCGATATCGGCGGGGCGCTCGGGGATCGCGGTGGGCGCGATTACCACGCGTTCGGCCTGCATACGGGCAAGGCGCTCGGCGTCGCTTTCGATGGTTTCGCGCTCGGCCACAGCGTCGAAATCCTGTTCATCGGAAATCCGCGCCACACCAGCGCGGGTCAAAGGCGGCGGTGTGACCGGCGGTGCAGCTGTGCTTGGCTGCGCCTCGGCGGCGGCGATCGCGGCGGCGGCGATGCGGGTCACATCTGTCTGCGGTTGGGCCTGCGCCTGTGCCTCCGGCGCAACGGGCGGGGCAGGGGGTGGCGGTGGCGGCCTGCGCGCGTTGATCGCGGCCTGTGGTGCGGCAGTGATCGGCTGTGTTGCCGGGGGTGGGGTGAGCCTTGCGGTTTGCGCAAGCGGCGGCAAGGCGGCCGTCACGGGAGGCAGCGGCGGGCGCACCGTGCTGGGTTGCGGGGCGGGCGCGGGTTGCACCACGGCGTCACCGCGCAACATCGCGCGCCTTGCTTGCCATTGTTGATAATCCTGAAAGCCCACGCCGCTCGCCACATCATTTGGTGGGGTCGCGTTGCACGCCGCAACGGCGAACACACACAGAAAAAGGGAAACTGCGCCCTGCGGAAAACCAGCCATGTACCTGCCTCGGAGTTTATTGTTTCCGAGACATTACCACCATTTCGCGGGTTTCGCCACAAAACCAGCAGCCTGTTCCAGCGCATAGCCGATATTGAGCAATTCGCCCTCTTCCCAGGGTTTGCCGATCAGTTGCAGACCCAGCGGCAGGCCTTGCGCATCCAACCCCGTCGGCACCGCAAGTCCGGGCAGCCCGGCGAGGTTCACGGTCACGGTGAACACATCGTTGAGATACATCTCGACCGGGTCGGCGTGCTTCTTACCCAATTCAAACGCGGCCGAAGGGGTGGCGGGCGTCAGGATGGCGTCGACACCGGCGGCGAAGACCTCTTCGAAGTCGCGCTTGATCAAGGTGCGCACCTTGCGGGCGCGGTTGTAATAGGCGTCATAATAGCCCGCCGACAACACATAGGTGCCGACCATGACGCGGCGGCGCACCTCGGCCCCGAAACCTTCGGCGCGGGTTTTCTCATACATTTCTGTGATGCCGTCACCCGGTGCCATCTTGGCGCGGTAGCCGTAGCGCACCCCGTCGTAGCGGGCGAGGTTCGACGAAGCCTCGGCAGGCGCGATGACGTAATAGGTGGGCAGCGCGTATTTCGTATGCGGCAAGCTGATGTCGCGGATCACGGCACCCGCATCGGCCAGCATCTCGCGGCCGCGCGCCCAAAGCGCCTCGATCTCGGCGGGCATGCCATCCATGCGATATTCGCGCGGAATGCCGATGACCCGGCCACGGATATCGCCGGTCAACATCGCTTCGAAATCAGGCACGGGCAGGTCGGCGCTGGTGCTGTCCTTAGGGTCATGGCCCATCATGGCCGCCCCCATGATCGCGGCGTCACGCACCGTCTTGGTCATTGGACCCGCTTGGTCGAGCGATGAGGCAAAGGCCACGATGCCCCAGCGCGAGCAGCGCCCATAGGTGGGCTTGAGGCCAACCGTGCCGGTGAAAGCCGCAGGCTGGCGGATCGAGCCGCCGGTATCAGTGCCTGTGGCCGCAAGGCACAGATCGGCCGCGACAGCGGCGGCCGAGCCGCCCGAGGAGCCGCCGGGCGTCAGCGCAGCGTCGCTATTGCCCGCACGCCAAGGGTTCACGGCATTGCCATAAACGCTGGTCTCGTTGGACGAGCCCATGGCGAATTCGTCCATGTTCAGCTTGCCCAGCATCACCGCACCTGCGTCGCGCAACTGACCCGAAACAGTCGATTCGTATTGCGGGCGGAACCCTTCGAGGATTTTCGACGCGGCCTGTGACGCCACACCCTCGGTGCAGAACAGATCCTTGATGCCGACGGGGATGCCGCACATGTCGGGTGCATCGCCTGCCTTGATCCGCTGATCGGCAGCGGCGGCGCGTTCCAGCGCGATCTCAGGCGTCTTGTGGACGAAAGCGCCCAGCGCATCGGCCGCATCGATGGCGCTAAGGCAGGCTTCGGTCAAGGCGACCGATGTCGTCTCGCCCCGGCTCAGCGCGTCGCGGGCTTGGGCGATGGTGAGTTTGGTCAGATCGGACATGGTCACTCCACCACCTTGGGAACGGCGAAAAAGCCCTCGCGCGCATCGGGCGCGTTGGCCAGCACGCGGGCCTGTTGGTTGCCATCGCTCACCACATCGGCGCGGCGGCGCAATTGCATCGGCGTGACGCTGACCATCGGCTCTACATCGCTGACATCGAGTTCTTGCAACTGCTCGATAAAGCCGAGGATCGCGTTGAATTCATCCGCAAGCGCGGGCAGATCGGCCTCTTCCACGCGGATGCGGGCGAGTTTGGCGACCTTGGCGGCTGTGGCGCGGTCGATGGACATTTTGTGAGCCTCCTCGACGGGAACAAGGCGCGGTTTAGCGGCGTGATGCGCGGCCCGCAAGCCGATCCAGTCTTTCCCCTGTCATGGCAGCGGACTATCCTTTGGCCAACAGGGTTTTGAATGGAGTGCGCGCGATGAAATATACATGGTTGGGGCATGCCAGTGTGCGTCTTGAGATCGGCGATCAGGTTTTGCTGATTGACCCTTGGGAAAAGGGCAACCCGATGTTTCCTCAGGCCCAGCGCGACGCGATGTTTGCAGGCGCGACGGCGATTTTGATCACGCATGGGCATTTCGACCATATCGCCGGTCTCGGCGATCTGGCGCGTGAGTTGCAGGTGCCCGTCTATGGCATGGTCGAGTTGATGAGCTGGCTGGCCGCGACCGAAGCAGGCATTGCCACCACCGGCTTCAACAAGGGCGGCACGGTGCGCTTGGGCGATGTGGCCGTCACCATGGTGCATGCGGTGCATTCATCCTCGGTCGGCCGCGATGGACCGCCCATCTACGCGGGCGAGCCTGCAGGCTACATGATCGAAGGCGAGGGGCGGGCCGTCTATGTCTCGGGTGATACCGATGTCATGGCCGATATGAAGATCTGGGATGATCTGCACAGCCCCGATGTCGGCATCCTTTGTGCCGGTGGGCATTACACGATGGATATGAAGCGCGCGGCCTATGCGGCCACAAAGCTGTTCCGATTCAAAACGGTGATCCCCTACCACTACAAAACTTTTCCGCTGCTCGAGCAATCGGCCGATACGCTGAAGGCGGCGGTGATGCCCGGGGTGCGCGTGCTCGACCCCGATCCCGGTGTTACGGTCGAGGTCTGAGGGGACGCAGCCCTGATTTTTCGTGTGCAACCCTAGGCTTTCCCGCCAAGGTTCCAAATTCTGTCGCAAAACGAAAAAGGCCGCGCGGGTTGCCCTGCGCGGCCTTTCATCCAGCGGTTGCGGCAGATTACTTGATCTTGCCTTCCTTGTATTCGACATGCTTGCGCACGACCGGGTCGTATTTCCGAACGGTCATCTTCTCGGTCATCGTGCGCGCGTTTTTCTTCGTCACGTAGAAATGGCCCGTCCCGGCAGACGAGTTCAGGCGGATCTTGATGGTTGTCGGCTTCGCCATGGGTCGGGCTCCTGCGGTCTATACGGGCCGCGCGGGCATGTGCCTGCGCGAAAACATCTCTGAGACTGCGCCTTTTACTTGGCCGCAAGCGCGAGTCAACACCCCAATTCGGTGAAGGCGCTATGGGCGCGGCGTCGCAGCCTCCATGAAAAAGGGCCGGGGGTTGCCCCGGCCCTCAGGTTTAGCGCCAAAGTGGCGTTTATTCTTGTTGTTGTCCCATGAACATCAGCAAGAACTGGAACATGTTCAGGAAGGAGATATAGAGGCTCAGCGCGCCATCGATGGCGGCTTTGTCCAACCATTCCTGATCACCATGCACCGCATGCGCGATGTAGGTCGTCTTGATTTCTTGTGTGTAAAAGGCGGTCAGCCCCGCGAAGATCAGCACACCCAGCGCCGAGATCGCGAACATCATCGCGGGCGACTGCAAGAAGATGTTGATGATCATCGCGACGACCAGCCCGATCACACCCATGATCAAGAAGCTGCCCATGCCCGACAAGCTGCGCTTGGTCGTGTAGCCCCAAAGGCTGAGGCTGGCGAAGGCGATGGCCGTCACGAGGAAGGTCTGCACGATCGAGAACGAGGTGAAGACAAGGAAGATCGAGCTCATCGACACGCCCATCAATGCGGCGAAGGCGAAGAAGCCGAGGCTGACAGCCGCCGCCGAAGCGCGGCGCATCAGCGCGCCCCATCCGAACAGGATGAAGGCCAAGGGTGCGAACATCACCACCCAGCGCAGCGGCGTGGCATAAAGCGCCTCGCCCAGCCCGGTCAAATACTGACCGTCGCGCAGTGCCATGGTCGCCCCGGTCGGGTCATTGGTCACGGCCAGATCTGCGATCGCCCAAGCGGCGGCCGCGGTGATCAACATGCCACCGGACATGGTGGCGTAGACCTTGTTCATGTGGGCGCGCAGGCCCGCGTCGATCTGGGCTGCGTCGGTGGCGGATACGCCGGCCCGGATCGTCTGATAGTCAGCCATGTATTCCTCCTAAAAAAATCAAGCGGCGGAACCATTGCGCGTCATTCGCGCAGGCCCGGACCTTGGAAGTGAATATTGGCGAGTTGTTTGCGTATTTCAAGCAATCGGGTGGAAAGACGGGGTGCAAGCGGTGATAGTTTTTTCCTATTGCTTTTGCCCGAGCGGCCATTTTTAGGTCCTTTTTGCAGCTTGGCGCGCGCAGGCCTTGGATTAAGCGGCCAATAGCCGCGCCTCGGCGCCACGCACACAGCGCCGGGCCGTGGGGCCGAAACGGCCGATATCACCGCGAAATTCCGGGCAATGCGCAAAAAGATCGGCGCGGCCCGCACTGCTGAGCGCCTTGAGCCCCTCAGCCCCAAGATGCAGGCTTTCGACCGGCGCACCCTCGGCATAAACGACCTGATGGCGGTCGAAGAGCATGTGAATATAGACCACGGCGGTTTGCGGCGCGACGCGGAAATCATCGCCGTTGATCAGGTGGCGCGCGGACACTAGCACCTCTTCTTCGCCGCACAAAAGCTGGGCGCGAAATCCCTCGACCAAGACGCGATGCTGTGGCGACAGCAAAAAGGGACGCCGCGCGCCCAAAATGCCGCCGGCCGCCACGCGGATCGGGGCGTTGCGCCCGCGGCCCGGCCCCATACGCCCACCGATCCAGCGGATCGGTTGTGCGCCATCATCGCGGGTGATGACCATGTCGCCGATCCGCAAGGTCTCGATCGGGCGTTCGCCGCTGGGCGTCAGGATCATGGTGCCGGGCGTGAAACAAATGACATCCTCGATCTCGGAAAAGGTCAGGATCGACCCATCCAGCAAGGTGACCGAGCCCGCCAAATCACCCGGCGTGGTGCTGGTGTAGTTGACCGCGCCCGCGTTCAGCCCGCCGAGATCGAGCACATCGCCCGCGCCCTCGGCCCCCTCGCCGCCGATGATGGTGATGGCCGCACTGCCCGTTTCGGCCAAATCCGTTAGGATGAATACATCGTCGCCATCGCCACCCGTGACGACATCGCCTTGTGCCGCGAACAGCGTATCATTGCCGGCACCCCCCGACAGGGTGTCAGCGCCCGTGCCGCCGTCAAGCCTGTCATTCCCGGCATCGCCCGAGAGAAGGTCATTGCCAGCTTCGCCGTAAATCAGGTCATCGCCATCGCCCCCCGACAAGGTGTCGTCACCTGTCTCGGCGGGCAGGGCCGTAAAGCTGATATCGCCGATCCAGATCGCTTGCGTGCCGGACAAGCCATTGCTGTAATCGACCTCGATCCGGGTGATCGGGCCTGAGATCTGCACCAAGACAGAGCCGTTGAGCGCTGCAGGGTTGGTTGCGATATTGGCCGCATTCAGCGTCGGTGCGAAGCCTGTGATCGGCGTATTCGTCCCATAGGTCAGGGTAACGGCGACGGCGTTGCCATCGGCGTCAAAGGCCCGCACCGTGACGATGTCGCGGTGATTGCCGCTGCCCCAGTCGAAATCATTGATCCGAAAGGCGACATCGCCCACCTCGCCCGACCAGCCCGGCGCGTTCGCGGTGAAATCAAGCGTCATGCGCGCGGTTGCCGCGTCGCCATTGCCGAACATGTAGAGCGCCGATGAGGTGCCAAAACCTTCGCCCGGCCCGACATAGACGGCATCGGTGCCTTCGATCTGGTAGAGCGGGTTGTTGTTGCCCAGATTGGTGAAGGTCACATTGGCGTCGATCGCCCCATCGCTCAGCGTGATACCGCCCTCGATATTTTGTTCGTCGTTTTGCGCGGTGTCCCAGCGCAGCAACCCGGTGGTCGGCGAAACAGAGGTCGTGCCGGTATCGCCCCAGATCGTATCGGCACCTGCGCCGCCTTGGATGGAATCCGCGCCGCCATCGCCGAAGAGCAGATCGGCACCAGCGCCTCCGTCGATCGTGTCATCACCATCGAAGCCACGCACTGTGTCGGCACCCGTTGTCGGACCGTCGCCACCGCGATCGGTGAAGCCCGCAGTGATCACATCATCGCCATCGCCACCTTCGACGAGATCATCCGATGGTTCCCACGACGGGCTGGTGATCGTTGCCGCCGAGGTCAGTGTGCTGACTGGGCCAAAGCTCGGCACGAAGTAGACATTGCCATTCGTGGCAAGGTGATAGCTGCCCGGCTCATTGGTATTGGTATAGGTCTGGCCATTCCAAGTCCCGGTCCAAGACCATGACCCCGCGCCAATAATCGTGTCGGTGGTAAAGGTGACCAGCGCACCCGAGATGACATCGCCATCATCAAGTGCCCCATTCGGCCCTAAGCTGACCAGATATCCGTCGGGCATCGCATGTCGCGCGTTCTGCGCGCCTCCGTCGGGGCCGGGGCCAAGACCGCCTGGATTGGCGGCATGGGCCGGATCGGCCTTGTGAACGGATTGTTTCTAGATTGGGAACAAGGCGCGACTGCGCGCAAGTCGTGCCGCTGAAAGGACCATTTTTAGACAAATTGGTCTTAATTTCCGTGGATTATGGCCGCGCTTTGGCAAAATGCCCGGTTTGTGGCGGCTTTGTGGCCTAGATTGTCACCACGACCTTTCCGGTGCTTTTCCGTTCTCGCAACAATGCAAGGGCTGCGGCGGTTTCTTCCAAGGGGAATGTGGCGCTGACATGCGGCTTGATCCGACCTGCTGCATAAAGGGCCATCAATTCCGTCAAGCTTGTGTTCAGCACATCAGGCGCAAAGCGCAAATAGCCGCCCCAATAGAACCCCATCACGCTGATATTCTTGACCAAGAGCAGGTTGGCGGGGATTTGCGGGACCACGCCGCTGGCAAAGCCGATGGTCAAGATGCGCCCTTCCGGGCGGGTGGCACGCAGGGCTGCATCGAAATCTGCACCGCCCACCGCGTCATAAACCACATCGACACCACCCAAGGCCTTGAGCCGCGCGGCCAAATCGCCATCACGGCTGTCGATCAGGTGATGCGCACCGGCCGCTTGCGCCACGGCCAGCCGTTCGGCCCCGCGCGCAACCGCGACCACCTCGGCGCCCATCGCGGCACCCAAAGCCACGGCGGAAAGCCCCACACCGCCTGCAGCACCCAGCACGACCAGCCGTTCGCCGGGCTGCAACCCCGCCTTGCGCGTCAACGCCAGATGCGAGGTGCCATAGGCCACCAAGAAACCCGCTGCTTGCGGAAAGGGCATGGCGTCTGGGATCGGCACCGCGCGCCTTGCATCGAAAACACCGTATTCCGCCAAGCCGCCTTGACCCGCAAAGATCGCCACGCGCGCACCGACCTTGGGCATGTCGACACCCGGCCCATGGCCCATGACGGTGCCGGCAAGCTCCATCCCCATGGTGAAAGGGGGCGTCGGCGTGTCTTGATACATGCCATCAATCATCAGCAGATCGGCGAAGTTCAACCCGCAGGCGGCAATCTTGACCAAGATCTGACCCGGCCCCGGCATCGGCTGTGCGATTTCGGCCAAATGCGGGGGGGTGGTGTGATCCTCCAGCAAGAATGCGCGCATTGTCTGTCCCCCCTTGGCTAGGGCCAACCTAAAGGCGCGCCATGCCGTCCGCCAGTCCGAGATGCCATTGCGGCAATGGGATATTGGCAATGTCAATCACTGCCCCTGAGGGCGAATAGTATTGCAACTACTCTCCAAAGGATTGATCTGACGCAACGTCGCTCTAGGTGAGATATGTCGTCGTTTCACGGCGTCGCCCGATGTATCCGGAGTTTTGGATCGGTGCGTCAGGCTTTGGTTTGGCAAAATAAGGAGTAGGGCGTGAAACACCCGGTAGATGTCCATGTCGGAAAAAGGGTCCGACACCGCCGCTGGATGGTCGGAATGACCCAGCAGCAGCTTGCCGAGAAAGTCGGGATCAAATTCCAACAGATCCAGAAATACGAGACCGGCATGAACCGCGTCAGCGCATCGCGTCTTTACGATATCGCGCAATCCTTGGCCGTGCCTGTGGCCTATTTCTTTGAAGGTGTTGATGGGGCCGATGCCGCGCATGCGACCGATGCGCCGGCCGAGGGGCTTCCCGGCGATATCTTGGCCGACAAGGAAGCGCTGGAGTTGATCCGCTCTTACTATGCGATCCCCGAAAATCAGCGGCGGCGGCTGTTCGAGCTGGCGCGCGTTTTGTCCGACGCAGCCGCCTAAGGGCGACTGTGGCTTGACCCCGTGCAGGGGATCGTGTCCCTTCCGGCCCGCGTCCAGACCCGCAGCCGCCGGAGGCCAAAATGACCGATCCCCTCACAGGGCAAGAAGATGTCGCGCCGCGCGTCGACCATGACGCCGCCGCCTTGATCGCAACCGCCCATGCGATGGCCGATGCCGCGCGGGCCGCGATCTTGCCGTATTTCCGCAATGCCCGGCTGCGCACCGATGACAAGGGCATTGGCCGTTTCGATCCGGTGACCGAGGCCGACCGCGCCGCCGAGGCCGCGATGCGCGCGGTGCTGGCCGAACACCGCCCCGATGACGCGATCTTGGGCGAGGAAGAGGCCGCGAAACCCGGCACCAGCGGGCTGACATGGGTGATCGACCCCATCGACGGCACACGGGCCTTTATCTCGGGTACGACAAGCTGGGGCGTGCTGATCGCGCTTTGCGATACCGATGGGCCGATCTATGGGCTGATCGATCAACCCTATATCGGTGAGCGTTTCGAAGGTGGTTTCGGGCGCGCCTTGGTCACAGGCCCGATGGGCGTGGCCCCCTTGGCGACCCGCGCGATCGACGCGCTTGCCGAGGCGACGCTGTTTACGACATTCCCCGAGATTGGCAGCGCCGCCGAACGTGCAGGCTTCGAGGCCGTGCGCGACCGCGTCAAGCTGACCCGCTATGGTTTGGATTGCTACGCCTATGCGCTGATCGCCGCGGGGCAGGTCGATCTGGTGATCGAGGCGGGCTTGGCCAGCTATGATATCGCCGCGCCCATCGCGGTGATCACGGCGGCCGGTGGCATCGTGACCGATTGGCAGGGTGGGCCGGTGCATCACGGCGGCCGCGCTTTGGCCGCTGCCAACCCCGCGATCCATGCCGCCGCCTTGGCGATTTTGCGCGATATTCCCTGAGCTGCCGCGGATTTGGTGGAACTCGGCAAAGGATTGCCGACCGTCAATCATAGCAGGTGTTTGTGTTTTCGAACACGACATGCCGAATTCGCAGTCGTTTGTTTCGCATGATTGCCAAAATGCGATCTATCCCCAAAACCATCCACATCCAGTGTCACGGCGTGGCAAGCCCTGCGCTGCAGCGCCCTTGCGCATCGCGCATGACAAGCGCATTTTGGTGAAAACAACACCGAGCAGCCCAAAAAGGCACATCATGACGATCCGCATCCTTGGTATTCTGACCATCGCAGTTTTGGCTGCCTGTTCGCCCGCCCCGGGAACAGAGCGTGTTTCGGCGGGCGGTAGTTTCGATATCGCATCGGCTGGCACGCAGCTTTCGGTGCAGCGCGGGCAGGGTGGCATCATTCGCCCCCTCAGCCATTCGCCCGCGCTCCAGGCCGCCGCGCAGTCCCATGCTGATGATCTAAGCCGCATGAACGCGCTGACCCATCAAGGCAGCGATGGCGCGGCATTGAACGACCGGCTGCGGCGTGCGGGCTATTCCGCCTGCGCCGCGGTGGAGAATGTCGCCAATGACACGGGCGATATCCGTGCGACCATCGCGCAATGGATGGCCAGCCCCGATCACCGCGCCAATATCCTCAACCCGCAGGTGACCCAATTCGGCTTTGCCGATAGTGGCACATATTGGGTTTTGGTGATGGCGCGGCCCTGCTGACCCCAGCATGAAAAAAGGCCCCGGTGATGACACCGGGGCCTTTTTCTGTGCCTGTTCGCGCGCTTAGTTCTTGGCGCGGTCGACCATCTTGCCGGCCGAAATCCAGGGCATCATCGCGCGCAGCTTTTCGCCGGTCGCCTCGATCTGATGCTCGTCGTTGATCCGGCGGGTCGCCTTGAACATCGGCTGGCCCACGGCGTTCTCTTGCATGAAATCACGCACGAATTTGCCGGTCTGGATATCGGTCAGAACCGCCTTCATCCGCGCCTTTGTCTCGTCATAGGGCAGGATACGCGGACCCGAGACATATTCGCCATATTCGGCGGTGTTCGAGATCGAGTAGTTCATATTCGCGATGCCGCCTTCATAGATTAGGTCGACGATCAGCTTCACCTCGTGCAGGCACTCGAAATAGGCCATCTCGGGCTCGTAGCCCGCCTCGACCAAGGTCTCAAAGCCCATACGGATCAATTCGACCAGACCACCGCAAAGCACGGCCTGTTCGCCAAACAGATCGGTTTCGCATTCTTCGCGGAAATTCGTCTCGATGATGCCCGAACGCCCGCCACCGATGGCCGAGCAATAGGACAGGCCGATTTCTAGCGCGCGGCCCGAGGCATCATTGTGAACGGCCACAAGGCAGGGCACACCGCCGCCCTTGGTGTATTCGCCGCGCACGGTGTGGCCGGGGCCCTTGGGTGCCATCATGATGACATCGACGCCGGGCTTGGGCTCGATCAGGCCGAAATGCACATTCAAGCCGTGGGCGAATGCGATGGCCGCACCTTCGCGCAGGTTGTCATGGACGTATTTCTTGTAGGTCTCGGCCTGCAATTCGTCGGGCATGGTGAACATGATCAGATCGCACCAAGCGGCGGCTTCGGCGATGCCCATGACCTTCAGGCCTTCGCCTTCGGCTTTTTTCGCGCTGGGCGAGCCGGGGCGCAGTGCCACGACAACATTCTTGGCGCCGCTGTCGCGCAGGTTCAGCGCATGGGCATGGCCCTGGCTGCCATAGCCCAGAATGGCGACTTTCTTGTCCTTGATCAGGTTCACATCGCAATCGCGATCATAATAAACGCGCATCTGTCTCACTCCTCGGATGGCGGGATTCGGTTCTGGCGCAACATGCCCTGCCAAAGCCGCGGCTGCTGCAAGGAAATTTGCATTATCCTGTCGATGGTGTAGAAATTCATACGTAGAAATTAGAAATAATAAAAATCACATGCTTGATGACACTGACCGCCGCCTTCTGCGCCACCTACAGGCCGACCCGGCCCAACCCATGACACAGCTGGCCCTTGCTGTCGGTGTGCCGCTGGCTACCTGCTACAAACGCCTTGATCGGCTGCAGGCCCAAGGCGTGCTGCGCGGCCAGCATGTGACCATCGATTGGGCCGCCCTTGGCTTTGCGGTCGAGGTCAGCTTGCGCATCACGCTGGACAAGACCGATCCGCGCTCCTTCGATGTATTTCTCGCCGCCGCCCGCGATGTGCCCGAGGTGACCGAGATCCAGACCTTTCTGGGCCGTGTCGATGTGCGCCTTGCCGTGATTGCGCGCAGCATGACCCATTACCAGCGCATCTACCGCGAGCGTATCCTCAGCCTGCCCCATATCGCCGATATTGAGGCGCTGATGCAGGTCGCGACCATCAAGAACCAGCAAACGGTGCCGCTGTGATCGATCTCGATGCCACGGATCGCGCCATTTTGCGCGCATTGCAGGGCGATGCCACCCTCAAGGCCAGCACCCTTGGCCGTCGCTTGGGCCTCAGCCAACCCGCCACATGGCGGCGCATCAAACGGCTGAGTGACGCGGGCGTGATCGGCGCGCGCAAGCTTGATCTCGACCTCGAGGCGCTGGGCTTTGGCGTGACCGTGTTTCTCGGCGTGAAGCTGGGCCTCAAGGGCCGTGTGAGCCTTGATGATTTCGAACGCGCGGTCGCCGCCATCCCCGAGGTGCAGACAGTCGAACATGTGCTGGGGCTTTATGATTACCGCCTGCGCGTGGTGGCCCGCGACCTGCCCGATTTCGAGCGCGTGCTGCGCCGCCGGATCATGACCCTGCCCGGCGTCGGCGGCGTCGAGGCCAATGTGCTTTTGTCCGAGGAACGCCGCCCCGGCCCGCTTGGCTGACGCATATCGGAAACATCGCACCCCAATCGGCCCGTCTGCGCGCAGCGCCGCACGCCCAATCGCCGATTTCGGGCTTGGTCGCGCCCGCCCATGGCGCTACCCCGGAGAGGCAGAAGGAGACCGTGCCAATGAACGCCTTGCTCGATACCGTCGATCCCGATGGGCTTTTGGAATATTCCGTGGTCTTCACCGACCGCTCGCTCAACCATATGTCGGGCGCCTTCCAAGGCGTGATGTGCGATATCTCGGCCATGCTCAAAGAGGTCTATGGCGCCTCCCATGTCGCGGTCATCCCCGGCGGCGGCACCTTCGCGATGGAGGCGGTCGCCCGCCAATTCGCGGGAGATCAAGATGTGCTGGTGGTGCGCAACGGTTGGTTCTCCTTCCGCTGGTCGCAAATCCTCGATGCCGCCAAGATCGCGCGCGAGGTGACGGTGATCAAGGCGCGGCCCATGGGCAACAGCGCGCAATCGCCCTACGCCCCCCCGCCAATCGAAGAGGTCACGGCCCAGATCCGGGCGCGCCGGCCCGGCATCGTCTTCGCGCCGCATGTCGAAACCTCGGCGGGCATCATTTTGCCCGATGATTATATCGCGGCGCTGGCCGAGGCCGCCCACGAGGTTGATGCGCTTTTGGTGCTCGATTGCATCGCGTCTGGCACGATCTGGGTCGATATGGCCGCCACGGGCGTCGATGTGCTGATCTCGGCCCCGCAAAAGGGCTGGTCGGCCCAGCCTTGCGCAGGTCTTGTGATGATGTCGGATCGCGCCAAGGCAAGGATGGAGGAAACCCAATCCTCGAGCTTCGCCGCCGATCTCAAGGGCTGGGCGGGGATCATGGCCGCCTATGAGGCGGGTGGGCATGCCTATCACGCCACCATGCCCACGGATGCGCTGCGGGTATTTCGCGACACGATGCTGGAAACGCGTGCCTATGGTTTTGAGCGGCTCAAAGCGGCGCAATGGGAATTGGGCAATGGCGTGCGCGCCATGCTTGCCGAAAAGGGCATCCGCTCGGTCGCGGCCGATGGTTTCGGCGCGCCGGGTGTCGTGGTCAGCTACACCGATGATCCGGCGATCAAATCGGGCGCGAAATTCATGGAGTTGGGTATTCAAATCGCGGCGGGCGTGCCCTTGCGCGTGGATGAACCCGACAGCTTCATGACCTTCCGCATCGGGCTGTTCGGTCTCGACAAGCTCTATGACGTCCCCGCCGCTCTGTCGCGCCTGCAAGACGGGATTGACCGCGTCTTTCCCTAAGCGGCAACGCCCATCTTTGCTTCAAAAATACTCCGGGGGTCTGGGGGCAGAGCCCCCAGCCCTGCGATTCGTGCGGGCCAAAGCCTTGGGCTTTGCCCCTTTACCCCTTGGCACCCAGCCCCGCGCGCATCATGACGCGGCGCACGGGTGCCACCGCATAGATCGCGTTGAGCGCCCTGAGCCGCAGATCACGCAAGCCCTGTGCCTGCGCCATCGAGGCGCGGTTGAGTGCATCCACCCCTGTCACCCGCGCCACGATTTCCGCATGACGCGCGCGCTGGTAGCGCGCCAGCAGATCGGGCTGCCCCGGATCGTCGCGGTTGGCCTCGGCCAGATCCAACAGCACGCGCAGATCGGCCAAGCTCATGTTCAGCCCCTGCGCCCCGATCGGGGGCATCACATGGGCAGCCTCCGCCACCAGCGCCACGCGCTCGGCGACCATCCGGTCCGCGATCTGGCTGATGATGGGCCAAAGCGTTCGCCGCGATGCAAGTTTGAGCGGGCCGAACAGATGGGCGGAGCGTTCCGTCATCGCGGCCTCGAACGCCGCCTCTGGCAGGGCGGCAAGGCGCATCGCCTCGGGTCCGCGCTCCATCCATACGACCGCTGAACAGGGCCGCCCATCGCGATCAGGCAAAGGCACCAGCGTGAAAGGTCCGCCCGAGCGATGGATCTCGGTCGAGATATTGTCATGCGGCAAGGCATGGCTGACTGCAAAGGCCAAGGCCTTTTGCCCATAACGCAATTTGCGCGCAGAAATTCCTGCAGCCTCGCGCACCCGGCTGTCGCGCCCATCCGCGCCGATCACCAGCTTGGCCGCGATCCGGCTGCCATCGCTCAGGGTGACGCGTGCCTCGCCGGCCCGTGTCAAAAGTTGGGCGGTCGCGACGCCGGGGCGGAAATCGACATTGGGCAATGTCGCCAGATGCGCCACGATCTCGCGGCACAGCAGCCAATTGGGCAGGTTCCAGCCAAAGGGCAGATCCGAGATATCAGCAGCATTGAAATCATGGGCGACACGGGCCTCGGCCTCTGGCCCGCCGGCATCGACGATGCGCATGATTTGCAGCGGTGTTGCATGGGGCCCAAGCCGCGCCCAAAGCCCTACCCGCTCCAGAAAATCGCGCGAGGGCTGGAGAAATGCGGTGGTCCGCAGGTCCGACCCTTCGGTCGCCGCATCGGTGATGGGCGGTGTCGGATCAGCGCAAATGACCGAAAACCCGGCCATGCCAAAGGCCGCCGCCGCCGTCAGCCCGGCCACGCCGCCGCCTGAGATAAAGATATCTGTCTCGATGAGAGTGTTCATGAGCTAAAGCTAGGGCGCGTTGGGGGGCAGGGCGACGCGACAGGCTGTCCCAACCGGGGCCAGTACGGATTTTTCGTCCGAAAAATCCCATCCGCAAAAATTCGTGCGAATTTTCGGATACTCACACCAGTTGCTCCAGAAATCCGGTCAGATCGGCGGTGTGATGTTCGATAAAGGCTGCAGGTTCTGCCTCGGGTGCGACATGGACGGTGCGCATCCCCATCTCATGGGGCACGCGCAGATTGCGCGCATCATCTTCGAACATCGCAGCGCGTGTCGGGTGCAAGCCGTCGATGGCAAATACCGTCTCAAAGGCCGCACGCTCGGGTTTGGGGACCAACTGGGCATGCTCCACCCCATAAATCGCATCAAATAGCCCCGATAGCCCGCGATGCGCGATGACCTGTTCGGCATAGGGTTTGGTGCCGTTGGTATAGATAATGCGGCGACCGGGCAGGGCGCCGATCGCGCGCGCAAGCGTCGGGTCGGGCGCGATGACTGAGAAATCGATCTCATGCACATGCGCCAGATAGGCATCCGTGTCGATGCTGTGATGGCGCATCAGCCCGGCAAGCGTCGTGCCATGCTCACGCCAATAGCTGTGGCGCAACGCCTCGGCCGCTGCGCGTTCGACCCCTGCCACCTGCATCACCCAATCGGTCATGCGGATGTTGATCTGGTCAAAGAGCGCCGTCTCGGGCGGGTAAAGCGTATTGTCGAGATCGAAGACCCAGGTCTCGACATGGGAAAAGCGGTGTTTGGCCATGGCACAAGCCCTAGGGCCGCGCGCGGTGTCGCGCAAGTCTGGACAGGGGCGGCTCTGCCGCCTAGCTTTGCGCGGCACATGATAGGACACCGTTGCACCATGGCTTCGAAGATGATCCCCGATCCGCATAAGGATGCCCATGCCCTGATTCTCGATGCGATCGATCAAGGGACCTATCGGCCGGGCGACCGGCTGGTGGAATCCGAGCTGGCCGATCGCTTCGGCGTCAGCCGGACGCCGATCCGCGAGGCGCTGCAACGCCTTGAAACGCAACGCTTGCTGACCCGCGATGGGCGGTCGCTGATCGTGGCTTCGCTCGACTACGCGCAAATGGCCGAGCTTTACGCCGTGCGCCAAGAGTTGGAGGCGCTGGCCGCACGTCTTGCCGCCCAGCATGCCGCGATGGAAGAGATCCAAGTGCTGCGCGAGATGGTCGAGGCGGACCGCGCATTATTGGCCGATCCGCAGGCTTTGGCGCGCGCCAATCGGCGGTTCCATTACCAAATCCATTTAGCCAGCCATAACCGTTACCTCGTGCAGCAGCTGGATCTTGTCTATCGCTCCATGGCGCTGATGGCGCGCACATCGCTGGCGGCCAAGGGGCGAGGCGAAAAAGCCTTGGCCGAGCATTCCGAGATCGTCGAGGCGATTGCCGCGCGCGATGGGGAGCGTGCGGCGCGCGCCTTGCGCGATCATCTTTCCATCGCTTTCGTCGTCCGCCTCAAGGAGGAGGCGCAGAAGTCGTCTGGCTGAATGGCTGCTCTGCCGCCACCGCGGGCAGCGCGCCGAATTGGCCATGGCGTGTCTTGGCCCAGTCGAAGGGGCGGTGCAGGATTTCCAGCACCGCGCGCCAAGCCGAGATCGTGCCAAGCAGGAAGTAGAGTTCCGACAGCAAGATATAGGGCCGCAGATGGCGCAGATGCGCCGGGCGCGTGGCATGGATGGCCAAGGCGATGGACAACACCACGCTGGCCACGAAAATCGTCGCCAAGATGCCATAGCCAAAGGGGCTGACCAACAGGTCGAGCGGATGGGCATAGCCGAAGGGCTTGATCATCAACGACCACAACAGCGGCGCGATCAAAAAGCCCGCCACCGCGCATAGGATCTGCACTTGCAAGGCCAGAAACCGCCACATCCCAAGGGCGCGTAACAGTGCGAAAGGTGCGCGCATCGCCACGGCCCATGTCAGCAGATAGCCCTTTTGCCAGCGCGCGCGCTGGCGCACCCAAGGCATGACAGCGGCATTGGCTTCCTCAAAGGTAGTGGTGTCGATGATTTCGACGCGGTAGCCATGGCGCGCCAGCCTGATGCCCAGCTCTGCATCCTCGGTGACATTGTGGGCATCCCACCCGCCCACCGCCATCAAGGCATCACGGCGCAGGAATTGCGTCGTCCCCCCCAAAGGCACGACAAGGCCCAGCCGCTGCACCCCCGGCAAAAGCACCCGAAACCAGGTCGCATATTCGATCGCGAAAAGCCGCGACAACAGGTTGTAGCGTGCGTTGAAGTAATCAAGCTGCCCTTGCAGACAGGCGGTTTCCGGCCCCAAGGCGGCAAAGCGCTGGGCCACGCGCAACAGCTGATCGCTTTCGGGCCTGTCTTCGGCATCATAAACGCCGACAATCTCGCCGCGGGCGAAATTCAGCGCGAAATTCAGCGCGCGTGGTTTGGTGCGCGGCTCGCCCTTCGGCACCGTGATGATCCGCGCCCATCCCGGCAATGTCATAGCCGAAAGCGCCGAGCGGGTCAGGCTGTCGCCCTCTTCGATGATCAACAAGACGTCCAGCCGTTCGGGCGGGTAATCAAGATCGCATAGGGCGCGCATCAATGTCGTGGCGATCTCGCGTTCTTCATAGAGCGGGACAAGGATCGACATGATCGGCAGTGGCCGGGCTGCTGCGATGGTTGCATCTTGCGGCGCGGGGGCTTGTCGCATCATGCGCTCGGCCCGCAAGGTCGCGGCGAAGGCTGCGATCTTCAACCCCATATTGGCCACGAAAACCACAAGCGCCGCGAGAAAGGCGGCAATCATCATCGCTGTGGGGAAAAGCGCGCTCAGCGTTGCGAGCGCGAAAAGGGCCAAAACTGCCGCGCGCCCTGCAACGGCGGCGCGCCAGTTGCGGCAACTGCTCGCTTGCGGTGCTTGACCTTCGGCCAGACGGGCAAGCATTTCACCGTAAAGCGCGATTTGGGCGGCGATGATTTGCGCCCGTGGTGCCAAGACAAAGGCGGGCTGTAGCCCCGGCGGCAGGCACAGTGCGGCCCGCAGCGCATCGGTGCGGTCAGGGCGACCCGTGGCGATGATGACCGTCGCCCCAATGCGGTGCAGCGCCACCGCCTCAAAGCCCAAGGCCACATCAGCGTCAAGGTAGCTGGCAAGGCTTGGATCGGGGGGGCCCTGCAACCAATCGCCGATGCCCAGACCGTGATACTCCGCAAGTGCGGGCAGCATTTCGGCCTCGCAGACAGCACCGCGGGCCAAAAGGACTTGTCCGATCCAACTCTCGGTCAGCCCGGCCGCTTCGCGTGCCTCGAGAATATCGCCGAGACCTGCGGCACCGCGCGCCAAGAGAAGCTGCTCAAGCGAGGGGCGCGTAGGCTGTGATATTGCACTGCGACCGATCCGGGAGTTTGCATGGATCGCCACCATCTCGGCGGCACTCGGCCCTGGGTTTGCAGACCGCGCCGGGCCGAAGCTTGGTGGCATATCCGGGTCGCCATGCGACGTAATCTTGGTAAACATACCACCCTCGCAAAACACGATGGGCGGCGATCAAGACGCAAACACTGACCCTCACCCGACCATGACAGGCTGGGCCAACAAGGTTAATGTATCGTTAAATGGCCCGAAGGCATTAACCAGCGGCGCGGGCCTGAATGGCTTGGGCAAAGCGTTCGAAGAGGTAAAAGCTGTCTTGGGGGCCGGGGCTTGCCTCGGGGTGGTATTGCACCGAAAACACCGGGCGGTCGGCCATGCGGATGCCGCAGTTGGACCCGTCGAACAGGCTCACATGGGTTTCGATCACACCGGCGGGCAGGGTTTGGCTGTCCACGGTAAAGCCGTGGTTCATCGAGGTGATCTCGACCTTGCCGCTTTCGAGATCCTTGACCGGGTGGTTCGCGCCATGATGGCCGTGGTTCATCTTGACGGTCTTGGCCCCCAAGGCCAGCGCAAGCATCTGGTGGCCCAAGCAAATGCCGAAAACCGGCAGATCAGCGGCCAGCACCCCTTGGATCATCGGCACGGCATAGGCGCCGGTCGCTGCCGGATCGCCCGGACCATTGGACAAGAAGACACCATCAGGGTTTTGCGCCAACACCTCTTCGGCGGTGGTGGTGGCGGGCATGACGGTGACATCACAACCGACGCTGGCCAGACAGCGCAAGATATTGCGCTTGGCGCCGTAGTCGATGGCGACGACCTTGGGGGCGGCACCTGTGCGCTTGGTATAACCCTCGGGCCATGCCCAGCGCTTTTCATCCCAGCGGTAGGATTGCGCGCAGCTGACCCCTTTGGCCAGATCCAGCCCCACAAGCCCCGGAAAGCCGCGCGCGGCCTTGACCAGCGCCTCGATATCGAAATTGCCATCCGGGTCATGGGCAAGGGCCACATGCGGCGCGCCTTGCTGGCGGATCGCGCGGGTCAGGCGGCGGGTATCGACACCGCCCATGCCGATGCGGTTCGTCTTTTCTAGCCAAGACACCAGATCGCCGGCGGCACGCCAATTCGACGGTGCGGTTGGATCCCATTTCACGATCATGCCTTCGGCCACTGGATCGGCGGTCTCGTCATCTTCGGACGTGACGCCCGTGTTGCCGATATGGGGAAAGGTGAAGGTCACGATCTGCCCGGCATAGGAGGGGTCGGTCATGATCTCTTGATAGCCGGTCATCGCGGTGTTGAAGCACAGCTCGGCGACACGCATGCCTTTGGCACCGAAACCCTTTCCGTAGAAAAGCGTTCCGTCGGCAAGGGCGAGGCAGGCAGTGGGTTTGGCGGGCATGGTTCAGCTCCCGTGTTGCGGGTCGGCAAATTGGCGTCGGCATACGGGTCGGGCGGGGTATGGTCAAGTCGTGGACGCAGGGTGTTGTTGCCGCGGCCCGTCTGGCTTATCTAGGCGGCTTGATGTGATGGACGGGGATTGACGATGCCAATGGACCTAAGGGGACGGATCGGTGCGGGCCTCAAAGAGGCGATGCGCGAGAAAGACGCCACGCGCCTCAGCACGCTCCGGCTGATCAATGCGGCCATCAAGGATCAAGATATCGCCGCGCGTGGCGAGGGGCAGCCCGATGGGGTCGACGATTTCGCCGTGCTTGCGATCTTGGGCAAGATGGTCAAGCAGCGCCATGAAAGCGCGCGCGCCTATGAAGAAGGCGGGCGGCTAGAGCTTGCTGAAAAGGAACGCGCGGAAATCACCATCATCGAGGATTACCTGCCCCGCCAGTTGGACGAGGACGAGGTGACGGCCGCAATCGATGCCGCCATCGTCGAAACCGGTGCTGCGGGCCTGCGTGATATGGGCCGCGTCATGGCGGCCTTGAAGGGGAAATATACCGGGCAAATGGATTTCGGCGCGGTGGGTCCGATGGTCAAAGCCCGCCTTGCCTGAGGGCGCGGCGCTAGCGCGCCTTGTCGCGCAGCGCCCGTTCAAGCGTATCTTTTAGCCCGAGCCGTTCGGGTGGGGTCAGAAAAGCGCCCAATTCCACCTCGCGCGGGCCACCTTGCAGCGTCAGATATTGCGGCACAGGCCCGCCTGTTGTGTGCAGCGCGATACGTACCCAATGCGGGTTTGCCTCCCAGTCGCGCGGTGCGCGGCGTGGCTCGTGGCGTTCAAGCCGGATCAAATCATCCCAGAGCAAGATCTCTTCATAGATGTCGCGGTCGCGCCAGCTGCGTGTAAGGGCTGTCCAAATCCCCCAGATCGCGGCCAGGATGAAGGGCAAAAGCGCCCAGAATACCGCCGTGCCGAGAATCGCGAAAAGCGGCACGGTAATCAGCGCGGCTGTCGCGCCGATGAACCAGACGAATCCCTCTGGCGTCAGCGATTTATGCGGCGTCAGGCGCAGCCTGAGCCGGGGCAGGCCATGCCCTTCACGGAAAGGGGCCCCGGTGGTGTCCGGGGCCCCGCTCAGATTGTCGATGCGTATCGGCATGGGCCTATCAGTGATGCGGCTGGCGGTCCCACATCTCGCGCGTCGGAAGCTCCTCGAAGGTATGCTCCGGCGGCGGATTGGGAAGGGTCCATTCCAGCGTATCGGCATGCTCGCCCCAATAGGCGTTCTCGGTCACCTTGCGCCCTGCAAGGATCGTGTAGAACACGATCCCGATAAACAGCAGGAACGAGGCGAAAGAGATGAACGCGCCGATCGAGCTGACATAGTTCCACAGCGCGAAAGCGTCGGGATAGTCGATATAGCGGCGCGGCATGCCCTGACGGCCAAGGAAGTGCTGCGGGAAGAAGGTGATGTTGGTGCCGATGAAGAACATCCAGAAATGCACCTTGCCCAAGAACTCAGGGTATTGGCGGCCCGACATCTTGCCGATCCAGTAGTAGATACCGGCAAAGATCCCGAAGACGGCCCCAAGGCTCATCACATAGTGGAAATGCGCCACGACGTAGTAGGTGTCATGATAGGCGCGGTCCACGGCAGCTTGGCTCAGGATGATACCTGTCACACCACCCAGCGTGAACAAGAAGATGAAGCCGATGGCAAACAGCATGGGCGTCTCGAAAGTGATCGAGCCCTGCCACATTGTGGCGATCCACGAGAAGATCTTGATGCCGGTCGGCACCGCGATCACCATTGTGGCGACCATGAAATAGGCCTGTTGGTTCAGCGTCATGCCCACGGTGTACATGTGGTGCGCCCAGACGACGAAGCCCAAGCCACCGATCGCCACCAGCGCATAGACCATCGGCAGGTAGCCGAAGACAGGCTTGCGCGAGAAGGTCGAGACGATGTGGCTGATGATGCCGAAGGCCGGCAGGATCACGATGTAGACCTCGGGGTGGCCGAAGAACCAGAAGATATGCTGGAACAAGACCGGATCGCCGCCGCCCGACACGTCGAAGAAGGTCGTGCCGAAGTTGCGGTCTGTCAGCAACATGGTGATCGCACCCGCCAGAACCGGCAGCGACAGCAAAAGCAGCCAAGCGGTGACGAAGATCGACCATGCAAACAGCGGCACCTTGTGCAGCGTCATGCCCGGTGCGCGCATGTTGAGGAAGGTGGTGATGATGTTGATCGAGCCCAAGATCGAGCTTGCGCCCGAAACGTGAACCGCGAAGATCGCGAAATCAACTGCGCGGCTTGTCGGCGCATCCTGCCATGACAGCGGCGGGTAGAAGGTCCAGCCCGGACCGGCACCACCATCGATGAACACAGCGCAGAAGGCCAAGCTGGTTCCCGCGACATAGAGCCAATAGGACAGGTTGTTGAGACGCGGGAACGCCATATCCGGCGCGCCGATCATCAACGGCATGAAGTAATTGCCGAAACCACCGAACAGCGCGGGAATGACGACGAAGAACATCATCAAAACGCCGTGGCCCGTGATCATCACGTTCCACAGATGGCCATCGGGGGTACAATCTTCGACCGCGGCTGCGGTCAGGCGCGCGCCTTCGGCGCACATGTACTGCACGCCCGGCTCCATCAACTCCATCCGCATGTAGACGGTGAAGATGACGGATACGAGACCTACGATACCTGCGGTGAACAGGTAGAGAATCCCGATATCCTTGTGGTTGGTGGACATGAACCAACGGGTGAAAAAACCCGGTCGTTCGTGGTCATGCCCCGAAATGGCGGCGTCTGCCATGTGAAACTCCTGTCTGTCGCTCGTCGGCGGAAGCAACGGCATCAGCCGCGCATCTCCGCACTTCCATGATGCCCTTCTAGGGCGGTCATGTCAGTGCCGCAATGTTGTTGGCGTCAATCAGTCGCGCTTTGGGGTGAGGAAAATTGTCTCAGATCAAGGCGCAGTCAAAATGCCCCTTGCAGCGGCAGACAGCGGTCCGATCAGGGCGGTGTTTGCGCGAATACCTTGTGAAAACTGCGCTCCAGCGCCAGGTCGAGGTCATCCATCGTCACAGGTAGGCCCAAATCGACAAGGCTGGTGACCCCATGACCCTTGATGCCGCAAGGCACGATGCCGTCGAAATGCGACAGATCGGGGTCATGGTTGATGGCCAGCCCATGGGTGCTGACCCATTTGCTGAGTCGCACGCCGATGGCCGCGATCTTGTCTTCGCGCGGGGTGCCGTCGGGCAGGGGGGGCTTTTCGGGGCGCGCGACCCAAACGCCGACACGGCCCGGCCTGATCTCACCTTTGATATTGAATTCACCAAGGGCGGCGATCACCCATGCCTCGAGGGTTTGGACAAAGGCGCGCACATCGCGGCCGCGCCGGTTGAGGTCGAGCATGACGTAGACCACCCGTTGGCCCGGCCCGTGATAGGTGTATTGCCCGCCGCGCCGTGTGTCGAAAACGGGGAATCGGTCGGGGTCTTTCAGATCGTCGCGCTTGGCTGATGTGCCGGCGGTATAAAGCGGCGGGTGTTCCAAAAGCCAGATCGCCTCGTCAGCCGTGCCAGCCGCGATGGCTTTGGCGCGCTCTTGCATCCATGCAAGTGCCGCGTCGTAATCGACCAAGCCCTCTGATCTGATCCATGCGACCAATGTCTTGCCTTTCCGCGGCCTGTCTTATGCAGCTGCCTCCGTATCACGGGCAATGGGCAAGGAAAACGGCGCCGCGACATCTGGCAGGACGTGCCGCATAGCTCCGCGTGTATGCGCGATGGAAAAATATCGCCTCCCCCCTTTTCAAGGCAAGATGGCTCGGCTACACGACGCCGACTACCAGTCATGTGCGGTCGTGGCGGAATTGGTAGACGCGCAGCGTTGAGGTCGCTGTGGGGTAACTCCCGTGGAGGTTCGAGTCCTCTCGACCGCACCAATCTATCCTGTCCGCGCGGCCTTTGTGCCGCGCGACAGGGAAGACCCAAACCCCGAAACTGAAACGCTTTTGCCCCGTGACACGGGCCGCGCCGGTGTTTAACCATCGCTGTAGATTTCAGGCGGGGGGACATCATGCGGTTCATGCGGGTCGGAGCGGTCGGGGCGGAACGCCCCGTGGTGCAGACACACGATCAAAGCTGGCGCGATCTGTCGGGGATCGTGGCCGATATCGGGCCAGATAGCTTGGCTGATCTTGACGCGCGTCTGGCGGGTGTCGATCTGGCCGCTTTGCCGATGGTGGACATCACTGGCCAGCGCATCGGCGCGCCCATCGCGCGGCCGCGCAATATCTGGTGCATCGGGCTGAATTATTCCGACCATGCCGCCGAGGCGGGCATGCCCGTGCCGGCCGAGCCGATCTTGTTCACCAAGCCCGGCAGCACGCTGTGCGGCCCCAATGACCCGATCTTGCGCCCCGCCCATGCCGACAAGCTCGATTGGGAGGTGGAGTTGGGCGTGATCATCGGCAAGCCCGCGCTGGGCATCGCGCCCGAGGCGGCGATGGATCATGTCTTTGGCTATGTCGCGGCAAATGACATCTCCGAGCGGGCGTGGCAGATCGAGCGCGGCGGCCAATGGTCCAAGGGCAAAAGCTATCCGTCCTTCTGCCCCTGCGGCCCGGTGTTGGTGACGCGCGACGAGATCCCCGACCCGCAAGCCTTGGCAATGGAACTCAGCGTCGATGGCGCAGTGATGCAGCGCGGCACGACCTCGACGATGATCTTTGGCGTGGCCCATATCGTCGAATACCTCAGCCGCTTTGTGCTGCTGGAGGCGGGCGATCTGATCGTGACAGGCACACCGCCGGGTGTCGGCATGGGGATGAAGCCGCCCCGCTACCTCAAGGGCGGCGAACGGGTGACGATGTCCATCGCGGGCTTGGGCGCACAATCCAATATCGTGCAGGACGTCTGAAAAGCGCGCGGGCTACAGAACCGGGATCAGCCCCGCCGATTGCAGCGCCTCGAGCCGGGCATAGGCGCCGTTGAGGGCCATCAACTCGG